>Ga0105152_10000072_pt1 | contig 22784 bp, 19 predicted proteins | sample LakBais05cmmetaG_FD_81534 | JGI IMG/M metagenome (GOLD analysis project Ga0105152, IMG submission 81534) | Lake sediment microbial communities from Lake Baikal, Russia to study Microbial Dark Matter (Phase II) - Lake Baikal sediment 0-5 cm | ecosystem: Environmental > Aquatic > Freshwater >...
GAGCGCGACGATCTTGTCCTTCGACAGGTAGCCGACGAGCGCCTCCTCTTGGCCGCCGCGCCAGGCCATGGCCGCGGTCCCGAGGAGCACGCAGAGGGTCCCGGTAACGATCGGGCTTCTCGTCATCCCAAACTAGCTTCTCAAGCTTTTTTCGAAGGGCGGGCGGCAGACCCCCCGCTCGGTGACGATCGCCGTGATGTAAGCGGCCGGGGTGACGTCGAAGGCCGGGTTGCGGACCTCGATAAAGGGGAGCGTGACCAGATGGCCGGCGACCTCGCGGACCTCGTCGGGGCTTCGCTCCTCGATGGGGATGCCGCCGCCGTCGGCGATCGTCGGGTCGACCGTGCTCATGGGCGCCGCGACATAGAACGGCACGCCGTTCTCCTTGGCCAGCACGGCCAGCGAATACGTCCCGATCTTGTTGGCCGTGTCACCGTTGCGGGCGATGCGGTCGGCGCCGACGACGACCGCGTCGACATCCCCGCGCCGCAGGAACCAGCCGGCCATGCTGTCGGTGATGAGGACGACCGGGACGCCGTCCTTGTCGAGCTCCCAGACGGTCAGGCGGGCGCCCTGGAGGAAGGGCCGGGTTTCGTCGGCAAAAACGCGGACCCTCTTGCCTTCGGCGACGGCGGCCCGGATAACGCCGAGCGCCGTGCCGTATTCGGCCGTGGCCAGCCCGCCGGCGTTGCAGTGGGTCAGGATGGTCCAGCCGTCACGGAGGAGGGCCTGGCCGTGACGGCCGATGGCATGGTTCGTCTCCGAGTCCTCGCGTTCGATCGCCTTGGCCTCCTCGAGGAGGGCCGATCGGATGGCCCGCAGGCCGTGCTGCCGGGCGCGTTCGTAGACCGCCTTCATCCGCTCCAGGGCCCAGAAGAGGTTACGGGCCGTGGGCCGCGTCCGCTCGAGCCGCTGGTAGATTTTCTCGAAGTCACGGTCGAGCGACCGGCCCGTCCCCGCGGTCAGGGCCATCGCGCCCAGGGCCAGGCCGTAGGCCGCGGCGATGCCGATCGCCGGCGCCCCGCGGATGACCATTTTCTCGATGGCCTGGGCTACCTGGATGTAGGTGCTGCAGCGGACATAGGTCTCCTGGCCGGGGAGCTTCCGCTGGTCGATCATTATGACAGAACGGCCGCGCCAGGCGATGGTCGGCAGCATAGGTCACTCCTTCTTCCAGGCCGGCGTCCGAGCGTCCCGCCAGCCCCATTTCTTCGTCCAGCCGGAATGGGCCGAGGCGAAAGCCTTCGATTCGGCCGCCGGGAGGGTTTCTTTTAGCTTATCATAACAAAATATGAGCTGGTTGTCGTTGTCGCGCGATATTTTTTCGGAGGGCAGGCCAAGCTCGCGGGCGATGACGGCTTCCTCGTAGGACCGGCGCAGGTCGCCGATGTGGCCGTCGACCTGGGCGTGGAGATAGTGGTAGAGTCCGCAGGCGAAGTCGCGGTCGAGGAGCCGGTCGAGCGTTTTCAGAAGCGCAGTCAGCGTTCGGGCCTTTTCCTCGGGGTCCGAGCTGAGGGCCCGGGCGAGGACCAGGTTCGTCCGCTTTTCTGCGGCCGTCATTAGGACGGGCTTGAAGGCGGACTTGTCGAGGAGCTGGGCGTAGATCCGGAGGGCCGGGGCTTCGAGGTCCAGTTCCTCGAAAGACGCCGCGAGGCCGGTGAGAGCGGCGTCGGAAGCCCACGCTTCGCCCGGTTCGAATCCCAGGCTGAAGGCCTTGAGAAAACTTGCCTCCGCCTCCCGCCACCGGCCAAGGTTCGTTTCGGCCAAGCCTTTGATCGTGAAAGCCTGGGCCGAGGGTTTCCGGTGGCACTCGCGCTCGGCCTCGTCGACGGCCCTCTTCCAGGACGCGACGGCGGCCTCCGTACGGAAGACGCGGGCCTGGTCCTGGCCCTCGGCGTAAAACTGTTTGGCTTTCCGAAGATGCGGGAGACAAGCACCAGAGAGGACAAAGACGAGGGCGAGGGCGGCGACCGGGAAGAGTTTTCTTTTCATGCGTCGGGAGGAATCGCCGGGCTGATGCCGACCGGCTTTTTGACCAAGGCGATGATCATATTTTGGACCTCTTCGTCCTTGATAAGATGGAGGCCGAGCGAGGCGGCCTCCATGCCGAAGAGCTCGACGGCCTTCCAGAAATCGGGGTTCGACGCCGCGGGCTGGATATCGTCCCTGGCCTTGGCCGTACGAGCCGCGAATTCGACGACGATGCCGCGATAATCGGCCGACTCGATTTCCGTCTTGAAGAGTGCCTTGAGAAAGGCGTCCTCGAGGCCGAATATGGGATAGAGGGCAGGGAAGGCGGCCCGGAGGGTACGCAGATCGCCCCGGGCGAGTTCGTCGGCGTATTCGCGGCCCAGGGCTTCGTCCCCGGAGAAAAAATGCAGGACGAATTCGTCGGGCTTAGTCCGGACGAATTCGGGGTCGAGCCAGACCTGCCAGGCGAGGACCCTCTCCCGGTAATCGAAGACGCGCCGGACCGCCCAGACGCAGGCCGAGTAGAGGACGGGGAAGTAGAGCCAGGACTTCAGGGGCAGGAACTCGTTGAGGATGTCGACTCCCCGGACGAGGGCCGCCTCGACGCCTTTCTTGCTCATGACCTCGTCGCTCTTCCCATACCCATTCCTGATTCTGCTCCATTATACGTCAACCGCCGCCCCCCCGTTCAAGAAGAAGAACGGGGACACGCACCGTTTCTCCTGAAGCGGTACATGTCCCCAAGCTCATTCCAGAGGGACAGCCCTCATTGGGGACTGTCCCCAATGAGGACAGTCCCTTTTAAAGACGCCCCGCCCGGCCGAGGAAGCGGTCTTGACGCCACCCGGGCTGTGCCGGAGGCCATCCAGAGCCCCCGAAAGAAGGGTGCGTTCCGCTGATAGCTGAGGCCGAGGGGTATCGTCGACGGTAGCATAAAGCGGGGATTTAGCTTTCCCGGCACGGATACGCGGACTCCTCCCATCGGATCCGGACCGGGAAAGCGTTAAGAATCCCCGCGCGGACGGAGATGATATCCCGAGGCCTACTTGACTTCGAGGATGGCCAGGAAGGCCTCCTGGGGGATGTCGACCTTGCCGACGCGGCGCATCCGCTTCTTGCCCGCCTTCTGCTTCTCCAGGACCTTCATCTTCCGCGTGTAGTCGCCGCCGTAGAGCTTGGCCAGGACGTCCTTGCGGAAGGGCTTGACCGTCTCCCGGGCGATGATCCGCTTGCCGATGGCGGCCTGGAGGGCGACCTCGTACTGCTGGCGGGGGATGACCTTGCGCATGCGCTCGACGAGGCCCCGGCCGATCGTCTGGGCCTTGTCCTCGTGGACGATGAGCGAGAGGGCGTCGATGGCATCGCCGTTGATGAGGATATCAAGCTTGACGAGCGGTCCTTCGCGGTAGCCGGAGAATTCGTAGTCGAGCGAGGCGTAGCCCTGCGAGAGCTGTTTGAGCTGGTTATAGAAATCGAAGACGACCTCGTTCAGGGGCAGGGCGTAGGCGAGGAGAACGCGGCCCGGCCCGATGTATTCCATCTTCTTCTGGACGCCGCGGCGCTCCTCGAGCAGCTTGAACAGGCCGCCCAGGTAGCGGTCCGGGGTCAGGATGACGGCGTCGATGACCGGCTCCTCGATGACGGTAACGTTGGTCGAGTCGGGCATTTGTGAGGGATTGTGGATTTCTATCGTCTCCCCGGCCTGGGTCGTCACCCGGTAGCCGACGCTCGGCGCCGTTGTGATCAGGGTCAGCCCGAACTCGCGCTCGAGCCGCTCCTGGACGATCTCCCGGTGGAGAAGCCCGAGGAAACCGGCCCGGAACCCGAGGCCGAGGGCGGGCGAGTTCTCCGGCTCGTATTGGAAGGAGGCGTCGTTCAAGCGGAGCTTCTCCATCGCGTCGCGGAGTTCCTCGATGTTACTCTCCCCGGCCGGGAAGATGCCGCAGAAAACCATCGACTTGGCGTCCTTGAAGCCCGGCAGCGGCTTTTCGGTCGGGCGGTTCCGGTGGGTGACCGTGTCGCCGATCCGGGCGTCGCTGAGCTTCTTGATCCCGGCGATGAGATAGCCGACCTCGCCCGTCCGCAGGACAGCGGACTTGACGGGCTTCGGCATAAGATAACCGACTTCCTCGGCCTCGTACTCCGCGCCCGAAGCCATGAGGATGATTTTGTCGCCCGTCCGGAGCTCGCCGTCGACGACCCGGACGAGGACGATGACGCCCCTGTAGGTGTCGAACCAGGAGTCGAAAAGAAGGGCCTTGAGCGGGGCCGTCGGCTCCCCTCTCGGGGACGGTATGCGTTTGACGACGGCCTCGAAGAGCTCCGGCAGGCCCTGGCCCGTCTTGGCGCTGACGAGGAGGGCCTCGGAGCGGGGCAGGCCGATGACGTGCTCCATCTGTTCGAGGGAATCCTCGATCTGGATCTGGGGCAGGTCGATCTTGTTGATGACCGGGACGAGGACGAGGTCGTTATGGATGGCGAGGTAGGCGTTGGCCAGGGTCTGGGCCTCGACGCCCTGGGAGGCGTCGATGACGAGAAGGGCCCCGTCGCAGGCAGCCAGGCTCCGCGAGACCTCGTAAGAGAAATCGACGTGGCCGGGGGTGTCGATGAGGTCGAAGACATATTCCTCTCCCGAGAGGCTCTTGTAGGTCAGGCGGACCGTCTGGGCCTTGATGGTGATCCCCCGCTCTCTCTCGAGATCCATGGTGTCGAGGACCTGCTCCTTGAGCTCCCGGGCGGACAGGGCTCCGGTCAGCTCGATGAACCTGTCGGCCAGGGTGGACTTGCCGTGGTCGATGTGAGCGATGATGGAGAAGTTCCTGATATTCTTCATGGAATCATCAATTATCCCAGAATTCCTCCGGCCCGTCTACCAACCTGACTCGGCGGGCAGTATGCCACCCGGGCAGTGATGGGGGGCATGCATAGACCCCGTAGCGGAGGGGGACCCATCGGCTCGCCGATGGGGGAACCGCCGGGACTGGTTCCCGGGGGGCCGGGGGATATGCGTGGCCCCCATTACTGCCAAAACGGGGGGCGACCTGCCCGCCAGGGCTCCGGTTGACTTTTCGGGGGGGAGGGCGTATCTTTAGGGGAGAATCGCGGAAAGACCCATAGGAGATTCCCATGCTTGGATCCATCGGACCAACCGAACTGATCCTGATACTCCTGATCGTCATCATCATCTTCGGTGCCCGGAAGCTCCCGGATCTCGGGAAGTCCATCGGCGAGGGCATCAAGAACTTCAAAAAGTCCATGAACACCAAGGACGATCCCGAAAATCCCAAGAAGCCCGAGCCCCCCGCCAGTTGACGGCCCGCCGCCCCGGCGCCGGCCGAGTCCCCCGTCTGAGCGGGCCCTTCGAGTACCCTCCATGAAGACCCATTACGACGCCGGTTTTGACCTCGGCGGCACCCAGTTGAAATACGGCCTCATCGACTCCGAGGGGCGCCTCGTCCTCAAGGGCAAGGTCCGCAGTCCCGAGGCTATGGCCGACATCCTAGCCGCCCTCGAAGAGGTCTGGAGCTCCCTCAAGAAAAAAGCGCCCGGCCCCATCCGCTCCTGCGGCTTCGGCATCGCCGGCTTCTACAGCCTGAGGGAACAGAAGATCCTCCAGTCGCCGAACTACCCCAGCCTCGACGGTTTTCCTCTCGTCCCCGCCCTCCGCAAGTTCATCGACGTGCCGTTCCGGATCGGGAACGACGCCAACATGGCTGCCTACGGGGAATTCGCCCACGGGGCGGGGCGGGGCGCCCGGAGCCTGGTCCTGCTGACCATCGGGACGGGCATCGGCTCGGGCATCATCCTCGACGGGAAGCTATGGGAAGGCGAGGGCGGCTACGCCGGAGAGATCGGGCACATCACGGTCAACCCCGAAGGCGACCCCTGCAACTGCGGCGGCCGGGGCTGCCTCGAGACCGAGGCCGCAGCGCCGCGGATCGTCAAGAACTACCTGGCCCTCACGGGACGGACGGATGTCGCCGATTCCCGGGACATCTACCTTCTGGCCAAGGCCGGCGACCCGGCCGCGCTCGAGAGCTTCAGGAAATGCGCCTACTACCTGGGCATCGGCCTGGGCATCGTCATCAATCTCCTGAATCCGGAGAAGATCCTCATCGGCGGGGGGGTCGTCTCGGCCGGGAAATACCTCCTCGGCCCGGCCGTCGAGGAAGCTCGCCGGCGGTCCCACCGCATTTCCTTCGCCGGCTGCCGCATCGAGAAAGCGTCCCTGGGCAACGACGCCGGCCTGGCCGGCGCGGCCGCTTGGGCCCGTCTAAAAGTGGTGAACCGGAAATGAGGGCCCTCCCCCGCAGCGGCCCGCCTGTAACGTTCCGCCCCCACCGGGAGTTAATTATTTTGACATCCCCAGAGGAAAAAAATATAAAAGACTGGTGGAGATCGAGACCAAGGAGGCCGCTTTGACCAGGAAAATTCTCGCCGCTCTCTTCCTCTCCGCGGCCGTTCTCGTCCTCTGCCTGCCGTCTTCCGCGGCCAGCCAGACCGGCGCCATCAAGGGCCGGGTCGTCGATAAGCAGGGTCAGCCCCTGACGGGGGCTTACCTCTACGTGTCCTCTCCGACCATGCTCGGCATCGCTAATTTCATCACCCCGAAGACGGGGCGCTACGGCATCACCGGTCTCACGCCGGGCCGCTACAAGCTCATCGTCGAGATGCCGGGGTTCAAGACGGTCGCTGTCGAGAACGTTGCTGTCACCGCCGGAGCGACGGCCACGCTCGATTTCAAGCTGGAGCCCTCCGAGATCGAAGATGAAGTCATCGGCGGGCGGCCGGGCCCGACCCTCGACCGGGAATCCGCACGCTGGGCCGTCGTCCTGGACAACGACCTCCTCAACCGCCTGCCCCTGAAGCGTGATTTCGCGGCCGTCCTGGGGCTCGTCCCCGGGCTCGTTTTCGAAGGCGACGCGCCCGGCTCTCGGGCCTCCGTCAACGGCTTGCCGGTCACGACCAACGTCTTCGTCCGGGACGGGGTCAACATGACCCGCCCCGAGGACCAGCGGTCCATGAGTCGGATCAACGTCGATCTCATCGATCAGGTCGTCGTCGAGACGGCCGGCCACGCCGCCGAAGCGGGCCCCGCCCAGGGCGCGTACGTGAACGTCATCCATCGGCCGGGCGGACGTTCCTTCCAGGGCAGCCTGGCCTACACCAACGCGAGCAAGGGACTGGCCAAGTCGCTCTGGTCGGCCGGGGAGATCGCCGAGATGGGCGGGGCAGTCCTGCCATCTCTCCAGAGGGAACACGACTTCTCCCTGACCCTGGGCGCCCCCGTGCTCGAGGACATCTCCTTGTTCTTCGCCAACGTCCGCTACCGAGCCCAAAGCCGCAAGGCGCCTTTCCGCTACTGGACCGACCCGCTCGGGGTCCGCCACTTCGTCTACGATCTCGCCGACCGGGATATGTCCGGCCTGTTCAAGCTCTCGATGGGCATCCTCGACAAGTTCAAGGGCGTCCTGGAGTTCGGTTTTTCCAGTATCCGTCAGCCCATCTACGACGAGGACGTCGATCGGCTCCGGCCCGAAGCGGCCACCCGCCGGCTCGACGGCGAGGGCGCCTTCCTCGGCCGGGGCGGGTTCTCTTATAACATCGACCAGAGCACGCGAGTCGACCTGGGCATCGGATACTCGAAATACAAGCAGCCCCTCCTTCTCAACGATACGGCCAGCGCTAAACCCCAGTACTACGACGTCATCACCGGTTACAGCTGGGGAAGCGGCTCCAGGAACGACCGCGAAGAGGCCAACCGCATGCGGGCCGACGTGACCATCACCCGCCTTCAGGACAGGTTCCTGGGCATGCCCCATGAGCTCGTCGCGGGGGGAGAATACGAGACCGTTTACTCCACCTCGTCCGTGTGGAAGGCGGACAACCTTATCTATAACTACACCTCCGGGAGCCCCTACACCTACGGCCGGACCATATCCCCGACCTCGGGCAACGAAGTCGGCTGGGGACTCATCGGTTTCTGGATCGCCTCCGGGCAAGAAGGCGGCCTGTCGGTCCGGCGCGAGCTCAAGAGGCTGGGCTTCTTCGCCCAGGACACGATGCGAATCGGCGGTCGGCTGTCGCTTTCCGGCGGCCTCCGGTTCGACCGTTCCGAGGCCAGGTTCCCGGCGGTCACCAAGGGCTCCAGCGGCAACCCGATCTCCGGCGCCCTGGGGAGCTCGATCATCGGCCCGCAGATGGGCCACAACCTCTACGGCCAGTTCAGCCTCGCGGCGTGGGAAAAGGCCATCATCTGGAACTCGCTCTCGCCGCGGGCCGGGCTGAGTTTCGACGTCCTCGGGAACGGGATGACGATCCTCAAGGGGTCCTACGCGAGGATCCCGGAGTATCTGGGACTCGGCTATTCCCGGGACCTGGCCCAGGTCGACCCCCTGGCGTCCCATGACTTCATCTGGTTCGACGAGAACGGGGACGGCGCCGTCAACGCGTCCGACGCGTTCGTCCTCATGCCCTATGACTTCCGCGTTTACAGAAGCGAGTTTTTCAGGCAGGCCGTCGACCCCAACCTCAAAGCCCCCGTAATCGAGGAATGGACCGCCGGGCTGGAGCAGGAGATCTTCCGCGATTTCACTCTCACCGCCCGGTACATCTCGAGACGTCAGACGAACATCATCGGACACGTCCTCTACGACCCCTCGACGGAAGCCCATTGGTGGCGGGCCGAGGACGCGCCGGAAGGCTGGTGGGTCCCCTTCTCGACCGTCGTCCCGGGTACGGGCGGCTATTCCGACGTCCCCGTGACCCTCTCTCTCCGCTCGACCACGGCGCCCAATTTTTTCGAGAGGATCGAGAACGTCCCCGAGCTCACGGCGAAGTACAGGAGCCTCGAGTTTTCCTTTCGCAAGAGGCTGACAAACAACTGGCAGCTCTTCGGGTCTTTCGCCTGGAACCGGTCGACCGGGACGACCAGCGTGGCCTCCCGCTGGAGCGCCGGGAATTCTCCGGTCCTCCTGACGCCCAACGCGTTCATCAACATCGCCGCGACCGACCGCCTCCTCCAGGACCGGCCGCTCGTCGCCCGCCTCGCAGGGACCGTGCGCTTCCGAGGGGACATCTTTCTCAGTTTCCTCTTCAAGGCCCAGAGCGGCTCGCCCTGGGCCAGGACCGTGACCATCATCCCGCCGGCCGGCTGGGCCGGGGCGAACGGCGCGGACACGGCCCCGGTCACCATCTACCTGGAGAACCCGGGCTCGAGGCGCTTCGGGTCCTGGAAAAACTTGGACTTCCGGGCGGAAAAGGAATTCAAGAAGGCTGACCGGATCCTGTTCTCGGCCTCGGTCGACGTCTTCAACGTGCTCGGGGACAAGTACAGGACGCTCGACCTCAACGACGGCGGGACCTGGGCCCCCGCCGGAGAGGGCGCCGGCACGGGCACGCGCGTCCTCAGCGGAACCTACGGCACCTATCTGCCGCTGTGGGGGACGCGGGTCGTCCGGTTCAACCTCAGCCTAAAATTTTAGCCGGAACTCCAACGCCTTCCGGAGTTCCTCCCCTTCGGTCGTATTCTTGACCGAAACCTCGAGCCTGAGCTTCTGGTTTTTCAGCCGGTCGACATCTTTGTCGAGGAGGAGGGGGAATTCCATCCGGAACCTCCGGCCCCTGTTCTCCTTGAGCTCGCGCTCGCCGAGCGTCAGGGGAAAGCTGTCCTGGGCTTCCCAGACGGGGCGCCCGGACTCGTCCGTCATCTCGAGCTTGATGACGAAGGCCGTCTCCAAGCGCTCTTCCTTGAACGTGAACCAAATCGTAGTGTAGGGGATGTCGATGGTGACCTTCCCCTCGTACACGCCCTCCCCGGCCCGGATCTTCTGGATGGCCACTTCGTAGTCGAAGAATTTCTTCTCCTGCGTGAACGTCTTCTGAAAATAGCCCTGGGCGATGTTGAGCTCCTGGAGGTGCTCCAGGTTGATGGCCTTCATGACGAAATTCCCGGCGCAGTGGTCGTCGACGAAAACGACGGGGAAACTGCCGTAATACCAGACCTCCCGGCAGAAGCCGGTCGCGTCCATGGGGTAGGTCAGGCGCTCCGACGGCGGGCCGAAGAGGATGTAGATCCGGCCCCTGTCGGTCTGCCAGCCCGGACGTCCCTCGCCGCGGAAGAGGGAACCCGCCTTCTCCAGCCTGTCCTCATACTCCACTTTGTACTCGTTCCGCTCCGTGTCGGTGTCCGGGTCGCGGCGTTTCCAGAACTCCTCGATGAAGGCGGCCTTGTCGGTTTCCGGAAGCTCGAGGAAGATCTTCCGCTCCTCGCGGGTGATGATATAGCCGACCTTGGACAAGAAATCGGAGTGGGCCGGGGTGAGTTTTCTCTCGATGTTGTAGAGGCGGCAAGCGGAAACCGCGGCCAGGGCGAGGAGCAACAGGGCCGGCCCGAGCGCCCGGAAAACGCCCGCGACGGGGAAATTTTTATCGTTAAGGAGTTTCATGGGATTGTTCATCCTTTCGCTTCCTAAGGTAGTCCTCTGGAGGCAAATTATCAACCCAGCGGAGAGGACAGTCCCGCGAGGTCATGACCGGGAGCCAGGTCTTGTCGCGGAGGAGATCGAATGCGGGAAGGGGCGGGCCGTCCGGGCGTGGCCGGGAAACGGGAGATGGTGCGGAAGGAGGGACTCGAACCCTCAAGGCCTTGCGGCCATAAACTCCTGAGGCTTACGCGTCTGCCAATTCCGCCACTTCCGCACTCAGAGAGCCCTTATTATAGCCATTTTGCTCCCTGAGGTAAAGCCGCGTGACCCTCAGGCTTATCCGGTTTCGGAGCGCCGCAGAAACGGCAACCGCTTACCCCAAGGGTCGAGGGATAGGCTTCTGATTGTAAAGTAGATGAAGCAGGGACGATGCCCGGAGAAGGCCGCTGGATAAAGGGGCTGAGGGTGTCGTCGAAGGAAGCATAAAGCGGTGATTTAGCCGTCCCGGGCCGGATACGCGGACTCCCCCCATCGGATCCGGCCCGGGAGGGCGTGAGGAATCACCGCAGCGAACAGAGACGATGCCCAAGGCCCCTCGCGGCCGGCGGAGCGGTACGCCCCGAGCTAAGTGAATTTGAAAAAAGAAGCCTATCCTGAGGCACGCTCTTGACAAAGCCGGCCACGGCACCTATTGTGTAGACGTTGACGGATTCCCGCATCAATCGTTTCCTCGCTTCCCCAAAACCCGCCTACAATCTCCCTAGGAGGATGAATGAAATTCCAAGACCGCACTCAGATCGAGGCGCTCACCAAGTTCAACAGCCAGGGCAACCTCGTGACCTCGTTCTTCCTGGACACGGACAAGAGCCGGCAGAACAAAAAGGAAATTCATCTGGCCCTGAAGAACCTTCTCAACGACGCCAAAGCCCAGGCTTGCGGCCTGGCCGCAGGCAAGGAGAAGACCGAGTCTCTTCTGCGCGACCTGGACATCATCGCCGATTACAGCAGCCAGGCCCTGGCCTCATCGAACTCCGCCGGCCTGGCCGCTTTCTCATGCAGTCAGCGGAAATTCTGGCAGACCCTGGAGCTGCCGCACGGCCCCCGCAACCGGGTTATCTTCGACGCTAACTTCTACGTCCGCCCGCTCGCCGCGATCCTGGACAAGTACAGCCCCATTTGCGTCCAGCTCATCAGCCACCGGGAGGCCCGCTGGTACAGTGTCTCAATGGGAGAGATCAAGCTTCTGGACAAACTCCAGAGCGACGTCCCCAGCCGAGTCCGCGAGGGCGGGTTCGAGGGCAACGAGTCGAAGAAAATCGAGCGGCACCTCGACGCCCGGCTCCAGGACCACTTCAAGAAAACGGCCAAAAGAGCCTTCGACCTCAGCAAAAAGCACCCCTTCGAATGGCTGTTCATCGGCTGCGAAGATAATCACGGCGCCGATTTCGAGGCCCACCTCCACAGCTATCTCCGGGAAAAGATCAAGGCCCACATCAGGTCGCGCCTGAACGACTCTCCCGCCAAGGTCCTCCAGGAGGCCCTGGACGTCGAGGCCCGGCTCAAGAAAGCCGAGGAGGAGGAGACCGTCCAGAAGCTCGTCGGCGAGCTCGAGCGCGGCGGCCTGGCGGCCTCGGGCCTTCGCGACACCGTCCACCGCCTGAACCAGTTCGAGGTCCAATCCCTCGTCGTCACTCACAACTTCTCCAAGCCGGGGCGGATCTGCCCGACGCACAAGATCCTCTACCTGGACGAGCTCCAGTGCCCCATCTGCGATAAAAAGACGGACGTCGTCCACGATATCGTCGACGAGGCCATCGAGACCGTCCTCAAGCGGAAGGGGTCCGTCAAGCACATCACGTCACCCTCGAAGCTCGACCACTACGGGCAGATCGGGGCGTTCCTAAAGTACAAGGCCTGAAAAAACTCAGGCCGCCGCCCCCTTCTTCTCTTTGAATCGTATCTTATTGACGACGCTAAAAAGGACCGGGATGACGAACAGGGTCAGGAAGGTCGTCGCGGTCAGGCCGAAGGCGATGGCTACGCCCATGGGAGCCCGGAATTCGGAACCCGAGGACCTGGAGAAGGCCATGGGCAGGGTGCCTAGGATGGTCGTCAGCGCGGTCATCAGGACGGCCCGCAGACGCGTCGTCGATCCCTGAAGGATGGCCTCCCGCTTGTCGACGCCCCGCTTGATGAGCTGGTTGATGTAGTCGATCATGACGATGCCGTTATTGACGGCGATCCCCAGGAGCAGGATGACCCCGATCATGACCGCCAGGTTGATCGACCGGCCGGTGACCAAGAGGCCGACGATGACGCCGATGATGCCCAGGGGGACGGTGAACATGATAACGAACGGGTGGACGAAGTGCTCGAACTGGGAGGCCATGACCATGTAGACGAGGAGGAGGGCCAGAGCGAAGGCGCCGGCCAGGATGAGGAAGGCGTCCTGCATCTGCTTGTAGGCGCCGCCGTACTCGAGGAAGTATCCCGGCGGCAGGCTCTTCTCGAGGCCGGCCAGCCGACTCTTAACGTCCCTGACGACACTGCCGAGGTCGCGTCCGACGATGTTGGCCGTGACGGAGACGCGGCGGGCCTGGTTCTCGCGGTTGATCATGATCGGCCCCTCGCCGGTCGTGATGTCGGCCAACTGCTCGAGGTAGACGGTCTGGTTCGCCGGTGTCCGGATCGGAATGCTGCGGACCTCGTCGAGGCTGTCCCTATACTTTTCCTTGAACCGGAGCCGGACGTCGATCTCGTCGCTGCCCTCGCGGTAGCGCGTGGCCACTTTGCCCAGGGTGGCCGTCTGGACCGTATTGGCCACCTGGTAGACCGAAAGCCCCAGCCGGTAAGTCCTTTCCCGGTCGATGTGGATCTGGACCTCGGGCTTGCCGACGGCCAGGGTGTGGGTCACGTCGCGGATGCCTTCGACGCCCGAGATGAGCTGGACGATCTGGTCGGCCTGGCTCTTGAGCGCGGGCAGGTCCTTGCCGAAGAGCTTGATCTCGACCGGGGTCGAGGCGCCGCCGAGGATCATCTGGCTCATGTCGATGGACTCGAACTTGACGCCGCGAAGGTTTGGTAATTGGCGCCGGATCTGTTCCTGTATCTCCGTGTCGGAGAATTTTCGTTTTTCGCGCTTGACCAGGCCGACCCAGAGGAGCCCCTCGTGGGTGCCGGCGTTCGAAAAGGTCGAGGCGGCGTCGCTCGCGTCCTGCTCGCTTTGAGAACCGACCTGGGCCGAGATCATCGTGATCTCCGGCTTGGCGGCCATGATGGCCTCGACCATGCCCACGACCCGGTCGGTCTCCTCGAGGGCCGTGCCGACGGGCATGCGGACCTTGAGCATGATCATGTCCTGGTCCTGGGCGGGCATGAATTCCGTCCCCAGGAAGGGTACGATCGCGAGCGAGGCGAGAAGCGCGAGGAGCGCCCCGCCGAGGACCCAACGGCGATGATGGAGGGCCTTATCCAGCCATTTCCTATAGAAAGCCTTGGCTTTGGCGAATTGCCGCTCCTCGGGCGCCTTGGCGATCGACCTCAGGCTCTTTTTCGAGCGGAAGAGGAGCGACGTGGACAGGGGCACGACGGTCAGGGCGACGAAAAGCGAGGCGATGAGCGAGAAGGCGATAGAAAGACCGAGGGCCTGGGTCATCTTGCCGGTGATGCCCGAGGCGAAGATCATGGGGAAGAAGACGGCGATCGTCGTCAGCGTCGAGGCGGTGATGGCCATGCCGACCTCCGCCGTGCCCTTGATCGAGGCCTCGTCGGGCCCCTCCCCGTCCTCGAGATGACGGTAGACGTTCTCGATGACGACGATGGAGTTGTCGACGAGCATGCCGATGCCCAAGGCCAGGCCGCCGAGGGTCAGGAGGTTCAAGGTGTAGCCGGCGGCATAGAGGGCGATGAAGGTCGTGATGATGGACAGCGGGATGGCCAGGCTGATGACGAACGTCGGCCGCCAATTGCGGAGGAAGAGGAAAATGAGCAGGATGGCCAGCAGGCCGCCCTGCCAGGCGTTGGTCACCGTGTTCGACGTGACCTGCTCGATCATGTCGGACTGGTCCATGGCGACGTGGAACACGGGGTTCCCGGGGAGCGTTCCCTTGAGGGACGCGATCTCCTTTTTGACTGCGGCCCCGGCGATCTGGGTGTTGGCCCCGGACCGCTTGCTGATGATGAGGTAGACGCCGTTCTGCTGCTGGATGCGGGCGACGTAGCGCAGTTCCTTGAGGGTGTCCTTGACTTCGGCGATGTCGGAAACGTAGACGGGCTCCCCCTTGGCGCTGGCGCCGACGACCGTCCGGCGGATGTCGTCGAGGCCGGCGAATTCGCCTATCGTCCGGACGAGGATGTCCGAGTGGCGCGCGATGACGTTCCCCGCGGGCAGATTGATGTTCTCGGCACGCAGGGCCATGAGGACCTGGTCGAGGGTCAGACCCCGGCTTTCGAGCGAGGCCTTGTCGACGTCGACCAGGATCTCCCGCACGTCCATGGAGAAGACGCGGGCCGAGGCCACGCCGTCGATCCGCTCGAGGCGGGGGGCGACCTCGTCCTCGATGATCGTCTTGAGCTTCATCGGCGGGATGTCGCCCGTGATGCCGTAGAAGATGACGGGGAACTGGCTGAAGCTGAATTTGACGACGATGGGGTCGTTGGCCTCCTCGGGCAGGTACTGCTCGGAGAGGCCGATCTGGTCGCGCACGTCCTGGGCGGCGAAGTCGAGGTTCGTCCCCCATTCGAACTCGATGCTGATGACCGAGACGCCCTCGGAGGTCTGGGAAGTCACCTTCTTGACCCGGTTGACCGAGCTGACGACCTGCTCGAGGGGCCGGGTGAGGACGTTCTCGATGTCCGCGGACGAGGCGCCCGGGTAGGTCGTGATGACGGACACGGTCGGGAACTCCAGGTCGGGGAAGAAGTCGAGCCCTAACCGGGTGAACGAAATGGCGCCCAGGACGACCAGGATCATGGCCATCATGGACGCAGTGACTTTTTTCTTTACGGCAAATTCCGGGAGTTTCACTTTTTCACCTCTTCGAGGACCTGGACGGCCGCCCCCTCCTCGAGGCCGAAATTGCCCTCGACGACGACCAGAGCGCCCTCGGCCAGGCCGTCGAGGACTTCGACCATGGTCGTGTTCTGGAGACCGATGGCGACATTCTTCTTGACGGCTTTGCCGCCCTCGACGATGAAGACGTACGTGTTCTCGAGGATCGCCTTCTGGGGGACGACCAGGGCGTTCTCATGAGACTGGACCTCGAAGACGAGGTCGCCGAACGTGCCCGGCCTGAGGGCCGCGTCGGGATTGTCTATCACGACCTCGACGCCGAACTTCTTGTTCAGCGGGTCGGCGGTCAGGTTGACGACGCGGACGGCACCGCGGAAATCGCGGCCGGGGATGGCACCGACACGGAGGACGGCCTCCTGCCCTTTCCGGATGCGGCCGATGTCCTCCGAGGAAATGGCCACGGCGATCTTGATCTTCGAATAATCCATCAACGTCAGGACGCCGGAGGCCCCGGAGTACCCGCCCATCATGGGGTTGATGACGTCCCCGACCTCGGCGTTCTTGGAGGCGACGACGCCGGCGAACGGCGCCTTCATGATGGAGACGTCGAGGGCGTGACGGGCCAAGTTGAGGCCCGCCCGCGCCTGCTCGAGCAGGGCGGCGGCCGCGTCGCAAGCGAGCTGGATCTTCTCGCGCTGCATCTCGGAGACGGCGTTTTCCTTGATCAGGCGGTCCATACGCTCCTTGTTGCGGAGCGCGTCGGCGTGGCTGGCTTCGGCCACGGCCACGCCGGCCTCGGCTTGCCTGAGCTGGAGGCGGATGGATTCGGTCTCGAGCTCGGCCAGAAGCTGGCCCTGGGCCACGCGGTCGCCTTCCTGGACGTGGATGCGGGCGATCTTGCCGCCGACCTCCGGAGTGATGTTGATCTTCGTCAACGCCTCGAGCGTGCCGGTGTAGGTGATCTTCTCCGTGATCCTCTCCCTCCGGACCTTGAAAACCTTGACCGGCGCCGCGCCGAAAGTATCGGCCGAAGCGGCCGCCTGATCTCCAGTCTTGCTGCACGAAACGGCGGCGACGAGAGCGACGGCGACGACGAGCCCGACGATGAGTGGACGATGGGTGTACGATTTTTTCATGGGTTCCTCCGTTAATTCGAACGGCTCTCCGAGCGGCTCCGGCCGACCGCCTTTTCGAGCTGGGCTTGGGAGATGACACAGTCATAGAGCGCTTGGGAATAATTGGTTCGGGCCTGGCTCAAGGCCACCTGGGCCGTCGAAACGTCCAGGTTGGTGGCCAGCCCTTCCGCGTAGTTCAATTCGGCGATGCGCACGGCCTCGCGGGCCTGCCCCACGTTCTGTTCCTGCGAGAGCAGGGTTTCGCGGGCCTGGGAGTAGTTCAGGACGGCCTGCCGGACCTCGAAAGCGATCATGTCCGAGAGCCCCTTGCGGGTCCACTCGAGCTCGCGGATCAAGGCCTTGGACTGGCCGATCCGGGCCCGCGATTCGAACCCGTTGAAGAGGGGTATGGTCAGCGAGAGGTTGATCGCGTAGAAATTCTGCCAGGCGCCTTTCCGGAAATTCAGCCCGTCGGCCCAAAAACTGTAGTTGCCGCCGATGGCCAGCGTCGGCAGGGCAGAACCGCGGGCGATCTTCAGCATTTCCCCGGCCATCCGGCGTTGGTAATCGATCTGACGGAGTTCGGGCCTCTGGCCGAGGGCCTGCTCGATCGCGCCGCCGGTCTCGGTATCGAGGGGCGGGGCCGCCAGCTCTCCCTTGACCGCGATGGGCGTTTCGAGGTTGATGCCCACGATGGTCTTGAGCCCGAGCTCGGCCACGTCGACGCTGTTCTTGGCCTTGATCGCCTGAGGCCGGAGGTTGGCCACCTGGACCTCCGACCGGAGAAGGTCGAACCTCGAAGCCATCCCGACCTCGTAGAGATTCTTGACGTTCACCCGGAATTTCTCGGCCAGGTCCAGGGCTTCCTGAGCCGCGGCGGAGAACTCCCGAGCCAGGAGGTACCCGTAGAACGACCTTTTCACGTCGAAGATCGTCTCCTGTTCGGATAGACGGACCGTCTCCCGACTGGCCTGCAGGTTGTAATTGGCCTGCTTGTAGCCGGAAACGAGTCTCCCGCCGGCGAACAGGGGCAGCGAAAATGCGAGAGACATCTGATAGTTCTTGGTGAAGTCGATGGAGATCCGCTGGGGCGGCTCGCCGGGGATGAAGGACGGGAACTCCAGGACGAAGAGCTTTTCGTCCAGAGTGTCCTGACCCTGCGCGTTGAGCGTCGGCAGGAACCTCGACACGGACGCCCGGACGAGGGAACGCGCCTGCGTTTCTTTCTCCCGGGTGGCCATGAAAAAGGGATTCTGCTGGAGAGCGAGTTCGATGGCCTCCTCCAGGGTCAGGGTCAGGGCCGGCTTGGCCTCCTGGGCCGCGAACACGATAGGCCCGGCAGCCACGATTCCCAAGACAAGCAACACGGCGGCTGTCTTCTTCATGTCAATTCTCCTTCACGGGTCGTTCGGGGTCCCGGATGCCTTCGAGGATGAAGCGCGTCAGGGCGTCGGCGGCGCCGGGCGTGACCGGCGCATCCCCCTGCCAGAAACGGTTGTGGGCGTAGCCCTGGAGGACGGCGTCGATGAAGGACAGGGCGGCCACGGTGTCCATACAGCGGAATTCTCCCGCGGCGATCCCCTCCTCGAGGAGCTTGGCGCCCACTTCGGAGGCCTCGAGCTTCTTCTGCTGGAGCAGGGCGAGCATCTTCCGGTCCGCCGCCGCGGTCGGACCGGGCTTTCCGGACGAAGCGGCAAAAGCACGCATGAACTTCAGCAGGGAGTTGTCCATCCAGAGGACCCGGGTGATGTTCTTCTTGTCTTCGTTGTACTGGAGGATCATCCGGATGGACAGCCGGAGCTTCTCGACGGCCGTCCCGGGCCCGGCCAGGATCCCGGCCATCCGGTCCCGGATCTCGTCGAAATAGTGGCCCATGATCTCGAAAAGGAGGACCCCCTTGCCGGGAACGTACTTATAGAGGGTCGCCTTCGAGAACTGGGCCTCCCGGGCGATGTCGTCCATCGTCGTCGCGCTGTAGCCCTTGCGGAGAATGACGCGCTCGGCGGCGTGGAGGATGGTTTCCCGGTATCCCTCGCGCCGCTGTCGTTCCCGTTCACGGCGAAGCTCGCTCGTTTTCATCGATTTGAACCTTTCAGTTTATTGAGTGAACTCTTGAGTTTATTTTATGAACCGACAATTCCGTATACAATACGCCTCCGGCCGCACGTTGTCAAGCCCCCGGAACACTTGTATAATGGGGACATCCCGTGGAGATACGTCGAAGGATGAAGAAAGTGCTCACCCGGCGCGTTCTCGGCCCCCTCTCAGGGATCTTCCTCGCGCTCGCCCTGGCGGCAGCTCTATCCTTTTCCCGGCCGTCCCCCGGCCCATCGTGGTGGGAGGTCAGCCTGTCTCTGACCGTGAAGGGCAGCTACGTCATCGAAGGCGGCGAAACGCCCCTTCGCGGTGAATTCACCTGCCGCGCCCGGTGGGCAGGCACCATCGAGTTGGACGAAAACGACTTCCTTCTCTATCACCTCAAAACGGAGGTCCTGGAGTGGCGGCTTGGGGAGAAATCCGGCCTGCCGACGGGAGAGAGCCTGCTCCTGGCTCAAGGGACTTCCGAAGCGCCACGCCTCCGCTTGAATTATGTCTTGCGGGAGGGTTCGGACCTCAGGTTCGACTACGAGTTCGTGGAGGTCTCCATCCCCCTCCACGCCTCTCCGGTGAAGGCGAACCTCGAATTTCCCCGTTCGTCAGGGCACGTGGCTCTTTCACCGGGCTCGGGCTACGGGAGCGGCGTCAGCCGCGGCTCGAACCAGGTCGTCATCCAAGGATCCGACCTCGAACGCCGCGCCGCCGAACGGACGTTCTCCTGGGAATGGCAGCGCGAGAAGCGCATCGCCAAGAATTCCGGGACCTTCCTGCTGACCCAGCGCCACACAGCGGAAGCGGTCGTCGCCCTCATCGCCCATTAACCCCGCGTTATCAGGCGCGGGGATGGAACTGGTCGTAGGCGCGGCGGAGCCGTTCCCGGCTGACGTGGGTGTAGATCTGGGTCGTCGTGATCTGGCTGTGGCCGAGCATGAGCTGGACCGACCTCAGGTCCGCCCCCCGTTCGAGCAGGTGCGTCGCGAAGGAATGGCGGAGGATATGGGGGCTGATCTTGGCTGCGAGGCCGGCCTCGCGGGCGTGCTGGCGGATGAGTTTCCACAGGCCCTGGCGGGTGAAGGGCTTGCCCCGTCGCGACAGAAAGAGCTCGTCACGCTCCCCCGAAACGACGAGCGGCCGGACCTCGGCCAGGTATCGCCCGACCGCGCCGCAGGCCGAGCGGCCGAGTGGAACGATCCTCTCCTTGCCCCCCTTGCCACGGCAGATGAGGAACCCGTCCTCGAGATTGACCTCCGCGAGCTTCAGGGAGGCGAGCTCGGAGACGCGCAGCCCGGAACCGTAGAGGACCTCCAGCATGGCCCTGTCCCTCACGCCCCGGGGTTTCTTGTCGTCGGGAGCCCGCAGCAGTTCCTCGACTTCCTTGATCGTCAGGAACTTGGGCAGGGAACGCCAGGTCGAGGGAGTGGTCAGCTGGGACGAGGGGTCCTTCTTGACGAAGCCGCTCAGGACGAGGAACTTGAAAAAGGAGCGGAGGGCGGAGATGAGACGGGCCAGGGACCTGGCCGAAAGGCCGGCCCGGCTTTCCCTGTGGATGAACCGGACGATGGTCTCCTCGGACACGCGGTTCCACACGAGCTTGCCGGCCTTGACGAAACCCAGGAGCTTGCGGATGTCGCGGGCATAGGACAGGATCGTGTTCCGGGCCAGGCCCTTCTCGACGGCCAGGTACTCGAGGAAAAGTCGAAGGGCGTCCTCGGGCGAGGAGGAGGGGGGTTTCATGTCATGAAGGGGTTGGAGTCCCTCTCCTGCTCGACCGTCGTCCACGGCCCGTGTCCGGGCAGGACGATCGTTTCCTCGGGCAGGGTGAGGATCCTCTCGCGGATTGACCGTTCGAGGTTCTTCCAAGAGCCGCCGGGGAGGTCGGTCCGGCCGACGCCGCCGCAGAAGAGCGTATCCCCGGAGAACAGGACCCCGCCGGCGACGAAGCCGATGCTCCCGGGCGTGTGTCCGGGGATGTGGATGACCCGGAGCGACGTCCGGCCGACGGTGATCTCGTCTCCTTCATTAAGGAGGCGGTCCGGCGCGGGCGAGTTCTTGGCCCCGAGGAGTAAGCTGAGCTCGATGTAGTCGGACACGTTGAGCATTCCCGTGTCGGCCTGGTGCATGCCCAGGGGGACGCCGTACTTTCGGACGATATCGCTGTTAGCGCCGATGTGGTCGACATGGCCGTGGGTGTTGAGGACGACCACGGGCTTGAGCTCCAGGTCGACGACGGACGAGATGATCTTCTCATGGTCCGCGCCGGGGTCGATGATAGCGCAGGCCCGCGTCTCCTCGCAGTAGACGAGATAGCAGTTGGTTTCGAGGGCGCCGACGATGACCAGCTCGTACTTCATTCCTGATTCCCGCCACATCTTAATTCGAAAGCGTTATGAGAGTCAACCGGGATGGAGTCCGGCGCACAATCGCTCCCAATCACTCCTACTGCGGAGGCCGCCGCCCGTTTTGGCAGCGTCATTTCGCTGAAATGGGGACACGTACCGTTTCTTTTGAAACGGTACGTGTCCCCCTTCTTTTATTGGCAATAAAAATAGGTATAATTGGGGCGTGGACGTTTTCATCACGCCGGAAGCCAGGCGGGAGATCGAAGCCCTGAGAGTCGTCCGGCCCGCGGCTTCGACCTGGGGATTTCTCATCGGTCACAAGCGGGGGTTCCGGTTCATCGTCGAGAAGGTCTTCCCGGCAGGGCGCGGACGGACCCTGCCGGACGAGCGGGCTCTCGCCGGACTTGACAGGATCTGGCCGGGAGGGGTCATGGGGCTCTTCGCCGCTCGCCTTAGCGCCCCGGTCAAGAAAGCCGTCTTAGGACCGAGGTTCTACGGTAAGCTTGTCCTCGACCTCGGCTCGACCGCCCGGAAGCCGTCGATCCAGCCCTCGATCGTCGAGTTCAAGCGTAGATTTTTCCTGGCTCCGGTCGCGCTCGTGACGGCCGGGAGAGAGAAAGCCCATGAGTGAACCCCTGACGCCCGAAGAGGAACGCGCCTGTCTCGAGCTGGCCCGCCAGGCGCTCACGCACTATTTTAAAACCGGGAGCAGCCTTCGGACTCCCGTCAAGGAAGGCCTCCTCAAGGAGAAGAGGGGCGCTTTCGTCACGCTGACCGTGGCCGGGGACCTGCGCGGCTGTATCGGCTATCCGCTCCCCGTCAAGCCTCTCGACGAAACCATCATCGAAATGGCCGTCGCCGCGGCCAGCCAGGACACCCGGTTCGCCCCGCTGGCTTCGGAGGAGATGGACCGGCTGCGCGTCGAGGTCTCCGTCCTGGGTCTGCCGGAGCCCATAGCGTCCCCGACGGACGTCGAAGTCGGCCGCCACGGCATCATCGTCTCCAAGGGTTTCAACAGGGGCCTGCTACTGCCGCAGGTCCCGGTCGAACACGCCTGGGACAGGGAAACGTACCTCCGCCACGGCTGTTTGAAGGCCGGGCTCGGCCCCGATGAATGGAAGAAAGGGGCGAAGATCGAGGTCTTCACCGCCCAAGTCTTTTCCGAATAAGTGGCCGCGCGTCCGCGCTATTTCTTTTTCGCTGCGATCTTCGCCAGCTCGGTCTTGGCCTCGACCTTCAGAACGTCGTCCTTCGACGTCGTCTTGGGCAGGTCGATGCACTTCTGGAAGGCCCCGGCGGCTTCATCAAGCTTCTTGAGAGCGACCAGCGTCCGTCCCAGCTCGAGGTAATGGTTGGCGTACTCGGGATGAAGCTCGATCGCCTTCCTGAGATTCGTCTCCGATTCGGCGTAAGACCCCTTGGGGATGGAGCCGTAGATGATGCTGCCGAAGAAACGCTTGGCGCCGCCGATCTCATCCATCCGCCTGTGCCAGCGGCCGAGGGCATGGTAGGCGAGGTGGTTGGTCGGGTCGAGCTCGATGGCCTTGTCGATCTCCGCGCGGACGGCCTTGGAGGCGTCGATCTGCTCCTTCTTCCCGAGGAGGAGGAGCCGTTTGCCATTTGAAGCCGCGAGCTGGAAATGCCCCCAGGTGTCGTTGGGGTTGGCGGCAATGGCTTTCTTGGCGAGCGCGGTGGCCTCCGTGAACATCTTCATCTGACGGTCCTTGATGTCCTTGTCGGTCGCCGGGATGACATCGGCGATGTCGACCATGGCCCGCGAGGTCTTCCAGAGAGCTTCATAGTTCGCGGGCTCGAGCTTCAAGGC
>Ga0105152_10000074_pt1 | contig 22614 bp, 33 predicted proteins | sample LakBais05cmmetaG_FD_81534 | JGI IMG/M metagenome (GOLD analysis project Ga0105152, IMG submission 81534) | Lake sediment microbial communities from Lake Baikal, Russia to study Microbial Dark Matter (Phase II) - Lake Baikal sediment 0-5 cm | ecosystem: Environmental > Aquatic > Freshwater >...
CAGCCGGCATACAGAAGATTCTGGTCATGGATCATGATGAAGTCATGCGGGATGCGGCCGAAATCATGCTCCATTTCCTGGGCTATGATTGCGATTTTGCCCGCAACCCGGAGGAAGCGCTCCGGTATTACCGGACGGCATTGGAAGCGAACCGGCCCTACAGCACCGTTATTCTGGATTCAACCGCCCCCGAAGGTGTGAAAAGCATTCTGCAGGTGCTGCAGCAGATGAATCCACTGATCACGGCCATCGTCGCCTGCGGAGACGACAATCATCCACTGCTGACAGACTTCAGGATGCACGGGTTCAGCGGCGTCGTCATCCGGCCTTATACGACGGATGGCCTGAGGGCGGTCTTGAATCCTCAACCGTGATCAGCGCACAGGAAGAGCGACGGCTTCGTCCCTATTCGAACTTCCAGGTCGTTCCGACAGGAGAGTCCTCGATGATGATCTTTTTTGCGGCCAGGATATCCCGGATCTCATCGGCCTTCTGCCAGTTTCTGGCTGACCGGGCTGCCTGCCTTGCGGAAATGAGGGTTTCAATCTCAGCAATATCAATGCCTCTTTTCGCAGTTTCCCGATCCCGGTCCTGCTCAAAATAGACATGGGGGTCCGTACGAAAAAGACCGAGGACACTTCCGATGTCGATCAGGATGTCCTGAGCCGTTTTGAGAAGTAAAACGGTCTCGGGCGAGCGGACGAAGGCCCTGTCGGCCATCAACCCGTTCATGAGCCGGACGGCATCAAAAATATGTCCCAACGCCTTGGCCGTGTTGAAATCGTCATCCATGTCCTCCATGAACTGAATGGGCAGGGACGACAGCTTTTCATGCAGATCTTTGTTCTTCCCGGATAATTCAGATGGATTCGCCTCGGCGCCGGCGGACGGCAGAGACAGCAGCTCCTTGATCCGTTTGAGCGTGCTGTAAAAGCGGTCCATACCCACCCTCGCCTCGGCCAGAGACTTCTCTGAAAAATCCACCGGGCTCCGGTAATGGCTCTGCAGCAGAAACAGTCTCAAAACTTCAGGGTGGCAAACTGCCAGCATGTCCCGGATCGTAAAAAAATTATCGAGTGATTTCGACATCTTCTCGCTGTTGAGACGGACGAAGCCGTTGTGTACCCAGTACCGGGCAAGGGGTTTGCCTGTCGCCCCCTCGGACTGGGCGATCTCATTTTCGTGGTGGGGAAAAATCAGGTCTTCTCCGCCGCCGTGGATGTCAAAGGTATCCCCCAGAAAGATCTGACTCATGACGGAGCATTCAATGTGCCATCCCGGGCGCCCCGGTCCCCAGGGGCTTTCCCACCAGGGCTCTCCTTCCTTGCTCGCTTTCCAGAGAGCAAAATCGAGGGGATTCCTTTTTTTATCATTCACGTCCACGCGGGCGCCGACCATCATTTCGTCAAGATTTCGGCCCGAGAGCTTTCCGTAACCCGGGAAATTTCCCACAGCATAATAAACATCCCCGTCCACCTCATAGGCAAGACCCTTCTCCGCGAGTTTCCCGATCAGGCTGATCATTTCCCGAATGTACGCTGTGGCCCTGGGAGCAAAGGAGGGACGGGCCACGCCAAGCCGGTCCATATCCTCATCATGTTCGCGGATATAGCGCTCGGAGATGTCCTCGATGCCGACCCCTGCTTCATGGCTTTTTTGGATAATCTTGTCATCGACATCTGTAAAATTTTTTACGAAGGTTACCTCGTACCCCCGGTAACGCAGGTATCTTGTGATCGTGTCAAACACCACTGCGGAACGGGCATGACCGACATGACAGACATCATAGACGGTAATGCCGCAGGCATAGATGCCGACTTTCCCGTCCCGGATCGGTTGAAATGCCTCTTTTCTCTGGGTAAGCGTGTTGTAGAGCGTGATTGACATGGAACCTCTCCCTTTGTTTACATTTATGGTCTCGACGGAAAATGCCGGGGGTAGTGGCCGTTATGGAAAACGGGAGATCCCGGTCAGCCCCGTCTCTTCGCTGCATCCACAAATCAAGTTCATATTCTGAATGGCCTGGCCGGCCGCCCCCTTGATCAAATTATCGATGGCCGACAGGATAATCACGCGTTTCGTTCGTTTATCTATGGTTACCCCAATGTCGCAACAGTTTGAACCGCAGACCGAAGAAATATTCGGAAACGCGCCTGGCTTACAGATTCTGACAAAGGGTTCATCCTGATAATGCTGTCGATAGAGATCCGTCAACTCGTCCTGCGTCGGGTCTGGTAGAAGGGATCCATAAATCGTACTCAGAATGCCCCGGTTGACAGGAAGCAGATGCGGGGTGAAAGAGATCATGATCCCGCACCCGGCAAGCCGAGCGAGCTCCTGCTCCATTTCAGGAATATGGCGGTGCAGACCCCCGACTTTGTAGGCCTTGAACCCTTCGTTGACTTCGCAGAACAGAGAGGCGACCTGCGGTTCCCGCCCGGCACCACTGACGCCGGATTTAGCATCGACAATGATGGACGCCGTGTCGATCCAGCCGGCCTTGAGCAGTGGGGCGAGCCCCAGGATTACGCTGGTGGGGTAACACCCGGGATTGGCAACGAGGACTGCTTCCCGGATGGTCTCGCGATACAGTTCAGGGATGCCGTAAACCGCCTCGGCCAGCAAGGCCGGAACCGCGTGCTTTCCATACCACTGTTCATAGCTGCCGGCATTCCGCAGACGAAAATCGGCGCTCAGGTCAATCACTTTTTTTCCTGCTGCCAGAAAAGCCGGAACCACAGTCATGGAAACCCCGTGGGGAAGCGATAGAAATACAACATCGACCAGTCGCGCAAAGTCATCGGGCGAAGCATTCATAAACTTGAGATCCGTCAACCCCTGAAAAAAAGGATAGACATCCGCAAGGGGAACACCTGCGTACCGCCGCGACGTGATGGCCGTAACCGCCACTTCCGGATGAAAGAGCAGATGCTTTAAAAGCTCCAGCCCTGTGTACCCGCTGGCCCCGTAAACGCCGATTCTGATCATCGTATTATCTCCTCGTCACGTTTTTGCCCCTGAACCTTTCAATAAAACGCAACTCTGTAAAACTGTAAAAAAAAGGGAGGCCGCAGCCCCCCTGATTGATGTTATCGTTTTGAAAACTGGAACCGTTTCCTTGCCCCGGGCTGGCCATACTTCTTTCTTTCCTTGATCCGGGAATCCCGCGTGAGAAACCCCGCTTTTTTCAGGGTCGAACGCAATGCCAGATCATATTCCACAAGGACTTTGGAAATGCCGTGCTTGATGGCACCCGCCTGTCCGGCAACGCCGCCGCCACAGACTTTGATAAAGAAATCGAATTTATCCTTCTGGCCGGTCATCTCCAGGGGTTGCTGAATCAGCATCTTCAGACTGTCCCGCGTAAAATAATCATCAAAATTCCTTTTATTGATGGTCAAAAGGCCGCTGCCTTCTTTCATATATACTCTGGCAACTGCGCATTTCTTCTTTCCCGTAGCATAAAAGCGTTTATCCGTCATCTTATTCTCCTCATCTGCAGGATGATCTATTGCGCTTCCTGATTATAATTCAAGCGCTTGCGGGCATTGCGCCGCATGGCCGTGATCGCTGCCGGCATAAATTTTGAGTTTCTTTAACATCGCCCGGCCCAGAGAATTTTTCGGAAGCATCCCTTTGACGGCAAGACGCAGCGCCTCCGTCGGTTTTTCAGAAAGCATTTTCCCTGCAGCGATGTGCTTTATCCCCCCCGGAAACCCGGAATGACGGTAGTATATCTTGTCCGTCAACTTCTTGCCGGTCAGATGAACCTTGCCGGCATTGACAACAATCACAAAATCCCCAGTATCCACGTAAGGTGTATAAACGGGTTTATCCTTGCCGCGAAGCCGCTTTGCAATTTCACTGGCCAGCCTGCCCAGGACTTTACCCTCTGCGTCGATAACATGCCAACTTCTGTCGATATTTTCCTTCTTTGCCTGAAATGTTTTCATAGACCACCATATTCTTGAATTGAGCTGCGTAAGCTACGCAATTTTCGATACTTTGTCAAGAAAAAACCTTCCGGTAAAATTATTTTTTATCATAACACTGAAACCGTCGCTAAAATAAGGTGATATCTGCATTGTTTCACTATTTTCCGACCGTTCCGAGTCCGTGCAGGGATAGGGTCAACATATAGGTCCGGTCTATTTTATCGCCCTCTGTGGAAACACCGGATTGATTGATGGTGGTGTTCAATTTTTCAGCATAGCTGAATTCCACATTCCAGCATTGTTTATTATAACGAAGGCCCAGCTTTTTTTCGAAGTCTTTCCGGATCAATTGATTGCGCCGCTGCTGATAGGTCAGATCCAAGGATTTCGTAACCACTGCCTTCAGATATAGATTGATCTCTTCGATGGAATTCTGTGTATAACGATAACCCAGAACGGCCGCGTCGCCCCGCGTACTGCTCACGGTTAAATCGTAGTTGGCCTGACTCCAAGTCGTCTTATTGACATCGTACTTGTTTCTGGCCATGAAGGAAAGATATTGAAAGGGCGAAAAATCGACTTCCATCTGCACCTCGCCGAAAGGTTTTCGGTCACCGCCGGCCGCGGCGGTATCCCTGTTGGCTTCTTTGATGTCGTAAGTCTGCGCCAATTTCAGCCGGAGAAATTCCCGGTAAGTGATCTTACCGTCCTTGCTTTTCCATCGGGCCAGGAAGCTGTTGGTCAATCCATAGGACAGGGCGTGCTGTTCACGGACGGGTGCAATAAAATCAGGCAGGTTGGTCTGATTCACATCGGGAATATACGTGTAGTTCAGTTCGGGCCTGATGCCATGCCGGATCTTCTCAACCGCCTGCCCGCCAATGTTATAAACCCGGCTTATTTCCGTCGTCAGATTCAATGCGGCACGATACAGGCTCCGAGTCCCCTGTTTATCAGATGAGGTCGGTTGTTGATCATCCCGCCGCCAGAGAACCTCCCAGAGGCCGAACTCCGGCGTCAACTGCCCGTAGCCGCCGAGGTCAATCGGAAGCGACAGGGTGGGTTTCAGCTCGTAGAAATGCCCCTTTTGTCCCGCATCTCGGTAATAATAAACATAAGCAGACATGAATTCAAAATTTGCCGGCGACCCGAAGAGGGGATGCTTGGTCCCTATCAGGGTTATCTCCGGATATTTCTGCAGGGTGGCGTCATTGGAAAGGGCGGTAAAGTTATCAGTATAACTGCCCAAAGCGGTGATGCTGTATAAAGACCAGTTTTTAACAAGCCGGGCGGTTGATTCCAGAGAGCCCAGGGCCTCGTTACCCACAAAAGGCACTTTCCGGAACCGTTGATCTTCAGTGGCGGCATAATGGCCTAAATAATAGTTATGGGAAGCGAAATCCTTGAAATACCAGCTGTCGGACACTTTCCGGATATCTGTCCGGAAATAAAAACTGGGATCTAACTGGGTCTGATGGTTCAGGTACAGCGACCATCGTTGATGATCGGATTGCCAGTTCCGGCTGATGCCGCCCGCAGTCTCTGTGATACGGCCTGTGTCATGCATGAAATCGCCATAAAATGTGCCAAAGTTATTAAGACTGGTAAAGTAGCGGAATTCAACGCCCTGCTTGTATCCCCTTTTATCCATATACCGCTGGTAGAGCGTCGCATCCATGTCATCGGATATGGCCCAGAAAATCGGAATTTCCACGTCCATGCCCAGCTTGGTATCGGAATAGGCAAAGTAAGGGGGGAGCAGCCCCGATTGACGCTTTGTTTTGGCCGGGAAGATAAGATAGGGGATATACAGGACCGGAATACCCTTTGCCAGTAACTTGGCATGTTTCAGTGTGCCATATCCTTCTACCGTGACGTCGAGTTTGTCGCCCGCTAACTGCCAGTCCGGACACGGTCCGTCGCAGGTCGTCGCCCTGGCGTCATGCACAATATAGCTGAACTCCCCTGTCTTTTCAATTCGATCCCCGGCAAGATGGAAATGATTCCGGGCCATAAACGCCCGGCCCTGATATGCGACGCCAGTCTTGTGCTTGATGTCAAAGTCGATCCTGTCCCCTTCGAGGGTGTCCTGATCACTTCTGAGCACGACATGCCCTTCCGCCCTGGCCTGGTCCCGTCTCTTATCCAGGAAGACATGATCTGCCGTCAAAAGGCCTCCGGCATAAGTCATGACGACACTCCCCCCGGCGTGATAGGTGTCCGTTTCATAATCATAGGAAATGCTGTCTGCTTCGATCGTCACCGCATCGCCGGATGAAGCGTCCGATGTCCGGCTCTCTGCGCAAAGACTCGGCAGCGCCTGAAAAAACAGAAGCAACAGGATAATGATGGATAGCTTCATTCCGGTGCGCATCACGTTCCACGTCGTTCGCTAAAAAAACGTTTGGCGGCGCCAATCAGATAAAGAGATCCGGTTACGCAGATCAGATCTTCCGGAGCAGCCGCAGCCAGCGCCCTGAGCAGCGCTTCCTCCGGCTTTTCAATGACCACGACATGGCGGTGATACTGCCCGGCTACCGGCAGGAGCACCGCCGGCGCCAGCGATCTCTCGCTTTCCGGCCGGGTCAGAATGAGGCTGTCCGCCAGCGGCGATAGCCTTCTCAGCATGGTCTTGCAATCCTTATCATCAAGCACGCCGAAAATGATGGTCAGGCGGCGATAGCAGAATTCTTCTGTCAAGGCGGCACAGAGACTGGAAATGCCTGCCGGATTATGGGCCCCGTCAATGAGCACCGTCGGGCGCTTCTGAAGGACTTCCAGGCGCCCCTCCCATCGTGTTTCCCTTAGCCCCTGGCGAACAGCCTCTTCCTGCACTGTAAAACCATGCTCGGCCAGGAGCGCCACCGCACCTACCGCTAAAGCCGCATTGTCTATCTGGTGCCTTCCCCTGAGCGGACAGCAAAGATGATCATACCGTCTGTTCAGGCCCCGGAATGAAAATACCCCGTCGTTGTGTTTCCTGACTTTGATTTCATCCCCCAGCCTGAAAAAACCGGCCTGTTTCTTCCGGCATGCCTCCTTAATCATCCCAACAATCTGTTTTTGCCTGGCGGCGGTGAGGCAGCAACCGTTTTTTCTGATGATCCCGCTCTTTTCCCTGGCAATCCTTTCAAGCGTCTTCCCCAGGTAATGGCCGTGATCCAGGGAGATATTTGAAATCACCGAAACGGCCGGTTCGACAACGTTCGTCGCGTCCAGCCTTCCTCCCATCCCCACCTCAAGGACAGCGACATCCACCTGCTGTTGTTCAAAAAAATGAAAGGCCACGGCGGTGAGAAATTCAAAATAGGTGAGATCCTCGCGCAACAGCCGCCTGATCTCATCCGCGCATGCCCGAAGGTCTTCCGTGGCGATCATGCTTCCATCAATCCTTATCCGTTCCCGAACATCCAGAAGATGCGGCGAGGTATAAAGACCTGTGCGGAAACCGCCGGCGGTGAGCATCGCAGCCGACATCGCCGCAATTGAACCTTTACCGTTGGTCCCGCCGATGATCATGCATGCATATTTTCTTTCAGGATGCTTCATCCTGACAAGAAGGCGGCGCAGGGGCGCAAGCCCCAATCGGATGGGCCGACTGCTTAAACCATCCAGGTATGCAAGCGGATCCATCGATGCCACGGCCCCGTCCATTCAATCCTGACTGCTTAAGACTAAAAAAAGCCATGGGACGGCTGAAACGCCATTCAACCCATGGCATCGACTTGGATATAAAGAAACTGATCAAGGGACGACCTTGAAAACCTCATCGCCCGGACGAACACGATCGGCGACCTTTATCCCGATATAATCGCCGGCCACGGCCTGGTCAACACTTTGATTATTCACTTCCATCGAATCAACGATATGGGTCACATCCGTGGTATGACCGAAGATTTTAATTGTATCCCGGATATGCAACTCTCCCTTTGTGATCTTGACAGCCGCGACAGACGGTTTAGCAAAAAATTTAACCACTTCGCCAATCTTTTCTTCCGCCATAATGACCTCCTTCCCGATTATTATCATTAGAAAGACAAGATGTACCGGAAACCACAGCGGGTCAAAAATATATCTTTTTATGGAAAAACACAAGAAAAAATGAGAAATAAAAAAAGGCAGGATCTCGAAAAATCCTGCCTTAACATTCGCCTCCTGTCGCGGGTCATCATTCCGCGACTCCCCGTTATCTCAAGGATATCATGATGCGGCGGGGGCAGCCTTCTTCTTTTGTTTTTTCTTTTGTACGGTGTCAATAAACTCTACGCTGGACAGGGGCGCATTATCGCCCGTCCGATAACCCATCTTGATGATTCTTGTATATCCCCCAGTACGCTGACGATAGCGCTCCGACAGTTCACTGAATAGTTTCCCCACCACTTCCGGATCTCTGACAAAGGCCAGGGCCTGTCTCCTGGCATGGAGGTCGCCCCGTTTGCCCAGGGTGATCATTTTTTCAGCAACTTTTTTGAGCTCTTTGGCTTTGACATCCGTTGTCTTGACCTTTTCATATTTTAAAAAGGAAGTAACCATATTCCTCAGCATGGCTTTCCTGTGGCTTGACGTCCTGCCGAGCTTACTCCCTGCTTTCCCGTGACGCATTGATCATCTTCCTTTCCTGTTGGCGGTTCTTCCTGTCATTCCCCTGCAGTCTTCGCCGGGTCTTCCTTTGTTTCATCCTTGTTCCAGGGATGGAAATCCAGCTTCAAGCCGAAGCTCAAACCCATCTCCTGCAGGATATCCTTTATCTCGTTCAAGGACTTTCTGCCGAAATTTTTTGTTTTCAACATTTCCGCCTCAGTCTTTTGAACAAGTTCGCCGATAAGATTAATCCCGGCGTTTTTCAGGCAATTGGCCGATCTGACAGACAGTTCGAGTTCATCCACGTGCTTCGAGAGATGGTCATTGATGCCATCCCCTTCTGGCGCGACTGGCTGCCCTCCCTCTTCTTCCGCTTCGTTAAAATTAATAAAGATGTCCAGTTGGTCCTTTAAAATTTTTGCCGCAAAGGCTATCGCATCTTCGGGCCAGACACTGCCGTCTGTCCAAATCTCCAAAACCAGTCTGTCATAGTCAGCGATTTGTCCGACGCGGGCATGGGTCACCGTATAATTGACCTTCTTTATGGGAGAAAACACCGCGTCGATACTAATCGTCCCTTCGGGCTGATCGTCGTCTCTCTCCTTCTTTGCCGGAACATAACCCTTGCCCATCTTGACAACCATCTGCGCCCTGAGGGGAGACTCCCCGGAAAGGGTGGCAATATGATGCTCCGGATTAAGAACCTCGACCGTCGCGTCGCAGATCAGATCGCCTGCTGTTACCGGTCCTTCCTTGGACGTGTCCAGTCGAACAACGCGGGGATCATCCTGGTGGAGCTTCAAACGTACACCTTTCAGATTGAGAATGATGTCGGCCACATCTTCCTTCACACCCGGAACCGTCGAAAATTCATGGACGACTCCATCGATCCGGACGGAAACGATTGATGCGCCCTGGATGGACGAAAGCAGAACCCTTCTGAGCGCGTTGCCGAATGTAATGCCGAAGCCTCTCTCCAATGGCTGGCAAGCGAACTCGCCGTAAAAGCGCGTATGGGTCGCCTCATCAATCTCGATCCGTTTCGGTCTTATCATACTGCGCCAATTTCTTTGCATAATTATCATTCCCTACCCTTCGGGTCCTGTTTCAGCTTTATCTGAGTTGTAGCGTTTATTTTGAATAAAGTTCAACAACCAATTGTTCTTGAACCGGCATGGTCAATTCGTCCCGCACCGGGAAGACCTTTACCGTGCCTTTAAAGTTTTCCTTGTCCAATTCGAGCCACTGGGGCACACCGCGCCTCGCAACCGTTTCCAAAGCCTCCTGAATCCGCTCTACTTTCCGGCTGCCCTCTCTGACCTGGATGTCATCGCCCACACTGACCAGAAAAGAGGGAATGTTCACCGGCTTGCCGCTCACGAGAAAGTGATTATGCCTGACAAGCTGGCGCGCTTCGTTCCTCGAATTGGCAAATCCCATACGAAATACCATGTTATCCAACCGTCTCTCCAGGAAAAGGAGCAGGTTTGTACCTGTGATGCCTTTATGCCGGTCAGCCTTTTCAAAATAACCCCTGAACTGCTTTTCGAGCAGACCGTACATTCTCTTGAGTTTCTGTTTGGCTCTTAACTGAACACCGTAATCTGAATGCTTTTTCCTGATCTGCCCGTGTTCACCCGGAGCATAACTCCGCCGCTCAAAGGCACATTTCTCACTGTAACATCGATCTCCCTTGAGAAACAGTTTCAGACCCTCTCTGCGGCACAACCTACATGCGGATTCTCTATATCTTGCCAAAGACGCCTCCCTGATTTAACGCTATCTCTTCATAGCTTTCTACCGATTTCTTCATCAACGCATTCCTGCCTCACACCCTTCGCCGTTTTGGTGGACGACAACCGTTATGGGGAATGGGGGTCACGTCCCGGATCAGACTGATATTCAAGCCGGCCAACTGAAGCGACCGCAGGGCAGATTCACGCCCTGAACCAGGGCCTTTTACATAGACCTGGACACTGCGCATCCCATGCTCTTTCGCTTTTTTAACCGCATCTTCTGCCGCCATCTGCGCGGCAAAGGGTGTACTCTTTCGCGACCCTTTGAACCCCTGCATTCCGGCAGAGGCCCAGGCAATCACGTTACCGCTCAAATCTGTGATGGTGACAATCGTATTGTTGAAAGTCGATTGGATGTGGGCAACTCCTTCGGTAATATTCTTTTTTTCTTTCCGCTTCCCTGTCTTTCTGACTGGCTTAGCCATTGATCCTCCCGATCACTGCGATTTATTTCTTTTTCCCCGCGATGGACCGCCGGGGTCCTTTTCGCGTCCGGGCGTTGGTGCTGGTCCGCTGGCCTCTGACGGGAAGACCCTTGCGGTGCCGCAGCCCCCGATAGGCGCCGATATCCATGAGCCGTTTTATAGACATGGAGATATCTCGACGTAAATCACCCTCAACCTTGAGGTCCCTATCGATGACATTTCTGATCGCGGTAATTTCCGCATCGGCAAGATGGTCCGTCTTTGTATCCGCACCGACGCCTGCCTTTTGAAGAATGTATTTAGACTTTGACCGCCCTATACCGTAGATATAGGTGAGTGCAATCTCCATCCTTTTGTTTTTGGGTAAATCCACTCCTGCAATTCTTGCCACCTGCCATCCTCCTGATTTGACAAACCGCTCTTATCCCTGTCGCTGCTTGTGCTTGGGATTCTCACAAATGATTCTCAATACGCCGCGGCGTTTGACGATTTTACACTTGACACATATCTTTTTAACGGAAGACCGTACTTTCATAATGCCTGCTCCTCAAACCAATCGAGAATCGATAGGGGTCGGGGATTTGTCACCCGGCATACCCGCTGAACCGTTCATTTCGTCCTGTAGACAATTCTGCCCCGGGTTAAGTCATAAGGCGACAACTCGACCGTTACCTTGTCTCCGGGCAGTATTTTAATGAAGTGCATGCGCATTTTCCCCGAAATATGGGCAAGAACGCGATGCCCATTATCCAGTTCCACGCGAAACATGGCATTGGGCAGGGGCTCAACAACACGCCCTTCAACCTCTATGGGCTCTTCTTTCGCCATTAAACGTTCCTGCTTTCAATTCCTTACGCTCAGGATGACCGGGCCCTCATCTGTAATGGCCACCGTATGCTCAAAATGCGCTGATAACTGACCGTCTTCGGTGACAACCGTCCACCCATCAGAAAGAATCCTGACCTTATAGGTCCCTGCATTCACCATGGGTTCGATGGCCAGAACCATTCCGCTTTTTAATTCAACTCCTCTGCCGCGAACCCCATAATTTGGAATTTGGGGTTCTTCATGCAGGTCTTTACCAATCCCATGACCGACAAAATCCCTGACGACGGAGAAACCTGCCGCTTCAACGCGTCTCTGCACGGCTGCGGAAATATCGCCCAGCCTGTTTCCCGCTCGCGCCTGCTGGATTCCGTCATAAAGGCTGCTTTCCGTGGTCTGCAGCAACAACCGGACTTTCTCGGTAACATCGCCGACGGGCACAGTCATGGCGGCATCCCCATAATATCCCTGATAACGGGCACCGAAATCCAGACTCACAATATCTCCGGGCTTAAGAGCCCGGTTAGACGGCATCCCATGCACGACTTCGGAGTTAACGGATGTACACAGAGCAAAAGGATAGCCGCGATACCCTTTAAATGCGGGCGTGGCTCCTCTTTTTTTAGCCAGCTCCTCGGAATAGCGATTGAGTTCCAACGTCGTTATGCCGGGCCTTATTTGTTCTTTCAGTTCTTTCAGGATCTCCGCGACAATGATGTTACTCGTCCGTATTTTTTCGATTTCCTCAGGTCGCTTGAGGATAATCATCTTATTAAAACCTTCCCTCAGATGGCGCCGGTCATCGCCGCCTGGCGGCAATCCGTCCTTTTTTCATAAAACCTTCATACTGCCTCGTCAGCATATGCGTTTCGATCTGACCCGCCGTATCAAGGGCAACCCCGACAACGATTAAAAGCGCCGTCCCTCCAAAATAAAAGGGTACGTTGAAATAACTGATCAGAATGCTGGGAAGGACGCAAACCGCCGAAACGTAAATGGCCCCGCTGAAGGTCAAGCGGGTCAGCACGTCATCAATGTAATCCGCTGTTTTCTTTCCCGGTCGGATTCCAGGCACGTAACCGCCATATTTCTTCATGTTATCGGCCACATCGACCGGATTAAAGGTCACTGCCGTATAAAAGTAACAGAAAAAAACAATAAAACCGACGTAGAGCAGTTCATACCCAACGCGTCCCGGCACCAAGGCATCGGCGATAGACTTCATCCAGGGGTGAGGAATAAAATTCGCGATGGTCGCAGGAAACATGATGATGGATGACGCAAAAATTGGCGGAATCACCCCTGCCGTGTTGACCTTCAAAGGCAGGTGAGTCGTTTGACCGCCGTACATCTTTCTTCCCACAATGCGCTTCGCATATTGAACCGGAATCCGCCGCTGACCGCTTTCCACAAATACGATGACGCCTACCACTGCAACCATCATGACCGTTAAAAAAATGATGGCAAAAAAACCCATCTCCCCTGCCGACATCAGGCTGAAGGTGCTGATGATCGCCCCCGGCGCGCCGCACACGATTCCGGCAAAAATGATCAGCGAAATACCGTTGCCGATTCCCTTTTCCGTGATCTGTTCACCGATCCACATGATAAAGGCTGTACCGGCCGTCAGGGTGATCACCGTCATCATTCTGAAGGCCCAGCCGGGATCAATGACAATCGATACCCCTGTCGGGCCAGCCATGTTCTCCAGGCCGATGGCAATACCGAACCCCTGAATGATACTGAGAATAACCGTTCCGTAGCGCGTGTACTGGGTGATCTTTCTTCTTCCGGCATCGCCTTCCTTGGATAATTTTTCCAGATGGGGAATGGCAACCGTCAACAACTGCAGGATGATGGATGCGCTGATATACGGCATGATCCCCAGCGCGAAGACGGACAGATTGCTCAAAGCGCCGCCGGCAAACATGTCAAAAAGACCCAGCAGGGAGCCCTTGGCCTGCGCAAAAAAAGCGGCCAGCGCTGTTGTGTCTATCCCCGGCGTCGTGACATGGGCGCCGATTCGATAAACAATGAGCATCAGAAAGGTAAAAAGGATCCGCTTCTGCAGCTCCGGTATCTTGGAGATATTTTTTAAACCACCTAACAAATCAGTTGACCTCTATAATCGACCCGCCAGCGGCTTCAATTTTAGTTCTGGCCCCCTGGCTGACCATATCCACCTTCACGGAAAGGGGATAATCAATGATCCCCCTGCCCAGTAATTTGATCCCGTCGTATTTTCTGTTCACGAGACCGGCCCGGATGAGACTTTCTGCGTCGATCACAGATCCGGCGGGAAATTTGTGCAGTTGCTCGATGTTAACGGCGACAATCGCTTTACGAAAGATATTGCGGAAGCCCCTTTTCGGCAGTCTTCTTGACAAAGGCATTTGCCCCCCCTCAAAACCAGGTCTTGTCCCGCCTCCGGAACGAGCATTCTGGCCTTTGGCGCCTTTGCAGGACGTCCCACCATGTCCGGAACCGTCCCCGCGGCCAACCCTTTTTCGCTTTTTCCGGGAACCTGCCGGCGGTTGCAACGAACTTAAATTCATACGTCTTTCCCCTTTACTTCTTCCATGGCAACCAGATGGCAGACCTTTTTGACCATACCCCTGATCTCAGGGGTGTCATCCAGGAAAACAGATCGGTTCAGTTTGCCGAGACCCATTCCCGCCAAAACCTTTCGCTGCGGGGCGGGGCGGCCGATGTAACTTTTTACCAGCGTTATTTTTAGCTTATTTCGCACAAACCACCTCATTTATTCAGTGCGTTGAATTCCGTAGCGCGCATTCCCCTCAGCATCGCAATATCATTCGGGTCCCGGAGACGGCGAAGACCATCAATGGTTGCCTTAACCAGATTGTGCGGATTATGGGAGCCGAGACACTTGGTTAATATGTTGTGCACACCGGCAACCTCGAGTACAGCCCGGACAGCACCGCCCGCAATGAGACCCGTCCCTTCAGAGGCCGGCTTCAGCAGGACCTTGCCGGCCCCGTACTGACCAATGATTTCATAGGGAATAGTCCTGTTGAGAACAGCCACCTTGGTCATATTCTTTTTGGCCTGTTCCGTTCCCTTTCTGATTGCCTCCGGCACTTCATGGGCTTTACCAAGCCCGGCGCCTACTGCGCCGCTGCCATCGCCGACAACCACGACAGCGCTGAATCTGAAACGCCGCCCTCCCTTGACCACCTTCGCGGTTCTGTTAATCGCGATTACCCTGTCAAGCAGATCAAATTCTTCCATTTTATCTTTTCCAGCCATCTTTTCCTTCGCAAAGTGTGATAAAAAATGCCGTTTCTAAAATTTTAATCCCGCTTCTCTGGCCGCCTCCGCAAGCGCTTTCACGCGTCCATGGTAAAGATAACGTCCCCGATCGAATACGACGCGTTCGATGCCGATCGCCTGTAATCGTTTCGAAACGAACTTGCCGACTTCCCTTGCCTGATCCACTTTTTTCATGCCGGACAGCTTTTCACGCAAATCTTTGCTCAGAGTCGAGGCTTCTGCGAGTGTTTTTTGCGAATCATCAGCAATGGCCTGCGCATAAATATGAGTTGCGCTTCTGAACAGACAAAGGCGCGGCTTTGTTTCTGTCCCGAACATCCTGGCTCTTACCCTCTTTGTCCGTTTCGCTCTGATCTTTTCCATTTTCTTCGATGCCAATGTTTTACCTCGTCCATACTCACGCCGCCCGACGGATCACATAGATGGTCCATCGGCATGATGTTTTTTTATTAACTCCCTACCGACTTACCCACTTTCCGTCTGATCTTCTCACCGGCATACCGAATCCCTTTGCCCTTGTATGGCTCCGGTTTCTTCAATGCCCTGATTTCAGAGGCAACGCGCCCCACCAGTTGTTTATCGATGCCGGACACGACGATATTTACCAGCTTGTCGACCTTGACGGCAATTCCCGCTGGAATGGTATACGCCGACGGACTGGAATATCCGACCACAAGTTTGAGCTTGTCATTGCTGACTTCTGCACGGTAGCCGACGCCGGATATCTCCAGCTTTTTTTCAAATCCCGCGGTGACCCCCGTAACCATATTATCCACCAACGTCCGGGTGAGTCCATGGTATGAACTGGCCCTCCGGTCGTCGGACGTTTTCCTGACAATGACGGCATTGCCCTCCAGTACCACCTCAACGCCCTCCGGAACCTCCATCGACAGGGTTCCCTTTGGTCCCTGCACGCTGAGATTCGCCTGATTCTGATGGATCTTGACACCAGCGGGCATCAGGATGGGTTTTTTCCCTATTCTTGACATGAATAAATCTCCATTTGTGTTACACGATCTGAATCTGCCATCTACCAGACATTACATAGAATCTCACCACCAACGTTCAATCGCCTCGCATCCTTGTCCGTCACAATCCCCCGGGACGTGGAAAGAATGGCAATTCCATATCCATTCAATACCTTTGGTATTTTTTCGCTTCTGACATAGATGCGCCGCCCGGGTTTACTGACCCTCTGGATATCGGTGATGACGGTGTGTTTTGTGTCCGCATATTAGAGATAGATACGAAGCATGATGAAACCACTCCTCTCTTTATTGGTGTCATAACCACCTATATAGACATTTTTCTTCAATCCTTCCGCTAGATGAAGATTCATGCGCGACAATAAAACATCCACACTCTTGAAATGTTTTCGATTCGCATTTCGGATCCTGGTCAGCATGTCTGCAATCGGATCGGTCATTCCCATAAATAGACTCCTTGAATATTCTCTCTACCAGCTGGATTTGATGACACCCGGTATCTCGCCCTTCAGAGATAGATTCCTGAGGCATATCCTACACATATCAAATTTCCGATAATAGGCCCGTGGCCGACCGCACAGCGGGCAACGATTATAGTTTCGTACCGGATATTTTGCCGGTCTTTTTGCCTTCACGATTAAAGATTTTTTTGCCAAACCAATGCCTCCAGAAAATTTGGGACAGCGCCCCTATTTCACCGCAGGAAAATAGGGGCGCTGTCCCCATTTTCCGCAAACTTTAATTTCTAAAGGGCACACCCATAAGCTTTAACAGCTGCCTGGCTTCCTCATCCGTTTTCGCCGAGGTGGTAATCACAATATTCATTCCTTTGACTTTATCGATCTTGTCATAGTCAATTTCGGGAAAGATAATTTGTTCCTTCAGCCCCATGGCAAAATTGCCTCTGCCATCAAAAGATTTTGGAGAGATGCCCCTGAAGTCCCTGACTCTGGGAAGGTTTACATTAACCAGGCGGTCAAAGAACTCATACATCCGATCGCTTCTGAGGGTCACACAACACCCGATCGACATCCCCTGGCGAAGCTTGAACGTTGCGATGGATTTCCTGGCCTTCGTAATGACGGGCCTCTGACCCGTGATCATTGCAAGCTCCTGAACGGCGCCATCGAGAATCTTGATATTCTGGATCGCCTCTCCAAGCCCCATATTCACAACAATTTTTTCAAGTCTTGGCACTTCCATACGATTCTTATACTGAAAGACCTGAATCAAGCCGGGCACAACTACTTTCTCGTAATATGTTTTTAATCTTGCCATTTTCTGACCTATGCATCCAAGATTTCGCCGCATTTTTTACAGACGCGGACTTTTTTCCCATCATCCAGAATCTTATAACCAATTCGGACACCGGCGTTACATTTATTGCACACAAACATGACATTCGATGCTTGCAGGGGCGCTTCTTTCTCAACAATGCCCCCTTTGCCGCGAGCGTCAGGCCGCTGATGTTTCTTGATCAGATTGAGTTTTTCAACCACAATCTTATTTTCTTTGCCGATCACCTTCAGGATTTTGCCGGTCTTTCCTTCTTCCCTGCCTGCAATGACCTTGATGGCGTCGCCTTTTTTCAGTTTTGTTTTCTGCATCTTCAGTCCTTTGTGCTATCGTGCGGATGTGCTTAATAAAGCGAGCCGCAAACCTCTATAAAACCTCCGGGGCCAAAGAGATGATTTTCATAAACTGTTTCGCTCTCAGCTCGCGGGCAACCGGTCCGAAGATGCGCGTACCCACCGGCTCCATCTGATTATTAATCAGCACCGCCGAGTTGTCATCGAATTTCAAAAAAGATCCATCCGAGCGGCGCGTTTCCTTCGCGGTCCGCACGATGACGGCCTTCATGACGTCTCCTTTTTTGACCTTCGAATTCGGTATTGCTTCTTTCACGGAGACCACGATGACATCCCCCACGCCGGCATACCTTCTCTTCGAACCACCCAGAACCTTTATACATGCAACCTTTTTTGCACCGGAGTTATCCGCTACATTCAAAACAGTCTGCATCTGAATCATAAAAAAACCCCGCCTATCTGACTACCTGCCGTACTAATGCTATTTTGCCTTTTCGAGGATTTCACGCATCCGCCAGCGTTTATCACTGCTCAACGGGCGCGACTCAACGATAATTACTTTATCGCCAACACTACAGCTATTCTGTTCATCGTGGGCCTTATATTTCTCATAACTTCTGATATATTTGTGAAAGATCGCATGCTTGACCAGTCTCTCCGCCCGGACGACAATGGTCTTGTCCATTTTACTGCTCACGACGATTCCCTTGATTGTCCTTTTATTACCCCGATTCTCCATGGATTACGTGCGAACCTCCTTTTCCCGCCGGATCGTTTTTATGCGTGCGATGTCTCTGCGAACACGATTCAATGCGGCCGACGAGTCCAACTGACCCGTAGAATGACGCAGGCGCAGGCGAAACATCTCCTCCGTTGCTTCCCCTTCTTTCTGTTTTAGTTCATCCATATTCAAATCTCTGATTTCCTTAATTTTCATCAGACAACTCCCTTGTCAGAAATTTCGTGGATATGGACAGCTTGTGGGAAGCGAGCCGGAAAGCCTCGCGGGCTTCTTCCTTTGACACACCCTCCATCTCGTACAGAACAAATCCGGGCCGCACCACGGCCACCCATTCTTCGGGGGCGCCCTTTCCTTTTCCCATACGCGTCTCCGCCGGTTTCCGGGTAATGGACTTGTGCGGAAAAACCCTGATCCATATTTTGCCGCCTCTCTTGACATGGCGGGTCATGGCAACACGGGCTGCCTCGATCTGCCGGGCGGTCACCCAGCCGCACTCTGTCGCCTGAAGACCAAATTCGCCAAAGGTCACATGGCTGCCTCGGATCGCCTTCCCGCCCATGCGCCCTCGCTGCAACTTTCTATATTTTACTCGCTTTGGTGATAGCATATAATGAAAACCCCAGTATTGACTCCCGATGTCCTTCGACAGGACGGCTATTTATCTTTCTCTTTCCTTGTGGGCAGCACCTCTCCGTGAAAAATCAGTACTTTCACGCCGATCAGCCCGTAAGCCGTGTGGGCTTCCGCAAAACCGCAATCAATATCGGCCCGGAGGGTATGCAAAGGCACCCGCCCCTCCCGGTACCACTCTGAGCGGGCCATTTCCGCCCCTCCCAGCCTGCCTGCGCAACCGACCCTGATCCCCTTCGCGCCGAACTTGAGCGCCGATGTGACACACTTTTTCATGGCCCTGCGAAAGGCAACACGCCTCTCTAACTGCAGGGCAATATTCTCTGAAACCAACTGCGCATCAATTTCCGGTTTTCGCACCTCGAGGATATTGATGATGATCTCACTTTTGGTGACGTTATCTTCAAGGTCTTTCTTGAGCTTGTCAATTTCGGACCCTTTCTTGCCGATGATGATTCCCGGACGGGCAGTGTAGATATTCACCTTGGCCTTGTTTGCCGCCCGCTCAATCTGGATATGGGAGATGCCCGCATGAAATAATTTCTTCTTGAGGTATTTTCTGATCTTGATATCCTCATGTAGAAATTCTTTATAATGCTTATCGGCAAACCAGAGCGACTGCCATGTTTTGATGCCGCCCAACCTTAACCCGACCGGGTTAACCTTCTGCCCCAAACTGTCACCTCCTCATCAATGCTTACTGTTCATCCAGGATGATTGTGATGTGGCTCATTCGCTTCTTAATCGCAGCGGCCCTTCCCTGCGCGCGGGCTCGCCATCGTTTCAAGGACGGCCCCTGGTCCACAAAAATGCTTTTTACGTAAAGAATCGTGTTATCGATATTCGGATTCTGCTTGGCATTGGCAATAGCGGATTTTAACACTTTCCCAATCACACCCGCCGCGTACTTCCGTGTGAACATCAGGATTTTCTCTGCATCCTGGATGTTCTTCCCCCGGACCAAATCCGCCACAAGTTTAGCCTTCTGCGGAGACATCCTGATATATTTTGCAACTGCTTTTGCTTCCATGTCTTTATAAACTCCCGACCATGATCTTAACGCCAAAAGATCATTTGCGTACTTTTGACTTTCGATCACCGGCATGACTGTAGAATGTGCGAGTGGGCGAAAACTCACCGAGCTTGTGTCCCACCATATTTTCCGTCACAAAAACCGGGACAAATTTCCTGCCGTTGTGGACGGCGAAGGTCTGCCCGATCAATTCAGGAACCACAGTTGAACGCCGTGACCAGGTTTTAATGACACCCTTGTTTCCTGAAGCCTCAGCCTTCCTGACCTTTTCAAGCAGCTTTTCCTCAATATATGCACCCTTCTTGACTGAACGCGCCACTTTAACCTCTTCTTTTCACGATGTATTTATCTGTGCTTTTATTAGTCCTTGTTTTATGGCCTTTCGTCGGCACGCCCCAAGGCGTGCAGGGATGACGTCCACCGGAAGATTTTCCTTCTCCGCCGCCCATCGGATGATCGACCGGATTCATGGCGACTCCGCGTACCTTTGGGCGTCTGCCATGCCATCTCGTTCTTCCTGCCTTGCCGATACTGATATTCTCGTGATCAATATTCCCGACCTGACCGACCGTCGCCTTGCAGGCCAGCAAAACTTTCCTCACTTCGCCGGAGGGAAGTCTGATCTGCGCATATCCTTCTTCCTTGGCCATCAGCTGTCCGTAGGCTCCGGCACTCCTGATCATCTGCGCGCCGCGCCCGATTTTGAGTTCCAGGTTATGGATCAGAGAACCCAACGGCAAATTCTTCAGGGGCGCCGTATTCCCGGGCTTGATATCGACATTATTGCCGCTGATGACCCTATCCCCGACACCGACCTTGTTCGGAGCAATGATATATCGCTTCTCGCCATCTGTGTACTGGATCAGGGCAATCCTGGATGTCCTGTTCGGGTCGTATTCAATGGATACCACTTTCCCCGGCACGTCCGCCTTATTGCGACGAAAATCGATTAATCTGTATTTCTGTTTATGGCCGCCGCCCATATGCCGGCTGGTGATTCTGCCATGGCAGTTGCGTCCACCCGATTTCTTCAGGGGCCGTAAAAGGCTTTTTTCGGGATCGGACGTGGTGATTTCCTTAAAGTCAGAACAGGTCTGAAACCGCCGTCCCGGTGATGTTGGTTTATACTTTTTGATCGGCATTCCTACAATCCTTCTCTTTTATACGCCTTCGTATACCTCTATGCGACTGCCCGGCAACAGGGTGACAACGGCCTTTTTCCACGAACGCTTCTGTCCGACAATTTTTCCCATCCGCTTTTTCTTGCCCGGCACGTTCATCACATGCACGTTTAGAACCTTGACTTTAAAGAGCTTTTCTACGGCATTACCAATCTCGATCTTATTGGCTCTGGGATCCACCTCAAGCGTATACTTGTTGGTTTCATCCTTTGCGATGGTGCTCTTTTCCGTAATGAGCGCTCTCTTTATGATATGATAGGCTTCCATTATAACTTCAATGCCCCTTCAATCTTTCTTACAGAGGGTTCCAACATGACCACGTGATCATGATTCAGCAGATCATATACATTGATTCCCTCTGCTCTAATCAGCTTGACCCCCTGGATATTACGGGATGATTTCTCCAGAACAGGATTTGGTTGATCGAGAACAAACAAGGCTTTTTTCAATCCGAAACGGTCAAACACCGCCTTAAATTCCCGCGTCTTGACTGCTTCCAGGGGAAAATCCTTCAGGACAATGATCCGCTGCTCTTTCATTTTCAGGCTCAAGGCGGAAATCAGGGCCAATCTTCGGACTTTCTTCGGCACCCTTATGGAATAATCCCTGGGATGCGGACCAAAGACGGTGCCGCCGCCCCGCCAAAGCGGTGATCGGCTGGTTCCAGCCCGGGCGCGGCCTGTCCCTTTTTGACGCCATGGCTTTTTCCCGCCGCCACGAATATCGCCTCTCTCTTTTGTCGACGCCGTTCCCAGGCGCCGTGAAAGCATCTGCATTCTGACGGTTTCATAAAGAGCAGCCTCGTTTACTTCAACACCAAATACGGCATCGCTGACTTCCAATTGCGAAACTATTTGATTATCGATATCATATACATCCAAAACCGACATAATCACTCCCGCCCTAACTGCGACCCTTTTTCTTCGCCTTTTTGATCAGAACCAGCCCCGTTTTTCCGCCTGGTATGGAGCCCTTGATCAGAATCAGATTCTGGTCAGATCTCACGGCCCAGACCACCATGTTCTGTATGGTCTTCCGCTCGCTCCCCATGTGGCCGGGCATTTTTTTCCCCTTGAAGACCCTGGACGGATCCGCACTGGCGCCGATGGACCCGGGCGCCCTATGAAACATGGAGCCGTGGGTCGCACGCCCCCCGCTGAATCCGTGCCTTTTGATGACCCCGGCAAACCCTTTTCCCTTGGAGGTTCCGATGACATCCACATAATCACCGGCCTTGAAAAGATCTGCATTCAACTCCTGGCCAATCGCATAATCATCCGCTGCGGTTCTCATCTCGCGTAAAAATCTGAAATTTCCTTTGTCGGCGGTCAAAAAGTGACCCTGCAGGGGCTTGGTAACATTCTTCCGTTTGATCCGTCCGTATCCAAGCTGGATCGCCTCGTATCCATCCGTTTCTCTGGTCTTTTTCTGAATCACAACGGATGGCTCTGTCTCCACAACCGTCACGGCTACGGCTTCGCCATCATCAGAAAATATCTGGGTCATGCCCAGCTTTCTACCTATGATACCCATTTCCATTGTCTTCACACCGTCTGCACCCAGACGCGCCTCTTGAAAAAAGACGGGAGATAAACCG
>Ga0105152_10000076_pt1 | contig 22449 bp, 21 predicted proteins | sample LakBais05cmmetaG_FD_81534 | JGI IMG/M metagenome (GOLD analysis project Ga0105152, IMG submission 81534) | Lake sediment microbial communities from Lake Baikal, Russia to study Microbial Dark Matter (Phase II) - Lake Baikal sediment 0-5 cm | ecosystem: Environmental > Aquatic > Freshwater >...
ATGGCGGTAAGGTTCAGGCTGCTTATTCCAGGGGATTCCTGAGCTGAAGGGCCCTGTCGATCGAGAGCTCGAGGACGTTGAGGTCGAGCGGCTTGACAAAAAAATGGCTGATCGCGAGCCGACTCATGTCCTCGATCTTGACATCGTCCGGATGGGCGGTGATCAGCATGGCTTCCCCCTCGAAGCCCTGTTCCCTAAGTTTCTTGATGAGCTCCATGCCGTTCATGTAGGGAAGCTTGTAGTCGGCGATGACGAGGTCCACCCGCGAATCCTTGAGCTTGGACAGGGCTTCCCTCGAGTCCTTGATGGAGGAAACCCGGTATTTCTTGCCGAGAAGCAAGCTGAACGTCTTGCGGATGTTTTCGTCGTCGTCCACGATCACGATCTTTTTCGTTGCCATTTAATGCCTCTGTCCCTTGATCAACTCTATAATTGCACCTTTTGTGCCAATTCCGGCTGCCGTTCATCAGGGGAAAATGGGGTCGGGGAACGGCCGCCAGGCGGAGAACGGCCTAAATTATTTACAGGCGGGGAAGGGAGTTTACACGGCCCCGGTCAGGACGGTTCCCCCAAGTCAAGGCCGTATTCCTTGATCTTCTTGTCCAGGGTCGGACGGCTGATCTGGAGGATCTGGCTGGCCCGGGTCTTGCTCCCCTTGACGGAGCTGAGGACGTACTGGATGTACTTTTTTTCGACCTCTTCGAGAGGGACGAGCTCGTCGGCGAAGGATCGCCTTTCGTCGGGCTCGAGCGGCAGGTTCTCCTTGAGCACGACGTCCCCCTTGGCCAGGATGACGGCCCGGGTCAGGGCATTCTCGAGCTCACGGACGTTTCCCCGCCAGGGAATTTCGACGAGGATCTTCATGACTTCGGGCGGGACCTTGTGGACGTTGCGGCGGAGGTCCCGGTTGATCTTTTCGAGGAGGTAGGCGACGAGGTCGGGGATGTCCTCCCGCCGTTCCCGGAGCGGCGGGAGGGTGATCTCGACGACCTTGAGCCGGTAGTAGAGGTCCTCGCGGAACTTCCCTTTTTCGATCAGCCCCTTCAGGTTCTGGTTGGTGGCGGCGATGATACGGGCCTCGGTTTTGAGGACCTTCTCCCCCCCAACCTTCATGAAATCCCGGGACTCGATGATCCGAAGAAGCTTGCTCTGGAGATTGGGAGAGACGTCGCCGACCTCGTCCAGGAAGAGCGTGCCCTTGCCGGCGATCTCGAACTTGCCCCTGGTCTCGCTGACGGCGTCGGTAAAGGCTCCCTTGACGTGCCCGAAGAGCTCGCTTTCGAGGAGTGTATCGGAGATCGCGGAGCAATTGATGACGATGAACGGCTCGTCCCGGTAGGGGCTGTTGTAGTGGATAGCCTTGGCCACGAGCTCCTTGCCCGTGCCGCTCTCGCCCTGGATGAGGACGTTGGTCCGCGTGTTGGCGACGGACCCGATGAGCTTGAAAACGCCCCTTATCCCGGCCGAGTGGCCGATGATGTTGTCGATCGTGTATTCCTTCTTCTTCTCCTCGACGAGGTAGTTGAACTTCTCCTCCAAGGCCCGGACCTGGAAGGCCTTGTCGATCGTCAGGTCGAGCTCCGTGGCGTTGAGCGGCTTGACGAGATATTCGAAGGCCCCGAGCTTGATCGCCTCGACCGTCGTCTTCATGTCGTCGAAGGCCGTCATGATCAGGATGATGGCCCGGCGGCTGCGCTCCTTGATCTTGCGCAGGACCTCCAGCCCGTCGATGTCGGGGAGGCGGAGGTCGAGGAGGACGAGGTCCGGAGGAGATTCCCCGAAGGCCCGGACGCCCCCCTCTCCGGTGTCGGCCGTGGCCACCTCGAAGCCTTTTTTCCCGAGCTGGGAGGCCAAGGTTTTCCGGACGAGCGGGTCGTCTTCGATGACCAGGATGGATTTCATGACGCCTCCTCCGCCGGGATGAGAATGACGAACGCGCTCCCCCTTCCCCGCTTCTTGCCGACGCGGATCGTTCCGTTGTGCTGTTCGACGATCTTCCGGGCGTTGGCCAGGCCGAGTCCGAAGCCGGAGGGCTTGGTCGAGAAGAACGGCTCGAAGATATTCTCCCAATCCTTTTCCGGGATACCGGGCCCGTTGTCCGAGATCCGGATCCGGGCCTTCCTCTTTCCGCCTTCCTCGACCGGCTCACAGACGATGCTGATCTTTCCCCCGGCCTCGAGGGCCTCGTGGGCGTTGCGGAGGACGTTGAGGAAGACCTGGCGCATCTTGTCGCCGTCGACGTGGATCTGGGGCAGCCCCTCGCAGTAGGTCGTCTCCACGACGACCTTCTTCCGGGCGAGCGTCTCCCTGAGCAGCTTGAGCGATTCCTCGACGATCTGTTCGATCGGCCACCGCTCCAGGCTGAGCTCCTGGACGCGGGTGAAATTGAGGAGCTGCTTGATGAAGCCTTCGATCTGGTCGATGCCCTCGAGCGACAGGCCGAGGTGGGCCTTGATCGTCTCGGCGAAGCTCTCTTCTTCGGCGACTTTCTGGATGTTGAGTTTCACCGAAGTCAGGGGGTTCCGGATCTCGTGGGCGATCGTCGCCGCCATGCGCCCGATGGAGGCCAGCTTCTCGTGCTGGACGAGCCTCCGGTTGGCGTCCTCCATCCGGTCCCGGGCGTGGAGGAGCTGGCCCGTCATTTCGTTGAAGCTCCGGGCCAGGTCGCCGACCTCGTCCCTCGAGGCGATGGCGATAGCCTGGGAGAAATCCCCCTGCGAGATCCTGACGGTCCCCTCGACCAGCCTGTGGATGGGCCGGGTGATCCGCCGGGCCAGGAGCGTCGCCCCGGCGATCCCGAGGAGGAACCCGCCGGCGCCGATGAGCAGGAGGACCTTCTGGATCTCGCGCCGCTTGGCGTACATGGGCTCGAGGGACATGCCGATCTTGACCGAGGCCCACTTTTCGTCTTCATTATTCTGCGGGAAGACGGCGATTTCAACCTCACGGACCCTCAGTTCTCGACCCCGGACTTGGATCACTTTCTCTTCGGAAAACGGGGGGTCATCACGGATGAAGTCTTCCGGGAGACGGCTCCCCAGTTCGATGTCTCCCTGCCCGGGGATGAGTTCGCCGGCGGCATAAGGCCGGCCCGCCCTGTCGTAGAAAACGATATAGGGCATGTCCTCATCGATGTGGTCGTCGACGTATTTCTGGATCGCGGCCCGGTCCTGGCGGAAGATCGACTGGAAATTGGCGTCCTTCATGCTCTCGGCGAGAAGGAGCGCCCGGGCCTCCGCCTCCTCGGAGAGTATGGCGGCCTCACGGCCTTGGATGACGACGAGGACGGCCCCAAAGAGAAGGCAGACAAGCAGGGTGATCCAGAAGACGAGGCGCGTGGAGATCGATATCTTGAGTTTCACGGCGTTCCGCTCAATCCTCCAGCCAGATGTCCTTCGTGTCGAGAAATATGAACCCCATGGCCGGGAGATGCACCCCCCGGACCTGGGGGAGAACGGCGATGCGGACGCGTTCCGAAAACAGGGGGATCGCGGGCACTTCCTCGTTCAGGATTTTTTCGATCGTCCGGAACAGGCCGGCCCGCTTTTCCCAGCTCGGCTCGACCTCGGACTGCTCGAGCAGGCCGTCGAGCCGCGGGTTGACGTAGCGCGCGTTGCGCTCGTTGACGATGGCCCGGGAATGATAGAGGGGAACGATGATGTTCTCGGGGTCGGGGAAGTCCATGGCGTATTCCAGGAATTTCAGGTAAGGTCCGCGGACCTCCCGGATGTCCTCGGGCTTCCGGAGGTACTTCACGTCCAGCTTGATCTCTATCGCCCCCAGCTGGCGTTCGAGCTCCCGGGCGAATCGGGTGGATTCATCGGTCCGCGGCGACGCGAAAAGGAGCGTCAGCGTCAGGCGCTTCCGTCCGCCCTCCGGCAGGAGACGGTCGAGGAGGAGTTTCGCCGTATCGGTATCGGTGAACGGGCTGGCCGCCCTCGGAAAGAAGCCCGGGAGCAAGGGCGGGATGTAGTTGTCAAGGACCTGGTGGCGAAACGGGAGCGTGTCGTAGGCTTCGGCCAGGCGGGGCTTGTTGAGCCCCAGCGTCAGGGCTTTTCGGACCTCGGCCTGGTTGAGGGGAGGGATATCGCAGCTCAGAGCCAGGAAGAACGACTTCAGGGTGTTGTTCTCCAGGATCTGGAAACGCCTGCGGAGGTTCCTCTCCGAGGTCACGACGACCAGATGGACGCTCCCCTCGTCGAACTGATCGTCCGTGAAATGGGGGCTGTACTCGATCCTCGAGAGGTAAGGCTTCTTGCCGAAATAAAAAGGATTGCGCTCAAGCGCGACGCCCAGGATTTCCAAGCGTGGACTGCGGATCCATTCGTCGAACTGGAAGGGGCCCGTCCCGACGGGCTTATGGAAGAAGCCCCGGCCCTGGCTCTCGAGAAGGTCTTTCGGCAGGACCTTGCAGTAGTACATCCCGAGGAGATAGAGGCCGGAGACGTAGGGACGCTTCCAGCGTATTTCGAAGGTCGACTTGTCGATCACCCGGAACCCCGTGACCTCGGACGCTTTGCCCTGCCAGAACTCCTCGGCGCCGACGACCTTTTGGGTGAAGTATTGATAGTAGGTATTGCCCGGCCTGTTCTTGACCAGTCGCTCGAGGGAGTACTTGACGTCGTCGGCCGTGAGCTCCCGTCCGTTATGGAAGCGGACGCCTTGCCGGAGATAAAAGGTGATGCGGTTCCCTTCGTCGGAAACCGTCCAGTATTCGGCGAGCGAAGGCATGGGGTTGAAATGGGCGTCGAACTTGACCAGCCCGTCGTAGAGCTGTTCACAGATGAAGTAATGGGAAGGGGCGGCCGGGTCGAAGACCTGGTTGAAGGGGGTCAAAAATCCCTTGATCCGGAAGGTCCCGCCGTACCTCGGCGCGGGTTCGGGGCTTTGCCGGACGAGCGCCGCCGGGGAGCCGGACGCGGCGGCGGCGATGAGCAGGGCGAGGAGCGACAGGGAAAAAGGGCGTTCGCGTCGGGCGGTCAGCATGGAGATACCCTCATGATATAGAAAAAACCAGAAAAATGCACCTCTGGCTCTCCCCTCCAATCGGAGCAATGTTCATGCCAGAAAAAGGAGGCTGGACCTTGGGGAAAGACCATCCCCATGGGAAGCAGCGGAGAAAAACGTAAGAATATTTTACGTTGTTGCGGGCGGACTTAGCCTTACTTCCCCGCCAGGTCGATGACCTTCTGGAAGACGCGGAGGAAGTTGCCGCCCCAGATCTTCTCGATTTCGCGGTCTATGTAGCCGCGCCGGACGAGCTCTTCGGTCACGTGGATCATGCCGCTGACGTCGTCGCAGCCGACGACCCCGCCGCCGCCGTCGAAATCGGTGCCGATCCCGACGTAATCGACGCCGACGACCTTTCTGACGTGGTCGATGTGGTCGACGAGATCCTGGACGCCGGCCCGGACCTGGGGGAACTTCTGGTTGACGGCCTCCCGCTCGGCCATCGCCTTGGTCCGGACGGCCTCGTCCTGGATCTGGCGGATGTTGCCGTACTTGGCTTCGAGATCCTTCATGGCCTTTTCGCGCTCGGGGATGACGGGCGGCGTTTTGACGTAGGCGGCCAGGAAGCAGATCTGGACGACGCCGCCGTTCTTGGCCAGAGCCCGGAGCTGGTCGTCGGTCAGGTTCCGCGGGTTGTCGCAGACCGCCCGGGCGCTCGAATGGGAGGCGATGATCGGGGCCTTGGTCACGGCCAGGATGTCGGAGATCGATTTCTCGGACGCATGGGAGATGTCGACGATCATGCCCAAACGGTTGCACTCCGCCACGACCTCGCGGCCGAACGCGCTCAGACCTTTGTCTGCGGGATCGCGGCGGTCGGTCGAGGAATCGCAGATGTCGTTGTCCGAGGAATGGCAGAGAGTGATGTAGCGAACACCCTTTTTGTGGAAGAATCCGATGAGGGAAAGGTCCCGGCCGATGGGATAGCCGTTTTCCATGCCGATAAAGGCTGTGAGTTTGCCCTCTTTCTTGAGGCGCCGGGCGCCCGCCGGGTCGACGGCCAGCCCGATCATCGAGGGGTATTCTTCCGTCATCTTGCGGACGGCCTCGACGGCCTGCAGGGCGCGGTCTTTGGCCTTGACATAAGCTTCCGACGTCAGGGGACCTTGGCCGACGAAGGCGGCGAAGAATTCGGCGTCGAGGCCCCCTTCGCGCATCCGGGGCAGATCGATCTTGCCGGCGCCGCGCGCGCTCGGGTCGTGGCGGTCGCCGATCTTCCAGTCCGTCCTGAGCAGGCTGAACGCCGTGTCGCAGTGGGTGTCGACGGTCAGCATCCGCTTGTGAAGCTCGCGCGCCTTCTCCTCGACGGTCGGAGGCGTTTTGGCCACGTTGCATGCGGAGGCGGCGAACGTCGAAACTATGGCCAGACCCATTCCGATTTTACGAATCTTCATTGATGCTCCTAATATCCCCCGGAGAGAAATATCGCACCCATCAAGATGAGGTCAATCCCGGCGCTCATAGGACGCGCATTATAACAAATCCGGAGATTTTATTCCCGAAGCTGAAGTGTCGAGCAAATTTAAGAGCGAGCCCCCTCACAAACGCTCGGGGTATTCCCGCCGTCGGCCGCGACCCGTCCCTGCGAGCCGGGCCGCTTGGTATCCGGGCTTCGCTCTCCTCTTCCTTCGGTCGAGGATCCATGCCCGCTCAGCCCTCAACCGCCTCCTCTGGGAACACCCCTGCGCATTTTACGTGGGCTCGCCCCTTCCGAGGCAAAGCTGTGGAGCGATCGCATGACCAAGCGAGACGACCGGCAGGGAGCGGACTCCTGGGAGCGACCGATAAATGCGCGACGGAGCATCTCGGAGGAGCGCTTTTAGTAAATATCCGAAAAAAAAGGGGACACGCACCGCTTCTCTCGAAGCGGAGCATGTCCCCAAATCCGGTCCGGCTCAGGCGCCGAGTCCGGCGAGCTGACCGGCGTGAAAAATCACCGCAGCGAACGAGGATGATCCCCGAGGCCGAACTTAATCATGACGCAGGGCGACGACCGGGTCGACGCGGGCGGCCCGGCGCGCCGGATAGATCCCCGAGACAAGACTGACCAGGAGGGAGAAGCCCATCGCGCCCAGGAAGATCCAGAACGGGAAGGCGAAATACTCGATGTGGGGCATCCCCTGCCGGGCCATATAGAAATTGACAACCCGGTTGATGACCAGGCTTACCGCCCAACCGAGGACGCAGCCCGCCGCGCCGCCGAGGAGGCCGATCGCCCCGGATTCGAAGAAGAAGATCCTCTTGATGTCCCCGTCCCCCGCCCCGACGGCCTTCATGATCCCGATCTCCCGGAAGCGCTCGAGGATGGACATGACCATGGTGTTGACGATCCCCAGCGCGGCGACGATGATGGCGATCATGCCCACGGCGGCCAGGACCATGTCCATGAAATAGAACCCCTTGGTGACCTGCTCGAACTGGTCGGCCAGGGCGAACGTCGTGTAACCCATGTCCCCGACGCGGGACTTGACGCGCTCGAGGTCCCTAAGCGACTCGAGCTTGATGCTGACGGTCGAATACCCCAGCCGGCCATCCCTCATCCGGAAGAGGTCCCAGATGCTGGTCATGGGCAGCCGCTTGATCCGGCGGGCCGGCCCCGGCGGGATGAGGACTTCGTTCTGGACCGGGCTCGGTCCGCCGCCGAACGCCGTGATCTCGGTGACGCCGACGATAGGAAAGTCGTAGTTTTCCATAGCTACGGGAAAACCCTGTCCCGAAAAGAGCGACGCCAGGTCGATGGCGGCGAGCTTGCCGAGGTCGATCGAAACGGACGTGATCCGGAGATTCTGACCCACGGCCGCGGCGGGTTCGCCCTTCCCGAGCCGGCGGAGGAGCGATTGGCTGACGACGACCCCCTCCTCATCGTCCGAGGCGTAAGACTTGCCCCACCCGAGCTTGAGGGCTCCGGAAGCGGCGATCGCGGCCGGGACGACTTGGACGAGACGGAATTCCTCCTTCTCCCCGAGGCTGACCATGGCCGGGAAATTGACGTCCGGATAGGCCAGCCTCACGCCCGGGATCCTCGCGATCTCCGCCACGGCGGCGTCGTCGAGGACGGCGTCGCGACGTCCGCCCGATGAGACGGTGCGGCCGGGTCGGTCTGGGTCGCGCAAGGGGACGTCCGGCCCCCCCGGCATGACCATAAGCGTGGTGAAAAGGTCCGACGCTTTGAAGGCCTCGGTGACGTTCTTCTGCATGCCCTTCCCGAAGGAGATCATCGAAACCAGGGCGCCGATGCCGATCATCACCCCCGAAACCGTGAGCAGGGTCCGGAGCCGCCTCTTCCGCAGACTGGCCAGGGAGAATTCGACGGCGTCCGTGAACTTCATGCCCAGCTCTCCGTCCCGACGACCCTGCCGTCCCGGAGGCGCACGACTTCCTGCGCATATTCGCGGACGAGACTTTCTTCGTGGGAGACCATGACGACCGTCAAGCGCCGGCTCCGGTTGAGCTCGGCCAGCAGGCCGACGATCTCCCGCGAGGTTTGGCTGTCCAGGTTGCCCGTCGGCTCATCGGCCAGCAGGAGCCGCGGGTCGTTGACCAGGGCCCTGGCCACAGCCACCCGCTGCTGCTCTCCGCCCGAGAGCTCCGGCGGGCGATGGCCGGCGCGATGGGCCAGCCCGACCCTATCGAGCAGCTCGGCGGCCCGGCGCCGCCGCTCCTTCTTATCAACGTCGGAAAAAACGAGGGGAAGCTCGACGTTCTCGAGGGCCGTCCGGGAAGGGACGAGGTTGAAGGACTGGAAGATCATGCCCGCCCCGAACCTCCTGTATTTGGCCAGCGCGTCCCTGTCCATGGCCGAGACGAGGGCCCCGGCGACCTCGATCGTCCCGGCGCTCGGCGTGTCCAGGCCGCCAAGCAGGTTGAGGAGGGTCGACTTGCCCGAGCCTGAAGCTCCCGTGACAGCGACGAAACGGCCTTCGTCAACGGACAGGGAAACGTCCTCGAGCGCCGCGACTCGGACGTTGCCGATGAGATAGGTCTTGGCGAGGGACCGGGCCTGAATGATCGGGGAGGCGTTCATCGGTGGGCCGGGGAGAGACGCGACAGGACGTAATAATTGCCGGGAGCGCGGCCCTCGGCTTTCCGGAAATCGACGACCCGGTAGCCGCGGGCGAAGAGGCCCTGGAAGATCTCGCGGGTGGCCAGCCTCCAGTCGACGGGGATCCGGCGCACGTCCGCGTCGGCCACGTCGGTTTCCTGGAGCATCCTGTAGAAATCCAGGGGGACCCGGACGAGAAGGACGTCTCCCCCGACGTTCCCATCGGTCCGCTCCACGACCTCGATGTCGAGCTCGGAGCTCTTCCCCGTCACCCGCCGGATGCCGGCCCGGATGGGTTGGGGCGCGGCGAGCGCCGCCTCGAGGTCATAGACCGGCTCACCCCTTTCCGCCTTCCTTTCGAGGTCCCAGGACATCAGGAAGCGGTCGGTGGGGACGTCCAGCCGGTTGAGGAGGCCGCCGTATTCGCCATAGGTCGCCACTCGGTATTCGAGGACGTCCATGCCGAAATGGTGGACGTTGCGGTGGGCGTTGACCCCGGTCAGCGGGTCGTAGGTGCAGATCACGGTGGAGACGCCCAGGATTCCGAGGACCATCTCCCTCTGGAACTCTTTGAGCTGGATGCCCAGCCTGTAGCTCTGGTAGGCCTTCCGGATCCCGGCGTACTGGGAGTAGAAACGCAGATTCGAGCGGTCGCGGAAGCCGGCCTCCTTGTCGCGGACGCCGACGAAGCCGTAACAGAAGCCGACGAGGTTCTTCCCGTTGGCCACGAAGCCTTCGCCGGGGTCTTCGACGAAAGCGCCGATGAAGAGGCTCCCCCCCTCGTGGAAGACGTTTTCGCACATCATGTTCCGCGTCCCGGCCAGATGGTCGTCCGGAAAATCCCAGATCTCGACCCGCAATTCCTCGTACATCCTGTAGTCCTCGGATTCGTGGGAGGTCTCGACGCGAAGGAGGAACCGCCTGTCCCGGACGGCGACGATCTTTTCCAAGTCTTTCATCGTTCGGCCCTCCTCATTCTAGCCCAAGGCCCCGGTGCGTTCAATGGCCTGCCCCCAGTCGTTTTTGACAGGATTTCCCGCGCATGCTATACATGGAAGAGCCTCTCGGCGTGATCACGGAACCATCAGGACCATGACGGACACGAAGACCAACCTCAAGACCGCCTGCCTCATCAACCCCCGGGCGGCCAACTCCAAGTGGATGAGGCGGAAGTTCCTCCGCGCCTACCTCCAGAAAAAGCTCCCCGGCGAGGTCTATGACGGCCTCGGCGACATGAAGACGACCATGGAAAGGACCGTCGCCGCCTGCAAGGACTCCGACGTCATCGTCGCCATGGGCGGAGATGGGACGATCGCCGACACGCTCCAGGGGATTTTCGAGGCCGGCAAGCAGAACGACGTCCTCTTCGGGGTCATCCCGTTCGGCAGCGGCAACGCCTTCCGGAAGTCCTTCGCCATCCCCAAGAATCCGCTCCGGGCGATCGACCATCTGGCCGAAGGCGTCCCCCGGCCGATCGACCTCATGGAGGTCGAGGGCCGCATCGCCGCGTTCGCCAGCGTCGGGGCAACGGCCCGGGTGACCGGGGAAAAGCTCCGCGGCCCCGTCGAGGGCGTCTGGGGACACATTCTCGCCGCCCGGCAGCTCTTCGGAACATCGCGCGACGGGAAAACGCTCGAGCTCTACGAGGGGTTCGATAAATCGGGCCCGTTTAAGACGAAGACGATCACCTCGAATTTCTTCGACTGCATCGTCGCCAAGACGAACTATTTCGGCTACAGCTGGAACATCGCCCCCCGCGCCGTCGTGGACGACGGCTACCTGGACATCACCCTGTTCGAGATGGGGCCCGTCAAGTACGCCTTCCTCTTCCCCCTGATCTATTTCGGCCTCTACCAGAGGCGGATGCGGCACTTCAAGGCCAGGCGCGTCGTCATCCACGGCCACAATCTGCCCATCCAGTTCAACGGCGAGTTCCTCGGCGACCGGGACCGCGTCGAATTCCGGGTTCTGCCGCGGGCGATCCGAATGGTCTGCCCGCCGACCCGCCGGGCCGGAAAGAGGTTCCGGAAGGCTTCTTCCTAGCGGCCGGACGGGCCGCGGGCATGACGATCGCCCCCTCCTCGAAATTCCCGTAGACCTCGGCTTTACCGGCGAGGAAGTCGCGGCCCACGAGCGCCCCCGTCGCGGCGTCGAGCTCGTGGTCGGAGGCCCCCCTGCGGAGCTCCTTCAATCCGAGCCGCGCGAGGCCCCTCCTCAACCCGGCCCGGTCGCGGTGCACCCTCGGGATCCGCCAGACGTCCTGGGCCCCGCCGGGATACATCTCGATGACACGGATGTTCATCGCTTCGAGTTCGCGCCTGAGCCTGATCCCCCGTTCGGTGAGCGAGCGCATCGGCCCCAAGGTGATGGGGAAGAAAGGAATGCCTCGTTTTCGGAGCTCGAGGTCGCAGACCCTATAATGCGAGTCGTTGCGCTCGTGGATGGAGGTCCGGCCCGGAGGCAAGTTCAGCGGCGCGTCGATGGCGACGAGCGAGGGCGCGGCCCGGCGAACGGCCTCGAGGATCTCGTCGTCGGTAAATAGGTCGGATGTTTCTGCTTCTGCGCCACGAAGGAGACAGAAGCCCGTGGGCCGCTTGGGCGACCCGGCCAGGTCAAGTCCGACGACGACGTTTGGTTTTATGGTCACGAGTATCCTTAATAACACCGCTAAATGCCGCAGTCAATGGCCCGGCGAGGAGGCCGCCCGGGCAGCGCCCAGCGGACAGAGAGAGATATCCTCCTGTGCTATAATCGAAGCGCAACGACACTCCCGAGGAGGGCCCATGAAAAGGTTTTCCGTCCTGCTGTCAGTAGTCCTGGCCGCTCTAGCCGCCTGCTCCCCCCAGATCCATATCGACCTGCTGGGGCAGGAAAAACTCGAGGAGATCGTCCTCCTCCCCAGCCCGGCCCGCGAGAAGATCCTGATGATCGACGTCGACGGGATGATCTCGTCGGCGCTCGACACGGGGCTTTTCTCCCGGGAAAAGAACGTCGTCTCCCGCGTCTTCGAGCGTCTCGAAACGGCCGCCCGGGACCCTTGGGTCAAGGCGATCATCCTCAGGATCGATACACCCGGCGGAGAGGTGACGGCGAGCGACATCATCTATCATGAGATCCTCCGCTTCAAGGAGAGGACGGGCCGGCCCGTCCTGGGCCTGATGATGGGCGTCGCCGCGTCGGGCGGCTACTACATCGCCTCGGCTTGCGACCTCATCATGGCCCATCCCTCGACCCTGACCGGGAGCATCGGCGTCATCTCCATATTCCCCAACGTCGAGACGCTGATGGCCAAGGTCGGGATCAAGGTCAACGTCATCAAATCCGGCCCGTCCAAGGACTCCGGCTCCCCATTCCGGGACATGACGGAAGACGAGAAGAAGATCTTCCAGGGGATCATCGACGAGTACTACGCCGGCTTCCTGGATGTCGTGGCCCGGAACCGGAAAGACAAGATCCCGGCCGAGAAGCTGCGGACGATCGCCGACGGCCGCGTCTATACCGCGCCCCAAGCCCTGAAGCTCGGGCTCATCGACGCCGTCGGCTATTTCGACGACGCCTTCGGCAAAGCCCTCTCCCTGGCCTCGCTCAAGAGCGCCAAGCTCGTTTCCTACACCTATTATCCGAAGACGAAGACAAACATCTACGCCGGACGTCTCGGCGATTTTTCGCCTCTGGACACGAAAGTCCTGGAATCGATGCTGGCGGTCCTCAAGGCCGGCTTCTACTATCTCTGGCTGCCCCAGGCCCCGTAACCGCCCGGGCTTAGGACCGGGTGACGATCTCGAACTGCGGCGGACGGAGGATGTGCGCCTTGACCGTGCAGTGGTCGACGGCCTTGACCAGGGCGAACTTGTATTTTTCGGGGAAGTCGGCCGGGAGGTCGATGGAAATCATCACCTTGTCGATCATCTTGGAGACTTCTCCCCTCTCGGTGGTCATGGTCACGGCTAGGCCCTCGACCGAGATTTTCCGTTCGCGGCAGAAGGCCAGGGCGTAGAACCCGGCGCAGGCGGCCAGGGAGACGAGGAAATAGTCGAAGGGCGAGGGGGCCGTCCCGCCGCCGCCCTCGCGGGCGGGCTGGTCGGTCTTGACGACGAATCCCTTGTATTCGACGTCGACCTTGAGTCCGTCTCCGAACTTCACACTCAGCTCTTTCGCGCTCATGAGTTCTCCTTTCCTCTCCTCGTTCGCGGCCGCGTTTCCCGCGGGCCCTCGAGGGCCTTGCGGAACATCGCCAGGATAATGTCCCGGTCCTTGGCCGTCAAGGCCATACGGAAAAAGATGTCTTGGACCTTTTCGGTGATGAAGGCCCGGTTGGTATCGTGCATGAAGCCGAGGCTGTCGAGCATCTCCCGGAAGCGTCGGCCGGCCTCCGCCTGTTCGGCGTGGGTCAGAGGCAGGTCCTTGTGGACGGCCGGAGGCGGCGCGCTCTCAAAGGCGATGGCGTGGAGCGTCAGGGTCACGGCAACGCCGAGGTTGTAGGACGGCTGTCTCGCCGCCTGGGGGATGTGGAACCGCATGTTCGTCAGGCCGATCTCCTCCTGGGTCAACCCCGTCCTCTCGTTGCCGAAAACGAGGCCGATCTCGGTTCCGGCCGGATACTCGTCGAGGCGCCGGACGCCGTCCGCGAGCGTGACAAGCGGGAAATTGTGGCGGACGCGGGCCGTCGACCCGAGGACGAGCTGGAGGTCAGAGACGGCGTCCTCCAAGGAGACGAAGAACCGCGCCCCCTCGATGATGGATTCGGCGTGGATGGCCGTCCGCCAGGCCGGCGGCTCGAGCTTGTCGAGCCCGACGATGCGCAAGTCCGAAAAGCCGGTGTTGGCCATGCCCCGCGCCGCCAGGCCGATGTTCTCCGAGCTGTCCGGCCGGACGAGGACGACGGCGAACCGCGAAAGATCCAACATGTCCTCCGAATTATAGCGGAGGACGGGGCCGCTGGGAAGCCTTTACGCAATTCGTTGACTTGGGCGAATCGGCGGTGCTATAAACCATTCATGCCCCAAAAGCCAGCCCGTCGCAAGACAGCCCTCCCGAAGCCCCGAGCGGACAAGTCCGGCCTCAAAGGTCTCAAGGCCCTTTTCTCCAAACACGGATTCACGGACTATCGTTGGCTCGACCCCGCCGAGATCGTCGTCGCGGAGTGGGTCCGGATGAAATGCCTGTATGGCTGCCGGGAATACGGGAAGAACGCCGCCTGCCCGCCCAACGCGCCGTCGGTCGCCGAATGCGCGCGTTTCTTCCGCGAGTACAAGCGGGCCGCCGTCTTCCATTTCGCTAAGACGGTCGAGCGGCCCGATGACCGTCATGCCTGGGGCCGGAAGGTCAACCTCGATCTTCTCAAGCTCGAGGGGGATGTGTTCAAGGCCGGCTTCGTCAAGGCCTTCCTCCTTTTCTTCGACAGCTGCGGCATCTGCCCCGAATGCGCGGCGAGCCGGACCGCCTGCAAGGAGCCCAAGCTCTCCCGCCCGACGCCCGACGCTCTCGCCATGGACGTCTACAGCACGGTGCGAAAATTAGGCTACCCGATCGAGGTCCTATCCGAATACGACCAGGAGATGAACCGCTATGCCTTCCTGCTCATCGATTAAAAGGGCCATCGGGCCGGTCCGCGTGTTTATCCCCACCTGGGAATAACGTTATAATGACGGCAGAAATCTCATCGCAGAGGAGACAGCCATGTGGTGGGACGGCAAGATCCAGAAAACTTTCCGCTGCCGGCTGCCCCGGACACCGTCGAGCAGAAACTCAACCGGGACGACCTGACCATGTATCTCGATTGACATACTCGGATTTATTGGTTATATAAGCACTGCTGGATCGGGAAGCAACCCCAACCGGCGGGCCGGTGGACTCCCTGGTCCCTAATCTCGGGAGGAGGAACGGACATGATCACGGTGAAAGATATCCTCTCTGAAAAAGGACTCAAGGTCTGGACCATTTCTCCGGACGCCAAGGTCCTCGACGCCCTCAACCTCATGGCCGAGAAAGGCCTCGGCGCGCTCGTTGTCTTCGATCAAAACGACATCGTGGGCATCATCTCCGAACGCGACTACGCCCGGAAGGTCATTCTCAAGGGTCGCCATTCCCATGACACGAAGGTCCGCGACATCATGACGGCCCCGGTCTATGGAGTCCATCTCGAGACGACGGCCGACGAGTGCATGGCGCTGATGACGGACAAGCACATCCGCCACCTGCCCGTGTGCAAGGACGGCAAGCTCGCCGGCGTCATCTCCATTGGGGACGTGGTCAAGGCCATCATCGGTCAGCAGAAGGTGACGATCGAGAACCTCGAAAACTACATCATGGGGAAGTATCAATAGGGCCCATCGCGAGTGCGGCGGTGAAGCCGCCTGTCTTTCTCTTGCGAATATAACTCCAACCGCAGGTCGCCGCCCGTTTTGGCAGCCTCCTACGGCCTCATCGCCGCGTTGGGGGATATCCCGGGTATTATTGCCGAGATCAGAAATCCATTAGGCCCATCTCGCGGAGAGCGAGGTAGGCTGCGCCGAGGACTCCCGCCGAATCGCCCAGAACGGCTTTCAGGATGGGGATCGACCGTCCGGGGACGCCGAAGAGGGCCTTGTTCATGACCGGCGGGACGTGTTCGTACCAAAGGGGAATATTCGAGACGCCGCCGCCGAGGACGATGGCTTCGAGGTCGAGGGCGTTGACGCAGTTGGCGAAGAGCTCGCCCATGACCCGGAACGATTCCTCGAAAACGCGGCGGGCGTCGCTGTCCCCTTTTTCGTACCGCGCGAATATTTTTTCCGGGGCGAGGGATTCGCCGGAGAGCTCGGCGTAGCGCCGGCTGAGGCTCGGCCCAGAGAGATACGCTTCGCCGCAGCCGTTCCGACCGCACTCGCAGGCGCGGCCGTCGATGTCGATCGATGTATGGCCGATCTCGCCGGCGTTCCCGTTCGGGCCGCGGTGGAGCCTGTTCCCAAGGATGAGCCCCGAGCCCATGCCCGTGCCCAGGATGACGGCCATGACCGTCGAGAACCGGCCGTGGCACTGGGCGAAAAACTCGGCCAGAGCCAGGCAGTTGGCGTCGTTCTCGATGATGAGATGGACCGGGAGCTCCGACGCGAGCAGGCTGATGAGGCCGGGCTTCTCGTAGAGCGGCGTGTGGGGAGCGCCATACATGATGTCGTCCCGCGCGTGGTAGGTCCCGGGGGTGCCGATGCCGAGAGCCTCATATCGGGCCGCTCCGGCCGTTTCGGCGACAAGATCCAGGATATTGGCGACGACCCGTTCCCGGCCGAGGCCGGGCTCCGACGGCCTCCGCTTGCGGGCCAGAATTGTCCGTGTCTCATCGACGAGGCAAGCCTCGACCTTGGTCCCGCCCAAATCGACTCCGATGGCGAAACGGCTCATTATTGATCTCCCGAGTTATTCTATGCAAACGGGGGGATTTTGCCACCGCTTTTTATTTTCCCGGCCATCTGATACATTGAGTTCCCAGAAAAGGTCAACGGGAACATGCAGCCACCTGAAGACAAAGCCAGCTTCGGCCTCCACTTCCTCTGGAAACGGGCGGCGATCCGGCGGCTCGAGGAAAGAAAATTTCATCGATCGCCTCTGACGACGGGAGAGATGGCATGAGGATCGGAACCGGCCCTCTCCGGGAAAAAAGGGCGGCGCGGACGAACCATATCCTGGTCACGGGCGGGACGGGCTTCCTCGGCAGCCACATCGCCTTCGCCCTGCTGAGGGCGGGCTATCGAGTGACGGTCTTGGCCCGATCATCGAAGAATCTCCCGGCCCGGGACCGGGTCGCCCGTCTCGCCGACTGGTTCGGCCTCGATGAGGAGGTACGCCGGTCTCTCGACGTCGCCGAGGGCAATATCCTCGACCCCGGTTGGGCCGCCGCGGCGCTCGAGGGGACGGCGGGACCGGGCCCGGTCGACGAGATCGTCCACTGCGCCTCGAACACGTCCTTTGGCGAGCGCAAGCGGGCCGAGGTCGAGGCAGCCAACGTCGGCGGGCTCCGCAACGTTCTCGACTTCGCAGCCCGGAGCGGCTGCTTCTTTTTCCACGATGTCAGCACCGCTTTCGTCGCGGGAAAGCGGACCGGACTCTGCCGGGAAGAATGGGTCGAATCGGGCGAGTTCACGAACGTCTACGAAGAGACGAAGGCCGGCGGGGAGATCCTGGCCCGGGACGTCTGCCGGCGCGAGGGCATCCGGCTCAATGTCTACCGGCCGTCCATCGTCTACGGCGACTCCCGGACGGGACGGACCCTGCGCTTCAACGCTCTCTACTACCCGGTCAAGGCGGCCGTTTTCCTCCGAGACATCTACCTCGCCGACATTCGCGAGCGAGGCGGGAGGAAAGCCTCGGAGCTGGGCATCCGGATGATCGAGAACGGGCATCTTTTCATGCCCATCCGTATCGAGGTCGGCCGCGAGGGCGGCATCAACCTCGTCCCGATCGACCACTGCGTCGATGTCTTCATGGCTATCTTGGAGGACTGTCTCGAAGGGGGCATCTATCACATCGTCAACTCCCGGCCGACGCGGATCGAGGATATCGTCGATCCTGCCAAACATCTTTTTCGCCTGGACGGCGTCGAGACCTGCGGGCCGGAGGCTTTCGACGCGCGGCCGAAAAACGCCCTGGAGACTCTCTTCGATACCTACCTCGATCCCTACCGCCCGTACATGCAGGACCTTCGAACCTTCGAGATCAAGAAGGCCGCGCCGGTCCTCGAGCGGCACGGGCTGGTTTGTCCGGAATTCGACTATGACGTCTTCGCCCGGTGCATGGACTACGCTGTGGAGACGGGCTGGGGGGCACGGCTCTTCCCCGATGGAGAGGCCAGAGGACGGAAGGAGGGATCGCCATGAAGAGACGGGACATCCTGAAAATCGCTCCGCTCGCCGTGGCCGGGATCCCGGGGTTGAGGGGCGGAACGCGCGCGTCATCGCCGACCGCCTGCCCCGAAGCGGGCCGTGCGCAGGCCTCGACATCCGTGCCCGCGTCTTTCGGAGTCTCCGCGGCCGAGGTCAGGCCCCACAACGGAAGCCCCGCCCTTTTCCTCGACGGGAAGCCCGTCTTCGCTGCGATCAACTGGGTTTCCGGCCCGGCGCCGGACAAGTGGGATTTCGAGGAGCAGGCCAAGAGGAGCGCTGGGACCGGGATCCACATCTATGCCTTCGACGTCGGAAAAGGAACCGAGTGGGTCGGACCGGGTCGGGGACGCGATGGCGACCTCGACTTCTCGACGGTCGAGGCCCGTTTCAACCGCGTGATCAAGGCGGACCCGAAGGCCCTCTTCCATCTCCGGATCTACCTCGAGACGGGCCATGGCGACTGGTGGGAAAAGGCCTATCCGGCCGAGTGCGAAGTCCTCTCGGACGGCCGGCGGAACGGCATGTCGTTCGCGTCCCGGGTGTGGCGCGCGCAGGCGAAAGAATTCCTCCGGGCCTACATCGGGCACTTCCGGAAAACGGGCCTCTTCGACCGGGTCATCGCCTACCAGGTCGGGGCCGGCCACACCGGCGAATGGGTCAAAGGCGAGTCATCGATGTACACGCCGTGCGGCGATTACAGCGAGCCGATGAAGGGCTATTTCCGGGAGTGGCTGAAGAAGCGCTACGCAAACGATGTCGCGAAGCTTAGGGCGGCCTGGCGGCACGCTCCCTCCGTCGCCTTCGACGCGGCCGCCGTTCCCACAGCCGAGCGCCAGCTCGAAGCCCGGCTTTACACGTTCCGCGAACCGGCCGCCGAGCATGACGTCATCGATTATTTCACCGCCTTGGCCGAACTCTGCGCCGACGCCGTCATCGATCTCTGCCGCACGGTCAAGGAGGCGACGGACGGCAAACGCCTAGCCGGCGCCTTTTACGGCTACCTCCTCGACCTCGCTTGGAACGGCGGCTTCTTCAAGGAGCGCCCGGATTCGGATTATTCGACCTGCCAGCGCTCGGGCCATCTCGGATTACACAACGTCCTGGCCTCACCGCATGTCGATTTCCTGGTCAGCCCCTACGCCTACGGCTTCCGCGGCCTGGGCGGCGATTCGCCGAGCATGCTCCCGGCCGAGTCGATCCGCCTGCACGGAAAACTCCTCCTCATCGAGGACGACACGCGGACCCATGTCGACAACCAGGATCCGAACTATGGTCAGGTGAAGAACTACGAGGACAGCCGGACGATCCTCCGGCGCAACCTGGCCCATTTCCTAACCCATGCCGAAGGCGCCTGGTGGGCGCTTTGGAAAGTCGACGCGTTGAAGGAGCCGCGCTTTGAATCCTTGCTCCGCGAGTTCCGGGAGACGGGCGATATGTCCATGACCCTCGACCGGTCGTCGGCCTCGGAGATCGCCGTCATCCTCGATGACGAGAGCTTTTTTTACGAGTCGTGCCGGTATAACTTGGATATCCCCCTCATTTTCCAGCAACGCCTCTGGGGGCTGCCGCGTATGGGCGCGCCGTTCGACGTCTTCCTGCTCGACGATTTCCTGGCAGGCAGGCTCCGACCGTACAAGCTCTATGTCTTTCTCAACCCCCTCTGCCTCAACGATAAACGGCGGAAGGCCTTATCGAAGGAGCTTCGAAGAGAGGGGCGGACCGCTTTGTGGATCTACGCGCCCGGATATCTCAAGGACGACCCGGGGCTCGAGAACATGGAAGAGCTCACCGGGATCCGGTTCGGGCTGGGCGAACAACCGTGGGGCCCGCTCGTCCACATCACCGATTTCGAACATCCCCTGACGAAGGGCCTCGGCCAAGACCTCTTCTGGGGAACGAACAACAAGCTGGCACCGCTTTTTTATGTCGACGACCCTGAGGCCCGCGTCCTCGGCCAAGTCGTCTATTCCCAGGGGAACTGCCGGCCCGGGTTCGCCGTCAAGGAATTCCCGGCTTGGAGATCGGTCTACAGCGCGGCCCCGAACCTCCCGGCGTCCCTTCTCCGCGCGATCGCCCGTTGGGCCGGAGTGCATATCTGGAATGATGAGGGCGACGTGCTCTACGCCGACAGCAGCTTGCTCGGCGTCCACTCCCTCGCCGGCGGCCGGCGCGTTTTCAGGCTGCCGCGGCGCGCCACGGCCGTCTACGACATTTTCGCGAAACGTGAAGTTGCCCGCGGCGCCGTGGAATTCGAGGTTGTCCTGGAGCCCCGGTCGACCTCTCTTTTTTCCATCGGCGGCCAAACGGTTTTCGGATCCCGTTGACCCGGGCCTTCCCGCCGCACCACCAGAGTGGCTCACGGCCCGGAATCGGGTACAATAGGGCGCATGGAAATCATCCTCGCCTCGGCTTCGCCCCGGCGCCGGCAACTTATGGCCCTGGTCGCGCCGGAGTTCCGCGTCTTCCCGGCCGACGTCGACGAATCCTCGGTTCAGGGGGAAGACCCGCTCGAGTTCGCCATCGCGGCCGCCGTGCTGAAGGCCAAAACGGCGGCCGAATCCTTCCCCGAAGCCATCGTCATCGGCGCGGATACCGTCGTCGCCTTAGGCCTGCGCATCCTCGGTAAACCGTCCGACCGGGAATCGGCCCGGACCATGCTCCGGGCGCTGTCGGGCCGGCGGCACCGGGTGATGACCGGGTTGGCCTTTTTCACCAAAGCGGAGGACCGCCTCCTCACGGACTACGACCTGACCTACGTCACCTTCCGCGAGCTCTCCGCGGAGATGATCGAAGGCTACCTCGACCAGGAAAGCTACCTCGACAAGGCCGGAGCCTACGCCGTCCAGGAGGTCGGTGACGCGTTCGTCTCCAGGCTCAATGGAGATTACGACAACGTCGTCGGCTTTCCCGTGAAAAAGGTCCGGCGGCTCCTGGCCCTGTTCAAGGCCCCGCCACTCACGGTCGAGGTCGAGGACATCGATTTCCCGGCGAGTTCCGGGAAGGCCGAGGCCGGCGGCCGCAAGTTTCTCATCCCGGGTGCCATCACCGGCGAAACCGTCCGGGTCCAAGTCGTCGGTGAGCGCGGCTCCGCCCGTGTCGCCGAGGTCATCCGGGTCGAATCCCCCTCGAGCCGCCGCGCCGAGCCCCGATGTCCTCATTTCGGGCCGTGCGGCGGTTGCCTCTTCCAGAACATCGATTACGGGACCCAGCTCGAGCTCAAGGAACGGCACCTCAGAAGGACGCTCGAGGAGGCCGGCATCGCCGGGGCGGCCGCGGCTGTCAAGGCCATCACGCCCTCGCCGGACTTCTACGCCTACCGGAACAAGATGGAGTTCGGCTTCGGAGAGAGCTGGGGCCGGCTCGTCCTCGGGCTCAGGGAGAGAGTCACGGCCAGCCGGCAGACCCACCGCCGCACTCTATCCATCGACGCGTGCCCGATATTCAGTCCCGTCATCGAGCGAATCTTCCCGGCCGTGATCGATTTCGTCCGCGAAAAAGGCCTGGCCGTTTTCGACATCCTGTCGGGCCGCGGACATGTCCGCCACCTCGTCCTCCGGCAGGGGAAGAGGACCGGGGAGCTCATGGTCATCCTCGTGACGGCCGAGCTTCCGGGCACGGATATCGCCGTCCTGGCCGAGCGCCTGATGGCCGCCGTCCCGGAGCTCAAGAGTTTTATCCACGTCACGAACAGCCGAAGTTCCGACATCATCGAGCACGAGAAAAGCCGGCTCGTCGCCGGGGCCCCGTTCATCGAGGATACGCTGGCCGGCCTCACCTTCCGGGTCTACCCCCAGACGTTCTTCCAGACCAACACGGCCGGCGCCGAGCTGCTCTACCGAAGGATCAGGGACGAAACTCCGCTATCTCCGGAGAGCCGCATCCTGGGGCTCTACTGCGGCAGCGGGCCGATCGAGCTCTCGCTCGCCGGGACGGTCCGGAAAGTGACGGGCGTCGATTCCTCCCCCGCCAATATCGCCAATGCCGTGGAAAACGCCCTGATCAACCGGGTCGATAACGCCGAATTCGTGCCGGGGACGGTCGAATCCCTGCTGAGCGAACCACTCCGCGAGCCGGCCGACGTCGTCGTCGTCGACCCGCCCCGCGTCGGGCTCACGGGGAAGGCGCTCCGCCGGGTCGTTCGCCTCGATGCGCCATCGGTCGTCTATGTGTCCTGCAACCCGGCCTCGCTCGCCCGAGACCTCCGCAGTTTTCTCGACGCCGGCTACAAGGTCCGGTCCCTGTCGCCCTTCGACCTCTTCCCCCACACCCCGCACCTGGAAACCCTGGCTATCCTCAGCAAGTATTAAGCTTCTTCTCTCAATTTCAAGGAATGTCCAGCCGTAAATAAGGCCGCCCTGAATCCCCCTGCCGCGGACGATGCCCGGGGAAGTGATGGGGGCCATGCATCTCCCCCGGCCCCCCGGGAACCAGTCCCGGCGGTTCCCCCATCCCGCTTCTCTCGAAGCGGGGCGGGTCCCCCTCCGCTACGGGGGCTATACATGGCCCCCATCACGTCCCCGGGCATCGTCCGCGGCAGGG
>Ga0105152_10000077_pt1 | contig 22433 bp, 19 predicted proteins | sample LakBais05cmmetaG_FD_81534 | JGI IMG/M metagenome (GOLD analysis project Ga0105152, IMG submission 81534) | Lake sediment microbial communities from Lake Baikal, Russia to study Microbial Dark Matter (Phase II) - Lake Baikal sediment 0-5 cm | ecosystem: Environmental > Aquatic > Freshwater >...
CCCTCATCATCGTCATCATCGCGGCCTCGCTCCGGGGGCGGCAGGTTGCAGCGGGAGAGGTTGAGCCAGAGCCGCCGAGCGTTCCAGAAGAGGGGCCGGGCCGCTCTCGCCAGGAGGCGGCGCTCCTCGCTGGATTTGCCCTCTCGGGCATGGCGGCCTTGGTGTACGAGAATGCCTGGACCCGGGCCCTCACCCTGGTCATTGGAATGTCCACCTATTCTTTCACTGTCATGCTCACCACGTTCCTCGTGGGTCTCGGCCTGGGGAGCCTCCTGTACGCCCGCTGGCGGGGAACGCGACCGGTGGGATTCGCGGGGTTCGGCTTTCTCCAGCTTCTGATCGCCCTGTCCTCTCTGGCCACGATCCCCCTCTTCGAGTGGCTGCCCTTCTTGTTTCTGCGCCTCCGGCATGGGTTTGGCGACTCGTTCCAGGAGTTTCTTGTCATCCAGATGGCCCTGTCCGCCCTGGTGATGATCGTGCCGACCTTGCTGATGGGCGCGACGTTTCCGGTAGTCGCCCAGATCTACACGCGGAGCCTGTACGTGGTCGGAAGGAGCGTGGGGACGGCCTACGCCAGCAATACCCTGGGGGCCATTGTGGGTGCTTTTCTGGGGGGATTCCTTTTCATTCCTGTGATTGGGGTACAGAACAGTATCGCCCTGGCCGTGGTGGTGAATGCGGCGGTAGGGGTCCTGCTGGTCGCTATGGACGTTCGGGTACGCCCGGTGCGAAGGCTGGTGGCCGCAACGGTCATGATCGCCGTTTCGGTCTCGGCGTTTCTGGGATTCGGGACGTGGGACAAGGGGGTCATGACCAGCGGAGTCGCGATCTATGCGCACAACTACTCTACCCTGCCGACCGATGCCCTCAGACGCGAATGGATGATGCGCGACGATCTCTTGTTTTATGAGGAAGGACTCACCGCCACGATCAGCGTGCATCGCTCGGCCGACTCCGACTACCTGTACGAGAAGATCAACGGGAAGGTGGACGCCTCCTTTGGCGATGCGCCTACCCAGCTCATGGTGGGGTACCTGCCCATGCTCTTCAATCCCGGGGCGAAGCGGGTGCTGGTCATCGGGATGGGGAGCGGCATGACGGCCAAAGCAGTGGCTGCCTTTGCGGTGGAGCAGCTCGAGGTGGCCGAGATCGAGCCGGCCGTGATCGAGGGGGCGCGCTTTTTCGCCGAGAAGAACGGGCGCATCCACGACGATCCGCGGGTACGCTTTATCCACGCGGATGGGCGCAACTATCTCTTGGCGGCGCGAAGACAATACGACGTGATCATCTCTGAACCGTCCAATCCGTGGATCGCCGGCGTCGGGAACCTGTTCACACGAGAGTATTACCAGTTGGCCCAGAGGATGCTCAACGAGGGCGGGGTGTTCGGCCAGTGGATGCAGACCTATGCCATGGCCCCCGAGGATCTGCGCATGGTGTATCGCACGTTTGCCGAGGTCTTCCCCGACGTGTCGCTCTGGGCGGTGAACGAGAGCGACATGCTGCTCATCGGGACGAAGCGGCCCCAACGGTTGCGCTATGCAGATCTCAAGGCTGCCGTCCAGGAACGATCGGCGGTCCAGAAGGACCTTCGCGAGCTGGGGTTCGAGGACGCGTACAGCGTCCTGGCGATGTATCTGATGCCCAAGCCAGCCATCGTGAAAATGGCGGATCAGGCCGAGGTGAACCTGGACGATATTCCCCGTTTGGAGTTTTCGGCGCCGCGAAATTTGGGTCGGGATACGACCACCCTGAACATGCGCCTCACCAAGAGTTTTGCCGTCCGGCCGGCGGTGGAAGACGCCGATCCTGAGCAGGATCGCACTGGACGGCTGGCGTTGTCTCTGGCGCACGGCTTCCGGGCAACGCGGGACCGGGCCCAGGCGCTGGAGTGGGTCAAGCGTGCGCTTCGACTCAGGCCTGAGGATCCGGAAGCGCGCCTCCTTCATGCGCGACTCCTGGCAGAGGACGGGCGCACCGTCACGGCCGCAGAGGAGCTCCAAAAGGTACTCGCGGGGCCGTCTGCTTTCCTGGAGGAGGCCGCGGGTGTTGCCAAGAGCCTGGAGGAGGATGACGCGATCGCGATCCTCCGCCAGGTCCGGGAGCGAATTCCCGGCTCGGGTGAGGTGCGATTGGCGCTGGCCGAGGCGCTTCGTCGGGCTGGCGAGTACCGGCAAGCGGAGAAAGAGTACCGCGACCTCCTGCGGGATCGCCCGACGGATCGGCGCGTCTTCTTCGGGCTGGGGCGCGTGCTCTTGGCGCAACAACTCTACACCGAAGCCCTGGCCGCATTCGAAGATGCAGCGAAGCGGGGCGAATCCAGTGGGGAGTTCCACGCAGACATGGGAGAAACCTTGATGCGGCTCGGGCGCTACCAGGAGGCAGCGAAGGCCTGTCGCCAGGCCCTGCGCAGCAGCGTGGAGAATGTGACCTGGCGCCTGAACCTGGCCATCTCGCTGGCCCAACTCGGCCCGGCAAATGCACCCGAGGCAGAGCAGCGACTTCGCGAAGTTCTGGCTTTGGACTCGACCAACACCCGCGCCTGGGAGGAACTGCAGAAACTCGGCAGGCAGTTCTGAGGACTGCCGAGGCGCATGGGACCGGGCGCCCTTTTGGCTTGCCCCTCGTCGCAGGGGTCCCGTACAATACCGCCGCTTTCCGCATGGGGATGTCAATGATGTCGTGGCTGTGGCCAGATGAAGAGTCAGGCAACGCGGGAATCAGGGCGGAGGGAAGGAGCCCAGATTTTTCACCGCGGAGATCGCCGAGATCGCAGAGTCAAACCACGGGACCACAGGACTACGAGACCACGGTCTGTGGTCAGTGATCAGTAGTCAGTGGTCCGTTCTCTGCGGCCTCTGCCTGCCTGTGCCAGCACGGCAGACAGGCGGCCTCTGCGGTAAGACTGAAACGTTTGGAGTGAACCAGTCATGACGTTCCAGCTCATGGAAGATTACTTCCACGACCGGGTGAGGGTCGATACGCGGGCATCCGATAAGTTGCGGGCGAGCGTGACATTCACCTTTGACCTCCAGGGGCCGCCGGAGGTGGGACATGGCGGTGGCGTGACCGCCATGCTCTTCGAGATGGTCCGGATGCTCCGGGATGAGCGGGGTGACGTCCTCCGCCTGCCACGAGCCGTTCGGATCGAGGTGGCGTTGCACCGGGGGACCCCGCTGGGGGTTCCGCTTGTGGGCGAAGTCGTTGCTTCAGATAATGCCTGGCACAGCCGCATCCTGCGCGAGGGTCGGCCCGTCGCCGAAGCCGTCGTGTCGGCAATGCGAGAGCCTCTCCCTGTCGTGTCGCCCGAGATTCGGCGCGAGTGGGAGGCGGCAAGTACAGAGGCGTACGAAGTTCCCGGCTACCAGTTCTGCCTGGGGTGTGGGCTCCGCAACGCCCGCGGCGCGCAGGTGCGGTTCGACTACAATGAGCGCTTCATGTGGAAGCAGGTGGTGCCACAGGCCCACTTTGGGTGTGCCGATGGCACCCTGTTCCATGGGTATCTGTGCATCGTGTGCGACGAGATCGGCTGGTGGCTGGGGGCGTTGCGCCAGGGGGAGTGCGGCCTCTCCAATCGAGTAACGGTGTGCGTGGACCATCCAGTCGCCCACGGCGTTCCTCTCCTTGTCCTGGGGAACCGATCGGCCGTGACTAGCTCGGATCCCCGGGGGCGGGTCTGGCAGAGCAAGGCGATGATTGTGACGGCAGATTGGCAGCCGGTGGCCACATCCGAGGTGCAGTTCGTCGGAAGCCCGGCGTTCACCAAGACGATGCTGCCGGGGTTTGCAGCCGACGGGAATCCGGCTGCGCTATGGAGGGCGTTTCCCAGGTACGCCGATCCGCACGGCGCGTCGGAATCAGCGGTGGATCAGGGTACGCGCGGTGCCGAGTGAGAAGCAGGCAGATCTCCGACTGGAACTTCTGCTCGACTGATCTTCGCGGCGATGGCTCAAGCAGAGCCTGACCGTGCCTCGCGGATCACCCGATCAAATCTTCCCCTACAGGTTTGCGACCGGCAAAGCCCTCGCGAAGGTCGTGCCAGAAGCGGATCTCGGGCTCGCCAAGCCGCCAGCACAAGAAGACCTGTTCTCGTCCCCGGCGGGCCAGAAAGTTCACCAGGCCAAGATCGAGATCCTTGACCAGGCAGCCAAAGGCCTCGATCTCTTGCACCCGCCCGCGGATCTCTGTCAGGAGCCGTATACTCTCTTCCCGGATGTGGGCGTAGTCCGGGCCGGGCAGGATGCCGCCATCGCGGCTGGCCTTGGCCCGGAATGCCTCTACCGCCCGCTCGTACTTTCGGAGTTCACGTCGCTTGGCCATGAGCTGGCACATCAACGGCTCGAGGGTGGGGAGTAGATCGTTGGCATCCGATAGCGTGAAGAGCCTTGGCGGCACGGGTGTTCATCCTCCATGGGGCGCGGGGACCGAACTCCCCCTTCGCCGTATTCGTCAGGCAGGCCCTGAGCACAAATGCGTCGTCACCAACAACATTCAGTACCACGCATTGAGGCTCGTGTCCAGCGGTCTCGTTCGAAAACGAAACGGTAGCCGCACGGTTCGGGGTCAGACATTGGTAATTTTGTATCTGCGAAACAGCCCTGGCTCGCACGGGTGCTTGCAGCCGTGTGTCGCCTGTGCTATACAGGGCAGAAATATCAGAGCCTGCCTCGGGGGAGGGGGATCATCGAGCCCGCGAGGAATATGGACGAACACATGGATTCTCTCAAGATCGCCAAGGCATCCTTGGGGATAGGGTCGAAGATTCCGGTTGAGATCCTGCCCGATAACGACGCCCTCATCAGGCGCATTGCGGACGATCTGCTCAATGAATTTCTGTCGGCGAAGCGCGCAGGGCGCAACAAAGTGGTCTTCATCATCCCGGTGGGACCAATCGGGCAGTACGACCTCCTGGCGGACCGATGCAACCGAGAGAGGATTAGCCTGCGGGATCTCGTCCTCATCAACATGGATGAGTATCTGACACCAGACCGCATGGACTTCATCCTGATGAGCGATCCCTTGAGCTTTCGAAGGCACATGGTGGATCATTTCTACGATCGACTCGATCCCGAACTGGTTCCCCCGCCCGAGCAATGGCTCCTCCCTCACCCCAGGGATCTCTCGGCGATTCCCCGAGCCATCGAACGCCTCGGGGGCTGTGATGTCTGCTTCGGCGGCATCGGGATTATGGGGCATGTGGCCTTCAATGATCCGCCCGAGGCCGGGGAAAGCGTGTCCATCCAGGAGTTCAAAGCGCTGCCGACGCGGGTCGTCCGTCTGTCGCGGGAGACCCGATTGATCAACTCGGTCACCGCGACGCGCGGGAACGTGGATCGCATTCCGGAGTTCGCCGTGACCGTGGGCATGAAGGAAATCCTGGCGAGCCGGAAGATTCGGATTTACATGAACCGGTTCTGGCAGTCCGCCATCGTCCGGAAGATTTTGCACGGACCAGTGACCCCTGCGGTTCCCGCGTCTCTCTTGCAAAATCATCCGGATGTGCGCTTCGTGCTCGTGGACCATGTCGCCGAACTGCCGGAGCCTCAGCTTCAATAAGGGAAGGAGATCGCGCTTCATTTTTCATGAGGACCATCGACTGCCGGAAAGGGGGGATGTTGTTTCCCAGGATAGGAAGGGATCTCTTGGAGGCTGAAAGGAGGAAGAAATGAAGACGGGTCGTAAGCTCGTGTGGGTGCTGGGTGTCATGTTCTTGGCCGGTCTGGTGCTGGGCGTTGCACCGGCGGAGGCCCAAAAGAAACTGGCCGTCCTCACCTGGAATATCCCGTACTTCGAGGACGGCTTCAAGAAATGGGTGACCGACTTCAACAAGAAACATCCCGACATTACGATCGAGCGATTAGACAAAAAGGGCACCGAGTGGAGTACGTTTTACCAGACGCAGGTGGTGGCCGGGACTGCCCCTGATGTCATCGATGTCCAGGGGGGCCTGTGGCTTGAGTATGCCTCAAAAGGTGGGCTGTTGGATGTGACGGACTATCTCAAGAGGGACCAGGATTACACCAAGAGGATCTATCCAGAGTTTCTCCAGAGCTGGGTCTATGAAGGTCGGAACTATGGTGCCCCCCTCTACATCAGCAAGACCCTTCTCTTCTACAACAAGCTGATGTTCAAAGAGGCGGGATTGACGGACCTTCCGAAAAACTTCGATCAGATCCTCGAATACGCCCGCAAGATGACCAAGGGCGAGAAGTCGGGCTTCATGACCCTCAACTTTGACTGGCTCTACTGGCCCCTCTTTGCCATGAACGGCGTCGAGCTGCTCACGCCGGATCTCAAGAAGCCTGCCTTCAATACGCCGAAGGCGGTGGCGGTGGTTGAGGCGTTGGCCAAGGCGACCCAAGAGGGAGTCATCAACAAGATCAGTTGGACGGGCCGCTGGGTGGAGCCCAACGGCGCTTTCGCCTCAGGGAATGTGGGAATGCTTCACGCACATGCCCCGGCGTTCCTCTGGTTCAAGAGCCAGGCCCCCTGGGTGAACGAAGAGACGGTAGGCGCGGCCCACCTGCCCGGTGGCTGGTCCACACCCAATTCCCATGCGATGTTGATCTCGAAGAGCACCAAGTATCCTGATGCTGCGTGGGATTTCGTCAAGATCTCTACCGGCGGGGAAGGGGCGTACGCCCTGGGAGTGGGGACGAACAACCTGACGGGCGATAAGCAGGTCAACGACCAGTTGTTTGAGTACTTCAAGAAGAACATCCCTGCATCGGTTCCGGCTATGAAGACCCAACTGGAGTATCTCGACAAGCTCACGGGGAACTGGCCGGCCGCGAAGGACGCCGAGATCAAAGACGCCTTCTACCCTGAGTTGCAGAGCGCGCTACTCGGCCAGAAGAGCGCAAAGGCAGCCCTCAGTGATGCGGAGAGAAATGTGAATCGCGTTCTCCAGGTGCGGTAACCTTCGAGTGCGTGGCACGACGGGCCGTGGCGCCAAGGCCCGTCGTGCCTTTCTCACAATACGGGGTCACGGTTCCTTCGTCACATGCAGATCATCAAGAGACGAAAGACAAGAGAGCTTTTCCTTCTCTGGCTTCTGCTTACCCCCTCTCTGGCCATCTTCACCCTCTATCGAATCATTCCCCTCTTCTGGAACGGGATTTTGTCGTTTCAGTTCTGGTCGCCCTATAAGCCGGCCGAATTTGCCAAGCTGTATCACTACCAAGAGATGTTTTTTTATGACGATGCCTTCTGGCGGGTGTTCTGGAACACGGTCCTTTTCATGGCCAGTGCGCCGGTCGGCATTGCCCTGGCTCTCGGCATCGCGGTCCTGGTGAATACGCAAGTTCGGGGAAGGAATGTCTATCGAACCATCGTCTTCATGTCCTATCCGGTGATGACCGTGGCTGTGGGCATCATCTGGCAGTGGCTGTATAACGAAAAGGTCGGACTGATCAATTACATCCTGATCTCCCTCGGCGTGATCGGCCGCGGCATTCCGTTCCTGCAGAGCTTCGAGCTGGCGCTGCCCTCTGTGATCGTGGCCTCGATCTGGCAGGTGATCGGCTTTTACATGATCATCCTGCTCGCGGGGCTGCAGACCATCCCCTCCGAACTCTATGAATCGGCGGCCATCGATGGCGCCAGCCAGTGGATGCAGTTTCGGCGCATCACCCTGCCACTCCTCAGGCCATCGGTTTTCCTCTGTTTCGTCATCGGGATCATCAACTCCTTCACCAATTTCGATCTCATCTTTGTGATGACACAGGGAGGGCCGGCCCATGCCACGGACCTCCTGATCACGTACATTTATAGTACCGCGTTCAAGCTGTCTAAATTTGACTATGCGGCTGCTCTCACGGTGGTCAACTTCCTGTTCTTCCTGGCCCTCGCCTTGTTGGCCAATAAGGCATCCGGGGGCGAGGCCGGCGCCGTCGAGATTGGGAAGTAGGAGGGGCCATGCACAGATACCCCCATTGGCCAATCCACCTGATTCTGGGCACCGTTAGCATCCTGATGCTTATTCCATTTGTCTGGGTTCTGAAGACCAGCCTGACGGGCGAGAACATCTTCTCCTATCCCCCGGCGATTCTGCCACAGAACCCCCACCTCTACTATTACGTGGACGTGTGGTACACGATTCCTTTCTTTCGGTACCTCGTCAACAGTGTGATCGTCTCCGCCATGGTGGTGGCGGCCAACATCGTTTTCAACGCCATGGCTGGCTACGCGCTCTCGAGGGAATTCCTTGGAAAGCGGACGATCATCATGCTCTTCCTGAGCTGCATGATGATCCCTTTCCAGGTGACCATCATTCCGGCGTACCTCATCACGAAGCAACTGGGTCTGCTCAATTCCCATCTTGGCATGGCACTGCCGGTTTGTTCCACCATCGTCTGCATCTTCGTCTTCAAGGCGAGTTTCGATGCGGTTCCGTCCTCCCTCGTGGATGCGGCCCGGATCGACGGACTGTCCGATTGGGGGATCATTCTCAAGATTATGCTCCCGCTGTCCACGTCGGCCGTCGCGACCAACGTGATCCTGGCGTTCATCTGGTCATGGAACAATTTTCTGTGGCCGCTCATCATCATCCGCGACCAAGACATGCAGACCTTGCCGCTCGGATTGTCCCGGTTTCTGACTGTGGTCGAGGGCACCACGGGTGCTCTCTATGCCTTCTGCGTCATGGTTCTGCTGCCTGGGCTCGTCATCTTCCTCCTTGCCCAGAAAGAGTTCATCGCAGGACTCACGAAGGGCGCCGCCAAGGGATAAGCGCAAATGCCACTGTGGTCTTTCCTCGCGAATCGTTACACCATCACTTTTGGTGGGATCGCCTTCCTTGCCGCCGCGTGGAATCTCTATGTGGTGCTTAACGATGACGGCATTCTCGCAGGCCGAGTGGTGGGGCCCGACAACAGGCCCGTGCCTAGTGCAATCGTGGTCCTCGCAGAAAAAACCCTTCTGGTGACCTCGCCCCGGGCAAGAGCCACGACGGACGCCGAGGGGCGCTTTCGATTCAGCGGCCACACGCTCTATCATTTCTATCTGGAGGCATACAAGGAAGGCGTGGGCCGGATGCAGGCGAAGGAGTTCCGCCTCTACTTCAAGGGTCAGAACATGACCCTGCGGGGGCCTCTTCGTCTTCAGGAAAGCAAACCGGCCGGAGTCATGCCATAGCGGTGACGCTTCCCGAACGTGTCGCCATCGAGGAATCCTCCAAAGCGGGAGAGAGATGCCGAACCGAGGGACCGTGCATCCTGTGCTGAGCGCGCTTGGTTTCCGCTCAGGCTACCGGGTTGTGATTTACCATGCGGATGATGTGGGGATGTGCCACGGGGCAAATGCGGCTTTTCAGGAGCTGTCACGCCTGAGATCGATCAGTTGCGGCGCCGTCATGGTGCCCTGTCCTTGGTTCGCGGAAGCGGCAGAGATGGCCGCAGCCGACGGGGACCTCGACGTGGGGGTCCACCTCACCTTGACCAGCGAATGGACCCCGTATCGCTGGGCGCCCATCTCTACCACCAGTCGGAATTCCGGGCTGATTGACGAGAGCGGCTACTTCTGGCGGCGGTTGCCCATGCTGGCTTCCCACCTCGTTCCCGAAGCGGCAGAGTTAGAGATGAGGGCCCAGATCGAGAAAGCCCTCGCGTCCGGGATCGATGTCACCCACCTCGACACCCACATGGGGGCTGCCCTCTTGCCGCAGTTGATCGGAATCTACGTCCGCCTCGGACGGGAGTACAGGCTTCCGGTCCTGTTGCCCAAGCAGATCATCGAGTACACGTCGGTCCTGGATTTCGGCGGGGTTTCCCTGGAGGGTTACCAGGAGATTCTCTCCGATCTGGAGGCAGATGGATGGCCCCTCGTGGATCACTTTCGCATGACCCCAGGGGTGCCATCCGCCGAAAGCGATCGGACGTACCGCGACCTGGTGGCCGGGCTGCCGCCGGGATTGACGATGGTCGCGCTACACCCAAATACGAGCGGCGAGATTGAAGCCATCGTGCCGGCCAAGGCCCATTTTCGAACCGATGAGTACCGGCTCTTTCGCGATCCCGAGTTCCGTCAGTTCATGTCGAAGCAGGGAATCGAAACGATCGGGTTCCGCACCCTTCGCGACTTGCTGTGGCGCAGACTGAAGGAGATGTGATCGAATCGCACGGCAAAGAGGGGTACGTTGTTGACGGAGCGGACATGCGGTTCGCCGCATCCGCGTGAGCATGTGGAACGGCATCGGCTCCAGGCTTGGCCCGTGAGCGAAAAATCCCTCCCCCCTTTCCGCCTGAAATGTGGACGTCTCATCCGCACGGGGAAAAGGAGGGAGGGTTTTCCGGGCAATCATGCAGCGAACCCACCACCATCGCCGGGCAAGGCGGATTCGGCCAGCCAGAATGTCCGTTCTAGTTTGACTTGCGACCGGCCACGCCCCTGGTGGCCGTCGTGATGATCCTGGCTTTCTCCTTTGGACGGAGCGAACGGACGGCCGCGCCGGCCCGCCACATCTCGGAATCCCGCATCGCGCCAAGTTCCTTTTCCAGGCGCTGCCCGTAGTCCTTCTGGCCGCAGGTGCTGATCACGCGGCGGGTCTCCACACCGGATTTCACGCGCCGGTACAGTTCCCGGAACACCGGCATCACGGCCTTCCTGAACTTCGGTTTCCAGTCCAGCGCGCCGCGCTGAGCGGTTGCCGAGCAGTTCTTGTACATCCAGTCCATGCCGTTCTCATCCACCAGCCGGATCAGGCTCTGGGTCAATTCCTCCACGGTCTCGTTGAATGCCTCACTCGGGCTGTGACCATGTGCCCGTAATGTGTCGTACTGCGCCTCCATGATGCCGGCCAGGGCGCCCATGAGAACACCCCGTTCGCCGGTGAGATCACTATAGACTTCGTGCTGGAACGTGGTCGGGAAGAGATAGCCCGACCCGACCGCGATCCCGAGCGCCAAGCACCGTTCTTCCGCACGTCCCGTCGCATCCTGCCCGACGGCGTAGCTGGAGTTGATGCCCGCTCCCGACAGAAAGTTGCGCCGAACCGATGTACCGGAGCCCTTGGGCGCCACCATGATGACATCGACGTAGTCTGGCGGAATAACCCCCGTCTGGTCCCTGTAAACGATGGAGAAGCCATGGGAGAAGTAGAGGGCGTCGCCGGGCTTCAGATGCTTCTTGATCCTCGGCCAGATGACGCGTTGGGCCGCGTCGCTGATGAGCACCTGGATGATCGTACCGCGCTCGGCGGCTTCCTCGATATCGAAGAGCGTCTTGCCAGGCACCCAGCCGTCGGATTTTGCTCGGTCCCAGTCTTTCTTGAAGGCCTGCGCCTGGCCCACAATCACATTGAACCCGTTGTCCCGCATGTTCAGCGATTGCGCGGGGCCCTGGACGCCATAGCCGATCACGGCAATGGTTTCCTTCTGGAGGACCGCGCGGGCCTTGCGCATCGGGAATTCCTGGCGTGTCACAACGTTTTCTTTGTCTCCACCAAAATCAATCAGCGCCATACGTCTCCCTCCTTGTTCTGATGCGGACTCTCAGTTTCTTCAGGACAGTTCATTCCCACAGATCCCGAGTGCCGATTGGGGCTGGGGTAACCGGATTACCACCCCTGCGTTCCGTATTCACTCTCGCGGCGTTTCCCGATCGGCTGATACCGAGGTAGGCAGAGGGTATATCATACCCATCGCCTGGTCCGTCAATGTTTTTCTCGTCAGGGGCGATGGAAATAGGGCGAAGCGGCGAGGAAGAAGATCGCAAACCACGGCACATCCGTGCACGACGATGCAACCAGGACGCAAGGCAATAGCCAGAGGGGGAGGGGTTGGCTCGTCGCAACTTCGTTGTGGCGCTTGACAGGTCTAGAGGATCGGCGTACTTTTCCTGTCCTGGCGACCGTCTCCTACCCGCTCTCGCGAGGGGTGAGGCGCCGATCCTTCACATCCGAAGGGCCAGCGAGGCCCCAAGACAGGAGGTACAAGAGCAATGACTGAACTGAAGTACACGGTAGTCGAAGGCTGGGAGCAGCTTCCACAGGGGTACACGCATCGCGATGTGGCCGGCGTGGCGGTTGATTCCCGCGACCGGGTCTACGTCCTCACGCGGATGCAGGCCAGGGTGATCGTCTATCAACGAGACGGCCGCTTCGTCTCTGTGTTCGGCGAGGGGTTATTCACCGAACGCACCCATGGCATCACGATCGGATCGGACGACTCGGTCTACTGTGTGGACGACGGCGACCACACGGTACGCAAGTTCTCGCCCGAGGGCAAGCTGCTGATGACCATCGGCAGCGTGGGTGTCGCCTCGGACACGGGCTACATCGAGAGCCAGGCGCCGACTCACGAAAGGCTGGCGAGCATCAAATACGGCGGGCTGCCGTTCAACAGGCCGACCGACGTGGCCGTGGCCCCCAACGGCGATCTGTACGTGTCGGACGGCTATGGCAACGCGCGCATCCATCGCTTCTCGCGCGACGGTGACCTGATACAGTCTTGGGGTCAGCCGGGGACCGGACCGGGCCAGTTCAACCTGCCACACGGGATCTGGGTAGCCCCGGACGGGCGCGTGCTGGTGGCAGACCGGGAAAACGACCGCATCCAGTTCTTCAGCCCCACCGGTGAGTACCAGGACCAATGGACGGACGTGCAGCGCCCGACGGATATCTACATCGACCGCGGGGGGCTGATCTACGTCTCCGAGTTGGCCTGGCGGAGCGGCCAGGTTTCTTTCGTCCACGGCAAGATGCCCGAGAACCGTCCGAGCCGAGTGAGCATCTTCGATCCCAAAGGCAAGCTGCTCCTGCGTTGGGGGAGCGCTGACGGCTGCGCACCGGGTAACTTCTGGGCGCCGCACACCCTTTGCGTGGATTCCTTCGGCGACCTCTATGTGGGCGAGGTCGTGTATTCCTTCTCCGGCCTGGGGAAGGCCGGCCTCGTGTCTCAGGACTGTCACACGCTACAGAAGTTCGCTCGACGCTGAGCGAGGGCTGGGGTTGCACTGAATCATGGCTTACCTGGAAGGATGGACACGGCAGGATCAGTCTTGGCCGTCGGTCTTGTGTCTGAAGGAGGATGACGAATATGGTTAACCAAGTCGGGAAGTTCCTCACCACGCAGGTAATCCACCACGGCCCCGGGGCTCTGGCGCAGCTCGAGAGAGAGATCGTCAGGCTGGGTGGGGGACCTGTGGCCCTGCTGACAGATCGTGGGGTGGTGCAGGCGAGGTTGCACGAGCAGGTGCTCGCGACGCATCGAGCGAAGGCCTTCACCTTTGACCAGATCCCCGCCGAGCCGAGCTACGAGGTTGCCGACCAGTGCGTCGCCTTCCTGCGCGAGCACAACTGCGCCGTGGTGATCGCGCTCGGCGGCGGCAGTGTGATCGATACCGCCAAGATGGCGGCCGTGCTGATGGTGAACGGCGGGCGCGTGCCCGATTACTGGGGCCCCGACCGCGTGCCAAAAGCGGGCCTACCCGTGATCGCCATCCCCACCACCGCGGGCACGGGGAGCGAGGTATCACCAGCCTCGGTCTTCATCGATCCGGGCGACCAGACCAAGAAGGGGGTGCGCTCGGATTTCATCCTGCCCCGCGTGGCCATCCTGGACCCGACGCTGACCCTTTCGCTGCCCCAATTCCTCACCGCCTCGACAGGGATCGATGCGCTCACCCATGCCATCGAATGCTATACCGCTCTGGCCGCCACGCTGATCGGCGACCTGACGGCGGAGCGAGCCATCGAGTTGATCGGACGGCACCTGCCCACAGCGTACGCCAATGGCAAGGATCTGGAGGCGCGCGCCGGCATGCTTATGGGCAGCTTGCTGGCAGGGATGGCGCTGGCCGTCGCCAACACCGGGGCCTGCCACGCCCTGGCCCAGAGCGTTGGGGGCATGGTCAGCGTACCGCACGGGGTGGCCAACGCGCTCTTCTTGCCCTACGTGATGGAGTTTAACCGCATCGGTTGCCGGGAGAAATACGCCCGGGTGGCCGCTTTGCTGGGCGAGCCGGTGGCGGGACTTTCTCTGGAGGAGGCCTCCGGGCGGGCCGTTGCCGCCGTGCGTCGGCTGACCCAAGAGCTGGGGCTACCGCAACGGCTGCGCGAGGTCAATGTGCGGGAAGAGCTATTGCAGACGCTGGCCCATCGCTGCCTGGAGACGCAGGTGCGTCTCGTCGCCAACAACCCCCGCACGCTTAGCGTAGGGGAGGCAGAGGAGATCCTGAGGAAGGCGTACTGATCCGGTGGGCTGTCGGTTCGAAAACGGGGCAAGGAACGCCCCGTATCCTGAATCCGCCACCCGGACCATTATAATACTTGTAATGCAGCGTCCCCTTTCTGGGGCTGGTTCCGGCAGGCGCGACGGGATCGTAGCAGGGAAGCTTGGCGGAGGTGGCGATGCCGGTGGAGGGCATGGTCACGAGGGAACCCCGGCCTGCAGGCGGGCGAGCAGGGCGCCCTTCAAGTGCTCGCGGTTCCCTTCGGTGAGCTTGTACAACTCCACCATCGGGCGTCGCTTGAGACCGTCGATCCACGGATGCGGCCTCTGGAGGACCGTTGCCAGGATCGGCTTCGGCGAGCGGAGAGCTTCCTCCAGCGCCGGAACGAACCGGGGAGAACAGAGTTCCATCTTCCCGATTTCGTCCACCACGATCAGATCCGCCTCGCGGGTCGCCGCTTCCAAGGCCCTCACACCCACCGCCTCGAACGATGCAACGTCCACGTGATAGCGGCCGACCCGGGGCCCCTTTACCGCCGTGGTGTGGGCGAGGATCCCGGCCTGCCCATCCAGGCTGCTGACTCGGAAGCCGACGCGCTCAACCCCTTCGCGGATCTCTTCCGTGAAGAAGCCGCCGGCCTTGAGCGACAAGTCGGCGATCACGGCGCGGATCAGCGTGGTCTTTCCTGTGCCTGGCGCACCGGTGATCAGAAGCGCGATGCCCATCCCATCATTTTACCTGAGGCTCGAGCACCTTGATGTTGTGGGTGGCGGCGGCCGCTTTGGGATCCTGGGGGGCAGATTGCTGGAAGAGCCGGAACTGCTCCAGAGCCAACTGGAGCAGCGTGCGCTTCTCCTCCACCCGACTCAACTGAGCCTTTTGGATGTAGGCCACACCCAAGTGATAGTGCGCATCAGCCAGGGTGGGCCTGAGTTCGACGGCGCGGCGATAGGCGTTCACCTTTTCATCCACGAGGGCCCGGATCTTTTCCCCCACCACGACGCCCAGGTTGTAGTAGGCATCCGCGTCTTCAGGACGAAGTCCTACCACGCCGTGGAATGCTTCGATGGCCTGGTCCGTGTCGCCCGCTTCGGCGTGGGCCAGCCCGAGTTGGAACCGAACCGAGGCGTCGGATGGCACCAGGCGAGCCGCTTCGCGTAAATGGGTCACAGCCATCCGAGGTTGCTTTGCCCGCCGGTACAAGTCCCCCAAGGCCAGTTGGAGTTGGGAATCATCTGATTTCTTGGGGAGGCTCTGGCTCAGCTCGCTAATGGCGCGCGGGATATCCCCGAGGGCGCGATAGGCCAGCCCGAGACCCATGCGGGCCTCGGGGTGTTGCGGCGAGAGTTCCAGCGCGCGCGCGAATGCTTCGACCGCCTGTCCCGGCTGGCGGAGATCGAGCAAGGCAATCCCAAGATTATGGTGTGCCTCGACCAGGCCGGGGTTCAGCCGGATCGCCTGGCGGAACTGGTAGAGGGCGTATTCCAGATCCCGCCGCTGGAGGGCGCCAACGCCTGCGTTGTAACGCTGGATCGACTCCTGGATGCGGGGGTCATTCACTGCCGGCGTCTGCGTCGCCGCCGGTGGCGTTGCCGGCGGCTGGTTTGCGGCGGGGGGAGTGGCCGGCGCTGTCGTCGGTGCGGGCGGTTCCGTAGAGGTTACCGGCGTCTCCGCCGCGTGAACAGGACTCAGCGCGCAGACCAGGAACACGAGGAGGAGTCCTGCCATTCGGATCATGGGCTGCCCCCCCCTGGCCTGGGCTGCGGTCGGACGAAAGCCTTCTCCGCTGCCAGGATGGGCGCGTTTTCGCGCAGGGCCAGCGCGATGGCGTCGCTCGGCCGGGAATCGAGGATGACCTCCTGTCCCTGGGCGTCCAGGATCAGGTTGGCGAAGTAGGTGTTGTCCCGAATTTCGGTGATGACGACACGCTTTACCCTGGCCTTCAAACGGTGGATGATTTCCAGCATCAGATCGTGGGTGTAGGGTCGGGGGAGACGGACCCGCTGGAGGGACAGGGCAATTCCCTGCGCCTCAAAGGGGCCGATGAACATGGTGAGCTCGCGCTTGTCCTTGATGCCCCGCAGGAACACCAAGGGTGCGCCGGATTGTGGATCGGGCGCCACACCCATGACTTCCATCTCGTGGAGGGTTTCGGGAGGCTCTTGCGTTTCGGCGGCCGACGCTGTTGCAGGAAATGTGAGGAAGACGAGCACTATTGCCTGGGCAAAGACCCGCCGCATGCGAAACATCGTGAAACTCCTCAGGGTATCTGCCAGCATGACCGGGACGCGTAGGCGCTCCGCGCGGCCTAGAAGTACTTGACCAGGACCCGCTCCCCCTTCTCCACCAGGTCTACATTTGCCGGAATCTCGATGTAGCCCTCGGCGTCGGCCATGGAGGTGATGGCGCCCGATTCCTTGAAGACCGGAACGACCTCACCATTTACCACCCGGATCGGGAGGTACTGATGCCGCCCGGTGGTCGAAGTATAGCGGCGCGACATGGGCAGTTCGATCACGCCGGTCCGCGACTCGGGAAGACGCCCCATTTTCCGCAGGACCGGGACCAGCAGCCCATAGCCGTTTGTGAGACACGACGTGGGATAGCCGGGCATCCCGAGCACCAGTCTTCCTTCGATCACTGCACACAGGGTGGGCTTTCCTGGTTTCACGGCAATGCCGTGAAACTTCACCTCACCCATGCCCTGGACTGCCTCCAGCATCACGTCGCGCTCGCCGACCGAGCTACCACCGGACAGGACGATGACGTCGCAGGCGAGCGCCTCCCGCAAGGTCCGGCGCACGTCCTCCAACGTATCCTTCATGATCGGAAACAGGTGGGGAATTGCACCCGCGTCCTGGACCAGCGCCGACAGGGTGTAGGAGTTGATGTCGTAGATCTTCCCGGGCTCGAGCGGATCGCCGGGATTCACGATCTCGTTCCCCGACGGGATCACGGCCACGGTCGGTTTCGCGAACGCGGATACCTGCGTGATTCCGAGGGCGGCCAGGACGCCGATCTTGCTGGGATCCAGTGGGGTGCCGGCCGTAAGCACCTCCCGTCCTGCCTGAATGTCCTCACCCTGGGGTGAGACGTTCTGACGGGGATAAGCCGGCTTGTAGATCTTGATCTTCTCCTCCCCTTCCAGTTCGGTGTCCTCGACTTGGACCACGGCGTCCGCCCCATTAGGAATGGGCGAGCCGGTGGCTACCTGGATGCAGGTTCCCCGGGCGACTTCGCATTTTGCGATCTCGCCGGCGTGGATCACCTCAACCAGCGTCAACCGGACCGGGTTGAAGTTCCCGGCACCAAAAGTGTTCTCGGCGATGACGGCATAGCCGTCCATCGCAGCCCGGGGGAACGGTGGCACGAGCATGCTGGCCACGACAGGTTCCGCCAGGACCCGTCCCGTGGCCTCGAGGAGGCTCACGCGCTCTGTCCGGGTGATGGGGGTCACGCAATCCAGCAAAATGCGCAACCCCTCCTCGAGAGAAATAAGGGCCTTCATGGGTTTCATGACCATGGCACTTCTCCTGGAGACAGAAGAGCCCCGGGCAAAAGCCCCCGGGGCCGGGTGGAACCTCTGGGGTGCGGCGCGGGGTGCTAGCGGGGCTTGCTGCAGCGAACCAGTCGCCACCCGTTCATCATCATGACGTTGATGCGCTGTATCTGATCCGGGGAGAGAGCCGCTTTCTCCAGCAGCGGCTTGAGCTTCAAGTCCGTCTTGAACCCGATTCGGGTGCAGACCGGGGCCAGCGCCCATTCGATGGCGCCGAGGACCGGGTTCTCGCTCCTGAAGTGGTTCAGGATCACGAGGTGGCCGTCGGGCTTGCACACACGCCGCATCTCCAGAAGCGTCTTGACCGGATCCGGGACCGCGCTGATCACGTACGTCGCCAGAACATGGTCGAAGGTATCGTCCGGGTATTCCAGGTTGGAGGCGTCCATCAGCGCCAGCGTAACACTGCAGAGCCCCAACTCCTTTGATCGAAGCCTCGCCTTTTGCAGCATCTCGGCGGAAATGTCGATGCCCGTGACGATGCAGTCGCGCGGGTAGAGGGGCAGGTTCAGCCCCGTGCCGATCCCGACTTCCAGCACGCGATCCCCCGGCTTGATCTCGAGAAGATCGATCGCGGCTACGCGACCAGAATGAAAAATCCGGTTGAAGAGGACGTCGTACACCGGGCAAAGGAAGGCGTAGGCCCGCTTGATCGTGTCATAATCCAGCATCCGGGCGCTGGTGACTTTGCTTCTCGCGATTTCTTGCATTCCGATGCTCTCTCCGTCTCCCAATTCAATCACCTCCTTGAGGTGAGGGCATTATATCCTAATCTCTCGTCTGACAATAGGATTTTTTCCCCGAACCGGACAGGAAGTCTCACGCCCCGACCCTGGTAATCCCGGTAGAGGAGGTATCCGTGTGTGCGCCCGTGCTCGAAAAGGCGCCGCGTCAGCTCCACATCCGCCTTGCAGTATTCGATGACCTTGCCGACCTCGCCTGCTTTCCACCAGGCCAGACTTTGCAGGCCATCCGCCAGCTTGGGCACGCCCAGCGTCTCCTGGGCAAGATGGTTCAGGCTCAACCGAAAGCCGAGGCTGGCCTGGACCTCCTCCAGAATGTCCAGGACCGGAAGGGACGCATAGTCCAGGTCACGGTACCCTCGCAGGACACGAAAATCAAACCGCCGGAGGTTGAAACCGATGATGCAGGCGGCGGCGGCAAGCTCTGCCAGCAACTCATCCACTTGGGCCTCGGTGTAGACGCGAGCCCCACCTGTCTCAAGATCCGCAGTGACGGCTACGGCCAGGCCCATCCGGTCGCAGTTCTCCCAGCCACCGACCTCCTCTGCGCTGCGTTGTGTTTCCAGGTCGAGAACGAGGATGCGGGGGTTCTTCGGGGCGGGTGCGGCGAATTCTGAGCCTGCCCCGAGGGGCATCCGGGAGACCGTGGGCAAGGCGGAGGCCGGCGCGCTGAGGACCCGTTCGGGAATGTCGACAAGTCCGAGGAGTCCCCGGAGGACGAGGATGGCTGCGGCCTTATCCAGGGGTTTGTTGCCCGAACCGCATTTCGGCGAATGAATGCACGAGGGGCAACCCGCCTCGCACGGACACTCCAGAAGCAGGCGAAGGGTGTGGCCCAAGAGATCCTCGAGGACGCGGTAACACCGCTCCGCAAGGCCGATCCCTTCGGGATAGCCGTCGTAGAGGAAGACGGCCGATCGGCCCACCTGCGGATGGAAGGTGTACGAGATCCCGCCGACGTCCCCCCGATCGCACAGGGCGAAGAGCGGGAAGAGCCCGATCACGGCATGCTCGATGGCGTGGATCCCTCCCATGAAGTGCAGGCCGCCTGGTGCCGAGAACTTCACGTGATCGCGCACCGGTTCGGGGATCTCGAACCAGAGACCCTGGGTTTCAAAGGTGTGGGGGGGAAGATCCAGCGGGTAGCTTCCAATCCGGTCCTGGCCGAAGATGCGTCGCTTCTCGAAGCCGGTGACTCGCTCGGTCACCTTCAACCGGCCCAGCCGCGCCACGGTTCCCTTGGCCTCGCGGAACTCCTGGCAGTGGAGGATTTCGGTTTCCTTCTCGCCGGTGGTCAGGGTGTAGTAGTCCACCTCGACCGGTCGCGCGCGTACCTTGCGGTTCGCAAGGTCGAGGGCCATCACCTCGAACTGACGGCCCTGGTGCAGATAGATGGCGCCAGGATGACATTCGTGGACGGCACGAAACCCATCCACGCTCCCGATCGTTTTCCCCGCCGGGTCCAGGATGGCAAACGACTCCCCGATTCCGCGGATGCTGATGTCGCGGGCCGGGCTTTTCCTGCGGGCATACCATTCCTGACCATCGGCGCTCTGCACCAGGCGGCGCTCGGCTGAAAGCTCGGCAATCCGCCCGGCAAGCTCGGGACCGTACGGTGTCGCTTCAGATGTGCGCAGGGGGACCTCGGCTGCGGCAGCTACCAGGTGATCCAAGAGGATCCGGCGGTTCCCCGGATCGATCACGGCTGCCTCGGGACTCCTGGCGAAAAAGTCGCGGGGGTGGCGCATGAAGTACTGATCGAGGGCATCGGGCAGGGCGATGAGAATGATCAGTGCTTCCTGTCCCGCCCGACCGACGCGACCGCCACGCTGCCAGGTGCTGGCGATGCTTCCCGGATAGCCGACCAGGAGGCACGCGTCCAATCCGCCGACGTCGATGCCCAATTCCAGGGCGGAGGTGGACACCACGCCCAGCAGCTTTCCGTGGAACAGGCCCCGCTCGATGGCGCGCCGCTCCTCGGGGCGATAGCCGGCCCGGTAGGCGCGGATCTTCTCTCCGATCTGTGGCGCCGCCTGCTGGGCCCACATGGTGATCAGTTCGGCGATTTTTCGCGCCTTGGTAAAGACGATGGTCTTGAATCCGCCCTGGATGCAGTGCAGCAGCAGGTCGGTCGCTTCGCCGTACGGGCTGCCGGTGGGATTCACAAAGAGGAAGCGCTTGCCCCTGGCCGGAGAGCCATCGTCATCGACCAGGGCGAAGTCGCGGGCCACCAGGGTTTCGGCGAACTGCGCCGGGTTGCTGATGGTGGCCGAGCAGGCGACGAATTGCGGCCGACTGCCGTAGAAGGCCGTCACGCGATGCAATCGGCGCAGGACGTGGGCGATGTGTGATCCGAAGATGCCCTTGTACGTGTGAAGCTCATCCAGCACCACGAAGCGCAACTTCTCCCAGAAGGTTTTCCAGGCGGCGTGGTGGGGCAGCAGGGACAGATGGAGAATGTCCGGGTTGCTGATGAGGATGTGCGGAAGATGCTCGCGCAGTTGCGCGCGGCGATGGGCTGGCGTGTCGCCGTCCAGGATTTCGGCGCGGATGCCCGAACCCCAGGGAATGAGGTGCTGGAAGGATTTCAGTTGGTCCTGCTCCAGCGCCTTGGTGGGGAACAAGAAGAGGGCGCGGGCCTCCGGATCCTGGAGCAGTGTCTCCAGGACCGGAAGCTGGTAGGCCAGACTCTTGCCCGAGGCAGTCCCGGTGACGACCAGGACATCCCGGCCAGCTCGGGCATAGGTCAGCGCCTGGACTTGGTGGGTGTACAGCCGGTCAATGCCGCATGGCCGCAGGACATCCTGGATCGCGCGCGGCACCGGCGGGACGGCCTCAGCGTATCGGGGAGAGCGCGCGGGGACCACCTCGACGTGAACCAGGTGTCCACGATTCACCTGGCGAGGCAGCAGAGCCCTGAGGAAGCTGTCCACTGCTTCGATGTTTCCGGCATCCGGCTCGGCGTCAGGCGCGATGGGCGCGGGCGAACGACTCACGCCCGCTCCAGTTTAACCCGCGTCCCGGAGGAGACGGCCTTGAAGACAGTGGCGTCCCCCTGGATCCGGCCGAGGATGTTCACGGCACTGGCGGCACGGGGCCGGTCGTCAGTGCTGGCCGGCGTCCTCCCGAAGAAGATGCAGAAGGCGCTTCCCGGAGGCCAGTATCCCAGCTCGCCTACAGCCACAATGTCGCGCGCATCTTGTTCCTGCTCGGCCTCGACCGGGATGGAAAAGTAAATCTCGTCTCCCCACGTGCTGCCGCGGCCCTCGATGGGGAGGGCCTCCCAGATCTTGGTGGCTGTCGGCGAATCGTTCAGGATCGCCTCGGCACTCACCTTCCCAGCAATGATCCGAATCCGTCTCGTGGTCTCCATGAAGAAATCCTCCTGGTGACGAACCTGAGCGGAATCTAACCCATTGGGGGGGGCAGGTCAAGCTGGAGGCGCGAGGGGTGGATGGTATGGGAGGGGACGAATGGAAAAGCTGTCGGATTGTCCGCCCGAATGGGTAAGCTACAGAAAACCCTCGACCTTGGATTGGATCTATAGATATACTCGAAGAGCAGGGAATGTCCCGCTGGAGCAAGAACGGGGGGCGGCTATGGAAGCGCCATGGGAAAGGGCAGAGGTGAGTTGTCCAAATTGCCTCGAGATTTTAGTCCTGCGCCCCAGCGTGGAAGAGATCTGGTGCCAGCGGTGCGAATCAGGCTACGACGTGATGGAAAGCCGGAGCCCCAGGGATCCAGAGCGCACGGTCCTCGTCCTCTCCAAGAAGCGCCAGACGCCCGAAAGGGCGTGACTGGCCCGCACGGACTCCCGACCCGCCTTCTCCCCTCATCGACAAGATAATCACGATAGGCCTGGCACAGGCCTTACCGGGATGAGAGCCGGAAAGACTTCCCCCTCCCAGGCCATGGCACGGGTGCGATGGCTGTACGGTCCACGCACCATGAGCCACGAGCTC
>Ga0105152_10000079_pt1 | contig 21994 bp, 14 predicted proteins | sample LakBais05cmmetaG_FD_81534 | JGI IMG/M metagenome (GOLD analysis project Ga0105152, IMG submission 81534) | Lake sediment microbial communities from Lake Baikal, Russia to study Microbial Dark Matter (Phase II) - Lake Baikal sediment 0-5 cm | ecosystem: Environmental > Aquatic > Freshwater >...
AGACAGGGCCGAGCTCACCTTCCTCGCCCCCGCCCAAGCGGACGGCCTGGAGCGGACGATTCTCTTGAAGGCGTCCGGCTACTATGACATTCATCTCGATACCGGAGGCGAACCGCAGACAGAGATCATCGAAAAAATGGACAATGAGCCGGGGTTTACGGCCCAGTTCGCTCTTAAGGAATATTTAAAATGGGAGGCGAGCCTTCGGGCCCGGGCCGAAAAGCATTAGAAGGCGATGACCATGGTGATCGGAGACCTCAAGGAACCGGGCCGCATCAACGTCCTGAAATATTCCATCGCCGACGGCCCTCATGCGACGATCGAGCCGAACCGGACATGCAACATCCGATGCCATAACTGTTATAACCTGGACAGGGACGTGGTCAAATCCTTCGAGGCCGTCAAGGCGGAAATTGATACGGTTGCCAGGAAGAGAAACCTTCAGGTCATCACGATCTTAGGAGGGGAGCCAACCCTCCATCCCGAGCTCGATCAAATCATTTCCTACATCAAAAATAAGAAAATTCTGTGCCATGTTTTGACAAACGGCCTCCGGCTCCTCGATGATCCCGAAGGCCGATATTTGGATGGATTAGTCCGGGCGGGAATGGACAAGATCCTCGTGCATATCGATAGCGGCCAGAGCCATGTCTATCGGGATGTCGAAGAGGCCCGCCGGACACTTTTTTCGAGGCTCGAGGCAAGAAAGGTCCCCTTTTCCTTGTCCGTCACGATCACCAATGAGGATCAGGGGGGGCTCGCCGGGCTCGCGAAGCGCTATGCGAAGTATAAGTATTTCGACGGCATCCTGGCCGTGGTCGCCAGAGACCCGCTGCCTCCGAATATCCAAAAGGTTGAACTTTCCGATGAATACCGGAGCCTGGCCCGGAATTTGGGGATTGAGCCGTCGAGCTATATTCCCTCCAACCTGTCCGACAGGGAGGTCAATTGGCTGGTCTATTCATATTTCATCAATCCCCTCACCGGGGAAGCTTTTCCCATCTCCCCGTTGTTTGACCGGCTTCATCGAAGAGCCCGCAAGCTCATCTCAGGCCGCCACGCCTTTGTCTTTCCTCCGAAGCCTTCGTTCCACGAAATGATCTCGGCCGGCGTTTGTCTGGCGGACACCATCGTCCATCCTCGGAAATGGCCGGCTTTCCGAAGGTTTCTGCGCAGCGGCTCTCTGTTGCGGGCGGGCCGGTTCCATTATATTGCGATCCAGACGCCGCCGGAGGTTGACGAACAGCTCAAGAAACTCAGGTTCTGCTACGGCTGTCCGGACGCTACCATTCGGAACGGGATGCTGACACCGGTCTGCATCGCGGACCTCATCAACCCTCTGAACGGGAATCAGGGCCATGGGGATGTCAATAAAGACTGGTATCGGGAGGTCTATAGCGCAATGGGAGAATAAAACGAGGCATTGATGGCGTCATCTCTTATCATTTATGCATCATAAAAAGAGGAATGACTTTTGGGCTAAGGGATTCATTGTAGAATCCTTTTTTTTGTTATGCTTTTTCATGTCTGCAAATCCTATTTTAGGAAAGGACAATGGTAGGGAAGCGTTCCATTCGACGACAACCTATAAGCAAGCGATATCGGTCCAGTGGATCGGATTGGTCTTTCATCCGCAAGGAGGAACATACCCGCATCGATATAAAAGAAGATTAGATCCCCATGCTTATTTCGTAATTGAATTGGGTGCCATCCTTGCGCATGAACGGCGGATTTTCAATAGATGTTATTTAAAGTCAGTCGCATCCTTGTATCTTGACTGTGCTGATGTTCCGGCTGGGTTTGTTCATTTGGGCGTTCATTATCAGTTATTGAACTATGGACGGCATATTGTAAGTATGGGATTGGGACCCACCTTGACTTTTAGAGAGGATTGGCACCAGTTTCCTGAATATAGAGGAGATGTATTTTTTAAAGATTACGTTCATGGCAAATGGCAGTATCGGTTTGTGATATTTGGCGGCATTGAGTATTGTTTCAGGATCACCGATAAAATACTCCTGATTTACTCCTTAATCCCTGGTGGACGTTTGATTGTGACCTCTTGCTTAGGGCTAAAATTTGTTTTATAGATTTCGTCCGACAGGATCCTATGGTAGATGGACTTCGCGGTAGAGTCGGCGAGGCGCGAATTCCTGAGACCTTGCCTTATTATTTAACCGGCTCGCCCTTGCGGTCCGGTTGGAGAAATCAGAGCATGACGAGATCAACGTATGGCAGCGACGTATCGATTTTTCCCTCCGCCAGGAACGACGCATCCTTCGAGAAAAGAACGATGTTCGACAGGATCGAATTGCCGGGGAATTTTCTCGTCGCTCGGAGCAGGGGATCGTGACAACAGCTTCCCATGATCATCATGTTATATCTCTTGACTTGATACTCGTTATAGATGCAGAGCAGCAGCGCTTCCAGGATTTCAGGATTCCTCCCCTCCACGGCATAGTCGCTGACGGTCACGTCTCTGATCGTTTCCCCCTCTTCAGGCATGTGCGGAAATCCAAACAGGCCGGCCGCAGCCGAGTGGAAGGCTTTCAGCCATCGCAGCTTCCACCCATAACGAACGATCCTGTTCTGCTTCAAGCTCCGCGTATCCCAGGCGGCGCATGTCCCGACGATTTCCCCTTTTATTTCCGCGATATAGGTGTCCGTTAGACCGCGTCCGGGCCGCCCCGCGAGATTTTCGAGAAAACCGGTTTTGTCGATGACGGGAGCGAACAGCCGTTTTTTGAACTCTTCCCGGAGCAGCGCCACGATGGCATCCACATCAGACAGCCTCGCGTGTCTGATCAGATAATTTTTGTTCTCCTTTTTTCGACCCATGATCCATATGTTTTTGGCACAGAGAGTGGAGATCGTCTTGGAATAGGGAAGATTGGGATACTCGAGCTTGCGTCTGCCGATAAATCTCTCGGCGGCCCTGTTCCCCTTCATGACAACGGCGTAGCCAAGGTCGGATTGTTGATAGGTCCCTCCGAACAGATGATCCGAAGCTCTGTACACAAAACCCTCATGCCGGCCCGCCTTTTTGACATGGACGTTGCCACAGTACATCACGATCCTTGGCTCTCCATTAACGTAACGATTCTGGAACATGAGCATGGCGAAGCCGACGAGTTCATCCCCCTTGAAAAAGCCGACACACTTCACGTGCTCGGAAAAGAGCCGCGGAACGGCGAATATGTCGGGCTCCCGGTTGAAGCATATGGTCAACCCGTTGATTTCGACTGGGGATTCCTCGAGGATCCGGAGCATATCCCCATTCCGTTCCCTGCCGATCTCTTTCAGATAAAAGCCCGCGGGTGTGATCGTCATCTCGTCCCCATGATCACCAGGTTATAAAACGGAAACCGGTCGCGTTTGATGAGCTCCTCAGCGCGCCCCTCTTCTCGGGCCAGGCGTCCCCTCAGGGCCTCGGGGATTGGATGATCCAGATGTATATAACGGGCGACGGCCTTGCTCGAGGGAGCGGCCTTTTCAGAGATCAGTGTCAGAAGCCCGGCGTACTCTTCCCGGGTCATCCAATCGCCGATATTAGACAGGTGGAATTTATTGAACGCTCCCGGAGGCTGTTTTTCCAGAGATTCCTGAATGGATCCCAGCCTCCACGTGATGTTTTCGTGAAAATTCCTGATCCGTGCTAGCCCTTCTCCGGTTAGATACTCGGGCAGAGCTTCGGGGAAAAGGACGCGGTTCCAGAAACTGAACTGGAGATAATAGTTCCTCCGGGCGGGTGTCGCGCAGCAGAAATCCCTGAACCGGCCGAAGAAGAAGTCCGAAATGTTGCGCTCGCCGCTGTGCTTCAGCCCTTCGACCGCGATCCCCCGCTTCCGATAGACTTGCGGATGAAACGCCACTCGAAAAACGGCTTTCAAGAATACCGTGCTCAGATATCGATCGAAAAACTCCTGCTGCTCCCTGACGGTTTCACGCTCAAAAAGGCGGCGGAGCTTTTTTTCCCCCAGGATGAGCAAGCCGACGTCACGGAATTTTCCCAGATATTTCTCGAAGCGGCCGACGCGGACGGGGCCCTGCTCGATGGCGGACATGTTCTCGCGCCAAAAACGCCTTTCGTCTTCTCCTATGAAAGACGCCACCCGGTCAAAAAGCCGTTTTCGGACTTCGGGAGGCGCCTCGGTGAATCCAAGAAAGGCGGCGGCCTCCGGCGGGTCCAGGACCCGGCAGGCGCCGAGTTTCAATTTGGCCAGGAAAAGCTGGTTTTGGGAAATGTCGACCGCTTCGATCGTAAGAGTCTGCAGGGCGATCAGGTTAAGCGGGATCTCCCCCGCGCTGGCGATGCAGAGCAGGCGGTCGTTTTTTTGGATGTCCAGAGCTCGATACTCGGTCAGGGCGTCTTCCTGGGAAATCCCGTAGTTGTACAAGGGTTTCATTTCTTCTAACGGACCGATTTGAAACTTTCGACCGACCCCAGTTTCTCAAAAAAACGGTGCTTCTTGGCCTGCGCCGTGACCGCATCGATCGCCTCTAAGCTGATTTTTCCTCGCAGCGGGACGTCCATGGCTTCGAGCCCATAGAGCATGACTTCGGCGGCGCAGCAGAAGGCCGTCCCTTTCGGCGTATGCGAGCTGATGACAAATTCCGGGTCGTCCCGCAGCGTGATGTACGAGGCGAAGGGAAGCGTGATTACATTATCCATGCGGGACACTTGAGCCGCCAGTGCCGAAGGAATGGAGACATCCGAAATCAGCACCGGTTCCCGGTCCTTCAGGTGATGGGGAAAGATGATCGGATCATTGGTATTTGTCGATACGGCGATGATGTCGCACTGTTTGAGCGGACGAAAACCCGTGGCTGTTTCGAGGATCCCCGTGAAATCTCCCCGGTTCAGGCCGGCCACAAAGGCATCCAGCTTCGCTTTTTTCCGGTTTATCAAAATGACTTTTTCAAACAGGCCGTCGGCTCGGAGCAGGCTCTCCGCAATGATGGATCCGATGTTCCCGGCAGCGCCCACGATTCCCAGAGTCAGTTTTTTTCCGACCCATTTTCTTTTCCGGATTTCTTCCGTCAGCCGGTAAATCCCGGACGCCGCGGTCAGCGTGTTTCCGGTAAGGATTCGCGCCCCTTCCGGCTCCGCCAGCGCCAGGCCGTTGCGGCTGAGGATCGACGCGTATCCGCCGAGGCCGATCACCGTGGCGCCGTTCCGAGCCGCCAACTCGACGGCTTCCTGTATTTTCGCCACGACGGGGCGGATGGTTCCCAACCGATGGAGCCGTTCGAGCTCGGCGGAATCCATGGGAAGGGAGATGAAACTGAAATGAATCCTCCCTCCGAACATGTTTTTGGAATATAAAACGAACGGCTTCATCTCCATCAGGGCCTGCAGCCGGTTGAACAGGATGCGCAGTCCCGTGTCAGAAGCCCGGGAAAAATCTCTTTCGATGATGCGAAGCTCTTCGGCGGGACGGCTGAAATGGGCGATGAAGGCCACCCGCACGGCTTTGCCGGCCGGCTTGTCGATGCGGGAATGGATGAGGCCGGGATGCGCCCCCTTTCCCTTGTTGTCGTCGAATGGGTCTCCGTCCATCAACGGCAGGCAAAGCTCGTACATCCGCCGCCCCTCAATCGTCCGGGCCAGGTCTTCGACGGCCCGGGCGACCCGGTCGATTTCCTCGTCGGTGATGTAGGCGGACGGCTCGATTCTTAAGGTGTTGGGCGCGGAAAGGGTCGGCAAAACGCGGATGCGGAACTTTCGGAGAAGGAAGGAAGAAAAGAGGGTGCCCGAGATCTCCCGCCCGGACGCCGTCCGGAGAAGGATATTGTCGCTCTTCGCGAAATCGTTGAACCTGATTCCCATCATGAGTCCGCGGCCGGTGATTTCCGCGATCACCGAGGGGAACCTCTTTTGGATCGCGTTCAGCTTTTCGAAAAGCCGAGCGCCCTGCTGGCCGGCCCGTTCCGGCACGCCGTCGCTTTTGATGATGGACAGGACTTTAAGCGCGACGGAGGCTGCGAGACCTCCGTTGGCGAACGTGGAAACGTAGTATTTCCCGAAATCTTTTTGGTAGCGCTTTTTGTCGATCAGCAACGCGGAGATTTTTTCGATGGCGCCGCCCAGGGCCTTGCCGAAAAGGTAGTAATCGGCTTTGACCCCTTCGGAAGCCAGGAAAGACCCTACCCGGCCCAGGCCGCATTGGATCTCATCCATGATCAGCGGAAATTCGAATTGGCCCAGGCGGGTTAGGAATTCCGGGTTGACCTCCCGTATGCCGCCTTCGCCCGTGATCGGTTCGGCGATGGCCGCGATCACCGTGCTGACTTCGAATTCTTCTAAACGCCACGTGTCTTCCCAGGCAGCGACTCCGGGGATTTTTATTTTTGCGCTGTCCAACAGGCGATCGAGCTGTTCCTTCCAGTCGGGCGATTGATCGTCGACAACGAGACGCGTGAGACCTGTGATATTGCGGAACATGCCGCGCTGTTCATCGTTTCCCAGCAAGGATCGGGGACCGGAGGAATTTCCATGGAAGGCATTTTTCAGCGTGATCACCTTCAGAGGGATCCCATGGAGGATCTTCCTGTTCTCTTCCCAGAGGACGGAAAGCCGGCGTCCGGCGTCGCCTCCAAACTGCCGGAGCTCGTCCTGCTCCATTTTCTCGATCTTCCTTCGCCATTCCAGAGCGGCGTGGTGCAGGGCCATCTCGACGCTTTCCGAACCGGAAGATCCGAACAAGGCGATATAGTCCTGCCCCGTGATCTCTCCCACCGTTGCCGCCAGCTCCTCCGCCAGGCGCCCGGCGTGCTTCTGAATGCTCCCTTGGTCGGCCAGCGGGATTTCATCGGCGTTCAAAAACGAGGCCGCGGCCGCTTTCAGCTCCTCATGGTTGTGCCCGAGCAGGTTTGTGCCGTAGCCGCCTACGAGATCCAGAACCTCGATTTCCCTTCCCGCCTCGGACGTGAACAGCGAATCCTTTTTGGCCCTGTGGTAGGCGGTGTCCATTTTGAGTCCGGAAAGCATCCCGCCGACATACGGGTTGAGAAAGCGCGTGAACGGTTCGAGGGCGTAGGGCTCGTCCTGGGAAACCTCGACCCCCGGCTGAGAGGCTTGAGGATCCGTGAGAACGTCGATGGAGTCCCGGAAGCGGACTTCGATCTCATATTTCGAGACGTTTCCTTTCACCGTCCTCGGGACCGCGCCGTTGACCAGGGCAAATCTCCGGATGACACGGTGCCTGAATTCGAAGGGCTCCAGTTTATGGAAGAGTTGCATGTTGATCTCGGCGAGGAGCCTTGAATACTCCTGAACGGTGCCCTTCTCGGTCACGATCCCTTCCCGGACGGAGTCCTCCCCGAGGAAGACCAAGGCGGCCAGCCCGGGGCTGTTTTTTATCGGGTAAAATTCGATATGGAAGGCCTTTCGATAGAGCGCGGCATAGTACTGGGTCATGGGGATGAGGGGAATTTTGACGCCAAAGCCGTCCTTTAGGAAATCCCACGCCTCTCTCCCCTCGTAAAGGAGCCGGCCCTTATCCGTCAGCCGGACAATATCGCCGGTGTCGAAAAAACCGTTGGGGAGAGGGTTTGCCGGAGTCTCCCCGAGAACGGATTCGGAGCCGAAGGGGGAGCGCACATAAAGCCTGTAGCAGCCGGGGTTTTCGGGAATTTTTTTGAGTCCGATGGTCACCCCGGGAAGCGGCCGGCCCAGCGACTTGAGATCATCTTCCTGGGCGCTTTCAAAGAGCAGGGTGCTCAGCACCTGCTGGGTTTCGGTCATGCCGAAGGCGTTGTGCATGACTATGCCGAAGGCGCATTCGACGGCCCTGGCCGTATTTCCGCTGCTGGGCGCGCCGCTCATGACGACGGTTTTCAAAGAGGACTTGAGTTCGTCTTTCAACTCGGGAAAGTTCCTCATCAGCTCCAGCAACAGATTGTAGATAGCGGGCCCTCCCGTGATGTGTTCCGGCTTCATCTGGAGCAGGAAGTAGCGGACCGTTTCGGGCTTTTCTTCGAACCATTCCGTATTGATGAGGCAAACGGAAAATCCGGTCCAAAGAGCGTTGAAATAAGCTCGGATTCCCATCGTATGCGTGAACAAGGGCGTGAATCCGCGGCCCCCCAGTTTGTCGGGCTCGTAAAAGCCCGCTTTCTGCCAACTTAAACAGCTCCGGATAAAAGCGCCCTGCGCGTAGGCGACCAGCTTAGACTTTCCCGAGGAGCCCGACGTGGTGATCAACAGGGCCCCGGTCTCGAGGGTCGTTGAATCCATGGCTCTGACGATGTCCGGCTCGGGGGATGAGGCCGCATCCGGGATGTCCCGGTAAAGCCATTCGCGAAGCCTGAAATCCCCCAGGCTGTCGTAGCAGGGCAGCCCTCTCCCCAGGGCGATCCTCTGAATGGTCCGGACAATGGATTTTTCTTTATCGTGATGATCCAAAGAGCCGATGTCCTGTTCCGGGACAATGACGGCCGTACAGCCGGCCAGGTCCAGCCATTCCTCCAACGCCCCCGTTTCCATGAACATGGGCAGCAACACCCTTGCTCCGTACGCGGCCAGGGCGTGGAACATCAACGCGATGAACAGCTCGTTGTTGCCGGACACGCCGGCGAGAAGAACCGTCGTCCCTGGTTGGATTCTTTTCTTTCGAAATTCGCTGAACAATCGGGACACGATAAAACGGAGACGCGTGAGCGACACCCTGACCAAGGTGGGGCCGTCGTGGCTGATGATCACGTCGCTGTGTTCATCTCTGTGGGCCAATGGCTGAAACAGAAGGCCGGCCAGATTTCCGACGGGTTCGCCCCCAAGGCGAAGGCTTGAGGTTATGGTCTTGTCGAAATACCCGTCCGTCGCCGAATGGTCACGCATGTCCGGACTTCCTCGTGCCCTTGACGGCCACCATGCGCACAAGGACAGGCAGCAGAATACAGTCCCCCGCCAACCCGGTCAGCAGGGCCGCGATGCTCAAAATGCCGAAATAGCGGATCGGCGGAGACGCGGCGAAAAGGAATACCGAAAACCCCACGACCAGAATCAGGCTGGTCAGGAACATGCCGGAGGCGACTTCATGGAAAGCCTCCTGCAGGCTGGCATTTTTCTTGTACCAGAAAAGCAGATGAATCGTGTTGTCGACAAGGATGCCGAGCATGAGACACCCGATGGGCACCGTGGCCATGTTGAGCGTCAAGCCCGACCAGCCCATCAGGCCGATGATATAGACAACAGGAAGCACATTCGGAAGGATCGACGCGAAGAACAGTCTCAGGTTTCTCAGGTAGAGCCCCATGACGATAAAGATCAGGGCGAAAGCGGACATCAGGCTGCTCAGGAACACCTTTTTCAGGTCATCGGCGACGACGGCGTACAGGGTCACATAACCGTTGACTTTCGGCCGGACGCCCGGCAGCTTTTCCGCGGCCAGAGCGTCGATCCTGTTCACGAGGGAAATGCCCCGTCCGGTCGAGAGGACGGGAATGAGGAATGTGATCCGTCCCAGGCGGCCGTCCCGAGACGTGTAGGGAGACTTGTCGCCGTCCATCAATGGGGAGAAGTTGAGGTAGCTCACCGCTCCGTCGACTTCTTCGAGGTCGAACACGGCCGATATCCAATCGTTCAGCTCCCTGGACTTGACCTTGCCGGTCTCGACCGTGTATTCAAGGGGCACATAGTGACTGACACGCTGTTCGATAAAATGATGATCGATCACCCGTTTATTGGAGGGGGATATGACATCGAGGCTGTAAATCTCGGCTTTGATTTTCAGGATGCCGGGGATCATGGCTGCCGCCACGCCTAAGAAAAGGAACAGGATCCCCGGCCGCGAAGCGATCGGGAACCGCCGGAAGAAACGGACGATATCGACGCGCGGCTCGAAGGAATACTGTCTGGGATAGAAGAGGAGAATGGCCCAGACGAACCCCCCGGCAATCCCCGCGATCCCCAGAATGGCGAAGTCTTTCAGAAGGGGGATGGGGCTCGGCAAAAAAGTCAAGAAGCCGATGGCCGTGGTGAGAACGGCCAGGAAGCACGGCCCCAATACCTTTCTGAAATCGCCGCGATGGAACAGCACGTGGAGGGAACTCGACGTTCCATAAAAAAGGACCAGGACCGGGAGAATCGTGGTGATCATGCTGAGCGGGATCTTGAGAACCGCCGCCACGAGCAAAAGCGTCAATACGCCTCCGGCGGAAGCGCCGATCGTCATCAGGAACGCCTTCGGACTCTTCAAGACAAACAAGAGCAGGGTCAGCAGAAAGAGCAGGCCCAGGGCGATGAAGACGGCGGTGTATTTTTTTGTCTCTTCGTTAATCGCTTCGTGAAGCACCCCGGTGCCGGCGAGATGCGACTCGATAGGGATGCCTTTGAGAATATCCTGGACGGCTCTCAGCAGCTCCGGACGGTTGGGGTTCAAATGGGACGGCGGTGTAAACGTGGCAATGACCGTGGTGACGCTCTCGTCACGGTGCTTTTTCAATCGATACAGCGAAGGCGGGAAAAGGGACACGTTGCGAACCCCCGGCAGGTCCCGCAGCCGGTCCCAGAATGACATCATCGTGTTTTGGGCGTCGTCGTTTTGGAAGCCGCCCGGGTCGTGGAAGGCGATCAGGAGCAGGCTGTCGCCGCCGAACTCTTCCAGGAATTCCTTGTAACGGGTGATTTCCGGCGATGCGGGCGGCACCCATCTTTCCAGGGAGTTTTCAAATCGGATTTTCGGAAGATAAAAAATTAGCAGGACCACAAAGCCGGTCGAAAAGAGGATGCGAAGGACCTTCATGAATTTGTTCATTCGGGACTTCTTCGCGTTCGCATCGGCGCGGCTGAGAACAGTCCATCGGCCCCAGGCTTCATTGGGATGTTCCCCCGTCAATTATTAAGATTATGCTTTCCCGCGGCGAAGTTGTCAACGAGTTGTCAAGATTAGGTTAAGATCCTGTTAAATCCATTTCTCCCTTCTTCCTCCCGCCGGTCCGCTTGATTTCGCTCCGGTCTTTTCATATAATCCGGCGCGCGGGAATAGATGATGAGCCGGGTTTGAGGCGAATACGTCGCCGGAGGTTCTTCACATGACGGCGTTGAGCGCAACGGCCCGGGTGAGGAGCTTTGACGAGCGAGAGGAACCATGACATCAGACGGAGCGACGGCGAGGCCTAACAGGCCCGGGCATCCCGTCCCGACGGCGCTCGCCTTGGCGCTGCTGGGCGTCTCGCTGGCCGCCATGACAAGCTGTTCGCTGGAAAGAATGGCCCTCAACAAGGCGGCCGGCATGCTCACAGCCGCTTCGGGGAACAACGCCTTCACCCGGGACAATGATCCGGAGCTCGCCGGCGACGCCATGCCCTTCGCCATCAAGTTCTACGAATCCATGCTCGCGGCCATCCCCGATCACGATGGCCTTCGCGTGCGCACCGGAAGTCTTTACATCTTATATGCCAACGCGTTTCTACAGACCCCGGCCGACATGATTTCCAAGACGGAGTCGGACAGGAAAGAACTTCTCCTCCAGCGGGCGAAAAATCTCTACCTCCGCGGCCGAGACCTACTGATCGCCGGGCTCGAAAAGCGAAACCCGCGCCTTCGGCAGCAGTGGAAAGAGCGGCGGTACAAGGACGCGGCGGCACCCTTCACGCGGAAGGACGTCCCGGCCCTGTACTGGGCGGCAGCCGGCTGGGTCGCGGCCTACGCCATTGATCCGTTCGACACCAAACTGGGCTTGACCCTTCCTCAAGCGGCCTCCCTGATGAACCGGGTCCTGCAGCTCGACCCGGGATTCTCCCGGGGCGCCGTCCATAACTTCTTCATCCTTTATTTCGGGTCGCTCCCCGACTACATGGGCGGCGACACGGCCAAGGCCCGCGAGCATTTCCGACTGGCCCTGACGGCATCAGGAAACCGCGACACGTCGCCCTATTTGTCGCTGGCCTCGACGGTGGACGTGAAGGAACAGAACGTCGAGGAATTCCGGAGCCTCCTCGGAAAAGTCCTGGATTTCGATCCCGACTCCGACCCGGACAACCGGCTCGTCAACATCCTCAACCGGAGGAAGGCGCGCTGGCTCCTGGACCACCTGGACGATTTTTTTCTTCAGGAGGAAAAGAAGAACGGTAGCGACGGGGGGATGGGGATGCCATGAATAAACACAGGAGCCTGATCGTGACGGCGGCGGCGCTTCTATTATTAAGCCCCGGCCTCTGGGGCATGGTCATCAAAATCGGCAGCATCGCCCCGGCTCGTTCCCCTTGGGACGACGCTTTGAACGCCATCGCCCTGGACTGGGCGAAGATTTCCAATGGAACGATCGTTCTCAAAACCTATCCCAACGGCATCGCCGGCAGCGAGCAGGACATGCTGCGGAAATTGCGGCTGGGGACGCTCGATGGCGCTGTCTTCACCAACATAGGCATGGCCAAGCTCAACCCCAACGTGTACGCGCTCAACACTCCGTTCCTGATGAACACGAAAGAGGAATTCGATTACGTTATCGACAAAATGCTGTCCGTCTTCGTGAAACCGGTCGAAGAGAAGGGGTACAAGCTGATGCTCCGGAGCCTTGCCGGCTGGGTGTATTTTTTCGCCAACGAAAAATTCCTCTATCCCGAGGATCTCAAGAAATTCAAGATCTCCTTCACGTCGACAGAGCCCAACATGGAGCAGGCGTTGGAGAAAATGGGCTACCGGACGATCCCCAACGAGATGAAGGACGTGATGATGGCCTTGCAGAGCGGCATGGTCACGTGCATCTATTGCACTCCGCTCGTGGCCGCCTCAGCCCAATTCTTCGCCCTGACTCCCCACATGCTGTCATTGCCGATGTCCCCGTTGATCGGCTGGATGGTGCTGAACGACGTGACCTGGCAAAATATTCCGGAGACCTATCGCGGATCGATGATCGAAGCTCTCCGCAAAGCTGCCGAAAGCCTCAACGTGAAGACGATCAAGCTGGAGCAGGAAGCGCTGAAGGCGATGAAAGAGGACGGACTGGTCATTCACGAACCTCCGGCCGACGCCCAGGAAAAGTGGCGCGCCGCCTCCATAAGGGGTATGGAGGACGTCGCCGGGAAAGCCTACCCCAAGGAAATCCTCGACGAGGTCCTCGCTCTTCTCCGGGAATTCAGGGCGAAGAATAGCCGGTTCAGCTTCCGCTAAGATCCGTAGTTTCCGCCCAATGAGCCTTATAAGTTCCCGTGGGGGGTGATGTGCGTGCCGAAAGCTTAGCTGGTACCGTCTTGTGAGCTGGAGAGCAAGCGTAAAGATAAAAATCTATCAACGTCTCCGACATGAACCAGCTGTGCACATCCTCGGGGAGTCTATCAAACTCCTCAAGGATGTGCATCTCATCATCATCTTGCCTATGCCTGCAGGTCCCGGATGTTGCGCTGCGGCTGTTTCACTTTCTTTTCGTCCTTCCCAGCTTGTGATCAGAATCCGAACTTGACGCCGAAACGGGCGCTGATGGGATTCATGAACAGGTATTCCTTGAGGAAGCGCGGATCGAGGTCCTGGACGATGCTTTGGTAATCGAAATGGGCCAGGATCTCGGCCTCGGTCAGGGCCGGGTCGTCCTGGTTGTACAACGAGTAGATGCGCTGGGCCGCGCCGTTATTGGTCACGTTATCGATGTTGAGGCTCAGGGTCAAACGGGTGCGGCCTAACCGGATCGGGTATTCGGCGTAGAGATTTGCGGCAAAGATGAACGGAGAGCGTTTTTCCGTCCCCCGCCCGAGCGGATAAAATCCCTGCATGCCGCCCATGGTCACTTCGACGGACGTGGGAACGCCAGAAAAGGCGCTGGCCGTGGTGCCCACGGTCAGGCCGAAGGGGAAGGTGTAGGACCCGTAGGCCTTGAAATAGAGGGGCCTGTCGGTTCCCAGCGGGCCGTCGATGGGCTTGCCGTCCTGCGTGTAGGGCAGGAACCAGCCGTCCCAGAAGCGGGCCACGTTGGGATCGGTGCGGCCGTAGCCGTTGATGTCCACCTCGTCGGAGCTGGCCAGGCCGGAATAGTTGCCGCGCAGCCTGCTCCAAGTGAAGGAGACGCCGCCCATCCAGTTATCGCTGAACCGTTTGTCCAGGGAGAAGTTGATGGCATAGTATTCGCGCTTCGCCTTGGGGCACGGCCAGAGCCGGTCGGGCCAGTTGCCGCCGTCCTTCTGATAGCGCGTCCATCCGAATCCCGGGTTGGCGGTATAATAAACAGTTCCCTCCGCCTCTTCGAAGCCGATGTCCTCGATGGTGCGGATGAGGTGCTTATAGACGAATCGCACGGACGCCGAGAGTTCTTCCTTGAGCTTCTTTTCGATCCCGAAAGAGAGCTCGCTTTGGGCCACGGGCTTCAGGTCCGGATCCGTCGAGTCGAAAGAGGGCTCCCGTTCGTTCTTGGCGCGGATATAGGTGCCGGGGTAGTTCCCGTTGATGCCGATCTGTTTCCAATCGAAGGTGTCGAGAGTGTAGTAATCGGAGATCCACTTGAAGCCGCCGTAGGAACCGATGGCCATACCGAGCTTGAACACGTCATAGTACATGCCGTAGGAGCCGAACACCTTCAGGCTGGAATCTCCGACCACGTCGTAAACGAAGCCCAGGCGCGGCGCCAGCTTGTCCCCGAACTTGAAATCGATGGCCTTCTTCCCCTTGTATTCCGGCATGTCGCTGAAGCTGGGCACGTACTCGCTCTCGGCGCGCAGCCCGAAGTTGAGGGTGAGTCTATTGGCGATGGTCCAGGAGTCCTGCAGGTACAGGGCGAGGCTCGTGCTGTGGGCCTCGGCGAACGTGCCAAAGGGAGAGGAGATGCCGTTGCGGACCTCATAATAGCCGTATTGTCCCCGGTATTGTTTGGTGGGATCGGCGGGGTCGGTGTAGGCCTGGCCCCAGTTCAGCCGGACATAGGGATAGCCGAAGGAGTTGTCGACGTCCTCGTGCAGGCGCACCCACTGGACTCCGGCCTTCAGGGAGTGCTCGCCGGCGAAATTGGGGAAATAATTGAGGTCGAGATTGAACGAGGCGCGGTCGCGTATGTCCTTTTTCGTGACATAACCGTCGAGCGTCGAGGCATAGTTCATCCAACCGCGGGCCCGGACCAGGTCCGCGGGGATCTCGGGGTATTGGGTGTTGGTCTGGCGGAACATCCACAGGGGTTCGGTCGGCTTCAACTGTTGATTGTTGTTGTTGGAAAAGAAGAAGCCGCCGCGGGCGCTCACCATCAGGTTGTTCCCCACGGTGTAATCCGCCGAGGCGCTGGCGCTCCAGTTCGGAAAATTAAAACCGACCCTGGAATAGGGCGTGGAGGGGTCTCCGGCGCCGTCGCTGGTCGGGAGCGAGCCCCCGTATTTCCAGAAGTTGTTGAGGAAGCTGGCCGAGACGCGCAGATTCGCGAAGGGCTGGGCGGTGAGCTTTGCGGAATAGTTCAGCTCGAGGTCCTTGCGGTTGAAGTCGGCCTTCGAGCTGTCCTGGATGAAGGTGACGGGGCGGGTGCGGTCGCGCTGGGCCGGCATGAACGTGCCGAAGAACCACAGCCGGTCCTTGATGATATAGCCGCCCAGGTTGAGACCGCCCTCCAGGATCGCTTCCTTCGTTTTGCCGTTCAGGGCCTGGTAGTTGACGTACTCGGCGATCGTGTTGTCCATCGGATTGATACGGAGGGAGTCGCGCTGCTTCCCGCTCAAGGCGCTGCCGCTGTAATAGCCGATGACGTCGCCGTGGATCTGGTTTCCGCCCGAGCGGGTCACGACGTTGATGACGCCGCCCAGGGAGCCGCCGAACTCGGCCTGGTAGCCGCTGGCCTTAACCTGGACCTCGTCGATGAAGTCGAAGTTGACCTTCTGGGTCATCGTGCCGTCCTCGAGCTCCGTGGTGTTCATGCCGTCGACGAAGAACACATTCTCGGACGCCGAGGCGCCGTCCACGGAGAGACCGCCGGCACGGACAGAAGCACCGTCCCGGTTCACGCCGCCTGAAAAGGCTTCGGTGTCGACACCGGGCAGGATCGTCACCAGCGAGGCGAAATCGCGGCCTTTTGGAAGAGCCTCGAACGTGCCCTTGGTCAGGGTCAGGTCCTTGGACGTTGACTTGATGTCGATCAGCGGCGCCTGACCTGTGACCGTGATCGACTCGGCGAGCTTCCCGAGCTCCATGGTCGCGTTCAGAGAGAGCGTTTGTTCCAAGGCTATGCTGATGTTGTCCCGCACGAGCGTCTGGAATCCGTCCAGGGTGTAGGTGATCCTGTAGACGCCTGGCATCAGGTTGAGCAGGCGGAAGACGCCGTTGGCGTCCGAGACGGTCGTGGCCTTCCCGACGAGCTTGGGGCTCGTGGCCTCGACCGCCACGCCCGGAAGGACGTTGCCGTCGGTGTCGGCGATGGTGCCGATGATGCGGGCGTTGGTCACCTGGCCGAATATCACGGTGCCGGCCAGAACCAGGCCCACCAACAGAAACAGAATTCGTTTACTCATCATGAATCCTCCTAAGTAGATTTGGATTGCTCACCGATTTCCTTATGCAATAAATATGCCAGGGGTCGGTGCCGGGAAAACTTGCCTCTTCCATCTCTGAAATATCGGCCGCGAGCCGGCCGCCGAGGGGGAAAGTCGGTGAATGATTATTTACGGCATGTAAAGAAAATTGCCGTTTAAAGTACCGCCGCAAATCCCCGGACGTAAGTCCGTGGATGGAGTGGGTTCCGACGGAGTCGGACATGCGAAGCATGCACGGGAGGATTCCCCGGACGTGAGTCCGGGGGTTGGATTCAAATTAAAATTTTGAAATCGAGGCGGCCAGAAAGGCCATGGCCTGATATTCCCCTGGCGTTGCCTTATGATGAATTCGTGGCAATCTCCGAGGATGCCGGGAGAACCCTGGAATCCCCCATCTCCGTCGGTTTCTATAAGCTCCTGTTCCGGCCGCTTCGAAGAAAAACGGTTCCGCCGGAACGAAACCTTCACTAACTTAAGGGTGTAGTTCTTGATGAGTCCGTCCGGAGAACGAGGTTCGGACGTTTTCGATCCTGAAACCGAGGAGAGCTCTCATGAAAGAAGAGATGACGCTCAGATGGGTTGAATCCAGGCGGCCTTTGCTCCTACAATGACCTCAATCGCCTGAAGGAGGTCCAGCCATGAATAGTCCGGTGGGTCTTTCCCGGAGGGATTTTGCCAGGTACCTGCTGGCCGGTTCGGCCGTCTCCCTTTCCGCCCTGGAGAAGCTCAGCGCGGACATCGCCCAAAGCATCACGTCATCGTCAACGGACTCGATATGAAGGAGGGCGACGAAGTTCTTGTCACCAGCCTCGAACATCCCGGTCATATCAACCCCTGGCGGCTCAAAGAAAAAAGGTCCGGTATCAAAATCATGCAGGCGCCCATGCCGCTTTTCCCTAAAAACGCGCAGGAGATCGTCGATGCTTTCGCCGCCGCGATCACGTCCCGGACGAAAATCATCAGCATCAGCCACACGGTCTTCATCACGGGCTTGATCATGCCCCTCAAGGAACTGAGCCGGCTGGCCCACGAAAAAGGCCTCCTCATCCTTGCCGACAGCGCCCACGGAATCGGCATGCTGGACCTCAATATGAAAGAGCTGGGCATCGATTTCTTCATGTCGAGTCCCTACAAGTGGCTCGGGGTCCCGACCGGCATCGGATTTCTTTACGTGAGGAAAGAGGCCTTGGACAAGGTCTGGCCGACCATCGTTTCTTCCGGCTGGGATACAACCCTGTCGGCCAGCAAGCTCGACCCTCAGGGGCAGCGGTCGGATGCGTTCGTCCTCGCCCTCGATGAAGCCCTGAACTTCCATAACCGGATCGGGAAGTCCCGAATCGAGCGGCGGATCAAGGTCCTGGCCGGCCGCCTGAAACAGGAAGTGGGGAAGATCCCCGGAGTGAAACTCCATACGCCCATCGACCCGTACCTCAGCGCGGGCCTGACGGCCTTTTCGATGGCGGGGGTCGACGGGTCGAAGCTCGTCGATTATCTCCGCGAAAAACACAACCTGGTCATCCGGACGACCGGGAGCAAGGAGGCGGGGACCTACGGCGCGCGTGTCTCCACTCCGATCTATGTCTCGACAAAAGAAGTGGACCTGGTCGTCGACGGGGTCCGGACGCTCATGTCCCATAAAACTTGACGAGCGGGAATACGCCCCGCGGCTTGCCGCGGGGAACCGCTCGTCGGGGGATCCAAGGGGGTATGCCCCCTTGGTCGCAGGGCGCGGGCCCATGCCACGCCCGAGAAAGGGAGGCAGGGAGCGAAGCGACCGTTGGAAGGGGGAAACGCGAAGCGGGTTCCCCCTCCAAGTTGATCGGGGTCCGGGCCCGTGAGGCCGGCCGATTGACGTTTTATGTCCTGAACCCATTCACAAGGTTGACTACTGGCCTTGTTCTGAGATATATTATTGGGGGGAGAAGAATAATGTCTATGAAATTTACTGCGGTTATCACCAAGGAAGATAATTGGCATGTTGCTCATTGCGTGGAGCTGGGAGTTGTCAGCCAGGGAAAAACCATCGAAGAAGCCCAAGTGAACCTTAAAGAAGCCGTTGAGCTTTATATTGAGAGCTTCGGGGTTGAGGATATTCCGGAAAGCAAAGGCGAGGTGGTTTTCTATCCGCTCGAGATCGCCATCAGTGGTTAAGCTTCCTGTCCTCTCCGGCCACGACCTCATACGACTCCTTCAGAAGAAGGGATTTCGTATCATCAGACAAAAGAGCAGTCACGTCAGCATGCGGAGAGACGATTATAGGACAGTCATCCCTCTTCATAACGAGCTGGCTAAGGGCACGCTGATCGGCGTTTTGAAACAGTGCGGTCTGACGAAGGACGATTTGGTAGATCTGCTTTCAAAGAAGTAGCCCCTTCCTTCGAGCTTGGGCTCCTTACGTCTTTTCAGGAGACGCAGTCGTATCCATGACTTTGGCCTGTTTTTTGACGTCTCTCTTTCGCCATGGCGGGAGCTTATCGTTCCCGACATCGTCCACCTCATGGCGGCTGACGCCTGCGTGAGATTCCTACGATTTTATAGGTGTCTTTCTTATTGACAGGAGGCCGGATATATGTACACGAAACCTTTGCAGGTTGCCCCGTGGCTTGCCACGGGGAGGAATGCATGCTTTGCCGAGGGGGTAATAAGGGGGACCGGAAAGTCCCCCTTATCCGCATAGGCCCTTGCTCGGCAATGTGATATAAAAAGGGCGTGGGTCTCAAGAGGACGAGTCATTCGGTCTACGACACGTCCTACCATCTGGTATGGAGTCCGAAATATCGGAAGAAGATCTTCGAGCGGGAGGAGGTCCGGGAACGAGCGAAACAGATGGTCCGCGAAATCTGCGAAGCGTACGATATCGAGATTCTGGAAATGGAGATCATGGAAGATCACATCCATCTTCTGGTATCGTTTCCCCCATCTCGGTCGATAGGGGAGGTCGTGAGGATAATCAAAAGCAACAGCGGGCGGGGGTTGTTTCGCGAGTTCCCGGGATTGAAGAAGAGGTTGTGGGGCGGGGAGATGTGGGAAGATGGATATTTCGTCCGGACGGTCGGAGACCGGATGACTCGGGACGTTATAGTCAAGTATATCGAGCACCATCGCGACCTCGAGCAAGGGCCTGTGCAGCTTGCTTTGAAGCTGCGCTCTTAATGTCCCGCGGCTTGCCGCGGGGATAGTTTACTATGAAAAGATATTTCACTCGGAAGATCAGGAGGACGGTTTATGAAAAACGGCGTCTCTTTTAAGAAAAGGCATAGGATAAATGCTTATGTTACGGGGCTCGCGCTGGCGGGCATCTGCCTGTTGGCCTCGGCCGGACGGCCCCCGAGATCAGCGCAGCCCGGAACCGAGGCGATTAGGGACGCCCGGATATTCGATGGCGAAAAAGTCATCCCATCGGGTACGGTCGTTATCAAGGACGGTAAGATCGCGGCGGTCGGAGCTAAGATCGCCGTTCCCGCAGACGCCGAGGTCATTGACGGCCGGGGCAAAACGCTCCTGCCGGGCCTCATCGACTCCCATGTTCACACGTGGGCCCCGGAGCAGCTGAAACAAGCTACGATGTTCGGCGTGACGACCGTCATCGACATGTTCACCTACATCGAGTTCGCCAAGGCCACCCGGAAAGCCCTGGCCGGCGGGGCGCGGGACCTCGCCTTTTTCATCTCGCCCCAGGTTCTCCTCACCGTTCCCGGGGGACACGGCACCCAGTTCGGCGCGCCCATCCCCACCATCGAGCCGGCGACGGATATCCAGAAGTTCGTGGATGACCGGATCGCCGAAGGGTCGGATTTCATTAAGATCATCCAGGATGACGGCTCCTCGTATAATTTCCCCAGGCCGACGCTGACCAAGGACCAAGTGGCCGCCATCATCCGGGCGGCCCACGCCCGCGGCAAGCTGGCCGTCATCCATGCCGCGACCCTCCGGAACTGCGAAGACGGGCTCGAATCCGGCGTCGATGGCCTGGTCCACCTCTATTTCAATGACGCCGATGATCCGGACTTCGGGAAGCTCGCGGCCCGCGCGAAGGCCTTTGTCATTCCCACTTTGAGCGTCCTGCATTCCATGGCCGGGATGTCGAACGCCGCGCTCATCGCAGATCCGGGGCTGGCGCCGTTCGTCTCGCCGCAGACCGCAGGCGAGGTGAATAAGACGATGGAGGGTTTTCACACAAGTCCCGCGGCTTACGCGGCCGCCGAGAGGGCCCTCAAACAGCTTAAGGAAGCGGCGGTGCCCATCCTGGCCGGGACGGACGCTCCGAATCCGGGGACGACGTTCGGCGCGAGTCTCCATGGCGAGTTGGAGCTCCTTGTCAAAGCCGGGCTGACGCCGATCGAGGCCTTGCGGGCCGCGACGTCGGTTCCGGCCGATAAATTCCATCTCGAGGGACGGGGCAGGGTTCGCCGGGGGGCGTTCGCGGACCTCCTCCTTGTCGATGGAGACCCCGCGGCCGACATCCTGGCCACCCGGCGCGTCGCGGCAGTCTGGAGGGAAGGCGTTCGCCTGGACAGGGAGGCTTTCCGGAAAACGGTCAAGGAAGCCATGAATGCCGATAATAAATTGAAGCAGGAGCCTCCCCCGGAGTATTCCCCGGCGGGCGGGATCAGCGACTTCGAAGGGGGAAAGATCGCGGCCGATTTTGGCGCGGGATGGGTCGACTCGACGGATTCGATGATGGGCGGGAAATCCCAGGTCAAAATGGAATGGACAGGCGAAGGCGCGCGGGGAAGTCAAGGAGCGATGAAGCTCACCGGTGAGATCGCGGAGGGCGCCATGTTCCGCTGGGCGGGCGCGATGTTCGGCCCGGGAAAGACGATCATGGCGCCGGCGAACCTGTCGTCGAGGAAGGGGATCAGCTTTTGGGCCAAGGGGGACGCGCGGCAGGGCGCCCTAGAGTTCTTCGCCCAGAGCCGCGGTTTCATGCCGGTGATCAAGTTCTTCACGGTCGGTCCGGAGTGGAAGGAATACACGGTGACGTTCGAGGAGGTCAAACTCGACGGCACCGGGATTATGGGCGTCTTTATAGGCGCCGTCACCGTGCCGGGGATGTTCGTGCTGTATGTGGATGATGTGAAATTGAAATGAAAATAGGCAAGATCGACTACGAGACGTTCAGCCGTTTCCTGCTCGGCAGGCTGGGAAGGAAGGACAAGACGGTCCTCGTGCCGCCGATGACGGGGGTAGATGCGGGGGTTGTGGATGTCGGTGGAGGGAAGGTCCTGGTCATCGCCGAGGACCCGATCTTCACCATGCCTATGCTTCCGCTCCGGACGTTCGGCTGGTTCACCGTTCACATCGGGGCGAGCGACGTCGCCGTCATGGGCGTTAAGCCCCGTTATATGACCTACTCGCTCCTCCTGCCGCCTGAAACGAGCACGAAGGACCTCAAGACGATCGTGAATTCCATCCACAAGACGGCCGTGGAGCTGGGCATCGCCATCGTCGGCGGGCACACGGGCTACTATCCCGGGCTTACGGCGCCCATGATCGGAGGGATCACGGTCTTTGCCTTCGCCAAAAAGGGGAGCTACGTGACTCCGGCGGGCGCCCGGCC
>Ga0105152_10000080_pt1 | contig 21691 bp, 14 predicted proteins | sample LakBais05cmmetaG_FD_81534 | JGI IMG/M metagenome (GOLD analysis project Ga0105152, IMG submission 81534) | Lake sediment microbial communities from Lake Baikal, Russia to study Microbial Dark Matter (Phase II) - Lake Baikal sediment 0-5 cm | ecosystem: Environmental > Aquatic > Freshwater >...
ATTGAAATTGTTAAAAGCGAGAATGATTTTAAAGATAAAAATAAAACCGTAATCATGGCCCAACAATTGCAAAAAAACTCTCTTTGTAATAATGTGGAAATAAAATTTGACGAGGAATATGCCACCCATACTCTGGACATAGAGTTTGAATTTAATGGGGTAAAAACCCATAAAGTCGTTGACCATGCTTTTTTAACCGGGCCCGAGTTTTCTGATATCCACGAAATATATGGAAAACTCGCAGAGTTTCCGCCCGCCCCCTACTATTTACTGATCGGTAAAGATAATTTTACCCTAGAAAGCCGCAGGGAATTGGTAGCATTTTTATTTGAAAGGTTGAAAAAAGGCATATCCATCCAACGCTACAAGGGGCTTGGCGAAATGAATCCCGGACAATTGTGGGAAACCACCATGGACCCGGAAAACCGGACCCTGCTCAAAGTTGGCATAAATGATTTTCACGAATGCGAGGAAATTTTTGATACCCTGATGGGCAATGATTCAACCAAGCGCAAGGATTTCATCCTGAAAAACGCTTTGAATGTGAGAAATCTCGATATTTAAAGGAAAAAGGCATGGAAGAAAAAGACAAGGAAAAAGAGCATAAACCTGCGATTGAAGAAGTTACCATTGAAAACGAGATGCAGACATCCTATCTCGATTACTCCATGAGCGTTATTATCGGCAGGGCCATCCCCGATATCCGCGATGGCTTGAAACCCGTGCACCGCCGCTCTCTCTTTTCCATGCATCAGACTGGTTCCCACTACAACCAGCCCTACAAAAAATCAGCGCGCATCGTCGGTGATGTGATCGGCAAATACCACCCACATGGCGATGCCGCAGTTTACGACACAGTGGTCCGCTTGGCCCAGGATTTTTCCTTGCGCTATCCGCTGGTCGATGGCCAAGGGAATTTCGGTTCCATAGATGGTGATCCGCCCGCGGCCATGCGTTACACAGAGGTTAGGCTGCAAAAGATCGCCAATGAAATGCTGAACGATCTGGACAAGGGCACGGTGGATTTTGTACCCAACTATGACGGCTCGCTGACCGAGCCGGTTATTTTTCCATCTTTGCTGCCGATGCTGCTTTTGAACGGCACTTCGGGCATTGCCGTGGGCATGGCAACCTCCATCCCACCGCACAACCTGGGGGAATTGATCGACGCCTTTACGTATTATGTGGACAACCATGACGCCACGGTCGCAGATCTGATGAAGATCATGCCCGGCCCTGATTTTCCCACCGGAGGGTATATTTTCGGACAGAACATGATCCGCGCCGCTTACGAAACCGGCAAGGGGAGTTTTGTCGTGCGCGCCAAGGCCGTGATCGAAACCGACAACAAAGGGCGGCAAAAGATCGTGGTCACCGAGATCCCCTACCAAACCAACAAAGCCAAAATAATTGAGAACATCGCCGAATTGGTCAAGGGCAAGCGCATTGAGGGAATTTCTGATCTGCGCGACGAATCCGATCGGGAAGGATTGCGCATTGTCATTGAAATAAAAAAGGATGAGATCCCGGAAGTCATTTTAAACTCGCTTTTCAAACATACCCAGCTGCAGAGCAGTTTTTCCATCATATTGCTGGCGATCGTGAACCAGCAACCCCAGCAGTTCAACCTGATCGACTATTTTAATTACTTTTTGGGTCACCGCAAGGAAATCATCCGCCGCCGCTCGATTTTTGAATTGGATAAAGCTGAAAAAAGGGCCCATATCATTGAAGGGTTTAAGATCGCCCTGAGCAAACTGGACCTGGTCATAAAAATCATCCGCACTTCAAAAAATCGCCTGGAGGCCAGGAACAATTTAACCGAAAAAATTTCACTGACCCAAGTGCAAGCCGACGCCATTCTGGACATGCAGTTGTACCGGCTGACCGGGCTGGAGATCGAAAAACTTGAAAACGAATATATCGACCTGATCAAATTGATCAACTATCTTAAAGAGCTTTTGGCCAGCGAGCGCTTGCTGCTGAATTTGATCAAGGAAGAATTGCGGAAAGTCAAAGAACAGTTTGCCGACAAGCGCAGGACCGAGATCGTCGAAAAACAATTGTCTGAATTCAAGATCGAAGACATGATCAAAGATGAGGACTTTGTCATTTCCTACACCCGCAACGGATACATAAAAAGAACGACCCTCAGCTCCTATCGTAGCATGCACCGGGGGACAATGGGCAAAAAAGGGATCGGGCTCAAAGAGGAAGATGCCATTTCCCGCGTTTTTGTCGCTTCCGCTCATGCCTATATCCTGGCTTTTACCGAAAAAGGCCGACTGTTCTGGATAAAAGTATACGACATTCCCGAAGCTGACAGCGCCGGCAGGGGCAAGCCCATCAACCGCCTGATCGGGATCGGTCCAGAAGAAAGAGTGTGTTCGGTCATCAATGTCAAGGAATTTTCCGCTGACAAATTTGTGATGTTGTTTTCCAAACTGGGATATGTAAAAAAGACCCCCCTGGCGTCTTTCTCGCGGCCGCGCATCAATGGCATCATTGCCGCGGAAGTTCCCGATGAAGATTTGCTCCTGGAAGCGCAGATCACCAACGGGAACAATGAGATCATTTTGGGCACCTATCTGGGAAAAGCGCTGAAATTCAATGAAAAGAACGTGCGGCCCATGGGGCGCGGGGCGCGCGGCGTCATCGCTATCAAACTGGGAAAAGATGATTTTGTGGTTGGGGCTGATATGATCAGCGAAAACGACAAATACATTTTGACCGTCACCGAAAATGGTATCGGCAAAAAATCGGATCTGGCGCTCTACCGGCTGCAGAACCGTGGCGGCAAAGGGTTGATCAACATCAAGATAACGGAAAAGTTGGGCAAGGTCATCGGCCTGGTCACCTTGAATGAGAATGACCGTGAAATAATCCTCTGTTCAGAAAAAGGGATCTTGAACAAACAGGACACCGCGCAGGTTCGCTCCAAGGGCCGGGCGACCCAAGGCGTTAAATTGATCAATTTGAAACCCGGAGACCACCTGGTCGCCATAGAGAAAGTGAAAAAAGAAGCCGATTGATTCATTTGCCCAGGCGTTGAAAATTTTTGTTTGTTTCCGTGTTGATGTCAGAAATATCGGTTTTTTTTATTTCAGCGATTTTTTCCACAACTTGCATTGCGGCCAGGGGCGTGTTGGTTTTACCGCGGTTGGGTTCAGGCGCCAAATAAGGAGAATCGGTTTCGCTGAACAGTTGCCGCAAAGGGGTATTTTCTACAATTTCTCTGAGCTCATTTGCATTTTTAAAAGTGATGATTCCTGAAAATGAGATAAAATATCCTCTTTTCAATATTTCGGCGGCAGCAAGTTTGTTGCCGGTATAGCAATGAAACACGACCGGGTTGGGAAATTTTTCCAGGGCCAGAATTTTCAATACGATTTCCTCCGCATTCCTGGAGTGGATCACCAGCGGCAGGGACCATTCGCGGGCAATGGCGATCTGCCTTTTGAAAACATTGATCTGGTTGTCACTGGCAGAAAAATTGTAGTGATAATCAAGCCCCACCTCGCCGACCGCAAGAGTTTTAAATTGCTGATAAAAAGCTGACATCCTTTTTTCGATTTCAGGTGAATAGCTGTCCGCCTGATGGGGGTGGGCACCGATCACCGCGTGAACATCGTGGTGATAAGAAAGCATTTCTCCTGTTTTTTCAGTTGATTGCTCATTGAAAGGGTCGGCAACCGTGACCAGTTTTGCAAATCCAGATGAAAAGCATTGATCGATTATCTGCCAGCGGTTTTTCTCAAAACAAGGATCATCCAAATGGCAGTGAAAATCAAGGGTGCCGTTTTTGCTCATGGTCGCATTGTAACGCAAAGGGTTTTGGCTTGGCAACCAAACCGGGTTTGTTGCGCCTTATGGGCCGCTGATGTTGACGACACCCGGGGGTAATCGTATAATGTTTGCGAAACTATCATGGTAAGCGGTTTAAACAAAAACAAGGTTGAGGCAATTTTAAAAATCAGCGAAGACCTTAACCAGATCAAAGACATCGACTCGCTTTTGGACCGGGTTTTGCTGGAAGCACGGCGATTTTCAAGATCCGATGCCGGGTCGATATATCTGCTGGAGAATCAGAAATTGCGGATCAACTATGTGCAAAACGATACATTGATCCAAAAAGAGAGCGGTAAAAAATATCTCTATCAAAACCATGAAATTGCCATCAATGACAAATCCATGGCCGGCTATGTGGCCATGACCAAAAAAAACCTGATCATCGCCGATGCTTATCAGCTTGATGAAACTGTCCCCTATGGATTCAACCGCTCATTTGACCAACAGGCTTCTTATCATACCCGTTCCGTTTTAACGGTTCCCCTGATCGCCAGCCAGAACAGATTGATCGGGGTCATGCAGATCATCAATTCCCTGAATGACCAAAAAAAAGCAGTTCCTTTCCGCAGTGAAGATGAATTGGTGATTGCCTATTTTGCCAATCACGCGGCCGGCTGCATTGAAAAAGCCAAGATGACCAGGGAAATTATTTTGCGCATGATCGGCATCGCCGAATTGCGCGATCCCGAAGAGACGGGCGGCCATGTCAACCGGGTCGGGGCTTATTCGATTGAAATCTATTCCAAGTGGGCTTTGAACCACAACGTGGCCGAAGCCGAGATAAAAAAAATCAGGGATATTTTACGCATCGCCGCCATGCTGCATGATGTTGGCAAGGTGGCGATCTCGGATACATTGTTGAAAAAGTGCGGCTCCTTAAACAAAGATGAATTTATTCAAATGCAGCGCCATGTCATCCTGGGCGCCCGCCTCTTCAAAAATTCCACTTCGGATTGGGACGACATGGCGGCTGAAATCGCTTTGAATCATCATGAAAAATGGGATGGCAGCGGTTATCCTGGGAAGGTCAACAATATTTTTGACGATACTTGGACTCCCGGGCCGGGGAAAAAGGGCGGGGAAATCCCTTTGTTCGCCAGGATCGTGGCCCTTTCGGACGTGTACGATGCCCTGACCTCGCAAAGGGTATACAAGGACTGCTGGCCCAAAGAAAAGGTCATGCAGTATATGCAAGAACAAAAAGGCAAGCAATTTGATCCCGAATTGGTCGATGTGTTTTTTTCAATTTATGATGTGATCCGGGCCATTCAAAACAAATATGGTGACAATTGAACCCGCGGCAAATCAAGGCGCGGATGGAAGCGTTCGCTGATCCGCATCCGTTCTGACAGGAGGCGATTTTGATGAATTCTGATATCGGCCAACTTGCCGGCACAGAAGATTTTTCAGTATCCGCGGAACTATCTCTGGATAAGATCAACCGCCTCATGCCCTTCAAAGTCAAAAAATTCTTACTTGTGGCCAGCCTGTATGATTACTTTGTGCTGGAAGAAGATGGCCACCTGCATGAGTTGCTTTTAAAAACCTACCAGCAATGGAACTTGGGGTATGTCCCGCATTTTGTCAGGGTAAGCGGGGGCGAGAATGCCCTTAATCTATTAAAAAAAGAAAAATTCGACCTGGTTGTCGCGGTCATGCGGCTGGGCGACATGGATCCCTTTACGTTCGGCCGCCAAGTCAAAGAGATCGATCCGGGGCTGCCGGTGATTGGATTGGCTTATAACACTCCGGAATTGAAGCGTCTTCTGGAAATGGATGACGGCTCGGCGGTGGAAAGAATTTTCGTCTGGCAGGGGGATGGCCATATATTGCTGGGGATCATCCAGTTTATCGAGGATAGGAAAAATGCAGCCAACGACACGCAAATGGTCGGGGTGCAAAACATTTTGCTGATCGAAGATGATATCGATTTCTATTCTTCATACCTGCCGCTGATCTTCTCTGTTTTGCGAGACTTAAACGAAAATCTGCTCAAAGAAGACCTGACTTTTTCCCAAAAACTTCTGCGGCAGAACGCCCGGCCCAGAGTCCACCTGGCCACGACCTACGAAGAAGCAGAAGTGGTTTTCGAGCAATTTAAAAACAATCTGCTGGGCATCATCACCGATGCCAGTTTTCCCCAGAACAAGGTCGTGAATCCAAAGGCCGGGATCCACTTTGTGAAAAAAGTACTTGCCGAAAAGCCCCACCTCCCCATTTTGCTGCAATCCAGCGATGCGGGGGCGGAAGGCATGGCCCGCGACGTCGGCATTGGGTTCTTGTCCAAGAATTCGCCGACATTGCTGCGTGACTTGAATAATTTTTTATCAACCTCATTCGGCTTTGGCGACTTGGTGTTGATTGATGAGCGGACCGCGGTTGAGACGCGGATCGCCAATATCAACCAATTGTTCACGGCAATTGCCGAATTGCCGGAAAATGTCTTGGCTGCGACTCTGGCCCGGGGGGATCTTGACCGCTGGCTGCGGGCCAGGACTGAATTTGCCCTGGCCAACTCCATGCACAAATTTTATACCCATGCACCCTACCCCATTTCCGCTCTTGGGAGCAAATTAAAAAAGATCATTTCTGATTTCCGAACCGCCAGCCACCGCGGTTCAATTGTGACTTATTCAAGGTATTTTCATGAAGATTATTCTCAATTCAGTGTGATCGGCGGCGGTTCCATTGGCGGCAAGGCCCGCGGCCTGGCCTTCATGGACCGGATATTGGCGAAATATTTTGATCCCAGGAAATTCCCAAGCGTGTCTGTTGCCATCCCCCGCACCCTTGTGCTGGGAACCGACGTGTTCGATGATTTCATGAAAGAGAACGACTTGCTGCCGCCTGCAGTTGCCAACCATTCCGACAGTCACATGGCCAACCTTTTCATCAAAGCAAGCTTGTCCGGCAAAATAGTCGGCGATCTGCGCGATTTTATAAAAAATGTCAAAGTCCCCCTGGCTGTCCGCTCTTCAAGTTTACTGGAAGATTCCCTGTATCAGCCTTTTGCCGGCATCTATGCCACCAAAATGCTTCCCAACGACCAATATAGTGATGACATTCGCTTTCTCAACCTGGTCAATGCCATTAAATTTGTTTTTGCTTCGACTTTTTTCCGACAGGCCAAATCCTATATCAACAGCGCACCTCACCGTATTGAAGACGAAAAAATGGCTGTCGTAATCCAGCCGGTTGTGGGAAATCTTCACCAGGAAAGTTTTTATCCCGATTTTTCCGGAGTGGCCCGCTCTTATAATTATTATCCGGTCGGGCAGGCCACGCCCGAAGACGGCGTGGTCAATGTCGCCCTGGGACTGGGGAAAACCGTCGTCGACGGCGGGGTGTCGCTTCGTTTCACTCCTGCCTACGCTGGTATCCTGCCGCAGTTCACCTCGATCAAGGACATGTTCAATTTTTCCCAGCGGGACTTTTATGCCATAGCCATGCGCCATGTGGCTTCGATCGCTTTTTTGGAAGAAGACCAGTATTTGGTCAAACTCGGCTTGGAAAGAGCGGAAAGGGATGGTGTTTTGCAGTTTCTAGCGTCAACCTATTCGCGGGAAAATGATGCTGTTTATGACGGGATCAGTTTCTCGGGACCTAGGATAATCAATTTCGCGCACATTTTAAAAAATGAAATTTTCCCCCTGGCCAGGATTTTGATCGATTTGCTGAAATTGAGCAGCGAAGCCATGAATTGCGCGGTCGAGATGGAATTTGCGGCGATCCTGGACGCGCAAAATGTGTTCCCGGCTCAATTCAGCATTCTGCAGGTCAGACCCCTGGTCGTTCAAGATGAACTGGTGAAAGTGGAATTGGGCGATCGTCTAAAAGATATTGCTTTTTGTTTCAGCGATCGGGTTTTGGGGAACGGGATTTCGCAGACCATTCGTGATATCGTGTTTGTTAAGCCCGATGCGTTCGACGCCGCCAAAAGTCCGCAAATTGCGGTGGAAGTCGACAAACTCAATTCCCGCCTGCGTAAAGCGGGCACCCCCTATTTGCTGATCGGCCCTGGGCGCTGGGGGAGTACCGATCCCTGGCTGGGTATTCCGGTCAAGTGGAGCCAGATCAGCGGCGTGAAGGTCGTGGTCGAGGCGAGCTTACCCAACATGAACGTGGATCCCTCCCAGGGGTCGCATTTTTTTCAAAACATGACCTCGTTGCGCATCGGCTATTTTACGGTTCCCATGGATCGCACTCACGGGTTCATTGATTGGCCATGGCTGGAAACGCTGCCCGCAACGGATGAAACCGAGTTCCTGAAACATATCAGTTTGACCCAGCCCATCACGGTGATGATCGATGGACGGAAAAGCCAGGGTGTCATTTTAAAATCCCCGCCCCTCGCTTCCTGATCAAATGACCGATCATCCTTTTGTGTTTGTCAGTGATCTGCACGGGCGTGTAAGTTTCTACCGTAAGCTTTTTTCTTTTATCCAACAAGACTGTCCCAGAGCCGTTTTTTTAGGCGGAGACCTTCTTCCATCAGGTTCTCTGCTGTTCGGGAGCAGCCGCTTTAGCCAAAGCAGTTTTTTGGATGATTTTTTGCTACCTGAATTGCGGATTTTGCGCGACATTCTTAAAAAAAACTATCCGCATTTTTTTTTAATCCTGGGCAATGATGACGCCCGCAGCGAAGAGGAAGCATTTTGTCGATATGAAAAGGAAAATCTTTGGCAATACATGCATTTGCGGAAAACGGATTTTGAAACATATTTAATTTATGGTTACTCGTGCGTGCCCCCCACCCCTTTTGCTTTGAAAGATTGGGAGCGTTACGATGTCTCCCGTTTTGTCGATCCGGGCTCGCTTCCTCCCGAAGAAGGGCATTTCAGCTTCGCCGTGCCGGAGAATGAAAAGGGTTTTCCCACCATTCAGGAAGATCTGGAAAAGCTTGCCGGGCAGGACGCGTTGACCCAAGCCATTTTTCTTTTTCATTCCCCCCCATATCAAACGCATCTGGACCGCGCCGCCCTGGATGGCCACCAAGTCGACAACGCACCTTTGGATGTCCATGTGGGCAGCATTGCCATCAGGCGGTTCATCGAAACCCGGCAGCCCATGGTCACCCTGCACGGTCATGTGCACGAATCGGCAAGGTTGACCGGGTCTTGGCAGGAGAAGATCGGCCGAACATTTTGCTTTTCAGCGGCGCATGACGGCCCCGAGCTGGCAGCCGTTTGTTTTGATCCCCAGGATCCCCGGAAAGCGATCCGCCACCTGCTCTAAAATCAGTAAACTATTGACTTTTAAGGGTCAACAACCGGGCGGCATCAGTGACCGCTCCGATTTTTAGCGCGTAACTGGTTTTTTTGGCAATATCCTCATCGGTCAGCAGGTGGTAATCGATCAAACCGTTGGATTTGTACCCGGTCCGGGAAAAATTGATTTCGGCAAGGCACAAGCTCCAGCCTTCCAGCCATAAAACGAGCTGCTGTTTTTGTTCTTCAGAACCCTGAAAATGGATCAGGAGATCGATGTCGCTCCCCGGACCGGCCGTGGCGTTCTTGGTGCTGCCGAACACGTACATAGCCTTGACTCCAAAACGACAGCCATCCAATTGTCCGGCCATTCTTTCGGCCATGCGCAGGCGCCAGTGCCAATGATCGTCGCTGGCGGCTTCTGACGGCTCTTTTTTATCCTGCGCAGCGTCGGAAAATGAAGCCGGGGTGGCCAGAAAACCAAGGGCTTCCCCAAGATCGGCATTCATTACCACCCGCAAAACCTTCCCGCTCGTGGAATGGGGAACGTCGATCACGTGGATCGTATCGGCCAAGGCGGTAAATTCAGGCAGGATATCGGGCAAATAGTTTTGCGAAGTGAGCAAAAATTTTTCGTTGAACTCTATGCCCGGATCATCGGGATACAATGGGATATAGCGTATCGACGATTCAACCAGGTCCTGAAAGAAATGGGTGCCGAATGACAATTCCGGGACATAGTTGCCCTTTTTGCGAGCGATCTCGATCAAAGCGGCGGTGTTATTGAAATCCGAATAGGTGACCGGTACCCCCAGTTTGATATCGCCGCGGCTTCCCCAGCGTCCCGGCCCCATGAGCACAAACTGCCGCTTGGGCAGCAGGCTGTTGAGTTTTCCGACCGCCCGCCCGATCTCCATCATCTCTTCGCTTTTTTCCAGCTGGCTGTACTTGTCGGGATCGACATAAACAATATGGGTGATATCGGGCAATTTGCCGTTTGAAATATAGCGGTTGGCCGAAAAAATGATGCGGTCCGGAGCGATGTCTTTGGGGATGAGGCTGGCCACATTCCCGGCCGTGGAGCTTTGCGGGCGGCATTGGAGCAGATACAGATTTTTTCCATCTGCAGCGAACTCTATGTCCACCGGGGTGTTCATTTTTTCCTGCAATGTTTTCAGGATGGTTTGCAGTTGTTTGACAAACGGGGTGCGGGAGATCAGGCCTTCGAAAGTAACGAACAGATTTTGCTTGTCAAAATCGAGGTTGATGGCCGAAGGGGAATAAATATGGTCATCTTTGTAAATAGAGACGATTTTATTGATATCGGGGTATTCGTTGCCGCATTCCTTTAACAGGGCCGGGATCTCCTTTGTTTCAAAAGTGCAGGTTTTCAGGTTGATGACATCGATCCGTTTGGGAGAATAGCGCATGGTTTCTTCAGCGGTGACGTTGACGCGCAGGTTGGGAATTCCCGGGGATATCAAAATCGGGTAATCGTCGCTCACCCGGTCAACGGCCCGGGTGCCCAGGCCCGGAACGATCCTGGCCAGCCCATCTTCTCTTTTGATCCGGGACGACCAGCGGAACTCATTGTTGCTGAAGGCGACTCCGGCAAAGGCCGGGAAAAAGTAATCTCCCACTTTTTCACCCACCACCTCCTGGATCATGATGCCCATTTCCTCGTGGAAATCCAAAAGCCCGCGTTCCGCCCGATATTCGATCGGATCAGGACCGAAAATGGAAGCATAAACTTCGGCGATGGCATCGGTCAGGGCGTCGAGTTTTTCCTGTTTCGTACCCTTGTTAGCCAGAAACAGGCTTTTGTATTTTCCGGAAAACGCCGTGCCCATGCGGTCTTCCAGAAGGCTGGAACTGCGGACGATCAATGGTTTTTCCCCGAGGTCATCGAGGGCCATGGACAACCCCTTGATGATCTCAGTGGGGAAGTGCGAATTCTTGAGAAGCTGGACCACGTTCTGATATTCCAGGCGGATCTGGTCGATCTCCTTGTATTTCTGTTCGTTCACTTCTTCCAGATTGTTGTAATCCAGGAAGTTCATGATGGCGTCAGTGGTGATGTACCAGGTTTTGGGAAATTTCAGATCGCTCAAGATCTCTGAATATTCGCCAGGCTTGGAAAAGATCTGCTGGGCCAGGAATAGGCCGGCGCTTTTCCCCCCCAGCCGTCCGTAGCCGTTGGCGGGGTATATGATTCTTTGCACGAGGTCGTAAAAATGCCGGACCTCGATGTGGTTTTTGGCGATATTGATGAATTCAAGCTGATCGGAAAAGAAGCGGCGGATCAACGAAACGCGCAATCCTTTTTCCGTGGGTGGCGAAAGCTCGTAATTGCCGCCGGAAATGTAGTGGTAATGGGTGATGGCGTTGATGATCTCCACCAGGGGCAGGTCGATATTGTTGATCGCCTTGCTCAAGAAACTGGCCTTATCTTCCTGGATCCATTTTTGTATCCGGCTCAGTATTTCCTGGTCGGTCAGGTAGCTGGCGGCGATCCTGAAAGTTTCATCGCTGAGCGCCAAAACTTCCAGTTGGGGTTTTTTCTGGCTGGGCCGGTTGGTGTCGTCGCTCAAATCGCCTTGATCTGCCGCCTGGTCTTTGCTCAGTGTCTTCAGCAGTTCCTTGGCTTCCTTGACGCCGTTCCAAAACAGGTAATAGACCATTTTCCGGCCCAGATGAATATATAGATTCTGATCGGTGCGGCGCAGCAGGTCGATGATCACCATCCATTCTTTCTTGTTCTTTTTAGTGAGATCTTTTTGCGCGGTTTCCCACTCGTGCGACACCTGTTCCAGTTTCAGATGCAGAATGGTCCGGCCGATGCGTTCGGCAACGGTATTGAGCAATTTGCGCTCATCTTTGAGAAAATAGCTGTTTTCCGTCTGCGGGACTTCATTTGTATAAGAAACTTCGATGCTGCCGATGATTTTGTCTTCCACTTTGATGTCGGCGCTTTGGGTGCGTGGCGATGGTTTAAAATTCGGGCTTTGATAGGTATTGTCGTCGTGAATTATCTTGACCTGGCAAATCTCGGGGAATTGATAACCAGAGGGAACGGTCTGAATGATTTGGGTGAAAATTTCCGCCAAAGGCAGGTGGGTTTTGGTCAGCAACTCTTCGACCTGATACAGGCAATTCAATTCCTTGGCCCTTTCCCGCATATCGTGAAGCAATTTGTCGATCGAATTTTGCTGACCGTCCATTTTATTTGCCTCCCTTTCCCTTAAAAAAACAGGGGGTGTTTTGAGACACCCCCTGCTTAACCAAATACTAAATTATACCCAGCCTCTCAGCTTGCACGCTTCGGCGACGCGGGAAACGGCGATCATGTAGGCGGCGTCGCGCATGTAAACTTTTTTCTGCACGGCCAGGCCGTAAACGGCATGGAAAGCCGAGGTCATGATGTTGTCTAGTTTGCTCAGGACCTCTTCCTTGGTCCAGAAGTAGTTCATGTTGCACTGGACCTGTTCGAAGTAGCTGCAGGTGACCCCACCGGCATTGGCTAGGAAATCGGGGATGACAAAAATGTTTCTTTTCTTCAAGACCTGGTCGGCTTCGGGAGTAGTCGGGCCGTTGGCGCCCTCGGCGATTATTTTCACTTTGGAGGAAATCTTTTCGACCGTCGCGGCATTGATCTGGTTCTCCAGAGCGGCCGGGACCAGGATGTCGACCTCTTGCTGGATCCAGGCCTCGGCGTCGGCCACTTCGTACCCCAGTTCCTTGGCTTTGCCTTTGTCGATGCCGCCGAACTTGTCGGTGATACTGAGCAGTTGCTCCAGGTCGATGCCGCTTTTTTTGATGAAAGTATAGGACTTGTTTTCTTTTTGATCCCAGCAGGAGACGCAAACCGCTTTGCCGCCGTATTCCTGGTACAGTTTGACAGCGTATTGCGAGACGTTGCCGAATCCCTGGAAAGCCGCGCTGGTGGTCTTGATGTCGATCCCCATTTCGTTCAGGGCTTCGCGCAGGGTGTAGATAACGCCGAACCCGGTGGCTTCGGTGCGGCCCAGGGAGCCGCCCATACCGACCGGTTTGCCGGTGATGAACCCGGGGTATTTGCCCCCGGTCAGTCTTTCGTATTCATCCATTATCCAGATCATGTGCTGGGCATTGGTCATGACATCGGGGGCCGGGACATCCTGCAGCGGGCCGACGTTGCGGACGATTTGCCGGATCCAGCCGCGGCAAATCTGTTCCTGCTCGCGCATGGACAGGTTGTGGGGATCGCAAATGACCCCGCCCTTGCCGCCGCCCAGCGGGATGTCGACCACCGAGCACTTCCAGGTCATCCAGGTGGCCAGGGCCTTTACCGTGTCAATGGTTTCCTGGGGGTGAAAACGGATGCCGCCCTTGCAGGGGCCGCGGGAGTCATTGTGCTGCACCCGGAAGCCTTGAAAGATCTTCACCGTCCCGTCGTCCATTTTGACCGGGATGGAAAAGTGATATTCTCTCAGCGGGTTTCGCAGCAGGTCTCTGGTTGCCTGATCCAGGTCCAGTTTCTCGGCAACATTATCGAATTGTTCCTGTGCCATTTTAAAAGCGTTGAATGATTTGTCAGCCATAGTGAATGCCTCCTTTTTATAGTTACTTTGGCTATATCGTATTTTATCACGTTTGGCCGATCTTTGTAAATAGTTTACTTTGTAACAATAATATTATTACGGATTCTCTATTCCCATCGGCTGCTTTCAGCTGAACACGAATTGTTCTTTTTTGAAATCGATGTGGACGGTTGAATTGGGCAGCAGGCGGCCTTCCAGGATCATGATGGAAAGCTTGTCCTGGATCTCCTGCTGGATGACCCGGCGCAAGGGTCTGGCACCCAGCGAGGGGTGAAAGCCGGCCGCGGCCAGCTGGGCCAGGGCCGGCTGCGAAATGGTCATTGCGATCTTTTGGGCGGCCAGCAGCCGCCGCAGGTGTTCGATCTGCAGTTTGGCGATCTCTTGAATGCTTTCGGGCGTCAGGGGTTTGAAAGTGATGATCTCATCGATGCGGTTTAAAAATTCCGGTTTGAAATATTTAAACAACAGTTCATTCAGCTTGCTTTTCATTTCCTGGTAATCGCTTTGCTCCTGGATGATCTCCGATCCCAGGTTGGAGGTCATGATAATGATGGTGTTGGTGAAATTGATGGTCTTGCCCTTGCCGTCGGTCAGCCTGCCGTCTTCCAGAATTTGCAGCAAAATATTGAAAACATCGCTATGGGCTTTTTCGATCTCATCGAGTAAAATCAGGGCATAGGGTTTTCTTTTTATCGCCTCAGTCAATTGGCCGCCTTCCTCGTATCCGATGTACCCGGGAGGGGCGCCGGTCAGCTTGGCCACGGAATGTCTTTCCATATACTCGGACATATCAATTCTGACCATTGCCTTTTCACTGTTAAAGATAAATTCGCTCAAAGCCTTGGCCAGTTCAGTTTTACCCACTCCAGTTGGTCCCAGAAAAATGAAAGAACCCAGGGGGCGGTGCGGGTCCTGCAGCCCGGCCCGGGAACGGCGCAATATGCGTGAAACCGCTTCCACGGCCTCATCCTGGCCAACGACCCGCTTTTTAAGTATGGCCTCCATTTCGAGCAGTTTCTGTTTTTCTCCACCCAGCAGCTTGCTGGTTGGAATGCCCGTCCACTTGGAGACGACTTCGGCGATATCCTCTTCGGTGATTTCCTCGGTCAGGATCTTTTTTTCTTTTTGCAGCAGGGAAAGCTTTTCCTGAACGGTTTCACTCTCTTTCTTTTTTTCAGGTAATTTGCCGTATTGGATCTGGGAAGCAAGCTCATAATCGTTGTGCCTTTCGGCCTCTTGCTGCTGCAGGCGCAGTTTGTCGGCTTCCTCTTTAAGATCTCGCAGCTTGTGGAGCAGATCTTTTTCCTGGGTCCAATGGCTCCGAATCTTGTCGCGTTTGATTTTCAGCAAGTCAAGATCGGCCAAAAGGGCTTTCAACTTCTCTTTCGCGTCCTTGCTGCCCTCTTTTTTTAGGGCCTGCCGCTCGATTTCCAGCTGGGTGATCCTGCGTTCCAATTCATCCAGTTCCTCGGGGAGAGAATCCATCTCGATGCGCAGTTTGGCTGACGATTCGTCAATGAGGTCAATGGCCTTGTCGGGCAGGAAGCGGTCGGTGATGTAGCGATTGGAGAGGGTGGCCGCGGCGATCAGGGCGGCGTCGGTGATTTTGATGCCATGATGAATTTCGTATCTTTCCTTCAACCCCCGGAGTATGGAAATGGTTTCCTCCACCGTCGGTTCTTTGATCAACACGGGCTGGAAGCGCCTTTCCAGGGCCGGGTCCTTTTCAATATATTTTTTGTATTCGTTCAAAGTGGTGGCGCCGATAGCCCTGAGCTGGCCGCGGGCCAGGGCGGGTTTGAGCATGTTGGAGGCGTCCACGGCGCCTTCGGCTGCGCCGGCTCCGACTATGGTGTGCAGTTCGTCTATAAAAAGGATGATCTGGCCTTCGGATTCGGTCACCTCTTTGATCACCGCTTTCAGCCGCTCCTCGAATTCACCGCGGTATTTGGCCCCGGCCAGGAGATTGCCGATATCCAGGGTGATCACTTTTTTGTCCTTAAGCATTTCCGGCACGTCGCCTTGAACGATCCGCAGTGCCAGTCCCTCGGCGATGGCGGTTTTTCCCACGCCGGCTTCGCCGATCAGGATCGGGTTGTTTTTGGTGCGGCGCACCAGAACCTGCATGACGCGGCGGATCTCCTCATCGCGCCCGATGACCGGATCCAATTTCCCCTCACGCGCCAGCTGCACCAGATCACGGCCGTAACGCTTCAAGGCCTGGAACTTCTCTTCCGGGCTGGGATCGGTTATGGTCTGGGTGCCGCGGATCTCCATCAGGGCTTTCAGAAAAACATCCTTGTTGATCCCGAAACGGTTCAGGACCTTGGCGGCGGCCTCGTTCAGGTCCATGATGGCCAGAATCAAATGTTCGGTCGACACATATTCGTCCCGGAATTGGCCGGCAATGGGTGTGGCCTGGGCTATTGCCTTTTTCAGGGCTTTGTTCAGATAGGGTTCGGCGCCCTGGACCTTGGGCAGGGAATTCAATTCGCCGCGGATGGCCGTAGTGAGCTTTGAAATGTCCACTCCGATTTTTTTTATGGTTTCGCTGACGATATTTTCCGGAATTGCAAGAATGCTTTGGGTCAGATGCAGTGGAGTGATTTCCTGGTTGCCAAGTTCTACGCCGAGCTGGACGCTGTCCTGAATGACTTGATTGGCTTTTAGAGTGAACCGTTCATTGTTCATGTGCGCCTCCCTACTAATTTAATTATAATACGATTTCAAGCCCACTTGAAAATTTCCCGCCCCGAATTTTTTGACAATTTATTTTTAACATATTATGATAGAATGCTTTTGCTTGAGGAGGATAAAATGACGCGTCACGCCTTGCTTGGATTGTTTCTTACTTTTTTAATTGTCACTCCCGTTGTGGCCGGAACACTGGCCGGAATCACACTTCCCGACACTTTGGATGTAAACGGCCAGCAAATGGAACTCAACGGCATGGCCTTGCGCAAAAAAATCATATTCAAGGTTTATGTGGCCGGGCTCTATCTGCCGGCCAAAGAAAAAAACAGTGAAAAGATCCTGGCCGCCGATGAACCACGCTGTACGGTCATGCATTTTCTGCGCAGCGTGGACGCTGGCAAAATCAACGAAGCCTGGTTTGACGGCTTGCAAGCGAACACTCCCAACCATTCGCCGGAATTAAAAAAGCAGTTCGACGCGCTGGCCTCTTTAATGGAAGATTTAAAAGATGGCGACAAGCTGGTTTTCACCTACCGGCCAGGTTCGGGGACCGAAGTCAAGGTCAAGGGGAAAATAAAGGGGAATCTGGGTGACAAGGCCTTTGCCGACGCTCTTTTCTCCTGCTGGATCGGCAAGAAACCTGGACCTGGAGAGAACTTTAAAAAAGGGCTTTTGGGAATGTAACCCACGCTGCTTCCGGTCTACGCTCGTGAAAACCGACACCCCTGAAACAGGTTCGCTTTACCAGGAGAAAAAACCTCGGCAAACTCGATTCCCGAGAACCTTTATCCCATCGCTGCTGATTGTTTTGTTCTTTATCCACTTTCTGAATTTGTTTTTGCAGTGGACTGTGATCAGGCAGGAACTTGCGCTCGGCCCGGCTTTTCGAGCTCCGGAATACACCTTCATCGGTTTTTCCCTGCTCAATCAAGAAAAGATCGTGGCCGTACAACTTTTGCGGAATGCTGCTCCATCTGGGAGGATTTTTGGTTTTTTTGACTTGTTGCATCCGGCAATTTTTATGGTTTGGAACAATAACCAGGAGGAAAGTTTTGTTGACTTGGGGACGGTGGTAATGGCTGTTCCACCCGGATCCAGTCGCGTCTCTTTTTTCCCGGGTTCGGTTTTTTTGCTGCAGCAGGGCAAGAAGATTGCGGTTAAATATTTCGGCGATGCCATCGTCGGCCGGGCCTGGTATGACTTTTTGGTTGAAAAAGTCCAGAAGCGCAAAGGCAATGAAGCGCAGATACCCGGTTCTTTCGTGGTGAAATCGCTGGAAACATCGCGTTACCTGAAAATTCCTTATTTGATCTATTTTTTTCTTCCGCTTTTGCTGATTTGCGCCACCATTATCCATTTTGGGCCGGTTATGCTTGCGGCATTTTTGTATTATGTCGAAATGTTTTTCCTTTTTGACTATCAAAACTTGTTTGTGACCGTTCCCTTTGGCTGGATCTTTAAATTTGTGAATTTTGAAATTTCTGAAGCTTCAACCAGATTTTTTGCCGCAGCACTTGCTATTGTTTTTGTGGCTTGCGCCATTCTTGGTTTATGGTATTGGAAGAAGCGGAAAATCTCTGTTTGGCAAAAAAGAATTGTATTGTTTTTTGTGTTGTTGCCATTGGTTTTATATTTTTAGGGCTTTTGTAACTCAATAATTAATATTTTTCTTTTTTTAGTATTTCAATAACCTGCTTGACCTGCTGCAATTGGCTGAGCGGCGCGATTAAAATGCCGTTTTCGGTATTGATCACGGCGACTTTATCCAGGCCGATGATTGCCATTGGCTTGTCATTATTGGAAAAAAGGAGCGAATTGCGTGTGTCAAGGGCGATGGCGCGGCCGCGGCAAACATTTTTTTGCCCGTTTTTTTCATTCATTTCATAGACTGAGGACCATGAACCAACGTCGTTCCATGTAAAAACGGCCTTGAACATGACTGCTTCCTTTAATTTTTCCATTAAAGCGTAATCAATGGATTCAGGTTTTATGGCTTTGTAGGTTTTCGCGAAAAGCTTTGCATTACCAGCGGTTTTTTCGAGTTTTTCATATTGAATGTGGTAATATGGCGAATAAATTTTTAAAAATTCCTTGAAAAAAGCTAGTTTGTACACAAACATGCCGGAATTCCAAAAGTAATTTCCCTTTTTTAAGTATCGTGCCGCGGTCACAATGTCCGGTTTTTCCTTGAATTGCACGATCGGGTAAAAGCCACGGCAGTCTTTTTTTTGGGTTTTGTTTTCTGAAAACTGTATGTAGCCGTAACCGGTATGGGGTTCGCTGGGTTTGATCCCGGCTGTGATGACGCAGCGGTTTTGCGCGTATTCCAGTGCGGTTGTCAATTGCTTGGCGAAAATGTTTTCTTCGGCAATGAAATGATCGGCGGGAACCACCAGCAAATTGGCTTCGGGGTTGATTTTTGAAAGGACCACGTTGGCTTGCATTAGGGCCGGGGCCGTATTGCGCGGAGCCGGTTCGGCTATGAAATTGGACTTAGGAAATCCCGGCAGGCATTCCCGCACCGCCGGCAGGTATTTGCTGTCGGCGATCACAAAGATATTCTTTTTGCTGATGAATTTCAGTAAACGTCTGTATGTCTGGGTGATCAGTGGATGATCGCCCACCACGGTCAGGAATTGCTTGGGCTTTTCAGCGGTGCTCCAGGGCCAGAAACGGGTACCTTGTCCGCCGGCCAGGATCAGGGCAAAATGGTTGTTTTTCATACTGTAAAATTATCATACCCCGGCTATGAAAACAATTGCCGGGTCTGTTTGGGGGCAATCGGGCTTGCTTGCGCCTGGCGCCTGTGGTAATTTTTAATTGCCTGCTTTCTGCATGCTTTGTGAATGGAGGCTGGATGATAAAAAAAATCGCCAGACCCACGATCGTTAACGCAGCCGGAAACAAGAAAAAAATCATTGAGGAATACTTCGGCCTGGTGAATTCGGCTCAAGGGCAAATCAGCGTCGCCGTGATGCACAGCCCTTCGGGCTGGGCCGAGCCCGGGCGAAAACCCGATTTCGATGAATATACGGTTGTTTTAAAAGGAATGCTGCAGGTGAAAACCCGGGACGGGATTTATGATGTCCGGGCCGGAGAAGCAATCATGGTTTCCCGCCATGAATGGGTGCAATACGGCACACCGGGGCCCGAAGGGGCGAAATATGTCGCGGTTTGCCTGCCCGCTTTTTCTCCGGTCACCGTTCATCGCGATGCCGGTTGATCCTTTCGGTTTTGGCATAGCGCGGCCAGGGTTTATTTAAAAAAATTGCCGATCACTTTCAAGATTTTTGGATAGAGGATTGGATTGGCCGCCAAAACCGAGCTTGTTTGGATTGCCAGCTCCTTTCCGGCAAAATCACCGGACAAGCCTCCGGCTTCCGCGATCAGGAGCTTCCCGGCCATGAAGTCCCAGGGCAGCAAATGAGCTTCCCAGAAAAAATCATAGCGCCCGCAGGCCGTGTAAGCCAGATCGAGCGCGGCTGACCCGCAGCGCCGCATGTCCTTGCACTTGGCAAGCAGGCTTTTAAAAGTTTTTGCGTAGGCGGGCAAAAACTGGGGAGCTTTAAATGGGAATCCGGTCGCTCCCAGGGCGGAGCTTAGATTGGCTTCCTGGCTGACGGCGATCGGCCGGTCATTCAAGAATGCGCCCTGGCCTGGAGCGGCGTGAAAACGATCTTGGGACAGCGGATCATATATCAAGGCGAAGATGGCTTGCTCATTTTTCAGCAAAGCCAACGAAACGGCAAAATGGGGGATGCCGTGAATGAAATTGGTCGTGCCGTCCAACGGATCGATGACCCAGAGGAATTCGTTTGCTTGAGCGGAATAGCCGGTTTCTTCTGCCAGGATCCGATGCTCGGGGAAATTTTGGGAAATGGCACTTTTGATGATCGCCTCGGCTTCCCTGTCGACGCGGGTGACAAAGTCATTTTTCCCTTTGGCCTGGATATCGGATTCGGTAAGGTTTTGAAAATCGCGGCAGATCAGGTCTCCGGCCTCGCGTGCCGCCTGCAAACCGGTTTTTAGCAAAAGATCGAGCATTTTTTTATCCTGGAGAACAACTTATCAGATCGGATGATCGATTTCAAATCGGAATTCCGCCCTGGTGTTGAAAACCGCCCCGGATATAATATAATGACCCCATGTCCAGAAAAATTGCCGTTGTTGTGCAGCGTTACGGGTTGGAGATCAATGGCGGAGCCGAATACCATGCCCGTTTGATTGCTGAAAGATTAAGCAAGTATTTTACGGTCGAAGTGTTCACCACCAGCGCTTTCGATTATGTCACTTGGGGCCATCATTACCGCAGCGGACAAGAAGTATTGAACGGTATCCGAGTAAACCGTTTCCGGGTGGAGAAACCCCGGGATCCGGAGATCTTCGGCAAGATCCAGCGGCATATTTTTGAAGAAGAGCACACTCTGGCCGACGAATTGCGCTGGCTGGAGGAAGAAGGCCCATTGGTCCCGGAATTGATCCAAATTTTGGAAAAACGCGAAAAGGAGTTCGCCTATTTTATTTTTTTTTCCTACCGCTATTACCATTCCTTTTATGGGGTAAGCAAATTCAGCCGCAAAGCCATTCTGGTTCCCACGGCTGAGCACGACCAGGTGATCTACCTCAGCCTGTTCAAGGATTTTTTCAACCTGCCGGCGGCGATCGTCTACAATTCATGGGAGGAAAAGTGGTTGATCAACCGCATTTCCGGCAATGCAGCGGTTTGCGGCAGTGTGGTCGGCGTCGGCTCTGAGATTCCCGATCACTTTGATCCGCAAGGGACAAGCATGCGCTTAGGGATCCAGGGGAAATATTTTGTTTATGTCGGCCGCCTGGATGAAAACAAGGGCGTTTCTGAACTGTTCGATTTTTATCTCCGGTTGCTGGCTGAGGAAAAAATCGCTTTGAAATTGCTGCTGATCGGCAAAGCCTACATTCCCATCCCGGAGCATCCCGATATCGTCCATGTCGGCTTCCAGGAAAACAGGGAAAAATTTGATCTGTTGCAGGGTGCGGAATTTTTGGTCATGCCCTCGCAGTTCGAATCGCTTTCAATGGTTGCCCTGGAAGCATGGGCGATCGGGAAAGCGGTTTTGGCCAACGGCCGCACCGAAGTACTGCGCGGCCAGTGTCAGCGTAGCCATGCCGGATTGTGGTATTGCAATTACGATGAATTCAAGGAAACTTTTCTCACCCTGCAGGCCGACAGCGGTTTGCGTGAACGCCTGGGGGCCAACGGCAAAAAGTTTTTTCTAGAAAACTATTCCTGGGAAACCATTGAGGACAAATATCTGAAAATCATTGCCGCTCTTGATCAAAGGCAGTGAATCGGGAAAACTGACCGGGCGGTCCCTCTATGGC
>Ga0105152_10000081_pt1 | contig 21687 bp, 19 predicted proteins | sample LakBais05cmmetaG_FD_81534 | JGI IMG/M metagenome (GOLD analysis project Ga0105152, IMG submission 81534) | Lake sediment microbial communities from Lake Baikal, Russia to study Microbial Dark Matter (Phase II) - Lake Baikal sediment 0-5 cm | ecosystem: Environmental > Aquatic > Freshwater >...
ATTTCCCAATATCGCCTCAACACCCACCTCTACCAATTCCTCTGGAGTAAGGGATTTGACAGTGCCCTGAGTTCCTACCGGAAGGAAGGCAGGGGTGGAGAAAGAACCATGTTCTGTCTCCACCCTTCCCAGTCTCGCCTTAGAGAAGAGGTCTTTTTTTAGAATCTCAAACTGAAAAGTCATCAGACCACCCTACTGGAATAATGGAATAGTGGAATATTGGTTTTTTGAACTTTAAACTTCGACATCCATTATTTTGGTTCGAAATTTCAGACCCATTATTCCATCGTTCCAGTATTCCAACATTCCATATATTTTTAGATGATCAGCATGGCATCGCCATAGCTGTAGAATCGATATTTCCTCTCAATGGCCTCTCCGTAAGCCTTCATCAATAAGTCTTTTCCTGCAAAGGCTGAAACCAACATGACCAGCGTCGATTTGGGAAGATGGAAATTGGTGATCAGTCCATCGATGACGCGAAAATGATAAGGGGGGTAGATGAAAAGAGAAGAAAGGTTTTTCCCTGGTTTGACTCGCCCCTCCGTGTCAGAGAAGGATTCGAGGGCCTTGGTCGAGGTGGTCCCCACAGTGATGACCCTGCCTTCTCTCTGTTTCGTCTCATCGATTTTTTTAACCGTTTGCTCTGATATTTCTATCCATTCTGCCTCCATCGAGTGGTCCTCGATATTTTTGACCTTTACTGGCACAAAGGTCCCTGTCCCAATATGGAGGGTGATCCATGTGGTTTCCACCCCTTGATCTCTAAGCGATTGAAGAAGAGAGTGAGTAAGATGGAGACCAGCGGTGGGTGCTGCAATCGATCCATCTCTCTCTGCGAAGATGGTTTGATAACGGTCTTTGTCCAAAGGCTCGTCTTCCCGTTTGATATAAGGAGGAAGTGGCATGTGGCCGATCTTAAGGAGAATTTCCATCACTTCCCCTTGACCGGAGAAGGAGATCTTTCCCTTTCCATCCTTCGCCTCTTTCACTTCTCCATAAAGACCTTCTCCAAATTGAATTCGAGTCCCTTGCTTTATCTTTCTTGCCCCTTTGATCAGAACTTCCCATGCTCCCTTGGTTCCGTTCCAGGAGGGAATGAGAAGGATCTCGCACTTTCCTCCGGTCTCTTTTTTCCCGATCAAACGAGCCGGAAGAACACGAGTATTATTCATCGCAAGGAGGTCTCCCGGATGAAAATAATCCAAAATATCTTTAAACTCCCGATGTTCAATCGTCCCTTGGGATCGATGAAGCACCATTAAACGGGACTCCCCCCTTTGATTGGATGGATATTGAGCGATCAACGATGAAGGGAGGGTATAATTAAATTCTTCAATTCTCATTTTCATCGACCCAGATCGAAATGGAGCCCCACGGGCTAACCCGTGGCACCTCCATGAGATACCCGCCTACGCCCATGGGCGCTGTAGGGCTTTGGTACGCAAGCGGCAAGGCTTCGGCGCGTTATCCGCCAATGGTATGAAGCGAAATCCGCCGTAGCATGTCTCATCGCATTCATCCATTGGTAAACCTATGGTATTCTGCGAAGGCGGATAAACTTATTTAAACTAACAGAGTTCATCTGATTCTGCAAGGGAAAATTTGGTAGCAAAGTTACCCCTCAGTTATGGTTTATTTAAGTTAACCATAGCTTGTAACTCAGCCCTTTAGGGCTGAATTTTTCAGGGCTAAAGCCCTGAGTTACATATTCGACAAGCCGTTCATCCTTCGTAACTGAGGGGATACGTAGCAAAGTAATACCTTACTCTTTAGGGGCTTTTCAAGATCCGGTGGGGATGCTTCAAAAGTTTTATCTGCGTCAACCTTCGTGGAGATTACTCAAAGACCCCGTCGTTCAACAGTTCAACATACTCCTCGCCAGGGATACCTAACAGCTCGGTGTAAACGTAGTCATTGTGCTGGCCCAAACACGGAGAGGTTTTTATCTGTGCGGAGCTCTTGGATAGTTTGACGGGTGGAGCAGGGTGGTTACACTCGCCTATTACCGGATGCTCAAGCCTGATGAAGGATTGCCTTACACGTAACTGAGGATCTCTATCCACGAGATCCGAGGCGTCTTGGACAACTCCGGAGGGCACACCCGTGCCCTGTAACTTCGTTACCAGGTCCTCAGCTTTATAATCAATGGTCCACTGACCGATCAGAGATTCGAGTTCGTCCTCATTCTCCTTCCTCGAAGAGAGCGTTGCGAATTTGGCATTTCGAGTCCACTCAGGATCCTGCATCACCTGGCAAAGGCCTTTCCACTCCGTGTCATCGAACACGGCAATAGCGCACCAACGATCCTCACCCTCACAAGGAAAAACGCCGTGGGGACAAGCATAAGAACAGCGGTTGCCCATCCGCTTTTGAATATGCCCATTTGCAAAATAGTCCAGCATAGCCGGCGCTATGAACTGGATCATTGTCTCTATTTGAGTCGTGTCAATATACTGTCCTTTTCCGGTTCTCTCCTTGTATTCGAGGGCAGCAAGCAAGGCGATAACCGTGAAAAGGGGCTGAACCACGTCAGCATAGGCTATTCCAGGGGATACAGGGTCCCGATCAGGCCAACCCGTTGAGACGTAGTGGCCGGAAATTGCAACTCCCGCATTTCCATACCCTCTGAATCGTGCCTTTGGACCCGTTTGCCCGTAGATGCTTGAACTGGCCATGATGATGTCCGGCTTTATTTGTTTAAGATGATGATACCCGAGCCCCATGTTTTCTATTACTCCGGGCGCAAAATTTTCCATGACGACATCAGCCAGCAATACCAGTTTCTTGGCGATCTTAATCCCCTTTGGATGTTGAAGGTTCAGGGTGATGCTGAGCTTGCTCGTATTGGAATGGAGAAAGAAGAGACTTCGATCCGGGTCGGATATATTTCCCTTGAAAGGAGCAGATAATCGTCCCAAGTCAAGATGCTTTCTGGACTCAACCTTGATCACCTGAGCTCCGAAATCAGCCAAATATTTGGTTGCCAATGGACCCGCTCCCACCCAGCTGAAATCCAATACCCTTATTCCTTCTAAAACACTTCTCGTGGACATCAGGATTCTGCCTCCTCACCTCATCAAATAACTCCACGTTTTGTTAATGTTGAAATCATTTCTTTCGTGAAACCGAGTTCCTCTCCATAGATTTCTTGGTTATGTTCCCCGATCAGAGGAGCACGGAAGCGGATCCTGTTCTCAACTCCGTCAGATAAGAAAGTAAAACCAGGGTAGGTGATGGCGACACCCAGCTCAGGATGTTCAATTTCTTTCCAATATCCTCTCGAAACAAGATTCTCGTCTTTGGCTACACCATCAACATTGTTTACGGGTGATAGCAGGAGCCCTTTGGTTACCGAAGCCGTTTCTAATTCTTCGATGGTGTGCGTGGATATGAACTTTCCTATCATCCCCTCCAATGAGCTTAGATCATCCTGGGTTAACTTAAGCAACGAAGCGTCATCTTTGACTCCTTTCCACGTCCCGACTTTGCCTTCTTCCTCAATCCATTCGATGAATGCACGCGTTGCTTTAGGATTCTCCGGCATGATCATCCATGTGACATACCCGTCTTTGCATGGCCAAAGCTGGCGTCGGGGAATCCTTCCCCACGGGAACAGGTTTCCCATACGATGTCCAAGCGCCTTTTCATGTTCCCATCGCACGGGCTCTCGGTAATTAGCACGAACAGCACACTCGTAGATCGAGACGTCGACATGTTGACCTTCACCGGAGGTGACCCGGTGATGAAAAGCAAGGAAAGTCCCTACCGCGGCATGGGCACTCGCCAGATAGTAGGATTGATCCAGGCACATTCGCAGAGGAGGTTTATCGCTATCCCCGTTAATCCTCATCAGACCGCTCATCGCCAAAAGAGTGATATCCGACGCCTTATCATCCTTATAAGGCCCTGTCTGTCCAAAGGGCGTGATCGACGTCATAATTAGACGAGGGTTCCTTACACTCAACGCTTCGTAACCCAGACCCAGCCTTTGCATATAACCCGGGGGGAAGGACTCAATCACAACGTCGGCACCATCACTCAACTTCCTGAAAATCTCTTGCCCCTCGCCGGTTTCCAGATTCAGCGTGATCCCCCTTTTGCTGCTATTAAAGGCAAACCAGTGGAGGCTTTTCTCGGGATCAGAAGTATTGTTATAAAACGGACCGATTCGTCGTGCTGGATCTCCCGACGGCTTTTCTACCTTGATGACATCGGCTCCAAGGTCACCTAAGATCTTCCCGCACAAAAACCCTTTTTCGTCCGTGAGATCAATGACTCTGTAATGCTTCAGCATTCTATTGCCTGTGAGTCCATTGACTAAAAAATAGGGTATTCAAATCCCTCCTGGCCTTTTGCAAAGGGAGGAGGGATAATGATATTTATATCACGGTAAGAGTTGTTATTTCAAGCTGTTTGAATGGTGACCCTGTTCAAAAGCGGTGTATCGAAGGTAATGACAGCCATTGCATCAAGGTTTGTTGACGAAAACCCCTAAGAAATATTTGAGGAGTATTCCCCACTTGAAATATATTGAGTAAAGAGGAATGATAACAAAGGGAATGAGAGAGCAGAGGATCATCCATAAAAGACAATTGGTGCAATGCAGAAAGTCTTCCTGATGTCGGAGGGGAAATGGGTCCATTAGAAACGATGAAAAAACACTATCAGCATCGTGACCTGTCTGCGAGGGAATGGAAAGCAAAAGGAGGAAGGGTAGTCGGTTATTTATCCGAAGATGTTCCCGAAGAGATGATCCTCGCTGCTGGCTTCTTCCCTTTTCGAATCAGTGGTGACCCATGGGGTGGCACAGAGGAGGCGGACAAATACACGGAACCCTTTTACAATCCTGCTGTACGTTCCATTTTTAATATGCTTCTTGCAGGGAAGTACGATTTCCTGGATTTCATCGTTATTCCCCATTCGAGCGACGCCATTCTGAAGCTATACTATCACCTGCGTGACGTGCAAAAGATCAACCCGCTCCTAAAACTTCCCGAACTCTATCTTTTTGACCTCCTTCACACAAGGTTCTGGATGACCGGCCTTTACATTCGTGACAGGGTACGGGAACTCAAAGAGAAACTGGAAGAATGGTCAGGGAAAGAGATTTCCAAAGAATCGTTATCGCAAGCCATTGCCATAGGAAATGAGAACAAGATGTTGCTGAAAAAGGTTACTGCTCTGAGAGCGGCCGAACCGTCTCGCCTCTCAGGGGTGGAAACACTTCAGATCATCGGGGCATCCATGTTTATGCTGAAAGAGACGCATAACAGACTACTGCGACAATTTCTGGGCGAAGGTGATCTTCCTGCGAGAGATGGCGTTAGGTTATTCGTCGAAGGGAGTGACCTTGATCATCTGCAATTTTATGAACTTGTTGAATCCTTCAAGGCCACAATTGTTGCTGAGGATCACTCATGGGGCAACAGGTATTTGGATGACCCGGTGGACCCGTCTGTGGATCCTCTGGAAGCGATTGCCGAGAGATACCACCTTAAATCACCCAGCCCGAGGATGCATTCCATAGATCGAAGAATAAGGTATTGTGTGCGGAGTGCTGTGGAGGCTAAGGCGCAAGGGGCGATCTTTTTCTTTCTTGAGTGGGACAGTGCTCCTGCCTGGGACTATCCTGATCAGAAAAAGGCGCTGGAAGAAAAAGGGATACCGACTCTCTGTTTTGATATGCAGAAATACCTGCTTTCTTCTTCGGATGAGGATCAGCTCAAACCGAAGGTTGAGAAGTTTGTTGAGACGATAAGAACCCGATCAACCGCAGGGTGACCTGGCGAAGCAAAGGGGAGGTTCATGGATGGGCGAAGAAAGAAGGGTGAGTGATCAAGGAGGTCGGACCGTCAAGCAGCTCAGGAGCGCCATAGAGGCAGCTGCCTACCAAAGAGAATGGTTCAGGACGACAAGACAGAGACTCAGTGATGGTGAACCCTTCGCTTTGGCCAATGCCGATACGCCCCATGAAATCTTCCTGGCCATGGATATACCGGTTGTCATGACACAATGGTGGTCGGCGATCATTGCTGCCAAGCGGTTGTCTTCCGAATACTTCAATCTCATGAACGAGAAGGGGTATCAGAGGAACCTTTGCCGTTACTGCTCCTTGCCGTTAGCCTGTGCCATGGACCCCCATCCAGAGCACGCGCCCTGGGGAGGATTGCCCAGACCGACTGTTCTCTTAGCCCGTTTAACCTGTGACGCACAGACAAAGATATTTGAACGCCTTGCTCGTGAGTACCATGCCACTTTCTTTCCATTGGAATTTTCCGCCCCTACCTCATCATACCCCCGTTGGTGGGAGAAGATTAAGGATCACTGGGATGAAGTCATCGAGCCCCATCGACTCGATTTAATGGTCGAAGAGCTCAAGGCGCTAATCCGATTTCTTGAGGTGACCACTGGGAAGACATTCAGCCACACGAAGTTTATTGAAGTCATGGAGCTCGTTAATCAACAGGAAGAATATTTCAGGAAGACACGTGACCTGATCGCTGAGACTGTTCCCTGTCCCGTGAGCTTACCGGACCAAATCGCCAGCACCATGAATCCTCAGTGGCACCGTGGCACACAATGGGGGCTCAATCAAGCTAAAATGTTTTACGAGGAGGTGAAGGAGAGGGTAGATAAAGGCGAAGCCGTCTGTAAAAATGAAAAGATCAGGCTGATGTGGATCGGACCGGGACTCTGGCATAACACCGCTTTTTATCAGCACTTTGAGGAAAAGTATGGTGCTGTTTTTGTCTGTTCCATATATCTCTCTCTTGCCGCAGACGGCTACGCACGGAATTATGTGTATAATCCACTGAGGGCTTTAGCAAGCCGCCATGTAACCATCACCGAGTTCATATACCACCGCGACTGGCTCGTGAAGGAGGCAATTCTGCACAAAGTGAGGGGGGCCGTTATGATCGTCGCCAAAAGCTGCATACGCCCTGTTGGAGGCGGAGTTGGAAACATGTTTACCATCAGGGCATTCGAAGCTGCCGGTATCCCTGTGCTTCCAATTTATTCCGATGTTGTTGATGCAAGAGAATGGAAAGACGAGGAGATTAAATTTCAAGTTTCCAAATTTATCGAAGAGAGGCTCTCGTCCTGACATCAAGGCTATCGCTTTTGTGCATCGTGCTGTCTCTGCCTATCATCATCTCAACAGGTTTGGCAACCACAGGATGGTCTGAGGCCATATCATAAAGATGGCCATTGTAATCATGTCCATAAAAAGGAACTGAAGCACGCCTCTGTACACGGCTTGCATTGGGACTGTCTTGTCAAGCCCTGCGATCACGAAGACGTTTATCCCTACAGGGGGTGCAATCATCCCGATCTGGAGTAGCCTGGCCTGCAGCACTCCAAACCATATGGGATCAAAGCCGAGTTTTAGGATGAGGGGGTAGAAAATAGGGATCGTCAAAAGCTGTGTTGAGGTCTCATCCATAAGGGCTCCCATGATGATGTAGATGATGACCAGAATGGTCATGACTCCCATGGGTGAGAGTTTAAAGCCCGACACCCAGTTAAACAGGTGCTCGGGAAGGTTGCTTGCGGCCATGAAATAGTTAAAAAGGGTTGCACCGATCAGGACCCCATAGATCATACCTGCGGTCTTCATTGTCTCAAGCACAGCCTCCTTGGTCTGCTCCCAGGTGAGTTTCCGTCTCACGACCGCAGAGAGGAAGGCACCAAAAGCGCCGACTGCCCCTGCCTCCGTGGAGGTGAAGATGCCTACAATCAAACCTCCGATCGAGACGGCTCCCAGCAGGAAAAGTTCCCAGATTTCCTTGAGACTCTTCATCTTGTCTCCGATGCTTACCTTTTCCCCCGGAGGCCCAAGTTCCGGCCTTTTAAAGCACCGAATACCGATCATTACGATGTACGATATGGAGACAATGATTCCGGGGATGATCCCGCCTACGAAGAGTTTTGCAATAGAGTTCTCCGTGAGAATCCCATAGATGATCATGAAGCCGCTCGGCGGGATCAGACTCCCGATGGTTCCCCCTGCGGCCACCGTTCCATTGGCGAAGCCACCGTCGTAGTTGGCCTTCTTCATCTCCGGTATGGCAACCAATCCCAGGGTCACGGCCGTAGCGATGCTCGATGCACAGACCGCACCGAAGGCCGCGCAACCTGCAACAGTAGCCATGGCCAGTCCGCCGGGCACCCTTCCGAACCATTTTTTTGCAACCTTGAAAAGCGTTCCTCCCTGTCCGGTCGCAAGCAACACGTGCCCCATCAGGAGGAAGAGAGGAAGCGTTGCAAAGGCGTAGCTCGACACCAGCTCAAAGGGCGCAATTGCCATTTTCGCGAATGCCGCCTGGGTGGGGAGGATAATCATCAGTCCAAAGAAACCCACCATCCCCATGGAGACACCGATGGGAAGGCCGACCGCCATGAGGATGAAAAGGACGATGAAACCGTATATCCCTATTGCTTCCGAGGTCACGTTTATTTCCCCCCGAGCTCTTTACAATTTTTGGATGTATTGTAGATGATGACTAAACAGATCAGGATCAGTCCAACCACCCATACGACTCTGAAGGGAATAACCGATATTTTGAGGAGCTCCGTTGCTTCGCCTTTGGCTGCCTTATCTATTGTTATCCCTGCGCTCGCCCAGCCGATCACGACCCAGTACACCCAGCTGATCAGATTACAGACGTTCTCGAGCCAAAGCCTTATTTTCTTTGGCAGGTGGATCGTGACCATGTCCACATTCGTCTGTCGATGATGGATCTCCGTATCGCTCAAAGCGAACCCTGCCACGATCACAACCATGATCTCAACGAGCTCGTACGTGCCTGGGATCACTCCCCCAAATATCCTGAAAATGACATTGGCGCAAATCATGAGCATGATAGCCACCAGAAAAGCCGCCCCTGCGTTCGTTCCGTAGCCAACAGTGCATTTCACAAGCCTTTCGAAAAGGCTCATTTGCGCCCTCCTGTGCTTTATCTAACGATCGGATGTACTTCCCTTCCTGGAGCTAATCGGATCGCCTTAGCGACATGGATCGTCAGACGGACTTGTTACTTCGTCGTGCTATACTGCTTTACGAGACGGCGTGTTTCTTCGTAGAGTTTTGTGCCAGGAAGCCCCTTTGCATCAAGTGCCTTTCCCTCTTTTAAGGCTTCAGCATCAAATGTGGCATCGTATTTCTGTATGCCTGCTTGATCCAACCGGACGAATTGAACACCTGCCTTGATGGCCATAGCCTTCCCTTCCTCATCGGGCTTGCTGGCCTCAGTAAAGGTTTCGAGAGCCCACCACTCTTTGTTCGCCTCGAAAACCTTCTGGATATCAGGAGGAAGTTTTTTCCAGGAGTCTAAGTTCATGCCCCTTGAACCGTAGGGACCCCGATCTTGCAGGAAATTTTCGGTCTCATACTTGATAATCTCCACCAATTTCAATGACTTGTAATCCCCCTCGGCAAAAATGACACCCTGGATGATCCCTTTCTGCAAGCTCTCATACATTTCAGTCACGGGCATGACAACAGGTTCTGTACCCAATTCTCTCAAGGTTCTACCGATCACATCACCTGTGGCTCTGATCCTCATTCCTCGAAGGTCTGCAATTGTTTTGACAGGCTTTCTTATAGTCATCAAAGACATAGGTGCGTTAGAGTGGGCGCAAAGCAGCTTCACACTCTCATACTCTTTACGAAGTTCGGGGAATTTATTATAGAGCTCCCAGTATATTTTTACGTTCACTTCAGGGGCTGATCCCCTAAAGAAATCCACCAATGCCTTTGTGAGATCGACACCTGATTTTTCGTAGATAGGGGTAATAAAGGCGATATCGGCAACGCCTTTCGACAATTCACGCACACTTTCCCTGCCCGAGATGAGGGTTCCAGCCCAGTACGGTTTGATCTTTACCCTTCCGTTTGTCTCTTTCTCGATCTTGGCAATCCAGTGTTGATCTGCTATGGAATAGGGGTGTATATTTGCATATTGGGTCGCGTAGGTCAACTCGATGGGTTTCTCTTGAGCCCCCGCCTCAATCACAGTCAGCATCAGTGTCCACAGAAACACTACACCTAGAAACACAACCATTACCTTATTTGCCTTTTCCATTGTTTCCTCCTTTCCCAATGTGTGGTATTGTCTTCAGGCCTTCCTTTCCGCTTCACAAAAGCAGCAGAACAACATCTTAGCCTGATCAAAAACCCGCTTGCCATCCGAAAACGATTGCTTCGTCACCGTCCCACTGAAACCTTGCGTTAAGACCTGCTTCCCGGGTGATCTTCTCCATGTACTGGAATACCTCCTTGGCACTTTCATCGTTTTTGAGGACTTCCGGCTGTCCCTTTTTGTTGACCCTGCAAGGAATGTAGCTTACCCTGGCAATCTTCTTCTCTTCGATGATGAATTTCGCGATGATTGTCTGTTTGGCTTCAGGATGGAATGGATAGTTGGGATATTCGGGATCTGGCTCAAATCCGAAAAGCTTCTTTCTCCTCTCGATCCACTGGGCAAGGTTCCAGTTCGGCGCCTCGGTGAGAACTTTCGTTACAGTGATAAAATTTCCTAACCCATGAAATATGATCTTGCCTTTATAAATCTCAACGCCCTTCAGGATATGGGCGTGACACCCAAGGATCAGGTCGGCCCCTGCGTCGATCGCTGTGTAACAGACCGGCTGTTCATACATCTCCAGTGTGACCGGAGTGTGTACGGACCCTTTATGGAGTGCAACTGCGAGGACGTCGCACTCCGTCCTCAGCTTCTGGATATCGTTAACCATCGCATGTAAACTTCCGGGCTCTGCAAACGTGGATATCATTGGGGAGCTTCCAGGTGTTACATGACCCTGCTCGTAGTGGGTCAGGACACTCACATAGGCACAACCCGGCTTGACCGGCGTCGCCCAAGATTCCCGCGGACCGATGCAGTTATATGAGAGAAACCCGATCCGTACCCCCTTTCTCTCCATCACTGCAGGGCGCCTGGCTTCTTCGATGTTCATTCCGGCTCCGGCGTAGAGAATACCATATTGCTTCAGTAACTCAATCGTATCTTCAATCCCTGGTGCCCCTGAATCCCAAACGTGGTTCCCCGATAGGGTGACCACATTGAAATGAGCAGCCGAGACCGCACGCATGTTTTTTGGGTCGCAGGGGGGTGCAGGTATTTCTGTGTACTGCTTGGTTCCTCTTGACGTGAAGAGGACTTCAAGATGTCCAACGACCACATCGCCAGTCGCCAATGCTGACTCCGCCAAGACAGCCAGAGAGCCTGCCTCTGGTGAATCAAAGATCAGATCACCAACGGCGAGCATAACTAATCTCTTTTTATTCATTGCTGTTTCATCCTGTCGTAGGTGCTACGTACCAAAAAAGAGTTTCCTTGTCAAGAAATTTAGCGGCACCCTCTCCCATGCTGTCTTCTCGTGTTCAGTCCAAACCAACCTTTCAGGCACACAGAACTGCATGAAATCAGACCGGAGCGTCTCATTTCTTTCTGAGCTCCCTTCTCAGGATCTTTCCCTGGGGAGACTTGGGCAATTCATTCACAATATTGATCTTCTTTGGAACCTTGTATCGGGCCAGCCGTTCTTTACAGTAACGGATGAGGGTTTCTTCCTCTGCGGTTTTTCCCTGTTTCAAGGTGAGGAAGGCTGTGACGGCTTCACCGTATTCAGGATGGGGCCAACCAACGACGGCACATTCATTGACCGCTTCATGCGCATACAGCACGTCTTCTACTTCCTTGGGAAAGACATTCTCTCCACCCGTGATGATGATATCTTTGATTCTGTCAACAATGTAAAGGTATCCTTCCTCGTCAAAACGGCCCACATCACCCGAGTGAAACCAGCCGTTACGCATGGCCGTTCCTGTTTCCTCAGGCTGATTGAAATAACCTTTCATGATGTTGGGCGACCGGATCACAATTTCACCGGTTTCCCCATGCCTCACCTCCTTGTCCTGGAAATCAACGAGCTTGATCTCCGCGAGACCGGCTGGAGGGCCCACCGATCCGATCTTGTGGCGATAGTAATGGTTGAAGGTAATGATGGAGGCAGATTCTGTCATGCCATAGGACTCGTGAATGGGGAGTCGGTATTCCTGGTGCCATTGCCGAACGATTTCAGCAGGCATGCTTGTGGCTGCGGAGAATACGTAGCTGATGGTCTTCAGGTATTTCTTGCTCTCAGGGTTATTCAAAAAGCGTATATAAATTGTTGGAACGGCGTAGAAACGGGTGATCTTATTTTCCGCAACGGACGCCATGACGCCATCCATATCGAATCCCTTGAACAGAACAAGGGTGGCACAACCAAAAAACATGGAGTTCATGATGTGGCACAGGCCGAACACGTGGTTCAGAGGCATGAAACAGATCCCCACATCCTCAGGTACGGTTCTTTCGTAATAGCAGACCATCTGAGCGCTGTAGAGAAGGTTCTTATGAGTGAGCATGGCGCCCTTTGGCACCCCCGTGGTCCCGCCGGTATAGAGAAACGTGGCGACATCCTCACCTCCGCATTCCGCAAGCAGGGGGGCCTGGACCCTCGTTTGCTTGCCTTCGATGATCGACCTCAGCCTCTCATCTCTCTCAATCACAACGATATCCTTGACATGGGGAATGACCTTCCGGTCAGGAAGGTTCGGGAGGAGTTCCTCGCAGGTCACCACCACGGAGGAAAGGGAATCATTGACCAGGCGGGTCATTTCATCCCTCTTGTATGCCGCGGCAATGCAGACAGAGGTTGCACCGAGCCTGACCGTCCCGTAATAGAACATGAGCCACTCGGGGATGTTCGGAAGGTATAGGCTGACCTTTTGATTCCTTGTCACTCCGAGGTCCCTCAGGTAGGAGGCGATGTGGTCAATGAGTGCATTCAGCTCCTCGTAGGTATAACTCCTGTCACCATAAATCAATGCCTTCCTTTGTGGGAAACACCTTGCCCCCTGGACAAGCATATTGGATATATTCATCTCCTTCTCCTTCTGTACAAAAGAGTTTAGTCTTTTAACGATTGAAAAGCGTCTCGCCCTGGTTCCCCTAAATCAGCCTTTCCCTTTTGTTGCTTGTTCATCCCAGCCGGTTTGCATGGAGGGTTACAGAGCCTTTCTTCTCGGTAAGAAAAGGAATACAATAAACGGTCAGTCCTCCTCCAATCACCACGTGGCACGCAAAAAAGATGACGAGGATCCAATATGCCGGCATCTTCAACGCCTGTCTGAACGAAAACTCCGACTGAAGATGAGAACAACACCTATAACAAGGGCACGGGTTAGGTCGTGTCGCTGGCTATTATACCATGCGATGTTCTGCTCGTCCAATGATTTGACTTAGGAAGTGACTTAGGAAGGGTTGACATTTTACGTTTCATCCATTAATCTAAAAGTTATTTTAAAGTTAGGAGAGGAAGGTGATGAAGAAGTCCTCCTATAAGAATGCAGGGGTCGATATTGAAAAAGGGAACGCCTTTATTCAAGCCATCAAGCCGATGGTGGAATCGACCTTTCGACCAGAGGTATTGTCAAAGATCGGGGGTTTTGCAGGTTGTGTTTCCCTCAATTTGGAACGTTATAAAAAACCGATCTTGGTCTCGTCGACGGATGGCGTCGGAACCAAACTGAAGATCGCATTTATGATGGATCGTCATGATACCGTAGGAATCGATTTGGTGGCCATGTGTGTCAATGATATTGTGGTCAGCGGTGCAAAGCCACTCTTTCTTTTGGATTATATCGCCACCTCTCAACTGGATCCAGAGAAAGCGGCGAGAGTGGTGAGCGGGATCGTCAAAGGGTGTATTGAAGCAGAGTGTTCTCTCATTGGCGGTGAAACAGCAGAAATGCCAGGATTTTATAAGGAAGGGGAGTATGACCTGGCTGGGTTTGCTGTTGGGATTGTGGAGGATGCTCAATTGATTGATGGATCCACTGTGACCGTGGGTGATAAATTGATCGGCATTGCCTCGAGTGGACTTCACAGCAATGGGTACTCCTTGGTGAGGAAGGTGCTTCTCGATCGCCATAAAATGGACTTGGAGGAAAGGGTTGAGGAGATCGGAGGGGTGTTGGGTGAAGAACTTCTACGACCCACGAAGATCTACGTTAAGACGATTCTTAACCTCACTCGAGATTTCAACATCGGAGGGATTGCCCATATCACCGGCGGAGGTATCATAGGTAATCTCCCGAGGATCATTTCAAAGGGTTGTAAGGCTATTATCCATAAAGGGACTTGGGAAATTCCTCCCATTTTTTCCTTTTTGAAAGAGAAGGGGAATATTCCCGAAGACGAAATGCTGCGAACCTTCAACAATGGGATTGGGATGATTCTTATCGTCAAGACGAAAGAAAATGGGGAGATCTTGGGAAGACTTAATTCATTAGGCGAAAAAGCCTTTGTCATCGGAGAAATCGTCAAAGCGGAGAAGGAGGAAGAGCCTATCGAGTTTGTCTGATTTTTTTCTCATTCCCTCCTACCCCATCCTTCTTGTCATTCCTTTTGTTATGGCTATGCGTAACATACTTCTTGTCTTTTTTTCAGCGGTGAGACATCGATGAAATGGCAAGGCGATGAGTATGAGGTGATTATATTGGGTTCTGGCTTGGGGGGCTTGATCGCAGGGGCCTATTTATCAAAAGAGCACCACCCTGTCTTGCTTTTAAAAGAGAATCAGTATCAATCCTCATACAAAGAAAAAGGGTATCGTTTCATCCCCTTTTCAAACTTTTCGGAAAAGCGTATCAAGGGTACCCTTTTAAGGAGGATTTCTAAGGATTTGGATATTCCTTCATTCATCAGTCAACGTGGGGAGACCCGGTGGGATGAAACAAAGTTGATAAAACCGAAGCAGAAGGTCGCTTTTCAGGTGATCCTTCCCAAATCGAGAATTGATCTTTTTAACCAGCGATCCATGCTTCAAATGGAATTGGAAAGGGAGTTTCCGAAAGAGATTGCTCAAATCGAAAATTTTTATACCGAAATGGAGGAACTTCAGTCTCTTTTAAAGATGGAGAAGGCTAAAGAAAAACCAGGATCGTTCTTTCCCATTCAACCTCGGTCTCTCATCAAAAGGTGGTGGCCTTTCAACCCTCTCCCAAAAGGAAGAATAGATCAGAGACTCGCTCCATTTTCGAGGGAGTTTAGAGAATTCATTAAATTGCAATGGGTCTCTTGGGGAAATCTTTTTTCAGATCAATTTCCTATCTCATTAGCGAATTACCTTTTATTCCATGATGGAACAGATGAATGGGAATCAGAAATAGATTTAGAAATTCTGAGAGAGAAGATCCTGGGAAAATTTTTGCAATCCGGGGGAAAGATTGAAGAAATTGAGAGAGTGGAGAGAGTGGAAAAGAGATGGAGAAGGGGAATGACCCTCTCATTAAAAGGGGACGCAAGAGCATTTCGGTCCCAATTTCTTATTTTTAATTCTCCTCTCCATCGACTTTCAACCTTATTAGGCAAAAAAGGAAGACGGCTATCGAAGTGGGGAGAAAGGATTCCCCCCCGATATGTGCTGATTCCTCTCTTTTTAGGAGTTCGTGAGAAAGTGATACCCGTCGGTATGAGAGACCTCCTCGTCTCCATCTTAGATCTAAACAAACCCTATGAAGGAGGAAATCTCCTCTTTCTCAGCCTCAGCCAGAAGGGAGAGGAGACAAAGGCACCCGATGAAAGGCGAGCCCTCACCGTTGAAAGCCTAATGATCCCTGATAAGTGGGATTCCGATTCATTCGCTGAGCATCAGAAAGGGGTGATGAAACATTTATCCTACCTCTTCCCATTTCTTGAGGAACATATCGAGTTTATGGATTGGGATTGGGCGAATCATCACTATCCATGCTGGTCTTATCCCCATTTCTTTTACGAGACCCCTTCCCATTTCCAATGGAGAGAAGGAGTGGTCCCCAACCAGATATCAAAAGGCTTCTACTTCATTGGAAAAGAGAACTTTCCCTACCTGGGCATGGAAGGAGAAGTCCTTAACGGGTTGATGGTAGCCCAAAAAATTATAAAGAAATATTCCTAAAACGGTCTATTTAATTAGGTAGAAAATAAGTCTTTGGTTCAAAGGTTAGGGCAAAGATGCCAGTTTGGTCGAAGGGCTATGTCGTTGGTCTTCAAATCTTTAGCCATAACCTATTGACTCTAAACGAAACGGGCTTCCTAACCTTAACCGTAACCAATCTCAATGAGAGGGGAAAGAAAGATGATCAAATTAGAAGCAAAGACAAAGCTGCCACCGGAAGAGCTGGTTGAACGGTTGAAACTCTTTTTTGGCAAAGGGGGATTGGGACTCGAAATTACGGATGAGACGCCTGAGTGTCTCTATTTTGAAGGTGGAGGGGGGTATGTGAACGCATCCATCTGTTCAGAAAAGGGCCAAACTCGCCTTGATCTTTTGACACAGGAATGGGACTATCAGGTTAAAAAGTTTATATCTGAGCTTCCTTAGCATTATAGAAAAACGAGAAGAATTATCTGGTAAAGAATAATTAAAAAGTAGATGGAACTGAGGACTACAATAATCGTTTTTACTGGTTTGAAGTTAATGTGGAGGCATAAGAAAATCAAAGCAACAGAGATGATTGCAAATTTCCAGATCCAAAATCTCTCTCCACTAATCTCCATGACGGAGCGGATCATAGGATTTAACTTCCATCCCTTTTGATGGACAATCGTATTTGTGAGGAAGACATCAATAATATTTAGACATAAAATCGCAATGAAGAAGAAAAATAATCTTAAGCTATAGCGGTCAGTATACCCACCTTTATCTCGATCCGATTCTCTTCGAAACCCTCGCCTCCGACCCAGAAAGGTGTACCAGCTCAGCATAGGGGTTGGTTTTTTTCTACGGTCACGAAATGTCCGCCTATCGATTTCAGGCAATGTAGAGCACATAACAATTCTCACAATCGATTTGGAAGCAACTTTTTTGCCAATTTAGTTAAATCTGGCAGAATGAAGATAAGTCATTGAAATTTCATAAAATTTTATTTTTAATGTCTATCTTTTCGCTAAAATTGGTTTTCATAAAGTGAACAAAAATGTCCATTCGATGCTAATCAAAGTTGAATTAGAATAAATGGGGTGAAGGGGGAAAGGAAGGAAAAGTTCAATTTGCCATTCTCATGAATCGAACGTATAATCTTTGTGAGTTTGTATAAGGTTAAAGTGATCCTCTCACCCATATGGCGATCTACCGGATAAAGCACCATTGGATCATTGGAAGTTTATTTATCCTACTTTTCGCTTTTCTTCTTATCCTGCGACTTGGCATTTTAGAAGAGGGTGAAGCGGAGCATAAAGGGGATCGTATTTTCACTGCACAGATCAAAACGGATCAAGAAACCTGGATGAATATTTTTCAACAGGGAAAAAAGATGGGTTATGCCCACCGGCAATTTTATAAAACAGTTGAAGGGTATAGAATTGTTGAATCGGTCTTCATGCAGATTAACATCATGGGCATGTTACAAGACATCCGGTTCAAGACAGAAGGAAATTTCCATCCTGATTTGACCCTCTCCTCCTTCGATTTTAAATTGCAATCGAGCCTTTTCCGTTTCAAGGCCCGAGGGGTCCTTCAAGACAAAATCCTTACGCTTTTTACTTATCAGCCGGGTTCTGAGCAGAAGATCGATCTCCCTCTTGAAAAGGAATCCACTCTTTCCCTGGGCTTACTCAAAGCGCTGAATCATGAAGATTTAAAACCAGGAGATAGCAGAACCTTCCATGTTTTTGACCCGGCCACCATGACCCAAAGACCTGTCAAGGTTGTCGTGTTAACCGAAGAAACGATCCCGATTATGGGACATCAGAAGAAGGCGAAAAAGATATCGGTCCATTTCATGGGTGTTCCTCAGTTTGCTTGGATTGGAGAAGATGGGACTGTTCTAAAAGAAGAGGGATCGTTGGGGATTGGACTTGAACAGGTGACGAAAGGCGAGGCCTTGAATAAGATGACACTTTCACGGAGTGAAGACCTTATAGAGGTTGTTTCTCTCCCTGCAAATAAAATCCTTCCTCATGTCAGTCGCCTTCAGGAATTAAAGATTAAAATAGATGGGATCGAGAATGGAGAGAGCTTCTTAAATGGTGGTCGCCAGTCACTTAAAAACAAGATATTGACGATTCGCAAAGAATCCGTTTCAAATCTTCCATCTTCCATAAAGGGAGAAATGGTATTTGAAGATGGAAAGACCTATCTGGAGTCGACCCTCTTTATCCAATCTGACCACCCAGAGATTCAAGCCAAAGCAAGAGAGATGGTTTCAACAGATGATCCAACTCTTGTCAAAGCCAAAAGGTTAGTGACATGGGTCAACAAAAACATTCAAAAAAGGCCTGTCCTTTCTGTTCCCAATGCCCTTGAAACGCTTCATCACCGGGTGGGTGATTGTAATGAGCATGCTGTCCTTTTAGCAGCGCTGGCAAGGGCTTCGGGCATCCCGGCACAGGTCGAGGCAGGGCTCGTTTATCAAAAGGGACGTTTCTACTATCATGCATGGAATGTTCTTTATCTTGGCGCATGGATCACTACTGATGCTGTCATGGATCAGTTGCCGTCCGATGTGACGCATATCCGTTTTGTGCGTGGTACGGAGCGGCAGATCGATCTGGTTCAAATGATTGGCAGAGTGAGAATAGAGATTCTATCTCATGAGTAAACCCCGTTAGAAAGTCTTCTACTTTCAAACGGGAAGGCTCACACGTGGCATTAAACCCCGTGTGCGCTGAAAAAGGAACAGCCGTCATCCCCGCTGCGAGCAGCGGGGCTTTCTAACGGGGTAAATGTCAAATTTCAAAATCCATAGTTAGTCATTAAGTGATTCAGTCATTGGGTCATTAAATGGCTTAATGACTAATGACTCAATGACTTTTGGAATGACTCTGTAGGTGTTGACAAGATGATTGAACTAAAGAATCTCACCAAACGATTTGGAGAGATGGTGGCTGTCAATCGGCTCAATCTCTCCGTTTCAGGAGGGGAGATATTTGGATTCATCGGGCCCAATGGCGCCGGTAAGACCACTACCCTCCGGATGATGGGCGGAATCATTGCGCCCTCAGAAGGCTCTGTGATGATCGATGGGATAAATATGGCAGATCATCCAGAAAATGCTAAGAAAAGAATCGGTTTCATACCGGACAGACCCTTTTTATATGAAAAACTGACAGGAATGGAATTTTTGAAGTTTACCGCAGACCTGTACGACATCGAAGACGTTCTCTTTTATGAAAGATCAGAAAAGATTTTAAGACAGTTTTCCCTTTATCATTGGGCCGATGAATTGATTCAATCGTATTCACACGGTATGAAGCAGCGATTGATCCTATCCGCAGCCATTCTTCATGATCCAAAGGTGATCGTTGTCGATGAACCCATGGTAGGACTCGATCCCGCAGGAATCCGGCTGGTTAAAGATCTTTTCAGGAGTCTTGCAACGAAGGGGACGACTGTATTCATGTCGACCCACACCTTAGCCGTGGCAGAAGATGTCTGTAACCGTATTTGCATCATCCACAAGGGATCCTTAATCGCTACAGGAACCATTGAAGAACTGAGGCTGAAAGCTCAGGTTCAAGAGGGAGATCTCGAAGAGGTATTTTTGATTCTCACAGAGGGAGAATCTGTCCCATGAGAGAGATCCTGATACTTTTAAAACCCCGTTTCCTGTCTTTTAAAAACCGCGCTATCTCAGGAAACCTGAAAGGCCGAAAGATCAGATTTCTCCTCTTCGCTACGATCGGTCTTGCTTTTTGGGGAGGCACTTTTTCTATCTTTTACCGAGTCCTGACCTATTTTCATAGGCTGGAGGAATTTGGTGACATTCTCGCCTATAAACTTCTTTCTATGGCCATCATCACCTTCTTTTCAATCCTTATCTTCAGCGGAATCCTGACCACTCTTTCAAAACTTTATCTGAGCAGAGACTTGTCTCTCGTTCACTCGATGCCTGTCTCGAGGGAGAAGATTTTTCTCAGCCGATGGATTGAAAGCACGATCGATAGTTCGTGGATGGTTCTTATTTACAGCCTTCCTTTTTTTCTGCCCTATGGCATCGTTTACAATGCAGGACCCTTTTACTATGCGATGCTGGGTGTCAATCTTCTGTCTTTCTGCCTGATTGCATCCAGCCTGAGTGCTCTCATGGTTATGGTGGTTGCGATTTTCCTACCCGCGGGTCGTATTCGAACGGTCTTCATCTTCTTAGGGCTCTTTTTATTTCTCCTTCTCCTCATCTCTTTTCGTTTGATGAGACCGGAGAGGTTCGTCCGTCCGGAGTCCTTTATGACTTTCATGGTCTATCTCAAGAACTTAGAGACATCTCATTCACCCTTTCTTCCAACGACCTGGTTTTTTGATAGTCTCCGTGCTGCTTTTTCAGGCACAGTGGGAAATGTCTTATTCGATTCAGCCCTTTCTTGGAGCTGTGCCATCGCGATCATCTTTATAGCGACTTGGGTTTCAGGTGCTGTCTATTTTAAAGGTTTATCAAAAGCACAGACTGTACCCCGCAGATTTTTTTCATCTCTTGGCTTCAAAAAAAGAGGGTATGAATTTTTCCTGAAGTTTCTTTCCAAACCTGCCAGGGCTTTTGTCGTCAAAGAGGCAAAGACTTTTCTTCGCGATCAGACCCAATGGTCACAGGTATTTCTTATCGTGGCCCTGATTGTCATCTACCTCTATAACTTTTCTGTTCTGCCGCTGGAAAAAGGACCGATGAAGATGGAATATCTCCAGAATCTCATCTCTTTCTTAAATATGGGACTCGCAGCTTTTGTCCTGAGCGCTGTATCGGCTCGGTTTGTCTTTCCGGCGGTGAGCATTGAGGGGGATGCCTTCTGGATTGTGAAATCTTCACCCGTATCGATTCGGACTTTTCTCTGGATCAAGTTTTTTGTCTACTTTGTTCCCCTTCTTCTTCTGTCCGAATTATTGATTGTAGTAACAAACATCCTTCTTCATGTAACACCTTTCATGATGACCATTTCTATCGTCACAATTTTTCTTATGGTCCCCGGCATTATTTCCATGGGAATAGGCCTCGGTGCAATCTACCCGGATTTTCAGTCTGAGAACCCGGCGCAGTCTGTGACCAGCCTGGGCGGTCTGCTCTATATGACCTTATGTATTGGATTTATTGCCTCTGTCATCGTCCTGGAGGCGGGTCCGGTCTATCATGTCTTTATGACAGGTATCCGTGGAGCCAGCCTCAAAGGTTTCCAATGGTTATGGCTTGTGGGTTCATTTTCGGTTGTTCTTATCCTTTGCTTGATGGCTGTTGGGATACCGATGCGATTAGGGGAACAGAAAGTCTCCCGGTATGAATTGGGCCATTATGAGATTTCTGAAAAAGTCCATAAATCAGAGAGCATATGGTAGTTTTTCAGAGCTCTCTTTATAACATCGGTTAAAATGACCTTCGTTCCCTCAACTCCATCCCATCATCCCTTTGGAGGTAAAATACCTTAAAATTCCTGTGCTTAGAAATGCCTACTTTTTAGGCAAAATGGTGGAAATAGCTCCCTTCAAGACTCAGAGAACACAATTCCACAACAAATCAACACTCATTGTGGATTATGATATAACATCTCATTGAAATGAAAATATTTTTAACAGAAATTTTTGATCTTGGAAGTCATAGATTGGAGAGGACGAATATCTGGTAGATAATAGTTATAAGGTATATTAAAC
>Ga0105152_10000082_pt1 | contig 21544 bp, 22 predicted proteins | sample LakBais05cmmetaG_FD_81534 | JGI IMG/M metagenome (GOLD analysis project Ga0105152, IMG submission 81534) | Lake sediment microbial communities from Lake Baikal, Russia to study Microbial Dark Matter (Phase II) - Lake Baikal sediment 0-5 cm | ecosystem: Environmental > Aquatic > Freshwater >...
ACCTGCCGTCGGCCCGGTCCAGCCTGCATACCTACCTGCAGTAGGCGCTTGGGTTTCCGCGCCGGTCATGGTATAGAATTGGACCGATGGGCGAGTGGCGGAACTGGCAGACGCGCTGGACTTAGGATCCAGTCCCAGCGATGGGATGGGGGTTCAAGTCCCCCCTCTCGCACCATTTCCGTCTTTAAACACGTTGGGCCGAGCGAGCACACATGAAAGTCACCGTTGAAGAGCTGAGTCCATCGAAGCGCGCACTCCACGTTGAACTTCCTTCCGAGCAGGTTGCCGCGAGGACGGAGGCGACCCTCAAAGAACTGAGGCGGAAGATCCACGTTCCCGGCTTTCGAAAAGGCAAGGTTCCCTCCGAAATCATCCAGCGTCGGTTCCAGGCGGACATCCAAGAAGAAGTTCTGCGCGAGCTGATCCCGGATTCGTACCAGCAGGCCCTGACCCAGGTGGATTTCACGCCGGTCAGTCAGCCTCGTGTGGAGGACGTGCACTTCCATGCGGGCGAGCCCCTCAGATACCGTGCCATCGTAGATGTGAAGCCTTCGCTGGAGGTGAAAGATTATCGCGGAATCCTGCTGGAGCGCGGCAAGGTGGAGGTGACCGACCAGGAGGTGGACCGGGCCGTTGAGTACCTTCGGGAGGACGCTGCGGAGTACGTGCCCATGGAGGGGTGGCCGGCCCTGCGGGACGACCTGATTGTCCTCGACCATGACGGCGCGATCCACGGGAAGCCGTTCAAGGGTGGGAGTGGCAAGAATCTCACCCTGGTCCTCGGACGGGGGGGATACCTCCCCGGCTTCGAAGGGCAGCTCACTGGCCTGAAGAAGGGTGAAAGCAAGCAGTTCGCCCTCGCCTTTCCCGAGGATCTCCCCCGGAAGGACCTCGCGGGGCGCACCGCCGAGTTCCGGGTGACGATCAAGGAAGTGAAGAAACGCCGCCTCCCCGAGCCCAATGACGAGTTCGCCAAGACGGTGGGTGACGTGGAATCCCTGGCGAGTCTGCGCGACAAGCTGCGGCAACAGCTCGCAGAACGCAAGAGCCGAGACCAGGAAGCGGAACTGAGGCGTACCCTGCTGGAGAAGCTGGCGGCGACCGTCGAGGTCGAACTGCCGGAAAGCCTGGTGGAGGCCGAGGCAGCCTCCCTCCTCCAAGACATGCTGGGCATGGCTCGGATGACGGGGGGTCAGCTCCTGGATGTTGAGAAGAACGCCGAAAGGCTGGGCGCCCAGGCCCGCGAGGCCGCGCGGCGACGCGTGAAGCATTCCCTTGTTCTGGAGGCGGTCGCGCGGCAGGAGGGGTTGATGGTGACCGATGCGGAGGTCGAGGCCGAGGTGGAGAACATGGTGGCCGCATACCCCGCCGATCGCGGGGCTGCTATCAGACGGGCGATGGAGGATCCGGACCGGCGAGACGGGCTCAAAGCCCGACTGTTGGAGCGCAAGGCGCTCGATTTGCTCTACCAGCAGGCGAACGTCACGGAAATGTACAATTTGATCACGCCCGCTAGTCCGCCTCCGGCGGATAGGGGCAGGCTCATCACGCCGGCGTAACAAGCGTGTGGGCGCAACATGCGCCGGTCCCTGCTGGAGGACAAGGGCTCCAGCGAGGGGTGAGGCGTCGGGGACGGGAGGGAGCATGTATCTCATTCCCATGGTGGTGGAACAGACGAGCCGCGGTGAACGTGCTTATGACATCTATTCGCGGCTCTTGAAGGATCGCATCATCTTTATTGGTATGCCTATCGACGACACCATGGCCAATCTGGTGATCGCCCAACTCCTGTTTCTTGAGGCCGAGGATCCGGATAAGGACATCCACATCTATATCAACTCCCCCGGCGGATCAGTCACGGCCAGCCTGGCCATCTACGATACCATGCAGTTCGTGAAGCCAGCCATCGAGACGATCTGTATGGGACAATCGGCGAGCGGCGCGGCGCTGTTGCTGGCGGCCGGGACGAAGGGCAAGCGAATGGCACTACCGCACTCGCGGATCATGATCCACCAGCCCTACGGGGGGGTGCAGGGCCAGGCGGTGGATATCCAGATCCAGGCGAAGGAGATTCTCCACATGCGGGAAGAGCTGAACCGGATCATCGCGTTCCACACGGGACAGCTACTGGAGCGGGTGGAGAAGGACAGCGATCGCGACTTCTTCATGTCGCCGGAGGAGGCCAAGGAGTACGGCCTGCTGGACGAGGTGATTCACTATCGAGAGGTCTCCAAGCAGCTCCCCGACGTCCCCCCGGCGGTATCGGCGGCTTTGTAACGCTATGTGGTGGCGCGGCGCCGGGGCTCGGCCCGGTGCCCGCGATTCAAGTCGGCGCTTTGCGACGGAGGCTGCACATGGCCAAAGCGGTCAAGGGTGGCGGCAAGCTTCAGTGCTCGTTCTGCGGCAAGAGCCAGGATGACGTGCGCAAGCTGATCGCTGGCCCCACCGTATATATCTGCGATGAGTGCATCGAACTGTGCAACGACATCATCGCCGAGGAGTGGGAAGAGGAAAAGACGAAAGGTCTAAGCCAGCTCCCCAAGCCGGCCGAGATCAAGGCCATTCTGGACCAACACGTGATTGGGCAGGAGCGGGCGAAGAAGACCCTCTGCGTTGCCGTCCACAACCACTACAAGCGGATCAACGCGCGCCAGACCTTCGATGACGTTGAACTCACCAAATCGAACATCCTTCTGATCGGCCCTACCGGCTCCGGCAAGACGCTGCTCGCCCAGACCCTGGCGAAGATCCTCGACGTGCCCTTCACCATCGCCGACGCGACCACGCTGACCGAGGCCGGCTATGTTGGCGAGGATGTCGAAAACATCATCCTGCGCCTCCTCCAGGTGGCGGATTACGACGCTGCGCGGGCGGAGCGAGGCATCATCTACATCGACGAGATCGACAAGATCGCCCGCAAGTCGGAGAACCCCTCTATCACCCGGGACGTCTCGGGAGAGGGAGTCCAGCAGGCCCTGCTCAAGATCTTGGAAGGAACGGTGGCCAACGTCCCGCCCCAGGGTGGACGCAAGCATCCCCAACAGGAATACCTGCAGGTAGACACGACCAACATCCTGTTCATTTGCGGGGGGGCCTTCGTGGGATTGGAGAAGATCATCGGGGCTCGAGTGGGCGAGAAGCGGGTCGGATTTGGCGCGGAGATCCTGGGCCGGAAAGAGCGGAGGGTGACGGAGTTCTTGAATCAGCTCCAGCCGGAAGACCTCTTGCGGTACGGCCTGATCCCCGAACTGGTGGGTCGCCTTCCTGTGGCGGCCATCCTGCACGAACTGGACGAGAAGATGCTTGTCCGTATCCTGAAAGAGCCCAAGAACGCCCTCGTGCGGCAGTACCAGAGGTTCTTCGACTTTGAACGCGTGAAGCTGACCTTCACCGACGATGCGGTGGCGGCCGTCGCCGAAGAGGCGTTCAAGAGGCAAATCGGAGCCCGCGGCCTGCGCGCCATTCTGGAAGATATCATGCTCGATATCATGTACGAGCTTCCATCGCAGTCGGCGATCAGCGAGTGCATCATCAACCGGGAGGTGGTGATCGAGCGGGCCCGCCCCATCATCCTCTATAAGAAGAAGGCGGAGTCCGCCTGAGGGTAGGGAGGCTGGCCCCGACCGCTCTGATGATCTCGCCCGCCGTCGAGCCCAGTCCAGCGACCTGGCTGGGGGCCGCCAGTCCCGCAGGGGAGCACAGTTGCATGCTGTCGAAGAGAGCCGCGAACCCGGTCGAGACTCGAGTCAAGGGACGGGTGATCCTCCCACGGCGGGCAGGGTTGGTCATCCTGGGGCTCTGCCTGCTCCTGCAGGGGTGCGCGGTTTACGACTATCTCTATGGGTCGGCGCCGCGGCGGGAGGGTCAGCGCACCGATCAGGACCTGTTGCGGTCGGCCGAAGCCGCCATGCAACGCCGCCGATACGAGGATGCCCGCAAGGATCTCCAGCGACTCATGAACCAGTATCCGGAGAGCGAACTGGTGACCCTGGCCCGGCTCGAAACTGCCAAGACGCTTTACCTGGAAAGAAAATTCGACGAGGCGCGAGCGGAGTACCAGCGCTTCCTCGAGCTTCATCCCCAGCACGATCGGAGCGACGAGGCTCACTACTACCTGGCGATGGCCCACTTTCGGCAGGCCGATTCGCCGGACCGGGATCAGACCTTCACGCGAAAAGCCTTGGACGGATTTGAGATCATCCTGACGCAGATGCCGGACTCTCAGTATGCGCCGGATGCGCGAGAGCGGAAGGTGCAGTCCCGTCAGAAGCTCGCCGAGAAGGAACTGTACGTTGGCATGTTCTACTTCGATCGGGGAAACTACACGGCTGCAGCGACGCGATTCGGTAGTCTGTTGGCACAGTACAGCGGTGCCGGCTTTGATGATCAGGCGTTGTATTATCTTGGGGAGTCGCTCTGGCGGCTTGAGCAGAAAGATGAGGCCCGCGCGGCATTCCAGCGTTTGGCCCAAGAGCATTCCCAGTCCGAATGGGCCGTTGCGGCGGCTGCCCGGCTTGGCGTGACGCTGGTCCGGACTGGGCCGCCGAAGCCGAAGGGCCCGGGCCCCATCGATCGGGTATGGCAGGGTCTACGGGAAACCTGGGACGAATTGACGGACACCGTAAAGGATTATCGTGTCTTCCAGTGAGAAGGGGCTGACGACAGCGACAGGGACAACGACAGTGATCGGGACAGGGACCGGAGAACGAAGTCACTGTCGGAAATCGCTGTCGGCTTCTCGTCGCGAAAGGCATCCGGCAAGAGGCGACGATGGCTAGCGAGATTCGACAGGTGGTGCAGCAGGCTACTACTGCCTTCGAGGCGGGAGACTATGACGCGGCCGAAGCTCTCTTGCTGCAGGCCATGGCCAAGGCTCCCACCTATGCCAATGTGTACAACATGCTCGGGTTCATCGCCGGTCATCGCAACGACCCAGAGAAGGCGGTGGCCCTGTTTCGCCAAGCCCTCAACCTGAACCCGAATTACACAGAGGCAAGGCTCAACTTGTCTCTGACGCTGGCCGAGATGGGGGCGTATGAGCAAGCCGCGCAGGAAGCATCCGCGCTGGAGGCGCGGGAACCGGCGACTCCCCAGCGGCTCAGCCTAGGCATTCGCGGGAAGCTGGCCAACGGGCATGCTGAGCTGGGAAAGAAATATCACGAGCTGGGGATGTACGCCGAGGCCCTCGCGGAGTACGACATGGCGTTACGCCTGTGCCCGAACTTCCCCGATATCCATACCCGCCGTGCGGTGAGCTGTCGTGAACTTGGTCAGTTGGCTGAAGCACAGGTCTCCCTCCTCAAGGCGCTGGAACTCAAGCCGAACTACGTCCAGGCTTACCTGAACCTCGGCGTGCTTCACGAAAAAATGGGGAACCTGACCGAGGCGACCAAGTCGTGGGAACGTGTCCTGGAGCTCGAGCCCAAACACAAATTGGCCCGGATCTACCTCAAGCAAGCGACGGCCAGCAGACACGCCTCTCGGTGAGCGGGGCGCGGCCACACCCGCCCTCGCTTCTTGCCCGGACCCGGGGGTTTCTGGCACGCGGGGATCTGCGGCCAAACCCGGCGCGCGGACAGCGTTTCCTTGTGGATCCGTGCGTTCGGGACGCCATCGTGACCGCAGCCGAGATCGTCGCCGGGCGCGTGGTGGTGGAGATTGGTCCCGGCACGGGGGTCCTCACGGAGGTGCTGCTGCAGCGGGGGGCGGCCGTATTGGCAGTAGAGCTGGATCGCGAGCTGGCGGCCATCCTCATGGAGACGCTGGGTGTCCATCCCAATTTGACCATGCGGGTGGGCGATGCTCTGCGGTTTGATTTTCAAGCGCACTTCGCCGATCATCCCGAGCGGGGGCGGATCCGGATGGTGGCAAACATCCCGTACTACATCACGACCCCATTGATCCTGCGTCTGCTGCGGTATCGCGAGGTGTTCGACGCGTTGTTCTTGACAGTCCAGCGGGAGGTGGCCGACCGGATCACTGCTGCACCAGGCTGCAAGGCCTACGGTTCGCTTACACTGCAATGTCAATACTGGGCAGCGGTTGAACCTGTTCTGGCGATCCCGCGGTCGGCATTCTTTCCGGCTCCCGAGGTGGATTCGATGCTGGTGCGCTTTGAGCTCCTGGATGCTCCTCGAGTGTCGGTGGCCAGGCCTGCCCAGTTGTTCGGGGTCATCCGGGCGGCGTTTGGCCGGCGGCGGAAGACGTTGCGCAACGCCCTGCGCCAGGGGGGATGGCCGTCGGAGGCGGTGGATGCCGGGCTGGATGCCTGCGGCATCGGCGGGGTGCGGCGCGGCGAAACGCTGTCGCTGGAAGAATTTGCGCGGTTGAGCGAGGCGCTGCCGGAGAAACCAAGAGCCGACAGGGACAGCGACAGGGACGGGGATGACTGACAGGGAGAGCCGAGAACGGAGAACGGAGAACGGAGAACGGGATGAGTGAACGGCTGTTCCACACGGCCAAGGACGAAGAAATCAAGGCCGGGCAGGTGACCGATGTCTATTTCCTGCGGACGCTAGAGATCCTGAAACATCGAGGGATCACCAAGCGCGCCGTGGCTGAAGTGGTTCTCAAGAGCTTCCCGGCCGGATACACGTGGGGGGTGCTAGCCGGGATCGAAGAGGCCGCCACGCTTCTTGCCGATCTACCGGTTACGGTTCACGTGCTTCCGGAAGGAACCGTCTTCGGGGCGATGCAGCCTGTGCTGAGCATCGAGGGGCGGTACGTGGATTATGCCCATTACGAGACGGCCCTCTTGGGCTTTCTCTGCCAGGCGTCTGGCGTGGCCACAAAGGCCGCCCGGTGCAAGAAGGCGGCCGCGGGGCGCCCGGTGGTAAGCTTCGGCGCGCGCCGCATACACCCGGCGCTCGCGCCCATGATCGAGCGCAACGCGTACCTCGGCGGCTGCGACGGCGTGGCGGTGGTGAAGAGCGCCGAACTGATCAAGATCGATCCCAGCGGGACGATGCCACATTCTCTCGTTCTGATGATGGGAGATACCGTGGAGGCGGCAAGGGCCTTCCATGAAATCATCGACCGAGCCGTTCGCCGCGTCGTCCTTGTTGACACCTTCAGCGACGAGAAGATGGAGGCGGTGCGGGTCGCCGAAGCCCTGGGCCCCGATCTGTTCGCCGTGCGGCTGGATACCCCAGCGTCGCGCCGGGGCGACCTCGTCGGGATCCTTCGCGAGGTGCGATGGGAGCTGGATCTTCGTGGATTCAGTCACGTCAAGCTTTTCGTGAGCGGGGGGCTGGAGGAAGAAGAGATCCTGCGTCTGAACCCGGTGGCGGACGCCTACGGTGTTGGCACCTCGATCAGCAACGCCCCAGTGATGAACTTCGCCATGGACATCGTGGAGGTGGACGGTGTCCCATTGGCCAAGCGAGGGAAAATGTCGGGCCGCAAAGCGGTGTACCGCTGCGCAGGCTGCGGACGCATTCAGGTGGTTCCGGCCAGCGCGGTGGTTCCGGGGTGCTGCGGTGGGAAGGTGGAATCCTTCTTGCAGCCGCTCATCCGGGACGGTCGCCTGGTACAGAGGCTTCCGGATGTGCACACGATTCGCCAGCGGGTTCTGGCTGCTCTGGAGCAGGTCGCCCTTTAGCGTCAATGACCAATTCTCAATGACCAATGACCAATGGCGGGAGAACGACGAATGACGGCGCGTTGCATTGGTCAACGGGATCTGGTCACTGGTCGTTCGACATCGGTCCTCGAACCTCGAATGCCGAGCGGTGAGTTACTGCATGGACCCAGCCCTGGCAGCTCTCGGTGAGTTCGGCCTTATCCGTTTGATCCGGCGGCGTATCCGGCAGCGCTCGCCCGGGACGATTCTTGGCATCGGGGACGACGCCGCGATCCTCGGGGTGGAGTCGGATAGCGACCTGCTCGTAACTACCGACATGCTGCTGGAAGGGGTGCACTTCCAGTGGCGATGGGGCGTACCGCGAGAGTTGGGTCGAAAGGCCATGGCAGTGAATTTCAGCGACGTGGCCGCCATGGCGGGAACTCCCAGGCACGCGTTGCTGGGCTTGGCGATTCCCAGCGAGGGGCCCACCTTGGATGAACTCGAAGCGTTCATCGCCGGGATGGAAGATGAGGCCGCCGCCTACGGGGTGACGTTGGTGGGGGGGGACACCTGTGGATCCACGAGCGGTCTCGTCCTGTCGGTCACGGTGCTGGGGGCCGTTCCGCGCGGTCGTGCGGTGCTCCGCTCCGGGGCGCGCCCTGGCGATTCCATCTGGGTGACGGGTATGCTGGGTGGAGCGGCAGCGGGCCTCTTGGCCCTGGAGCAGGGAATCCGGCTGACTGCTCCCTGGCCGCCCGCCTTGCCCAGGCCGGCCTGGCTCGGCTCGGAAGAGGAGACAGTGATTCACGCAGCCGTGACGGCGCACCTGAGTCCTATCCCCCGATTGGCGGTGGGGCAGGCTCTGATCGGTTGTGCCACAGCCATGATCGACGTGAGCGACGGCGTGGCCTTGGATGTGGGGCACCTGTGCGAGGAGAGTGGGGTGACCGGCAGAGTTCTGGCGAGTCAGCTTCCCATCCATCCCGGTGCCGTTGTGATGGCGCGGCTGACGGGCCGGGGCGCGCTGGATCTCGCCCTGCGGGGTGGGGAGGACTATGAACTGCTCTTCACGGCGGCCACGGATCCGAGGCCTATTCTGGCGACGGTGGCGCCGGATCTTCTCCTCACGCGGATCGGTGAGGTGTCGGCGGGTGCGCCGGTCCCCAGGTTGGTTCAGGCGGATGGTCGCGAAGAGCCTCTCGAGGGTGGATTCGATCACCTGCGGCTTTTCGGGTGAGAGCAAGTCGATCGATCTTGCCGGGCAGGCCTGGCTTTGTTGGCGAACGCCGGGCGTCACCGCGGTTGGACGGTCGAGAAGGAGAACGGCATGAACGCGGGGCTTCGCAGGGACCGGCTTTCTCGACGAGCCCGCCTGTCCACCCTCCTACAGGATGCGGTGACCATCTTGGCCTTCACCGAGTCGGGACGCATGCGCCGACTGCGCCTGCCCAAGCGGGTGCTGCTGGTCTTCACCTTGACGCTTATCGTGATGGTGGCGGGCTCCACGGTGTCGATTCTGGTTCTGTTTCGTGGCCAGGTGGACCTGGCACGCATGACGTATCTGGAGCGGGAGAACCGATCCCTTTCGTCGCTCTTGGAGGGTCAGGCAGAGCAACTGAGCCGGCTGAAGCTGGAGGTTGAACGGCTCAAAGAGTTCGAACAGAACCTGCGCGTGGTTTCAGGTCTGGAATCGCAGACGACGCCCATGGTGGGTACCGGTCAGGGTCGGGGCGCCCGACAGGAACTGCGTAAGAAGCGCTAAGGGCCCGCAACGGGGAGTTACAGCCCCGACGGCTCTTGGGGGGGCATAGGGACACGAGTTCAGGACGGGAGGAAGGTGGCTCTCCTAACCGCTACCGACGCCAAGATCACGAGTTCGGGCATTGAGGGCAAGCTGGAGACGGAGGCATTTGGGGGGCTACGCGACGTCGTCCTTCAGGCGGGAGGGATCGACCTCGGCCTGTACAAGGATAAGTGTGTTCTGCGCCGGATCACCGTCCGCCAGCGGTCCAGCGGCACCACGAGCTTGCGGGCCTATCTCAAACTGGTGAGTCGCGACCCGGTGGAACGCGGCCGGCTGGTCAAAGCCCTCACGATCCACGTCTCGCAGTTCTTTCGCAATCCGAGCACGTTTCGCGCCATCCAGCAGGACGTCCTTCCGACCATCCTGGAGACGAAGAAGGCTGGAGGGGGTCGAGCCCTGCGCCTCTGGAGCGTGGGCTGCGCGTGCGGGGAGGAGCCGTACTCCTTGGCCATTCTCTTGATGGAGGTTAGCGGGCACGTCGTGCGGGAGTTTTCCACGGCGATCTACGCCACCGACATCGATCCCGACAGTCTCTCCCGGGCCAGGGAGGCCCGCTATTATGGGCCCAGCCTGGCCAATGTCCCAGCGCAGTGGCGGCAGCGGCACTTCATGAAGGACGGGGAGGCGTACCGGGTCGTTCCCCAGGTCCGCCGCCTGGTGTTCTTCAAAGGTTACAATATTCTGAGCCCGGCGCCATTCAACCGGATTGACCTCGTGGTCTGCCGGAATGTGCTGATCTACATGACCGAAGCGCTGCAGGAGCGTGTGCTCGTATCGCTCTTTGAGGCCCTCAACCCCGGTGGATACTTGGTGCTGGGCAAGGTCGAAGGCCTCACGGGGGAGGCCCGCAATCTCTTCGAGGTGACCGATATCGCTGAGCGCATCTACCGAAAGCCCGGCAGCCGTCTCTCTCGGCAAGCGTGAGAGGACGTTCCTGGAGATCTCTTCATGATATCGGGGCTTTCTGCTTGACTTCGGGAAGAGGGCTCGGTATGGTACGACGCGCGTGTCGGGTGAAGGGACTCCCGGTGAGAGTTTGATAGGGCGAGCTGCGCAGTTGCTGCGTGAGGGAAGGGTTATGGAACCTGCGATGAGCATCGGAAAGAAACTGTTTCTCGGCTATGTCGGGGTGATCGTGGCAACGGGAGGGTTGATCTTCTTCCTACCTCTCGTGCTGCGGCAGTTCCTCGACGAGGGGATCACCGTCGTCGTGGCGGTGGTGCTGGCGGCCGTGGCCGGCATGATTCTGGCCTTCGTCATGGCCAAGAGTTTCACGACGGAGATCCGCTCGCTGGCTGCGGCGGCTCGCGTTGTGGCCGAGGGCGATCTCACGCGGGACGTGCCGGTGAACACGGCGGACGAAGTGGGCGAATTGGCCACGGCCTTCAATCAGATGGTGGGCAGCGTGCGGGAGATCGCCCGGGAGGTTAAGGCGACCGCAGAAACGGTGACGAGCTCGGCGGTGGCCCTGTCCGCCTCGGCCGAGGAGATGAATGCCTCGACCGAGGAGATCGCTGCTACCGTCGAACAGATAGCCAAGGGTGCCGAGCATCAGGCCGGCCTGGTGGAACAGACCTCCAAGGTGATGCGGGAGATGGCGAGTTCCATCAATGAGATTGCGGCTCGGGCCAGGTCGGCTGCAGAAGCGGCGGCTGAGGCGGGTTACACGGCCCAGACGGGTGGTAAATCCGCCCGCGAGACGATGGAGAAGATGAAGGGGGTCTTCAGCATCGTCGAGGGTGCCGCGGCCGGTGTGAAGGGTTTCAGTGAGAAGACCCAGCAGATCGGCACGATCGTAGATGTCATCACCAAGATCGCGCAGCAGACCAACCTCCTGGCGTTGAATGCGACCATCGAGGCGGCGCGGGCCGGTGAGGCCGGTCGCGGCTTCGCCGTAGTCGCCGAAGAGGTTCGCAAGCTCGCCACCGAGGCGGCCAGTTCCGCGGAGAAGATCGCAGCGATCATCAAGGAGATCCAGGGAGAGAACAGCAAAGTCGCCTCATCCATCGAGGTGGCTACACGGGAAATCAGCTTGGGCCGTGAGGCGTTGACCTACACCGGAGACGCCCTGGAAGACATCGTGCGGGTGGTGGTGGAAGAGGTCAAGAAGGTGCAGGAGATCTCGGCCCTCACCCAGCAGCAGACGCAGGGGGCCCAGGAACTGGTCAAGACGATTGACGAGATCGCCAAGGTTGCGGAGGACAACGCGGCCGCGACAGAAGAGGCATCGGCTGCAACCACAGAGCAGACGGCCTCGATGGAACAGATGGCCCAGTCCGCCCAGCAGATGAGCAAGCTGGCGGACAAGCTCAAGACATTGGTGGCGAGGTTCAATGTTGGATAGTGAGAGGGCAAGTCTCACCCACCTCGACCTGGATCCGGAAGCGGATGAGGCGCCGGAGGAGTTCCGACGCCTCATTGTGTTCGAGGCTTGCGACGAATGGTTCGGCCTGCCCATTGAGTGGGTTCGGGAGGTCCAGCCGCTCGAGCGCATCACGCGCGTCCCCAATGCCCCGGCCGAGGTCGTGGGGATCCTGAATCTCCGAGGCCGCGTCCTCACCCTGTTCGACTTGGCGGGCTGCCTGGGGGTTACGCCCGGGACCCGAGCGATGAGCACCGCGGTGGTGCTGGACCTTGGCGATTCGGAGCTCTGCGTAGGTATCGCGGTGCAGCGGATCGCGCAGGTACGGGAGGTCTCGTCCTCGGCCGTGCAGCCGTACACCCGGGAGGGTGGTGTGGGAGGCTTGGAGGGCGTCTTTGAGCTTGACGGTCGGGTGGTGGGTCTGCTGGATCTCAGCCGTGTCTTTGCGCGGTCTCTGTCGGAATGGGGGATCAAGTTGGAACTGCGGGGGAGCATAGGCGCCTCGTGATGCGCGGACGGGGGTAGGCATGAGCTTCAAGGTCCTGGTGGTGGACGATGCGGGCTTCATGCGCAGCATGATCCGGGATATCTTCGGTCGCGGGCCCTTTACGGTGATCGGCGAGGCGGAGAACGGGTTGCAGGCTGTCCGCCTGTATCAAGAGCTTCGTCCGGACCTTACGACCATGGACATCGTCATGCCCGAGATGGATGGCATCACGGCCTTGAGGGAAATCATCCGGGAGGACCCGGCCGCCAAGGTGGTCATGTGCAGCGCCCTGGGTCAGGAGGCCCTCATCGCCGAAGCCATCGAGGCCGGAGCCAGCGAGTTCATCGTCAAGCCCTTTCATCCGGGCCGCGTGCTGAAGGTGGCACAGAGCGTGCTCGGACTCGACGATCAGTTCCATCCGGTGGGGCGGTCCGGCTCGTCGGGAGCGCTACGATGATTCATGATGAGAACCGGGGCCGGCGCGGGGACCGTCGACCTCGGGCCGTGCTGCCCCTGGCGGTGGGCATCGGAGCCTCCACGGGGGGTCCCAGGGCTCTCCTGACGTTGTTGACGGAGTTGCTCCTGCCGGTTCCTGCCTATGTTTTTTTGGTCCAGCACATCCACCCAAAATTCACCGGGATCCTGAGTCGGCGTCTGGGAGAGGTTTCGTCCTTCCCCATCCAGGAGGCGGAGGACCAGGCTATCATCCAGCCTGGGCGGCTGTACTTGGCCCCCGGGAACCGCCACTTGGTGGTAGAGCGGGTCGGCGCGGTCAGGTACCGGACACGCCTCACAGATGATCCGGCGTGCCATGGCGTGCGCCCCTCGGTCGACGTCCTGTTTACCTCCGTAGCAGAGGCGTTTGGCCCGCGTAGTATCGGGGTCGTCCTCACCGGCATGGGGAGCGACGGACTGGCCGGAGCGCGCGCCATCAAAGCCCGGGGGGGCGCGATCCTGGCCGAGTCCCCCGAGACTTGCGTGGTCTACGGGATGCCGCGGGTTCTGGCAGAAGCAAAGCTGGTGGACCACATGGTCCCGATTAGGGACATGGCCGCAGCCATCCGGAAAACGTGTGTGGAAGTGGCGGGTGCGCCTGAATCAACGCTCTCGCCAGTTCCGAAGTAGGTGCCTCCATGGACATGTCGAAATACGTCAAGATGTTCGTCAGCGAGTCGCAAGACCATTTGCAGAAGATGGATGGTCTCCTGCTAGCGCTGGAGCAAAACGGCGCAGACCGCGTTTCCGTCGACACGCTCTTTCGCGAGGCCCACTCCCTCAAGGGGATGTCGGCTTCCATGGGCTACGAGGAACTGGCCAAGGTCTCCCACCGGATGGAAGATTACCTGGATCGTTTCCGCGGGGGCAAGGGCGCCTTGACACGGCAGGGCGTGGACATGCTCTTCGAGGGCGTGGACTTGTTGCGCCGGGCGGTGGAAGAGATTGCCGCCGGCCAGGCTCCGACGCTTGTTGCCGAGCCGTATGTGGCCAAGATGGCATCCCTGCTGGTGACCGCCGCCGACTCCGGCAGCGCGGCGCCGGCCGAAGCCGCCGCGGTGTCGGCGGCACGGCAGCGGGCCCAGGCCCAGGGCCTCCCCCTGTTTGCGGTCGAGATCCGGATCGCCCCGGATGCGCCCCTGCCCTCGGCGCGGGCCTACATCACGTTGCGTCGGACGCGAGATCTGGGGGAGTTGGTTCGATCGGTTCCCTCCCTGGAGCAGGTTCAGGCGGGAGAATTCTCCGGCACGCTGTCGATCCTTCTGGCGACCTCTCGCTCGGAGGCGGAGGTCCAGGCGTTTCTGGCCAGCCTGCCGGACGTGGTATCCGTCATCGTGCGACCCGGTGGTGCGGGCGGCGAGGGAGACCGGCCCGAACCTCCCCCCCCGCCTGCGCCTCGAGGGGAGGGGGGCGTCGAACCGGCGGAGGTGCGACCGGCTCCCGCTCCGGCGGAAGAGAGGCGGGCTCCCGCTGCGCAGCCGACCATTGCTCCTCCGGTGGGGACCGGACGGGCTGCCACCATGATCCGGGTGGACACCAGGCTGCTGGACGACTTGATGGACCAGGTGGGTGAGTTGGTGACAGCCAGGGGATCTCTCTTGGAAGAGAGCCAGAGGATCCCGTCGCAAGCCCTGCACGAGAGCGTGGGTCGACTGGACAGCCTGGTGAGAGGACTCCAACAGCGGACGATGAAGCTCCGGATGATGCCGCTCGAGCTCATCGTGGATCGCTTCCCGCGTGCCGTGCGCGATCTGGCGCGGAAACGTGGGAAAGAGGTGAACTTCGAAATCGTGGGGAAGGAAACCGAGCTGGATCGGGCAATCCTGGAAGAGTTGCCTGACGCACTCCTTCACATCTTCCGCAACTCCATCGACCACGGGGTCGGGTCACCGGAGGAGCGAGTGCGTAGCGGGAAGCCTCCTACCGGCACCGTGCGCCTGGAAGCCGGCAAAGAGCGGGAGAGCATCATCATCCGTGTGAGCGACGACGGACGCGGTATGGACCCTGCCCACCTGCGCCGCGTGGCGCTGGAGCGGGGCGTGATCACGCAGGAGCAACACGACAGCCTGTCGGATGTCGAGGCCCTCCATCTCATCACGCTGCCGGGCTTCAGTACCGCGAAAGAGGTGACCGATGTCTCGGGCCGCGGTGTAGGCATGGATGTGGTGCGCAACACCGTCGAGTCCCTGCATGGGACTCTCGTCATCGAGTCGGTGCTGGGCAAAGGGAGTACTTTCACACTGCGGCTTCCTCTGACCCTGGCCGTAGTGGCGGTCCTCTTGATCGAGCTTGGAGGCGAACAGTATGCCCTGCCCGTGTCCTATGTTGAGCAGATCCTGGAGGTGACGGCGGAAGAGATCCAGCGGTCCCAGGGGCAGGAGTTGGTGACGCTCGATGGGACCCTGATCCCGCTGGTGCGGCTGGGACGCATCCTGGGGTGTCGGGAAGGTGCTGGAAACGCTCACCAGTTGTTGACGTTGTGCGAGATGCGGGGACGTCTGGTAGGAATGACGGTGGATCGCCTGCTAGGATATCGTGAAGTCGTGGTCAAACCACTGGGCAAGGCGCTCAAAGGCCTGCGCGGCTATGCGGGGGTGACCATCCTGGGGGACGGAAGCGCGGTCCTGATTCTCGACATCAACACGCTGTAAGTCAGGTGGCCGTGTTTGCGGCCGCACGCCCGCATTGCACGCCGGGGGGTGTGGGCTGTTCGCTGGAGCCTGGAAAGAGCGGAACTCTGCGATGATCAATCAGGGCGTCATCAGTGAAGAGGTCCTCAATCGGTTGCGGTCGCTCAGTCAGCGGAGCCTGGAATGCGCGAGTGATTCGCTGGCCGCCGTGCTGAACCATCCCGTGCAATTGAAGGTCTCGAGCGTCGGCGTCGTTTCGGTAAGCGACCTCCCCGGATTGCTTGGGGAGGGCGGAGAGGTCCGGATGGCTGGCCTCAGATTCCACATCACCGGAGAGGCGGGCGGCCAGATCGTCCTCTTGTTCCCATTGCCGACGATATTCCGAATGCTCCGCGTTCTGCTCGGGGTACAGGAGGAATCGCGGTTACTTTCGGAGTACGAGCGCTCGGCGGTGCAGGAGGTGGGAAACATCGTGGTCTCTTCGTTTCTGAGCGGGCTTGGGGATCTGGTGGGCAAGCGGCTGATTCCCACCCCTCCGGAGGTCCATCTGGATGACTCTCACGGTCTGGTGCGACAGGTAATCGCGAATTTGAAAGAGCAGGGGTCGGAGGTCTGTGTGGTCCAAGCGCTGTTCGAGGATCCGGAGCGGCGGATCGAAGGCCGTTTCTTCGTTCTTCCTGAACTCATGTCCCTGCAGCCAATGCTGCAAGGTACAAGCGGCACTGGAACCGATGGGGGGAAAGTGGCATGACGCCCCCTGTGATGAACGCGCTGGATCCGGTCCTGGCGTCCCGCTATGAAGTGCTGCAAGGGTTACTGCGGGACATGGGGCGTGTCCTCGTGGCATTCTCTGGAGGGGTGGACAGCACGCTTCTGCTGGCGGTGACAGTCGAGTGCCTGGGGGAAAACGTGCTGGCGGTTACCGCTTTGTCTCCCAGTGTTCCCGCCGCCGAGCGGGAGGAAGCGGCGGCCCTGGCTCGGCGGATCGGCGCCCGGCACCAGTTCATCGAGACGGCCGAGCTCGCGCGGCCGGGCTATGTGGCGAATGCGCCTGATCGCTGTTATTTCTGCAAGGCAGAACTCTTCGAGTGTCTGGGGAACCTGGCCAGAACCGAGGGCTGCGCCTGGGTGCTGGATGGAGCCAACGTGGACGACTTCGGGGATATTCGTCCCGGCCGAGAGGCGGCGCGCCAGTACGGGATCCGGAGTCCACTGGTGGAGGCCGGACTGACCAAGGCCGACATCCGGCGGATCTCCAAGGCCATGGGTCTTCCGACATGGGAAAAGCCTGCCATGGCTTGTCTTGCCTCCCGGATACCGCATGGGATCCCCGTGACCATCGAGCGGCTCGGACAGGTGGAAAAAGCCGAGGTGGTGCTGCGTGCCCTTGGTTTTCGCCAGGTGCGGGTCCGACACCACGAAGCCATCGCCCGGATCGAACTCCCCCCAGAGGAGCGAGGGCGCCTGCTGGATCCGGCATTGGCCGCCGATGTCGTCGAGCGCGTCAAGGCTGCCGGCTATCAGTACGTGGTCCTGGACTTGGAAGGTTACCGCCCGGGCGGCCGCCCGACCTCCTGAACCTCTCCCCAGGCTCGGAACGAAAGCGTCCCTTACTCCGGCCAATCCCTACCGTGCCGTAGCCTGGATGTTCTTCCATCTTGTAAGCTGATCCGGGGAAAGGGCTTTGTTGACTCCCCTGGTCGCCACAACGTCAGCATACCTCATGCTTGCCTGACCAGTGAAGTTGTTCCTCGGCCACAGCCCGGAGGATTTGTCCGTAGTATACCCGGTGGAAATCATCCGAGGGATAGTACTGCGGGATGATTTCTCGGGCCAGAGTTTCTGGAGCCAGGTCATGCTTGTGAATCACCCTGCACTCATAATGAAGCACACATTCCTGAATGAGGGGCGATGAGACCTTCTCGGCCCGCAAAAGGGTGAGACCCTTCTCGGCCACCTTGTCGTGATTGCGGCCCGAAACGCTCCCGCAGTATTCGACAATGTCTTTCATCTCTGGGGGAGCCACATTGATCGTGAAATCTCCCGTATGCTCCAGGCAGGAAAACGTGTACCGGGAGTGTCGAACCAGGACAAGAAACACCGGACGGCCCCAAATCACGCCTACCGTCCCCCAGCCGATCGTCATGGGATTCGCCTTGCCCTGTTTGTCATTAGAGACGATCAGAATGCCATGGGTTGACATGATCTCGAAGACTTTGTCGAGGTGGTCCGCATAAGAAATCTCTCTTTTCGCCATTGCTAGCTCCTGTCGACTGCGTTGTGTAGTGGCCTAATCCCCCGGGAATCGTCATTGCTTCCAAGGCAAGTATAGCGGAAAGCCCGATGTTCCTCAATACTAGCTCTAATCCGAGAAAAACGCTCAACCGCCAAGATCACCCAGCCCAGGCGCTGGGTACCCGGGTCGCCAAGATTCCCAGGTTCTGCCTTCGGAACCGAAAGACCCGACGGCCCCTAGTGGAGCGTCAGCGTTGCCCCTCGGGCCCCTTTCTGCAGCCCATCTCTCTTGGCGTTCTTGGCGCCTTGGCGGTTCAAGATTCTCGGATTGGGGCTAGTTCTCTGACCCCTGAATGCTACGAAGGGGGATTGCTTCGCCTCCAATGACAAGGGATGTCAGCGAAAGCACCTCCCGCTTCCTGAATCGAGGATGGCAGGAAGGGGAGGCGCCCAGTTTCTGCTATTGCTGTGGTTGTGCGAGATCAGACGTCGGTCCGCTACTTTGCACCTGCCTTGAGCTCCTCCAACAGCTTGAGCATCGCCTCGTGGACGCCGGCGCCGGTCTCTTCCGTTTCGAAGCGTTCGAACTCGTGCCCCAGGTGCTCCTGATCCTCCGGAGTCAGGACGTTGTCGGCCATGGGGAACAGAATGTTGTTCTCCTTGTTGATGTGGGCTCGCAACAAGCCGATGTAGCCTCGCCCATTCTCGACGATCCGCTTGGCGGCGCCGGGATCGGTCCCCAGGGCGGCTGCGCCTTCGGCGATCCCGCGGATGAATGCGCGCCCGGTCTCGTGCTCTGAGAGCATGACGGCGATCGGCCCGCCATGCTGGGGAAAGCCCCGGTTGATCATGGCCTTGAACAGTAGATCTTCCTCCTTTCCATGGTGGCAGTGATCGGCGAAGGTGCGCAGGAACTCCACTGCCCTCTCGAAGTAGGCCCGGTCCGGGGCCGCTCCGGATTCCAGGGAGGCCACCTTCTTCTCGAGGGCGTCGAGGGCCTGGAGAATGAGTTCATGCTCCTCCTTGAGCACCTGGGTTGGCGGCCCGCCGTGGCCATGGTGATGATCGTGTGATGATGTGGCTCCGTGATGGGTTGTCATGTTTCCTCCTTTCTTTATCCCAAACGTTTCAGTTTGACCGCAGAGCCCGCGGAGCACGCAGAGGAGGATCAGAGATTTCCAGTGGTTCCAGAAACGCGGGTTCTTCCGGGTCGGCACAGTTTGTTTCCGAGCGTGCCCGAGAGATCGGCTTCTCGGCTCTGGCTCTGCGCTCTCTGCGATCTCCGCGGTGAAAAATCTGGGTTTATACTGGGCAAGCTTCAGGGACACCGCGTGGTGTCCGCGCCTCATGGCATAGAGTAGTGCGCGATCGGCAGCCTGTCTGTGACTTTCGTCATACGAGCCCGGAGTTCGAAACCTCTCACCAACAAAGAGCGCGTGGGAATCAGACACGATCTATGGGATCGGGGGAGGGGGTCGCGGGTTGCGGGAAGGCGAGCACACAGGGGCCGCAGCGCGGAGGGCGTGAGATCGGCCGCCCATGAAGAAAAACTGTAAGCGTTCAGCCATCAGCAGTCAGCATTCAGCTTCAAATGGCAGACGGGAGCGCTCGGCACGAATCCGGTAGGCCGCGCCTTCCGGGGCTGACGGCTGATAGCTGAGCGCTGAACGCTTGCGAAAAACTCTCCACGTTGCGGTCAGGTTCGCCCCGGGTCATGCCCAGCGATGGGGAAAACCTGCTTTCGGCCGGGCGTTCGAGGCGATCAGACGGTGCGGGGTTACGCCGCGCGCCTCCGGCCGGCGGCGGGCCAGCGCATGAAGAAGGCTTGGAGTTCCAACTTCGTCCCGTCGGTGTTCCTGTTGTATTCTTCCATCAAGCCTTCGGCTTGACGGAAGAAGGTGGGGTCCCACAACTCCAGGCGGAAGCCGATGTTGTCTGAAAATTCGCCCAGAACTTTCCACCCGACAGGGAATCCGAAGACCTTTTGGCGGGTGGCGATGCGCTGGGGCAACGGCGAGGGGATGTACCTTCCGTTGATGAAGTTGTACGCGACCTTCGACGTGTACTCCAGGCCGAAGTGTTTCTTGACCAGTTCCTCCACGAGCTCGACCTTGACTCCAACAGCTTTCTGTAGCTCGGCCATTGCACTCCTCATTCGTGAAAATCAGCAACAACCACGTACTGCGCTGGTCGTCACTCCAGGCGTGGTGCCTGGTGGCATCCGCGCGGGATGCACGGCGGGAAGTGGCTACGTCTGCCGCTCGCCTTGCAGGTGCCGCGGTCGCTGTAGGAGTTCGAGGGTGTAGCCATCTGGATCGCGCAGGTAGACCACAAACCCTCCCGTGTTGGGCCCCGTCTCCAGTGGCACTGGCTCCGAGACGAAGCGCACACCTGCGGCAGACCAACAACGATAGAGTTCGGGCAGATCGCGCACGTGAAAGCACACGTGGGCGGATCCGATATCAGAAGTCCGCATGCTGGCGTTGAAGTCTGTGCCGGCCGGGCTGAAGTACTGGATGAGTTCCAGCAGGTGGTCGCCCGCCTTCACCATCGCCCACTTCATCTGCGTGCCGGGCAATCCGGTGATGCGCGAAATCATCTCGCCCTGGAACTCGGCCTCCCGAACTATGGGAAAGCCGAGCAGGTCGCGATAGAACCGGAGGGAGCGTTCCAGATCGCGCACGGTGAAACTCGTGTGGTGTGTGTAGAGGAGCCAGTCCTGTGTCATCGGGTACCCCCAGCTCTAGAAGTCTTCGGGACGGACTGTCTTGCCATTGCTCTGGTGCAACGCCCACGCGAGACGAAGGGACTTCCAGGCGTCGGCGATGTACGGAGCTCCATCGAACCGGTTGCCACGAATGGCCTCGGCGAAGGCGGCCAATTCGTTGGCGTAGCCCTGCAAACTGAGTGAACGGCTGCGGGGCAGGGCCATACTCGGCTCCCAGCGTAGCGACGGCTCGTCTCCCAGAATCGGCTCCATCTCGAAAGAGGTGGCCGGATGCTGCGTCACGTGGATGGTATCCTCGACCGAGAGCCAGCGACCCTGTCCCGACACCTCGATATATTCGTTGGGCTTGTTCCACCCGTACTGCTCGCTGCAGGTGAGTATGCCCACCGCGCCGTTGGCGAAACGCACCAGCGCATCAGAGGTTATCCTCCCATCGCGGTCATTGAGTAGCGCAGTGACCTCCTCGACCTCGCCCGCCAGGTAGCGCAGGAGATCCAGTTGATGTATGGCCTGGTCGCGCAACCATGGCCAGGCCCCCGTAATGTCGGGGTGATGGCCCACAGAGTACTTGCCGAGATAGTGCGTCACCTCACCGATGCCGCCCTCGCGAATGATGGCTCGTGCTCGCCGGTAGCCCGGCGCAAAGCGGCGGTTCAACCCGACCTGCACCACCCGGTCGGAGCCGGCGGCGAGGCGCGCCATTTCCTTTGCCTCTTCGAGCGTGGCGCCGGGCGGTTTCTCGAGAAGGACGTGTTTTGCCGCTGCCAGGGCGTCGCGCAGGATGGCCAGCACGGCCTGGGGCGGCACAGCGACGATGACGCCTTCCAGTCGCTCGACCTCGAGCAGTCGCCCATAGTCGGTATAGATCTCCCGACAGCCGATTTTGGTGGCCACCGCACGGGCGCGCTCCTCGACGAGGTCGCAGAGGCCCACCAGTTCAACAGGTGCGTAGAAGACACAGGGCACGAGATTGCGGCTGGCGTGCGCGCCGCAGCCGATGTAGGCAATGCGTACTGGCTCCATGCTTTTTTTCCAGAGGGCGCTAGCCCCAATCCGAAATTCCCAACCGCCAAGGCGCCAAGAACGCCATGGCTGATGGCCGAATGGAAAGGAACAAACGGAACTTCTGAAGACCCCAAAAGTGCGTTCTCAGATTCTCCGGTCTGGAGCCGGAAAAATCGTATCCTTGGCGGCCTTGGCGTCATGGCGGTTCAAAGTCTTTCTCGGATCAGGGCTAGG
>Ga0105152_10000084_pt1 | contig 21333 bp, 21 predicted proteins | sample LakBais05cmmetaG_FD_81534 | JGI IMG/M metagenome (GOLD analysis project Ga0105152, IMG submission 81534) | Lake sediment microbial communities from Lake Baikal, Russia to study Microbial Dark Matter (Phase II) - Lake Baikal sediment 0-5 cm | ecosystem: Environmental > Aquatic > Freshwater >...
ACACTATCCGATGCTCGAGACACCGGTCGAGCTGGTCGACCTGATTGAGGCTATCGTCGCTGCGTGAGCGCCGCGCCATGCCAACGCACCCGCGAGCGCAAGATCGTCACCCCCACAATGTAACGATCTCCGAGTTCTCACAGAACTCGGAGGTCTTTCGTTGCGTGCCTCGGCATTTCTGATCCCGACTATTTGAACAAGTCTGCTATATCATCCCATAAAGATGGCGCTTCAAGAATTTCGCCAAAGTAATTGACCCATTGTTTGATACGGTCTGTATCTAATTTTGGATTCTTATCAATGATTGTCCGAATGTCTTCCAGGTCTTTTGGACGATGGGCGATTGCCTTCAGGATAATTAAATCTTCGGGAGTGGGAAGGCGAATTGATAATGTGCTTGTAGATCGTACAATGCCTCTCTCAACCATTTCTTCCTCAAAAGGCAAAATTCCGAGGGAAATGTCGATGTTTGTTTGAGTGGGAGCATGTTCCAACAACAAGACGCAATTTTTTCGGGCAAACTCCTCTGCGTTTGGAATTCTGGGTTGGATATTTTCAATCTTTGCAGTTTCCAGGAATTGGGGAATATCATGCACTGAAAGCAGGAACAGTGCGTCCACATCTTCTGTCAGACGCGGCTTGCCCAAAAAGCCAACCGCGATTCCGCCGATGATTACACCACGATTCTCACATTTTACAAGTAATCTTTGAACAGCTTCTACAGCCGCTCGGAATGGCTCTATATTTTTATGCAGTTTCATCCCGCCCCCTTCAATTTGGCCCATCGCAAGAAAACATCCATTTCACCGTCATCATCGCCGCGAATTAATCCATTCTCAATCGCGAAGCGAGCGAGATTATTAATCTGCTTCCAGTGTTTCTCAATGGACATGGCGCGCAACTCCTGCCGTTCGATTTCTTCAACAGCTTTCCAGCGCTCGCGATAGTTCTTGATGTCGGGATCGGTGTCCACGCGGTAATTATAGCACTTTGGGAGATGCAGGTATCGAAGGTTGCGTCCGTGTTTAGAAACCGCGAGGATATTTTGCGATATAATATCAATTGTCAGACAACTACCCTTTCCTCTCAGGAGTTTCCCAAAATGACCACAATCGATCTCACCATCCACAAAGATCGCCGGGCACGCGCCATCCAGCGCGCCCGCGAGCGAAAGATCGTCATCCCCACCTTCGCCCAGATGAAAGACCCGGCCAAGATCCCGGACAAGGTTAAGGAGTCGCTGAAGAGCGTCGGCCTGTGGGACTTGGACCCGCGCAACCTGTTCCGCATCACCTGGCACAACGAACCGAAGGCTGAAGGCGGCAGATTTGGCGGTGTCAACTTCCTCGAACTGCCCTCCTCGCTGACCGGCGTTAAAGCGCGCATTATCGTGCTGGTGGGCAAGTGGTTCCCCACCGGGGCGCACAAGGTGGGGGCGGCCTTCGGCTGTCTCGCCCCGCGGCTGGTCACCGGTCAGTTCGACCCGACCACGCAGAAAGCGGTCTGGCCGTCCACTGGCAACTACTGCCGTGGGGGAGCGTACGACTCAGCCCTGCTGGCCTGCACGTCCATCGCCATCCTACCGGAAGGGATGAGCAAGGAACGCTTCGAGTGGCTGGAGAAGATCGCCGGGGAGACGATCAAGACGCCCGGCTCCGAATCGAATGTTAAAGAAATTTTCGACAAGTGCTGGGAACTGCGCAAGTCCGGGCAGGACCTGATGATCTTCAACCAGTTCGAAGAGTTCGGCAACTACCTGTGGCATTATGAAGTCACCGGCCATGCGATGGAAGAAGTGGTGGAGCAGGCCGCGGGTCCGAAAGGACATTACCGGGGCATGGCCTCCGCCACGGGGTCCGCAGGGACGATCGCCAGTGGCGATTACATGAAGCAGGTCTTCCCGGGCAGCGTCATCGTGGCCAGCGAAGCCTTGCAGTGCCCCACCCTGCTGGAAAACGGTTTCGGGGCGCACCGCATCGAGGGCATCGGCGACAAGCATGTGCCCTGGATCCATAACACGAAGAACACCGACATGGTGGTGGCGATTGATGATACCGCCGTGGTCAACATCGCGCGCCTGTTCAACGAACCCGCCGGGCGCAAGTACCTGGCCTCGAAAGGCGCGCCGGAAGCGGTGGTGGCCCAACTGGACCTGCTGGGCTTTTCCGGCATCTCGAACGTGCTTTCAGCCATCAAAGCCGCCAAGTACTACGAGATGGGCGAGGACGACATCATGGTCACTGTGCTGACCGACTCGATGGAACTCTACCAGTCCCGCCTGAAGGAAATGCAGGCCGAATTAGGCGAGTACACCGCTGAAGACGCCGCCGCCGACTTCGCCCGTTACCTGCACGGGCAGTCCACCGATAACCTGCTCGAACTGCGCTACACCGACCGCCGCCGCATCCATAACCTGAAATACTTCACCTGGGTGGAACAGCAGGGCAAGACCTATGCCGAGATCAATTCCATGTGGCAGGAGCCGGACTACTGGACGGGCGTCCAGAAACAGGCGGAGGAGATCGACGAGTTGATCGTGGAGTTCAACAGGGAAGCAGGATTGGTTTAAAAGGTCTGACGGGTAAAAAGTCAACCAGGTTGCCTACCGGTGGGCGGGTGGCCTGTTGTTTGATTGGAAAGGGCTGAAGGAGGAAAGATGACGGAAAACGGCAGAGGTTGTATAATAACCAAAATTCAAGCATTATCTGGAGGATGCCGAGATGAGTGAAAAGATAGAGTTTACAAGTAATTATTCCGACCACAGTACAGATCGCGGTTTCCAGTTCGAATTCAATTGTGACCGTTGTGGTACGGGATACCGCACCCGTTTTCAACCCTTCGCGGCCGGGACGATCTCGAGCGCCATGAACACGGCCAGCAGTCTCTTTGGAGGTGTCTTTAGCAGCGCAGCCAACGTGGGAGAACAGGTGCGTTCTGCCTCCTGGCAAAAGGCACGTGACGATGCCTTCGTCAAAGCTGTGGAGGAATTGAAACCCGATTTCGTTCAGTGCCCGCGCTGTTCATCCTGGGTCTGCCGAAAGAGTTGTTGGAATACGCAACGCGGCCTGTGCAAGAAATGTGCCCCCGATATGGGCGTGGAAATGGCCGCCGCGCAGGCCAGCCGGACGGTCGAGGAAATATGGGCGCATTCCAAAGTGGCTGAAGGAGATCGGGAAATGCTGAAAGATGAAAGTTGGCGGGCGGGGGTGCGCGCCACTTGTCCGCAATGTAATGCGCCGCTGGCAGAAAATGCCAAGTTTTGCCCGGAGTGCGGGGCAGCCATCCGGGCGGAAAAGTTCTGCACCAAATGCGGAGCCAAGATCAAGCCAGATGCCAAATTCTGCCCGGATTGCGGGACGAAACAGGAGTGACTCATTAGAGTAAAACATATACTCATGCGGTTCTAAGCATGTGCCTTGCCCTTTTAGGTATACTACTGCTTCCTGCATAAATAGATGAACTTTCCTGTAGCGAAAAGCTCCCGGAAATAACGTGGTTCAGGTTCAGTTATTTACGCAGTAGCCTGTAAACAATATTCCCCAAATATTTCAAGGAGCATTGGTCATCTCGGAATGAAAATCGAATCGAATATACACATCATCCACGGAGTCGCCGCCAATCCTTATTTGCTGGTTGACTCGGATGGGTTGACTTTAATTGATACTGGTATTCCCGGTAGTGCACAAAAAATCATCAGGTACATCAAGCGTGCGGGGTATTCGCTCAGAGATCTAAACCGCATCCTGCTCACGCATGCCGATTACGATCATGCGGGCAGCCTGGCCGCGCTCAAAAAGGCGACCGGAGCGCGCGTCTATGCCAGCCTGTATGAGGCCAGGGCGGTGGCAACCGGGCAGTTCCCGCGCTCGCTGAAAACCGATAACATCTTCCTTAAACCCGTCTTCGCGCTGGCAGAACGTCTGGGAAGGATAGACCCCGCCCATGTGGACGAACACTTATCCGATGGTCAGGTGCTGCCGATTCTGGATGGACTATTTGTGGTGGATACCAAAGGCCATACGCCGGGTCATCTATCGTTCTTCGTGCCATCCGTGGGGATACTGTTTTCCGGCGATTCAATCTTATCCGTGAAAGATCGGCTGGTCGGCTCACACGGATCTGTTACTTGGGACCAGGATAAGGCTGACGCGGCCGTGCGTAAACAATTGGCGCTCAGAGCCCGGATCGTTTGCTCGGGGCATGGGGCCGTGGTGAAGGATGGATTGGCCAGGCTGCTTAAACTGACAGAGGGTTTCGCAGTGTCTCCAGCATATCAGCGTCTTTGAGACGGGAACGGCCGCCTTTTGTGCCGAAGCAGAACGAAGCAGGAACAAAAAAGTGGAGTGCGGACTTACATGTCTGCACTCTTTTTTGATATGATAAGAATATGCAGTTATTTTTATACGCCACCGGTTTTAGCTTGTCAGGGTATATCTCCGGTTAGCTGCCGTTCGCCATCTGGATCACTCGCCTGGACAAGAGCGTGGATGTGCGCGAGGCGGGCTCCGGTCATGCCGGTACCACCAGCACCATCTGCCAAGCGGGATAACTGCCCGGTGCCCTGGTCTTCGTGCTGGATGAGGCCAAGGGTTTTGGTCCCACCTGGCTGGTGCTGCACTTCGCCCCGGCGGCCTGGATCGCCCTGCTGACGGCTGCGATGGCGGTCATAGGGCATTGCTGGCCTGCCTTCGCCGGTTTTTGAGGCGGTATGGGCCTGACCACCGCGAACGAAGGCATGATGGCTACTGCTCGGTTGCCATTCTCATTATCTATGCCAAGGTGGGCATACTGACCCTGCTCCTGTGCCATAGAGCGCGTGCAAGCGTGATCACCAGGATCCTGTTCGCGCCTTTGCTGTGGCTGGCCGGGTTGCGCGGCCCGGCGGTGGGCGTGGTGATCGCCTTCCGGTTCCTGATCGACTGGAATCGTATATACCGGGAACTCTGGCTAAACCGGGAGAAAAAAGCCAAAGTAGAGGGATCGGCTTACCGATTCTTTTTGTACCATGAACCTGTTACCGGGGCTGGAGCGATTTTCCAGCTCCGGGCATTATTAATGCGAAATCCGAGTTGAGTCTTTTCCTGTTTTGGTGTAAAGTTAACCCATGTTGGCTTCCACCTCCCTCGTCCTCGTCTGCCTGCTGCCCATGCCGCGCGACCTGGAAATTGCACGCCTGCTGGGCTGGTATCGCATCCCGTTCCGCAGCGCGCCAAAAGTGGTCGCCGTGGACTATCTGGCGTTTTACCAGCCTGGCAGCTTCGGCGAAGGAGCCGGGCGCATCGAGTGGATCGCTCCGGTGCGCGGCCACGAACTGACCACGCGGGCCGAACTCCTGAGAGATGAGTCTGACCATCCGAGGGCGGGCGAGGAATACTTCAAGATCCAGCTTGGTCCGCTGGAGAGACTACCGCGCCCGGTGGTGGCGGAGAAATGGAAGCGGCTTACCTTCCTGTACACCACGGGGGAATATTTGCTCAAAGCGCAGACGGTCAACGACCTGGTGGTGCAGAGCGACGAGCGGCAACTGCTCTGGCAGTCGCTGCGCGAGCGGGCGGAGAACGAGCAACTCTACAAAACCGATTTGCCAGAAGCGGATATTCCGCCAGAAGTGTTGATTGCGTTGTTGGGGATAAAGGAACTAAAAGCGCCATACGAGACAAAAGAACCGAAGGAACCAAAAGAACCAAAGGTGCCAGAAGAACCAGAGGATAACGAATGGTAGAGAAAATTGAGAAAACCGAAAAGGGTTTTCGCAAATTGTTGGTTTGGCAAAGGTCGCACCAGTTGGTTTTGTTAATCTACAAATTGACGGCAACTTATCCAACGTCCGAGTTATTTGGGTTGACTTTGCAAATGCGCCGGGCGGTAATCTCTGTGCCAGCGAATATTGCAGAAGGCTATGCCGCGGGGGGCATAGGACAATTTGCCCGGTTCCTCAATATTGCACAGGGGTCACTTGCAGAAGTTGAATACTACTTAATCCTCTCCCAGGATTTGAATTACATCACTGCCGCACAATATCAGGAAACCGAAACCCTGCGCGGGGAAGCCGGTTTTCTTCTATATCGTCTAATCCAATCTTTGGAAAAATAGATTTTGGCACTTCTGATGCCTTTGGAGCTTTTTCTTATGCTTATAAAAAATGCCACTCTTATCACCGCTTCCGAAACCTTCCAAGCCGACCTTCTTATTGAAGGCGAAAAGATCGCCCAGATCGGCCAGAACATAGACGCACCGGAGCATGAAGTATTGGATGGCACTGGTAAATATATCCTCCCCGGCGGAGTGGACCCGCACGTCCACCTCGACCTGCCCATGTTCGGAACGGTCTCCTCGGATGACCATTACACCGGCACGAAGGCCGCCGCGTTCGGTGGGACCACTACGGTCATTGATTTCGTCTCATTCGATTTCTCCACTCTGAGTGAGTCCGTTGACAAGTGGCATATGAAGGCAGAAAAAGCCGCCGTGGACTATTCCGCCCATATGAACCTGACCCGTTTCGGCGAGAAGATTGCCGCCGAGATCCCGTTCCTGCCCGGGAAGGGCATCACCACGCTAAAAGTTTTTACCGCCTACAATGGCCGCCTGCGCCTGGTCGACGGCAGTATCTTCAAAGCCTTGCGGATCGCGCGTGACAACGGGATGCTGGTCATGCTCCATGCCGAGAACGGTGACGTGATCGAGACGCTCACCGTTGAGGCACTGGCCGCGGGACACACGACCCCCGAATGGCACGCCAGAACCCGCCCGGCCTGGGGCGCGGTCGAGTCGGCGCTGCGGGCGTTCGCCCTGGCCGCCAGCGCGGATGCCTCGCTGTACCTGGTCCACATGAACACGGCTGGTGAAGTGGATATGCTCCAGTATGCGCGTGAACGCGGCGTGAAGGTGATGGGAGAGACCTGTCCGCAATATCTCTTTTTCACCGAGGCCGACCTGCGCCGCCCGGACGGGGCGAAATGGATTTGCTCGCCACCCATACGCACCGCCGCCGACAACGCCCGTCTGTGGGAAGGCTTAACGGATGGCATAATCCAAACCATCGGCACTGACCACTGTCCATTTTTTTACGATGGCACGAAGCCGATCCTGTACGAAGGGAAACCAATCACCATCCCTGGCAAGGAACTCGGCGTGGACGATTTCTCCAAGATCCCCAACGGCCTGCCCGGGGTGGAGGACAGGTTACCAGTTCTTTGGACGACCGGTGTCGGATCCGGGAAGTTGACGGCCAACCAGTTCGTGGCACTCACCTCCACCAACCCGGCGAAGATTTTCGGACTGTACCCGCGCAAGGGTGCGCTCGTCCCCGGTGCGGATGCCGATCTGGTTATCTGGGACTCTGAGAAAAAAGTGAAATATGGTGTTGCTATGTCCCACCAACGGACAGACTACAACCTGTACGAGGGCTGGGAATTAACCGGCTTCCCCGAGAAGGTTTTTCTGCGCGGTCAGTTGATCGTGGAGGGGGAGAAATGGCTTGGGAAGGCAGGTATGGGCCAATTCCTCCCGAGCCAGCCCAGGGCGCCTGTCTTGTAGTGGGGAACAAAATGACTGCCAATACCATCATTAAGGTAAGCCTTGCTGATCTTACTGCTTCCTGCATGAAAAGATAACCTTTCCTGTAGCGAAAAGTCCGGAAATAACGTGGTTCAGGTCCAGTTATTTACGCAGTACCCTGTAGAAAGGAGAAAATGATGAATAAGCGCCTGTATGTCCTCTTCACCGCAGCAATCATGCCTGCCTTGCTCTTGTCCGCCTGCGGAGCCGGGAAAGTCGCCGAGTCTAAACTGGAACGCGTCTCGAATCCGAACGTGGCCGCCTCGGACGTGGAGCAGTTAGTTGCTGGTAACACCGACTTCGCCTTCGACCTCTACCAGGCCGTGCGTCCCTCGAACGGAAACGTGGTTTACTCGCCCTACAGCATTTCCCTGGCCTTTGCCATGACCTATGGCGGGGCGCACAGCGAGACGGCCACCCAGATGGCAGACGTGCTGCATTACACTCTGTCCGGGGATCAATTCCATCCCGTCTTTAACGCGCTGGACCTCGACCTTGCCCGCCGTCCAAACCAGGCCGCTAGCGTGGACGAAAAAGAGCGGTTCCAACTGAGCATCGCCAACTCACTGTGGGGGCAGGATGGCTGGCCGTTCCTACCGGAATATCTCGACCTGCTGGCAGTAAACTACGGCGCCGGGATGCGCCTGGTGGATTTCGAGAATGCTCCAGAGAGCGCCCGGCGGCAGATCAATGATTGGGTCTCCGAACAGACGAGAGGACGCATCAAGGATATCATCCCATCGGGAATGATCGACCCAGTGACCCGGCTGGTGCTGGCTAATGCCATCTACTTCAAAGCCACTTGGGAATATAAATTCAATGCCAACGATACCGCCGACAAGCCGTTCTATCTACTCAACGGCGATACGGTCAGCGTGCCGATGATGGAAATCAGCCACCAAGTGAATCTGTCCTATGCGGCGGGGGATGGCTGGCAGGCGGTCTCCCTGCCGTATAAGGGCGGCCTGACCGAGATGGTGGTCATCGTGCCGGATGCCGGGAATTTCGAGACTTTCGAGTCGACCCTGAGCGCGGAACGCTATGATGAGATCCTCGCAGCGATGGAACCGCAGGATGTCATCCTCTCCATGCCGAAATTTACGTTCGAGACCCAGTTTGGATTGAAAGATATCCTGGCCGGCATGGGCATGCAGGCTGCCTTTGATCCAAACACTGCAGATTTTTCCGGGATTGACGGCCAGCGTGATCTGGTCATCAGCGATGCCATCCACAAGGCGTTCATTGCTGTGGATGAAAAAGGCACCGAAGCAGCTGCCGCGACGATCATTATTATGGGGCTGGGAGCCATCATGCCGCAAGGGATTGTACTTACTATCGACCGCCCGTTCTTCTTTTTCATCCGGGATGTTCCTACCGGGACGATCCTGTTCATGGGACGGGTGCTGGAGCCACAATAAAGTCCCGAAGAAATAAAAAGGCCGCCAGTACAATCGCTGGTGGCCCTTTGTATTCTACGTCTACAACAATTCCTTCAACCTCGGGTGATGCCCATATACCCCGCGCCGCTGCTCTGGCAACAGGGTAGCAATGCGGCACATGACTTCGTTGGTGTATTGCCGCATGGCTGCGTCCCTGTCCTGCCCCTTGACCTCCTGCGGCAGAGTGAAGGGTGGACCCGCAACGATTTTGATGTCCAGCCGTTTGAAGTGCTTCAGCCGCTCCACAACCACCACATCCTCGGTACCGGTCAGCGCCACGGGCAGGACGGGTACGCCTGCTTTCCAAGCCAGGTAAATACCGCCCGGTTTGGCCTCGATCAGATTGCCGGACCTGGAGCGTGTTCCCTCCGGGGTGATGGTGAACACCTGTCCCTGTTGGAGCCGGCGCAGGGTCTCACGGATGGCGTGGATGTCGGCGTTGTAGCGGTCCACGAACATGCCGTTGACCAGTTTGACCAGCCAGCGGAAAACGGCGTATTTCTCATATTTTTCAGCAACAACCATGATGATATCGGGCCGGTCAAGGACGTAATAGGCGAGAGCCGCGTCCAGCCGCCCGATGTGGTTGGCGGCGATAACGAAACCGCCGGCGGGCATGTTTTCAAAGCCGACGATTTCCACGCGGGCGATAAGGCCGAGAATGAGGCGGACGAAGAACCGGAAGATTTTATGGGTGGATTTTTTCAAGTAATTCTTTCAAGCGCGGATGGTCGGCGTATGCGCCGCGCTGCTCCTGCGGAAGCAAGGCGGCAATGCGGCACATGATTTCATCTGTGTCGGCTTTCAGGGCTATGTCGCGGCTCTGCGCCTCGGTCGGGAGGGGAGGCAGGTTGAACGAAGGTCCAATTCTGACGATGACGTGCGGGCGATGCAGCCGTTTCAACTGGCCAAAGAAGTCTTTATCAAATGTGCCGCAAATCCCGACGGGCGCGAGCGGGTAGCCCATTTTGGCGGCCAGGTAACTGACTCCCAGCTTACCTTCGATCAGGTAGCCGACCTTCGAGCGCGTTCCCTCCGGGGTGATGACCAGCACTTCACCGTTTTTCATGCGTGCAATAACCTGGCGGATGGCTTTCAGGTCCGGGTTAAAGCGGTCAACGAAAAGGAAATTCAAACCGTGGCCGAGCCAGCGCATGATCCACAGCTTCTCCCATTTTTCGCCCACCAGCAGGACGAGATTGGTATTATTGATGATGTAGAACGGCAGGAAGGCATCCACCAAGCCGATGTGGTTGGCGGCGATGATGAAATTACTGGTGGTGGGTATGTTTTCCCGGCCGCGCACTTCAATGCGGGTCAGCAAGCGGAGCAGAAAGCGGATGAGGAAACGGGTGAATTTGAGTCGCATGGGACTATTCTACAACACATCTTTATTCGCGTTTCAGGATATGCGTGAGGATGGTCGCGCCGGAACCGCCGATGTTTTGCGCCATGCCGATGTGCGCCTCCGGGACCTGGGTCTTGCCGCACTCACCCCGCAGTTGTTGCACCACCTCGACCACCTGATACACCCCCGTCGCACCGACGGGATGACCGCGCGCCTTTAGCCCGCCACGGGTCATCACCGGGATGCGTCCAGTTGGGGTAATGTTCCCGTCCAGGCCGAGCCGCGGGCCTTGTCCGCGTTCGGCGAAGCCGCAAGCCTCCAGCGAGAGAGCTGACATGATGGTGAAAGCGTCATGTAGTTCGAACACGTCAATATCGTCCGGACCGACGCCAGCCTGCCGGTAGGCCTCCTGCGCCGACTTGTACGCCGCCGACAGGAACAGCGGCTCGGAGCGGCTGTGGAGGGCAAGCGTGTCGGTGGCGCAGGAAGAACCGGCAATCAGGATGCGGGTGCCACTGCGCACCGAATCGGCAGGGACGATGTACAGTGCGGCGGCGCCGTCCCCGATCGGCGAAGCGTCCAGCAGGTTGATCGGCGTAGCGATCATGGCCGACTTCTCGAAGTCCTCGAGCGTGATCTTGTGGTGCAGGCGGGCGTACGGGTTGTGCAGCGCGTTGGCGTGGGCGTTGATGGCAAACGGTGCGAAATCGGCGTGCTTCCAGCCGTACTCGTGCATGTAGCGGCGCATGATGAGGGCGCTCAGCCCGACGAACGAAACGCCCATTTCGACTTCGTAATCGGCGTCCGCAGCGGTGGCTAGAGCAGCGGTTACTTCGTGCGGCTGGCGATCGGTCATCTTTTCGACACCTGCCACGAGGGCGGATTCGAGTTCCCCAGAGGCCACCGCCATCAGCCCAGAACGAAGGGCGGCCCCACCGGACCCGCAAGCCGCCTCCACCTTGACGGCGGGGATCTTCAACCCGGCCCAGTGAGCCACGAGCGGAGCGAGGTTGTTCTGGCTGTTGATGATGCCCGACATCATATTGCCGAGAAAGAGACAATCGGCGCTTTCGCGCCCGGCATCTTTCAAGGCAGCTTGGATGGCTTCCACAGCGATCTGGCGGATGGATTTTTCCCACTGCTCGTCAATTTTGGTCTGGCCGATCCCGATGATGGCAACTGGTCGCATAATAAACCTTTCTTAACACAAAGGACACAAAGGGATTTGTGATGCAATTTATGTGGTACCTGGATTTTACCCGATGGTGCTGTCAGGGACTATCAATTTTCTTGGACCTCGGAAGTCTCAACGCTCAAATCTGACGCGGCCGCGGGTCGCGCACCAGCCAGAACAGCAGGCCGGCGATAACCAGTCCGCCGACAGCCGATACCATAAATGTGGCCTGGAAACCGGCCGTATCGGCAATCCAGCCGCCGAGCAAAGGGGCGATGATGGTGAAAGGAGCCACCAGGGTATTCGACAGACCGATGTAGGTGGGGCGGGTTTCTTCATTCCCGAACTCGGTGGTGATGGCCATGCCGATGGTCCAATAGGCCACGTTCGCCAGCCCGGAAAGGATAAAGACCAGGTACATCCAGTTCAAGGATGGCGCGCCCCAGGCCATCAGCGAACTGAGCGTGACGGCAACCGACCCGGCGATCAGCATGGCGCGGTGACCGAGACGATCTCCCAGCCAACCCATCAAGGCATTGGCAATCGTGGAAGTGATGGTCACTGCGGCGGTCAATAACCCAGCGGTCAGGTCGCTCATCCCGAAGCGGCGCAGGCCGTAGACGATATAGAAGGCGAAGCCCATGGTGGCGAACTGCGAGAGCAGGCGCACGACCAGGAAGTTGCTAAAATTTTTATCGGAGCGCAGGAGCTCCAGCCCGCCTTTCCAGGGTGAGGGCTGGCGGGCAGGGATGGCTTTTTCGTTGTCCACAGGCTCGCGGGTCAGACCCAGGAACACCATCGAGAGTCCCATCCCGGCGACGGTCAGGGTAAAGCAGATGGTAAAGTTAATCGGGTCATGGACCCGGCCCAGGATGTAACCGGCGGAGACAGCTGCGATGCTCATCAGCACGTTTGCCAGCGCGGCCTGTGCGCCAAAGAAAGTGCCGCGCCAGTCGGACGGAATAATCTTGGCGATCATGCTCTGCCAGCCGTTGGCGGTGAACCCGGCCCCCAGCCCCTGCCAGATGAGCATGAGGAAGGTCATAACCAGGGCGGCTTTGTTTCCCAGTGCGGTCATAAAGAGGGCCACCAGCGCCAGTCCAAGGTAAGGGAGGCGCTCGTGGATGGTCATCCACATCACCATCGGCTTGTAGCGCCGCAGGCGGGAGACCGAGTTTGCCATGAACAACTGCGGCAACTGCCACCCGACAGCGTGGATGGCGGGGATCAGTCCAATCAAAACAGCCGAGTGGGTCATCCGGCTGACGAAGAGGGTGATGATGGTGCCGACTGAACCGAAACCCCAGCCCAGCCCATAAAAAGCGCCGTCCAGCAGGTTGACAGTGATGTTGTATTTCAGGTGTTTGCGGACGGACTCTTCAAGACTGGGCATACCCGTCAATTCTACCACTTGCGTTTAATGGAGCAGTGAAGAGACATTGTAAATTGCAGATCTTAGATTGATGATTGAAGTGCAAAAGCCTTTACCACGACGGACACAAAGGAACTCAAAGGAAAAGAGCGTTGAATGTCAAACGTTGAACGTCAAAGAGGGTGTACAGGCATAACAACCGTATTCGGCAAGTCATCTCGCCGAACCGGTAGATGGCAGCTTTGATAACTCATGTCATCCACCAGCCGATGGCGGCTTGTCCGACGGGGATACCCTGCGGGTACGATGTGCTGCGCAAAGGCCGCCCCGGCTAGTGAGGCTGCCTCGACTCGTGGGGGCTGGAATCCGCCTCGGCTAGTTGTTTGTTTCCTCCAAAAAGAGGAAACAAACAAATGGTTGCTGCGAGGGGATTCTCAAGCGAGAGGCCTTCATTTTAAGGTTACCTTGTGGGCGTGAAAATTCGACAGGAATTGTTTTTAAGCAAATCAAACAAATCCCCTGTGGGGAGGAGAGTAGAGAGCGGAGAGCAGCCTCGACCAGGGGAGGATACCGGCGGGACTACCAGGGGTGGGGGTGCGAAGACCAGAGTGGCCAGGGGTGTGCATTGTTTCTGAGGAACAATTGAGGAACAATTATTCCTCTGCTAGAAGGGCATCGGGACGATGGAGGGGTTTTCGTCTCCGCGTCGCTCCGCTCAGACCGTCTCAAGCGATCCAAGCCCTGCACAATTTTGTGCTTTTTTTGCTAATTTCGCGGAACGAATACCCTGACCTCCTCGGGCACGATTTACCCTGCGGAGATGATCGGGCTGGGCGGACGATCGGGCAGGGCGGACGCCGTCCGCCCCTACGAGTGGGCTTCTTTGGAATATTAAGCTGTTAAGGTTCGAAAAAACGCGGTATTGAAAACCAGGAGTGCCGCAGACTCATGTTTGCGGCATGGTGATCATAGCACACATGTTCTATTTGTACAAGGACGATTTACTTGAGCGGCCGCCCAGAGGCGCAACAGCCTTATGAGTTTGCCGCCTGGAAAAACGCCAAGGCCAGGCGCTTTTCCACCCGCGCCGAGCACATGCCTGCCAACCACAGCTTCGTTTTACCGAGTAGGCCTTCGGCAGGCTGATTCAGACTGGTTCCTGCGCGAAGCCGCCAAGATCGAGCCACATACCCATGCTTACTTCACGGTCTTGCTGCAGACCCGTCCCCATCCCCAGCAGGCCTATCGCTCCTGCCTGGGCATCCTCGACCTGGCTCGCCAAGTTGGCGTTGAGTCTGGTCGAAACGATGGCTCTTACTCCAGCCTGCTGCGCTCCCTGGCAAAGCTCAATCTGCTCATCCTCGACGACTGGATGCGCGACACCATCACTATCCAGAACACTCAAGATATCCTCGAAGTCCTCGACGACCGCTTCGGCCACTCCTCTACCATCATCGCCAGCCAGGTCCCCGTTTCTGAGTGGCACCTGCGCATCCCAGACCCTACTCTGGTCGATGCCATCCTGGATCGTCTCGTACACAATACTCAACGCATCCAGCTCGAAGGAGAGTCCCAGCGAAAACTCAGAGCAGAACGGAGCATGCCGAACACATAAAGTATTATTACTTTGCCAGCGCGTTTTCCCTCCCCGCTGTGCGCCATACACCGTTTAAGGTGTGCGCTTTCACCGTTTTATGCACCAACCGAATGTTCTTTCTTATTTCAGCTTATTCGATACCTGTCATCCTCTTATACTCTTCTGGATCGCATAAAGCACAAATCATACCTTTAGGTACACCATGAGGACAATGACCAAGTTTGTCACGGGAAACGCGCTCGTCGTCAAGCTTATTATGACTTACTACTCCGGGTTCGCGACCAGATGATGTCCCAGGGCGTTCAACATCATATAACTTGGCGTATCCTAGCTTTTGGCGGGTACGCCAATTGGTTTTTATAATTTTTCCTTTACCTGTGATTTCGATATTTTTATTCCTAATTATTCTTGCTACTTCGTTTTTGATTATCCTGGCTATTACTTCTGGCTCAGGGAGGACGGTATATTTTTCTCGAAAAAAAACTTTCGTTATCACTTCATATTTTGGATTATTTGGGCGACACTTCTGTCGAACCCGGGAGAGATACTCTTCTGCAGAACCATAATCTATGGAAAATCGTTTAGCTAGGATTTTCACTTGATTGGATGCCATAAAGCCTCCTCTCCTTTCTTATCCTACCCAGATAAGTATACGACTTTGTAAAGTCTTTTGTAAGTTTTTATTCATTAATATTCCCATTCCTCGTGTGCCAGAGGGGCGCGGTTCAGTTCGTCACGGTAGAACCGCCAGGAGGGCAAATGTTTATTCATGTATGCCAAGAAATTATCATTATGATGCCGTTCAAGCAGGTGCACCATCTCGTGGACAAGGATGAATTCCAGGCTCCGGGGAGGTTTCTTAGCCAGCTCCAGGTTCACCAAGATGCGGCGCTCGTCGATGTTGCATGTCCCCCATTTGGTTTTCATTTGCTTGATGCCCCAATTACCAACCTCCACCCCCATGACCTGCTCCCATTTTACGATCAAGGGCGGTATAAGGTTTCGTAAATAGGTACGATACCAGGTCCGCATAAGGCGTTGGCGCTGTTGCAAAGTGCTTCCGGGGCGCATATATAGATCCATGGTCTTTTTGTTGCGAATGACCACCTGACCAGGTCCCTCACGTTGAATGACATTCAGGCGATAGCGCCCCCCTTGAAAGTAGTGGCTTTCACCGCTGACATATTCCCGCCTGGACTGGCGGTCCTGTTCATGGAACTTTCGCTGCTGGCGGTTGATCCAAGCCAGCCTTTCGATGATAGCCAGGCGTACTGCCTCATCGTCCAGCAGCAACGGCACAGCCACACGGATCCTGCCATTTGGCGGATAGACCGCCAGGTGCAGGTGCTTGATATCTTTGCGGACGACATCCACCGCAAAGCCGTTGACTTCAATCCGGTGCATGTCAATATTCATGCTGGTTCTTGACCAATTCAAAGATGCGCTCAACATCGGTCACGTTGCTGACGTTTTCAGCAATGGCATACTTAATTTCGCGTTCCTTGATCGTATTTCCTCGCCAGTCAGCATGACGGGTACTCAGTATTTTTTGATCGAGGGCCAGCGCCAGGGCTTCGTTTTGATCAAGATTGTCGTACAGAGACCTACGGGCAGCAGTATTGAGCGCACGGGGATAGTTGATGCCGCCACCAGCAGGGTTGGCCACCCGGCGGGTCAGTTCGACCAGTTTCCCGAGATATTCTTCATATTTTTGAGCCTGCATTTTCCGTTCCTTGATCAAGCCATCCAGTAATTCCGACATGCGTTCGTAGTATCTTGGATTGATGGGCTGCTCATCGATGATGACACGCCGCAGGTTGTTCTCGATCGCTTCCGCCATGGCTTCGCGATTGGCAGAGATACTTGCAGGCAGTTCCTTGAAAGCATCCTCTCCCCGTTCAACGATCAGGTTAATGAGGGTCATATCATCGAAAGCCGAGATCTTGCGGCTGTCTTCGGCCCGGATGTACGTATCAATCAGGTGGCGCATGGCGGGTTCGTACATCTTCATATCGACATAATCGCCGCTGGAGAGCTTGATCTCCAGGCGCACATTCTCATAGTATTCCACTTCCCGCTTTATGGTTTCGGTTTCGACCTCAGAGTACCCGGCCTCGGGCATTTCATTGGCCAGGTTTGCATAGGCGCGGATCAGCGAGGCGGTGAGCTTGTACAGGGTAATACGTTTGGGTTCATTATCTTTCAGGGCGTCTTTATCAGATGTGTCACGGGCGCAGAAATAATGCTGATATTCCAGTGTGCCTTTGGGGTGGGCAACGGGTTCACACAGGGCTTTGATTGCTTCGCGGGCTTCATCGAGATGCTCTTTGGCCTTATCCAGCCGGTTGCTGAGCAAGCCCATGACATCTTCTTTTTCATAGGCATCGAACGCGCCGGATGTGTAATCATTGACTGCCCCTTCGAGAGACTGGAACAGGTCCTTGTAATCAACGATGTACCCGTATTCCTTGTCCTCGCCGTCAAGGCGGTTGACGCGGCAGATCGCCTGGAACAGGCCGTGGTCCTGCATGTTCTTGTCGATGTAGAGATAGGTGGCGGGCGGGGCGTCGAAACCGGTCAGCAGTTTGTCTACCACGATCAGCAGTTTCATCTGGCCGGGTTCTTTGACGAATTTCTTCTTGACCTGCTTTTCAAACACCTCAACATCCTGCCCACCGAGCATTTTGTTATAGATCTCGTACTGCTCCAGCTTTTCGGTCAGACCTTCCCCGGTCTCTTCGCCCTTGATATCTCCATGATAGGGCCTGTACGAGGTGACAATCGCGCAGCGGTCGAAACCATGCGACAGGAATAACTCATAGAACTTGCAGGCCTGGTATATGCTGCCGGAGATCAGCAGGGCATTGCCATGCCCGCTCTGCAGGCGGTCGCGGGTCGCCATGTCGAATAGGATATCGGCAACGATTTTCTCAAGGCGGTCCTTCGAGCTGAGCACGGCCTGCAATGTGCCCCAGCGTTGTTTAAGCTGGGCGCGGGCAACATCTGTCAGGCCGCGGGTCTTTATCTCAAACCATTGGTCGATCTTCTCCTGGGAGGTGATGTACTGGTTGATATCGCGGGCCTCGTAGCGCAGGTCCAGCACCACCCCGTCCTTGACGGCTTCATCGTACTTGTAGGTGTGGATGTATCGACCAAAGATTTCGATGCTTTTCTGTTTATCAGCTTTCAGCAAAGGCGTTCCGGTAAAGCCGATGAACATGGCATTCGGCAGGATGGCCTTCATGGCCTTGTGCAGGTCACCCGATTGGGTGCGGTGGCATTCATCCACGAAGACAAAGATGTCGCCTTTGGCTTTGAAATCTCTGGGCAGGTTGTTCTGCAAATCCTGAATGAAGGCGGAAATATCCCCTTCTTCACGGTTGGCAAACTTATGGATCAGCGAGCCAATCAGCCAGGGCTGGGCCTGGTTGAGCATGGCGATCAGGTCTGCCCCGCTCGTGGTGCGGTGGATCTGCTCGCCCACCCCAAAGAAGATGCCCTCGATCTGCTGGTCGAGTTCGATGCGGTCGGTAATCACCAGCACTCGCCCGTTGGTGACATTCTCCCGGATCCACTTGGCAAGCCAGACCATGATCATGCTTTTGCCGCTACCCTGGGTGTGCCAGATGATGCCGCCTTCGCGCTGGCGGATGCGTTCCTGGGCGGCTTTGACACCAAAATACTGGTTATGGCGGCAGAGTTTTTTAATGCCGGCGTCAAAGGCAGTGAAATCGTGGATGATCTCGAGCAGGCGTTCCTTCTGGCATAGTTGGTCCAGGGCGCGGTCGAGGGGATTTTCGAGGGCGCCGGGTTCCTTCCAGCTCAGATAGTATTTTTCGGGGGTTTCGATGGAGCCATAACGCAGGCCCTGGGTGTCATTCCCGGCCATGATGATCTGGTTGGTGGTGAAGAAATGACGGATGAACTCTTTTTTCTGGTTATCCAGGTTCTGGCGGATGCCCTCCTCGACCGAGACAGTCGAACGTTTTAGCTCCAGCATTCCCAGGGCGATGCCGTTGACATACAGCACAATATCGGGCCGTTTGGCGTACTGCCCGCTGACGGTGACTTCCTCAGCAATGGCGAAATGGTTATTGCGCGGTTCTTTCCAATCCACCAGCCAGATGGTTTCGTTTTGTTCGCCCACATCGGTTTTTACCTTTACGCCGTAACGCAGCAAGCTGTAGACTTCCTTGTTGATGTCGTACAGACTTTTGTTCTGGTCGCCGGCGGCCTTGTTGAGCTCGTACAATACTTTGCTGATGAGCGTCTTTGTGACCCCACTCTCTATCAAGAAGGCGCGCAGCAGGTTCTCCTCGATGTTGCGGTTATCGGGGCGGTCTTCAAAGGTGCCCAGATATTTGTATCCAAGCGTCTCTCGGAACAATTTGACGATGCGGTTCTGGGTGAGGCGTTCTCTTTGTCCAACTGTTGTCATAGCTCACACCTGATTTACCTGCAAGGCATAGAATTCATCCTCTTCCCATTTTTGTGGATTGGCAAGGATGTATTGATAGATTCGTTCATATTCGCCCATGTTGCGGATGACATGGTCGTGATAACGTGCCTGCCACACAAATGGGATGCCATTCTGCCGGGCGAATTTCGTTACACCAATTTTATACCCGCGCACGATGGATGCAAGATTTTTCGATTGCGGGCCAAATCGGTTTTTAGGGCCATTCCGTAGAGACGCAATATTTTGCGTCTCTACCATTTGCGTCTCTACCATTGCGCCCGATTCGACAGGTTTGTTAATCACCACAATCCCGTGGACATGGTTGGGCATGACAACAAATTCACATAATTCCACAAACGTGAAATGTGCGGGGATTTCATTCCAGCAAACCAGCGCAGACTGCCCTAACGGGGACAGGGTCATTTCGCCGTCTGTGATTTCGCCAAAGTCGTGGGCGCGATTGGCAATACAGATGGTGACAAAATAGGCAGCGTTGCTGCTGTAATCCCACCCCACCCAGCGCACACTGGGGATGCGGTATTTGCCTTTGAATTTGTCCATGATGGCGTCATCCCGTATCTGTAGAGACGCATAATTATGCGTCTCTACGATATCAACCTGATCCTTCCGGTCAGCAGTTCCTGCATCATGCCCTGTTTGAGCAGTCGGGTTTTCTCGCGCTTTTTCTCCAGTGCTGCGATTTCAGCGTCCATATCGCTGAGAATTTCAGCGATGGCTTCTTGTTCTTCATATTTTGGAGCAGGAAAATTGAAGTTAACAAAATCTTTTTGATAGAGATGATTAATGGTTGAGCCTGCTTGAAGTTGTCGAAGGAAATCATCGAAAATCTTTGATCTCAAAACACAGTAAAAATAAAGAGGGAGATACTTGTTATTTTTGGGACGGATTACGAAAACGCCGCTGTTCAATGTCGCTTTACTTGGCAATTGGTCGATGTATGTGATTTTGCCAATTGTCCCGTCTTTTGTTACCAGAACATCACCAATATGAACTTGAATATTTTTGTCTTGGTCGTATCTGTTTTTCTCAACAAAATGACATTCTTCCCAATTTACTTTTCCATCAATAAAATCTGTACCAGTAATCAGGCGATATTCGCCAGTGGATAAGTATTCTGCCGTTGTAAGACCTTGCCAACCAATACGGGCCTTTAGCGTTGAATGCTCTGCCATGTAGAGGGTTTCCCACTCCCCGCGGAACCCTGGCAACCGCCTTTTCCCCGTTAGCAACTCCTGCATGGCGCCCTGTTTGATGAAACCTTTTTTGGCGATTAAGGCGTCGAGGATGGCGAGGAGAGCATCCACGTCGCTCAGGGCGACGGCGATGAAGAGTTGTTCGGGGAGAGGAGGAACGGGTATTTGAAAAGACTTGATTTGACCAAAATTCAAACCCTGCCGATTACCTCCCGCTTGAAAACTATCAATCTGTTTTTGTCCATTTTTAGAGAGCAGGAACAAATTGAGAAAGCTGGGATCAAGGCTACTTCCATCTACTCTGATTATGCAAACATGCTGGTTTACATTTCCACCTTGAAGTCTGCTATCTGCGACAGCGCTTCTGCCAATAGATGCGCCTGTAATGTTCAAAAGCACATCATTCAATTTAATTTCAGTAGCAGAAAAAGTGGCGTGCGTTTGCTCATCAATAAAAGCAATATCGTCGAGCAATAAAGTGCCCCACCCTACGTTTTGGCTTCTTGTGAAAGGTCGCCCTTCTTTTATGTACACCCTTTCTCCACCTGTTGGAGTTATCCCGCTGCCTATCTTTGTAGTTAATTTCTTCAATGGGACAATATCCCAATCTCCGGGGATGACACCGACTTCGGTTTGTTTGAAACCTTTTTTTACTTCCATACAAACCCCATCTTTTGCATGTGGGTGTCCACTCTGGCGGCCAATTCTGTCACGGTCTGGGTTTGCTGCGGCAGGGGGGAGGCGTAACGTTCCGCCAGTTCCTTAATGCGCCCGGTCAGGGTTTGTGAGATACGATCCAGTTCGATATGCACAGCGGCGGTGAGCGCAGACAGCCATTTGTCATCCACCACCAGAGTGATGACCTCGGACTGTGGAAGGGCGTTGTATTTTTCGGCCACCGTTGTATCCAGCGCCTGCTGTGCATTCTTTACTTTATGTCCGGCTTCGGCTTCTTTTTCAACCAGGTCGAAGTATTTTTCAAGCACGATGCGTTCATCGGAAGCGTCATTGTCATTTCTGATTTGCGCCAAGCGTGTGGTCACTACACCCTTGTTGATCTTGCCACCATCGCTCACTTCTGCCAGCAAGCCTTCTTCTCCGCTGTGTTCTTCGCTCAACTCGTCAATCTGGGCGGTAAAGGCTTCCGCTATGGCTTTCAGGGTCTCGATC
>Ga0105152_10000085_pt1 | contig 21315 bp, 22 predicted proteins | sample LakBais05cmmetaG_FD_81534 | JGI IMG/M metagenome (GOLD analysis project Ga0105152, IMG submission 81534) | Lake sediment microbial communities from Lake Baikal, Russia to study Microbial Dark Matter (Phase II) - Lake Baikal sediment 0-5 cm | ecosystem: Environmental > Aquatic > Freshwater >...
GATTGAAAGACACCGTCCAGGAGGGCAAGACCGGCTTCCTTTTCCAGGAAGCAGTGGCCGGGTCCATGGTGGAAGTGTTGGAGCGAGCCCTGACCGTCTATGCCAGGCCGGAGAAGTGGCAGATCTTCCAGCGCAATGGTATGAAAGAAGATTTCTCCTGGCCTCGCTCGGCGCGCCAGTATGCCATCATTTACCGTTCGTTAGTGTCCGGTTCGTAGCAAATAAGATCCCAAGAGGTGACGCATGAAAACACGAGCGATTATCATGGCTGGTGGGGAGGGGGCCCGCCTGAGTGCGCTGACCGCCAAGCGCACCAAACCGGCTGTCCCCTTTGCAGGCAAATACCGCATCATTGACTTTGCGCTTTCGAACTGTGTCAATTCCAATATCTTCGATATCATGGTGCTGGCGCAGTACCGTCCGCAATCCCTTATTGAGCATATCGGCGCGGGTACGCCCTGGGACCTGAATCGCGACTTCACTGGCGGGGTCCGCATCCTGACCCCTTATAAGGCCCGTTTCGATTCGGACTGGTTCGAAGGCACGGCGGACGCCGTCCAGCAGAACTTCACCTTTATCAAACAGGGTTCTCCAGACCTTATACTCATCCTGTCGGGCGACCACATCTACTCGATGGATTACGACGCGATGATTACATTCCACATTGACCAGCAGGCGGACCTGACGATTGCCACGATCCGCGTCCCGCTGGAAGAGGCTTCCCGTTTCGGCGTCCTAACGGTAGACAAAAAGTACCGCGTCAAATCCTTCCTCGAGAAACCCAGGAATCCGCCTTCGGACCTTATCAACATGGGTGTCTATCTGTTCAACCGCGAACTTCTTGACCGGGTACTCTGGGAAGACCACCTGCGCGAAGACTCCACGCACGATTTCGGCAAAGACATCCTGCCGCGCCTGGTCAAAAGCAAGCGACGGGTAATTGCTTTCCCGTTTACCGGCTATTGGATGGACGTGGGTACCATCCTATCCTACTGGCAGGCGCACATGGATATGCTTTCCCCGAACCCGCCGCTGAAACTATACGACCGCAGCTGGGTCATCCATACCCGTACAGAGGAACGCCCGCCGGTCCGTATTCCCCAAAACGCTTGCGTTTTTGCCAGCATGATCTCGGACGGCTGCACCATCCAGGAAAACGCACGTGTTGAAAGCAGTGTGCTCTCGCCGGGCGTGATTGTGGGTCCCGGGGCCGTGGTGCGCGAATCCATCATCCTGACAGACACGATCATTGAGAGCGGGGCAGTGATCGAGCGCGCCATTCTCGATAAACGCGTGCATGTCGAGCAGAATGCCCGTGTTGGCGGCGGCATCGCCAATCCAGATATCCAACTGGCTGTGGTGGGCAAGAACAGCATCATCCCATCTGGCATGATCGTCGAGCCGGGGGCTACTATCGGTACAGATGTTGCCGCCTCCGATTATCCCGGCCCGGCGGTAAAATCGGGCGAACTTTTGGAGACAAAGAGACAACCTTATGAAATTTGAACGCGCTTCTGGAATTCTACTCCACCCCACTTCCCTCCCCGGTCCCTATGGCATCGGCGATCTCGGTCCGGCCGCCTACCGCTGGGTGGACTGGCTGGCAGGCACCGGCTGTAAACTCTGGCAGGTGCTCCCGCTCGGTCCCACCGGCTACGGCGATTCGCCTTACCAGTGCTTTTCAGCATTTGCCGGGAATCCCTATCTCATCAGCCCGGAATTTCTGTTGCGTGACAACCTGCTCCATTCGAATGACCTCATCGAGCAACTGGACTTTGACCCGGAGCGGGTGGATTTTGGGGCACTCATCCCCTGGAAATTAAACCTGCTCGAGCGGGCCTTCATCCGCTTCTCTTCGGGCCCCGGCACTATCCGCGCTGACCCTTCGACTTCGCTCAGGGCAAGCTTTGATTCTTTCTGCGCTGAAAACGCCTCCTGGCTGGACGACTATGCCCTGTTCATGGCGATCAAAGAAGCCCACGGCGGCGGTTCGTGGGATGGCTGGCCGGAGCCGTTACGCAAGCGTGACCCGGTTGCGCTGGATGAAACCCGGAAAACCCTGGCTTCTTCGATATTGCGCTTTACTTTTTATCAGTTTGCCTTCTTCGGCCAGTGGAATGCTCTGCGTGATTATGCCCACCAGAAGGGACTGCGCATCATCGGCGACATCCCCATCTTTGTGGCGAATGACTCCTCGGATGTGTGGTCGCACCCCGACCTGTTCTTCCTTGGCGCGGATTTGAGGCCGATCGTGGTGGCGGGTGTTCCACCCGATTACTTCTCCCCGACCGGGCAGTTGTGGGGCAATCCGCTCTACCGTTGGGAAGTACACAAATTTACCGGCTATACATGGTGGCTGGAACGCCTGCGCGCCACCTTGAAACTGGTGGACATCCTTCGCATTGACCATTTCCGCGGCTTTGCCGGTTACTGGGAAATCCCGGCTGAAAAACCGACTGCCGAGGTCGGGCGCTGGATCCCGGGTCCGGGCGCGGACTTCTTTAACGCGGTAAAAGCCAGTCTGGGTGCGGACCTGCCCATCATCGCTGAAGACCTGGGCTTAATCACTCCCGATGTGACCGCCCTGCGCGACCAGTTTGCCTTGCCGGGGATGAAGGTTTTGCAGTTCGGTTTTTCTGGCCCGGATAATCCGTTCCTGCCGCACTCCTACCCGCAGAATTGCGTGGTTTACACCGGTACGCACGACAACGATACCGCCCGCGGCTGGTATGGATCTGCTCCAGAGAATGAGAAGGATTTCGCCTGCCGCTACTTGGAGATCGATGGCTCAGACTTTGCCCGGGACCTGATCCGAACAGCCTGGAAGTCTACGGCAGTCTTTGCCCTTGCTCCATTGCAGGACTTCATGGCGCTGGGCACCGAGGCGCGCTTCAACTACCCATCCCGTCTCGGCGGCAACTGGGAATGGCGCATGACGGAGGCTGCTTTGAGCGGGGAGTTGCAGGGAAGCATCAGGGAACTGAACTGGCTGTATCAGAGATAAAGAGCACTGCCCCGGTAAACAGGCCGGGGCGGTGAGTTTCATAAAAAATAATCGGTCTTTATAGGACGCGGACGTGCGCGGATTTACAATGGTAAAAGCCCTTTTCCCGCACTATTAGCGTCCCATTCGGGGGCACCTTAACGTCAATTATGGATATCAAAATCGTCTGTCATTCTGAGCCCCGACGGGGCTGGAGACCTTCGCCGCGCTCAGGGTGACATTCCTTTGAGGACTTCTGGCTCTCAAATACCTTTTCCATAACTCACGTTATTTATTTCTTCAGAATCCGGATACCCATCCAGACTAGCCAGGCGGGATACAGCACCACCGCGCCCAGCCCTGCGGACAGGCTGTTGATTATGTTATTCGGCACGAGGGTATTGGCGAGCACCGCAGCGAACAGCAGGACACCGCTCACGATACTGAGGATGCCCATCCAGAGCGGCCAGCGGCGGCCCCGGATGCCGATGGCGTTCATCCCGACCGCCCAGGCTGCCAGCCCCCCAAATAGCAGCCAGCCGGAGTTCAGGTTGGCCTTGCCGATGAAGTTCAGTCCCTCGGCGGACAGCCCGAGGAAAGCAAGCGCGGTCAGCCACGCGGCCCAGCCGGCCTCGTCCTCTTTCACCTGCCGTCAGATGGCGGGCAGGACTCCGAATCCGCCCAGCACGATGCCGACGCGCGATGCCCAGAACAGCCAGTAGGGCGGGACGAACGTGGTCACGCCGTTGACGATGAGCATGAGCGCCATCGCAAATGCAGACCATGCACCAAAATGGTTCAGTTTCTTCTCTTCCATGTTGTCTCCTTATTGGGTGATTATTTTAGGCTAACTTTATGGCTCAGTGGCGGAGCCGCTGTCCGCTTGAGACGGGGTTGGATTAAAATTAGATAAAAAATTTTAGCATAAATCCTTATCGGAATTCTTTTGGGTGGCGTCTGGCCGTTTATCGAGGGATAAAGCCCGCTAAAAGAGAAATTATTTCTTCTCTCCCCTGGCTGCCAGCCAGATTCCCGCCAGGATCAAAACCGCACCGCCGATTTTCACCCACCCCGGCTGTTCCTGAAAAATGAAATAAGCCAGGATGGTAGAGCCAACCGGCTCACCCAGCAGGGTGACAGACACGAACGAGGCCGGCAGGTATTTCAACGCCCAGTTGAAAATCGAATGCCCGAATAACTGCGGCACCAGCGCAAGCAGGGCGAACCACAGGTACGCCAGCGGGGGCAGCCCGAGCGGGCTTTCTCCCATCCCCAGCATGATGACTATCAGCACCACCGCGGCCATCCCGTAAACGACAAAAATATACGGTACGAGCTCCATCTTTGCCCGCAGTTTGCGCCCCACCAGCATGTAACCGGCGGCCATCCAGGCCCCGGCCAGCGCCAGGAAATCGCCCAGGAAGGCCGTCCCGCCGAAGAAGGTCCGCAGCAGCGGGCAGGCCAGCGCACCCGCTTGCCAGGCACAGGCATCGCTCAACCCGACGATGACTCCGCCCGTCAGCGCCAGGATCATTCCGACCACTGCCGCCGTCCCGAGGCGCTCGCGCAGCACCAGCGGAGCGAGAATCGCCACCCACAGCGGCGTGGTTGTCACCAAAACAACCGAACTGGCAATGGTGGTGTATTCGAGAGACGTGATCCAGGTGGCGAAGTGTAAAGCCAGGAAGAGGCCCGAGAGCAGAGCTAAAACCCATTCCCGGCGGCTCAATCGGCGCAGGACGGACCGGTAACGGGTTAACGCGAAGGGAGCCAGGATCAGGCTGGCAATCGTCAGCCGCGCCGCGGCGATGACGATGGAGGGCGCACCTTCGTGCTGCGCGAAACGGATGAAAATGGCAGCGGTGGAAGCGGCCGATATACCGGCCAGCAGGCCCAGGGTCAATGTGGAGCGGCGGGGAGCGGGGGTGGCACTCATAATCCCTGAAGTATACTGCTTGCGCAGTTTATGTTAGCGATTTGTTAGAAATCCCGTCCCCATCTTGACTTTGATGAAGTAAATAGTATAATAAAGATGATATTTATCATAAATAATCAACCGATAACAAGGAGAAAACCCTATGTCATTCCAACTCAATTCCCTCCCATACGCCTACGACGCATTGGAACCTTTTGTTGATACCCTGACGATGCAGATCCACCACGACAAACACCACGCCGCTTACGTCACCAACCTAAACGCCGCGCTGGAGAAGCACCCCGAACTGGCGGGGAAGTCGCTCGAAGCCCTGCTCACGGACCTGAACGCCGTCCCCGAAGATATCCGCACCGCGGTCCGCAACCACGGCGGCGGGACTTGGAACCACGATCTGTTCTGGCAGGTGATGGCTCCCCAAGCTGGCGGCGAACCGCAGGGCGGACTGGCAAAGGCCATTAACACCGCCTTCGGTAACTTTGCTAACTTCAAGGCCGAGTTCGAGAAGGCCGCCATGGGCCGCTTCGGCTCCGGCTGGGCCTGGCTGGTCAAGAAGGGCAGCAGGCTGGCAGTGGTCTCGACCGCCAATCAGGATAATCCGATATCCGATGGGATGACCCCGCTCCTGGTCCTGGATGTCTGGGAACACGCCTACTACTTGAAGTATCAGAACCGCCGCGCCGAGTATGTTGGCAACTGGTGGAACGTGGTCAAATGGGCCGAGGTTGCCCGCCGGTATTCAGCAAAATAGATGTTCCAGAGTGAAAGCTCATGCCCGGACTTTATGTCCGGGCTTTTTGTTGCACAATTCTGTCAGGACAGATATAATATGTGTATCTTTACCGTAAAATTCCAATAGGAGGAACAAAATGACGTATATTATTACCAGCCTGTGCTTGCGCGACCGCGGCTGCATCGAAGTTTGCCCGGTGGAGTGCATCGTCCCCGGCGAACCGGTTGAGAAGTATCCCTGGATGTACATTGACCCGGATACCTGTATTGATTGCGGCGCATGCATCCCGGAATGCCCGTTTGCGGCCATCTTCCCGGAGGATGAGGTGCCGGCGGCGTACACTGCCAAGGGCGGTGAATTCATCAGCAAGGTCGGTCTGGCCGGTCACTTCGAGGGCACCAATCACCACGGTACACATGTGGTGCTGGAAACTGTCAAGCAGTTGAACGCAGGGGAAGTGGTCAACCTGCGCGACGATATTCAACCCAACTACGATTTCTTCAAGTCCGGTCCAGGTTACGGAGCGAAAGACCAGGACAACGGAATGTAGTTATCCCCTGCCACAAGATAAAACCATACGTGAAACCCGGTTTCTCCAATGGACCGGGTTTTGGTTTATTGTGGGAATTGTGGAGGTGATATGGTAAACAGGGGGTGTTGGGCGGGCGAAGCCCGCCCAACACCCCCATACCTTTCCCAGGAATTCCATAAGACCCGATTTCTTTTTTGTGCGTATAATCGAAATATGAACGATAAGGAGAAAACGATGAGCGGCGGATTACGCCATTTCCTTTTCCTTGGGCTAGTGGTTATTCTGCTGGCATCCTGTTCCCGGCAGCCGTTCCCAGCCACGCCTGCCACCTCTACACCAGAGCTGCAGAACAATCCGCTGGCGACCCCGACCCCACAACCCACGCCGACTCCCATGCCGCGCACCTTGACCATCGGCGCCGGGAGTGAATCGGGGGTTTTGACCGATATAACCACTGGATTCCGCCAGTCAGGTGAGTTGCAGAATATCGAGTCCCTTTCGGCTGGAACCCTAACTGTGATAAACTCTTAGTCAAGGATTGAGGGCATTTTTATGCCCTTCGCGTTGAGGAGTTTTTATGATCTTCGATCCCACGTTCTTAAGCGGTTTTACCCTTCTCCTGACCGGTTTCACCGGAGCCTTTTTGGTGGCCCTGTGGGTAGCGCTGGTGGTCTGGACCTATCGCGACATTCGCGCCCGTCACCGTGACCGATTAGTGCATTTCCTGGCGGCAGCGCTGGTGGTGTTGTTGAATCTAGCCGGTGTGCTGGTCTATCTCGTCCTGCGCCCGTCTCGCACTTTGGAAGAGGAATACCAGCAGACACTGGAAGAGGAAGCCCTTTTACAGGCCATAGAGGACCAGTCCGTGTGTCCTGGCTGTGAGCGGCGCATCAAAGACGATTGGGTGGTATGCCCATCCTGCCAGACGAAACTGCGCAAACCCTGTCACTCCTGCGGGCGGCTGATGGAACTGCCCTGGAATATATGCCCGTATTGTGGCACACCTGCGCCAGGGATGCGAAAGGAAGGGGGGACGATGGACGATGTGGTGAGGGGTTTGCAGGTAGACGAAGACAAATAGGTTTATGGGGGTGTAGGTCGGGCGAAGCCCGACCTACACCCCTATTTACCCCATCGCAACGGTGATTCCCAGAGAACCACGACCTAAACCAGCCACTTCACAATAATGTAGGTGGAATATTAAAGGTCGTATTTTTACTGTATAATGCTATTACAAACCTAGTTTGGAAGGAGTTTCCTATGAAGCGTGGACGTATATTCATCTATTTAGCGCTGATTATATTCATCGCTGTGGCTGCCGTTGGAGGATATTTATGGCTGCGCCGTACCCCCTCTACAACTCAGCCTTCTGCAACTCAAGCCACCCCGGGAATGCACTACGTCGAAATTGTTACGGCTGGCCAGAATATTTCCCCCGGCACGCCCATTACTGAGGCGATGTTGAGTTCCATCCAAATCCCCGACACTGCACTCGTTCAGGGACTATTTACCAACAAAGCCGACGTTGTGGGCATGTATGCCAAATATTCGATTGCCCAGGGTGTCCCGATCACGGATTCGATGGTCTCGGTGACGCCGGGCAATGTCAACCTTCCCGGCTCCTCCTGGGCTCCGTTTATCCCGCAGGGGTTGACGGCCGTGGCCATCCCCATTACGCGCCTCTCCTCCGTGGCTTATGGTATCCGCGATGGCGATTATGTTAATATCATCGTGACCTTGTTGCTTGTAGATGTTGATCCCACGAATCAGAGCATCCTGCCCAATTTCACTGCTAATGTCATGTTCCCAGGAGTGACCGGCAATGGCGTTCAATTGACTGCGCTGATAACTTCTGGCGGAGAAGGGTCAAGACTGGGAAGGACGATATTAGACGAAAATCTGAACCAGCCTGTTTACCTTGTCCCGGCTGAAGGTCAGCGCCCGCGCCTGGTTACGCAGATGATCGCGCAAAATGTCCAGGTGCTGCACGTGGGTACTTTCCCGCTCCCAGGCGAAACGGTTTCTGATCAGTTGACATTGTTCGCATCTGGCATAGGCGCAACCGCAACACCTGTGCCCGCCGGGCAACAGCCAGCTGTTGTTGTCACGCGCCCGGACATTGTTACGCTGATGGTTTCACCGGAAGATGCTAACACGCTGGTATTTCTAATTTACAGCGGCGCGAAAATCACCCTGACGCTCCGCAATCCCAACAACCCGGGGCCGTCTGTGCAGACCGATGCAGCCATGCTGGAATATCTTTTGACTCAGTATAATATTCCAGTGCCGGCGAAGTTGCCATATGCCGTGCAACCACGGCTTGATAACCTCCTGGAACCTGAATTACCTGGCGACAAGATCACCGTACCTTAGAGATATTTTTTGAATACTCCAAACAGGTATATGGAGATTATCAATGGCTGATGGCGAAAAGATTCGCGTCTTAATTGTAGATGATGTTGCCGAAACGCGCGAAAACTTGCGAAAACTATTACAGTTCGAGGCGGATATTGAGGTGGTTGCTGTTGCGCGAACTGGCCGGGAGGCAATCCAACTAACTCAGGAAGCCAATCCCGATGTTGTTCTGATGGACATCAATATGCCCGACATGGATGGCATTGCTGCCACGGAAGCAATCCGACAGAAGATGCCAGCCGTTCAGGTTGTGATCCTTTCAATTCAAGGGGATCAGAACTATATGCGCCGGGCAATGCTTGTTGGCGCGCGTGATTTCCTTACGAAACCAACTATGCCGGATGAACTCGTCGCTGCTATCCGTCGGGCCGGGAAGATGGCGCGTGAAGAACGCTCCAAAGCCGGCCAGGTGTTTGTCGCGGCACAGGGTGGTTCTAACCAACCCATGACAACCAGCAGGATGACTCGGGGGAAAATCATCCTGATCTATAGCCCTAAGGGCGGGACAGGATGCACCACTATAGCAGTGAACCTTGCAGTCGCACTTCACAATGAGGAGACACGCGTAGTAATCGTGGATGCAAACCTTCAGTTTGGAGATGTAGCCATCTTTTTGAATGAGCAGGGGAGAAATACGATTTTAGACCTAGCGCCACGTGCGGATGAACTGGATCCTGAAATCGTTGATAATGTCATGATTAAAAACGCTGCATCAGGTGTGCATGTCTTGGCATCACCGTCTCGCCCTGAAAATGCCGAAAAAGTAAATGCAGACCAATTCGCGAAACTGCTGCGCTATTTGCGTCAACTTTATGCGTACGTGATTGTGGATAGCAGTGCATATCTCACGGATGTTACTTTATCGGTACTGGATATTGCTGATTCTATTGTGTTGGTTTCCACACAAGATATCCCTTCGATAAAGAACGATCGTTTGTTCCTCGACCTCCTGCTGACTTTGAATATCCCGGCTGAAAGAATAGCATTTGTGATGAATAAGTTTGACAAACGTATTGCGATTTCTCCGGAAAAAGTTGGCGAGAATCTAAAACAGGAAGTGCTGGCTGTTATTCCACTTGATGAACGCACGGTAATACCGGCCGTTAACCGGGGTGTTCCTTTTATGCTAGATAATAAGACCCAACCGGCAGCCCGAGGGATTTATATACTAGCTGAAGCATTACGGGCCAAACTAATCAAACGAGAAACAGAAGAGTCAGAGACAATGGCTAAACGGTAATTGGTTATTAGGAGGCAGTGATGTCTTTACTTAAACGGATTGAACAAGGGCAAGGGAAACCTTCCGAACAGTCAACTGGTACTCCTCAAGCGTCTGGCGGAGATGCATCTCACCTGTCCTCTTTGCAGGCTCGCAGAGTGAGCGCTCCTAACGCGACACCCCAGGCCGGAACATACTTTGACCTGAAGACGCGTGTCCAGAATCGGCTTTTAGCCGAACTTGATCCATCAATGGATATTACTAAAACTGACGATGTTCGCAAGACGATTCAGGGGTTGTTTGAGCAAATACTGAGCGAGGAAAATATTGTCCTTTCCAGGCCCGAGCGAGCTCGCCTTTTCGAACAGATAACGGCCGAAATCCTGGGCCTTGGCCCCCTGCAAACTCTCCTTGAAGACGAGACAGTCACGGAAGTGATGGTGAACGGGGCGAAGAACATCTATGTCGAGCGCAAGGGTAAAATTCATCGTGTGCCGGTAACATTTGAAAGTAATGACCACGTGATGCGCATCATTGACCGCATTGTTGCTCCATTGGGACGGCGTATTGATGAATCCAGTCCTTACGTGGATGCACGGCTGGCGGATGGTTCCCGTGTAAATGCTGTTATACCGCCCATTTCTCTGATCGGCCCGACATTGACCATCCGCAAATTTTCAAAAATACCTATTACCCTTGAACAGTTAGTTCAATTTGGTACACTTACGCCAGAATCACTACAGTTTCTCAAAGCCTGTGTTGAGGCAAGATTGAATATTGTTATCTCTGGTGGTACTGGCTCCGGCAAGACTACATTCCTAAACATCCTTTCTGGCTTTATACCAAGTGATGAACGCATCATCACCATTGAAAATGCGGCGGAACTTCAGCTTCGGCAGGAGCATGTTATCACCCTTGAGTCTCGCCCGCCGAACATTGAAGGCCGCGGTGAAATAACCATTCGACACTTAGTTGTTAATGCCCTCCGTATGCGTCCAGACCGGATCATCATTGGCGAAATCCGCGATGAGGCGGCGCTGGATATGTTACAGGCCATGAACACCGGTCATGATGGCTCCATGACGACCTTGCACTCGAACTCCCCGCGTGATACTCTGTCACGTCTCGAAACAATGACTTTGATGGCTGGAATGGATTTACCGGTACGCGCCATCCGTGAACAGGTCTCTTCGGCAATTGACATGATTGTCCATGAGGAACGCATGCGCGATGGGTCGCGCAAAGTGACGTATATCACCGAGGTTGGTGGCATGGAAGGCGATGTTATTACAACAACAGATCTATTTGTTTTCGAACAGACTGGCATAGAGAACGGAAAAGTTCTCGGCCATATGCGACCGACCGGTCTACGCCCGAAATTCATGGAGAAGGTCGAGGCTGCTGGTATTCACTTGCCCCCCTCAATCTTTGGCGTCGGTAGCAGGCAGAGATATTAGAGATTGGAGCTGAGTCGATTTTGGATAGGTGATAAATGACTAACATTTTACTAATTGGCGGCGGTGTTATTGCCTTGGTGCTACTGGTTGTTGGGATTGTTGTTTCGGCAACCGGTGATAAGACGTCGATGGATGATCGCATAAACAAATATCTTGAAGAAGATAAAAAGACAGATACCAAGGAATCCAAAAGCGCGCTGACCGATTGGGTGAATAAACGAGTCGAGAAATCATCGTTCGGCGGGCGGATTTCCCGCGAATTAGCGCGCGCCGATTTGAAGTTCAAACCGGGCGAGTATATTGGCCTGTACGTTATTGCGGTTATGGGCGGAGCATTGATCGCGTTTTTACTCGGCGGAAGACTTCTTTTGTCAGCCATTATTGGAGGAGGAATAGGTGCATTACTGCCTCGGATGTATGTTAAAAGCCAACAATCGAAACGCTTGACTCGCTTCAATGGTCAATTACCCGATATGCTGAACTTAATGGTAAACGGCCTCCGGGCAGGCTTTTCTACTTTACAGGCCATGGAAGCCGTGAGCAAAGAGCTGCCTCCTCCCATTTGCGATGAGTTTAGGCGCGTGGTGCAGGAAATGCAACTGGGTATTCCCATGGAGAAGGCACTCGACAACCTTCTACGACGTATCCCGAGCCAGGATCTTGATTTTCTTATAACCGCCATCAACGTGCAGCGAGAGGTTGGCGGCAATCTGGCCGAAATCATGGATGTTATCTCCTATACAATTCGTGAGCGTATCCGTATCAAAGGTGATATTCGCGCTCTAACGGCCCAGGCGATATATTCTGGCCGTGCACTTGCGCTAATGCCCATCGGCCTTCTTTGCATCTTGTGGTTCTTGAACCGCAGTTATGTGATGGAATTTTTTAATAAGGAAACTATTCTGTGCGGCGGGATTGCCTTAGGAGGCGCAGGGGTGTTGATCACCGTCGGATATTTTGTGATGACCCGTATCGCTAATGTCGAGGTGTAATATGCTTACGACGATTATTATTATCGTGGTTATCGTTGGTGTGATCAGCGGCGCAATTGTGCTGGTTGTGACCGGCATCCGAAAATCGAAATCTCAGGAAGAGGATCCTCTGGCCGAACGTTTGGCTGAGTACAGCCAGCGCGGCGAGGCCGTGTCACTCGAGGAAATTGAACTTTCCCAGCCTTTTTCTCAACGCGTAGTGATGCCAATCATGCGCCGCCTGGGCGAGATTTCATCCCGCTTTACTCCTCAACATGTTGTGGAGCAGACGCGCATAAGGCTGGAATTGGCTGGGAATCCCGGCCGAATGGATGCGTCCACTTTTATGGTTTTGCATTTTGTGGCAGCCGGATTGTTTGGCGGCTCAGTATTCCTGCTTTCTCTTTTCTCAAAAACTTATTCACTTCCCATCAAGTTGGTGATTGTATTGGTTTTTACGATACTGGGTTACTTCTTCCCGGATTTGTGGATTAGGAGCAAGATTAATAGCCGGCAGAAGCAGGTCCGTAAGGCAATGCCGGATGCTCTTGATTTGTTGACCATTTGCGTGGAAGCAGGCCTGGGTTTTGACGCGGCCATGTCGAAGGTTAATGAAAAATGGGACAACGAATTATCTTTAGCGTTCGGCCGGGTCATTCGAGAAATCCAATTGGGCAAATTACGCCGCGACGCTTTGAAAGATATGTCTGATAGACTTGGTTTGGCTGAAATGACCAGTTTTGTCGCAGCGGTCATTCAGTCCGAAATGTTGGGCGTCAGCATGGCGAAAGTTTTGCGTATTCAGTCTGACCAGATGCGCATTAAGCGCCGTCAACATGCCGAAGAAGAAGCCCATAAGGCGCCTATCAAAATGATCTTCCCGATGGGACTCTTTATCTTCCCTGCCTTGATGATCGTGTTGCTGACCCCGGCCGGTCTTCGGCTCTATGGATCATTGAAGTACTTTATGTAAGGCGGCTGACAGGGCGTGTCTTCGACATATAGGTTATACCAGTGGCTGTGGGGTAGTCTGGACTGGCTTTTTCCACCAGTTTGCGGGGGATGCAATCGGGCAGGATTCCGGTGGTGTCCGGATTGCCAGCAACAGGTTCAGATCGTACCGGAACCTGTCTGTCGGACCTGTGGCCTGCCGCTTTCTCGCCCTGGTCAATGCCCCAGCTGTAAAGAGTCAGTTCCCCCCTACGAAATGATGCGTTCCTGGTTGGTTTTTGAAGGCCCTATCCGTCACGCATTGCATAAACTAAAATACCGCCGGAACGTGGCTCTTGGCGATGCCCTGGCACAACCCCTTGCAGAGTATGTTGGCACACTGGGCTGGTCGGTGGACCTGGTTGTCCCGGTCCCTTTGGGGAAAGGCCGGACGAAGGAACGCGGCTATAATCAGGTTGGATTAGTGGCGATGCCGCTGGCGGCGGTCAATCACTGGCATTATGCGCCCCGGGCGCTTGCTCGTTCTCGCGAAACCAGGTCTCAGGTCGGGTTGACCGCTGCTGAGCGCAAGGAAAATGTCTCCGGCGCTTTCCGGGCGGACGCGGCGTTGGTTTCCGGGGCAACTGTCCTGCTCATGGACGATGTTGCCACCACGGGAGCCACGCTTTCGGCTTGTGCTGCCGCTTTATTGTATGCAGGCGTTAGGACTGTATATGCACTGACGCTGGCCCGCGCTTTGCCGCATCACGGTTTGAACAACGTTTGAGTACCTCAGCCCAAATCTCACAGGAGGAACCTATGGCAGTCGAAGTTGAAGTTTATGCACGGAACCTGGAAATAGCTGACCACTTGAAAGACTACGTCACTAAGAAAGCCTCCAAGCTTGATCGCTACCTGAATGAGATCGAGCACGTCAGAGTGGATTTGAGCTATATCAAGTCGGCGCGCAGCGCCAAGGACCGTAATGTGGCTCAGATTACCGTGCGTGGGCACCGGGCTTTATTACGCGTCGAGGAACGCAGCGACGATATCACCGCTGCTTTCGATACCTCCATTGATAAAATGCAGCGCCAACTGGATCGCTTCAAAGGCAAGCATTTCCACGGTCGCGGTGACGGTCGTTCTGCCTCCGAAGTTGTCCCGGTTCCCGCAGAGACAAGCGGGGAAGAGGAACAGGTTGTTGCCCGGCATAAGACTTTTGACCTGATCCCGATGAACGAAGCCGAGGCGCTGGAGCAGATGAAACTGCTCGGCCATGATAACTTCTTCATCTTTTTCAATGTCGAGACGAATTCCATCAACGTGCTCTACCATCGCCGCGATGGCACTTATGGGCTGATCGAGCCGAAAATCGGCTAATCTTCGCGGACCGTAATCCCTGGCCCGGAAGACTTTCTGGGCCAGTTTTCTTGTGAGTGACCTATGGAATATATTGATTTTGACGATAACCCCGCCGATGGACTGGCTGCCAAGAGCAAGATAGATATTAGCGAAGTTCAATCCGCTGTGCAGCGGATTTTGCAGGCCATCGGTGAAGACCCCGATCGTGATGGCCTGAAGCGCACCCCCGAACGAATTGCTCGCATGTATGTCGAATTGCTTTCTGGTTACCAGATGGACCCGGTGCTGGTGGTCAACGACGCCTTGTTTGAGGTCAAATATGACGAGATGGTCATCGTGCGCGATATTGAATTTTACAGTCTGTGCGAGCATCACATGCTGCCATTCATGGGGCGTGTGCATGTGGCTTACATCCCAGATGGCAAAGTACTTGGCCTTTCCAAAATCCCCCGCATTGTGGACCTGTACGCTCGCCGCTTGCAAGTCCAGGAGCGTATGACCCGTCAGATCGCCGACTTCATCCGCGACTTGCTTCATCCGCAGGGAGTGGCGGTCGTCGTAGAAGCGCTGCACCTGTGTATGAGCATGCGCGGCGTGCAGAAACACAATGCCCGCCTTACTACCTCTGCCATGCACGGGGCATTCCGGGCCAACCTGGCCACGCGGCAAGAATTTCTCGATAATATTAGCAGAGGCGCTTCGCCGCTGCAGATCTAGTTACCGCGTTCGATTTCCACCCCAACGGACTCCGCGCCTGTTACTGCGCCGGGCTTCTCGACTCTCACCGTCACTTTCTGAACCCCCGGCCTGCTGAGGCATAAACAAGCGATATCCTCCGCCAGTGCTTCCACTGTGAACCGCCGCGTCCCCTCGACCAGGGCGCGGATTTCTTTTGCCGCTTGCGAATAGTCCACGCAATCGGCGATGTCATCGGACTGGGCGCCGCGACGCGTATCCGTAAACAGCGTCACGTTGACGACAATCTCGCGAAGCGTCGCGCGCTCCCAATCATTCACACCGAGAATGCCTTGCACGCGCAGATTTTGAATCAGTATCTTATCCATATTGCGCTAAAACCCTTTTTGTTCTAAACTATGGATAGTCAGTTTACCATAATCCAGGCTGCCAGTATCCTATGCTCTTCTCAAAAACAACTTTCATCGGCATTGACCCTTCCGGCGGACGCCACCCATTTACGTACGCGGCCCTTGATGAAGATTGCCAGTTGGTGGCGCTGGCAGCCGGCGAGGTTGAAGAAGTGCTCGCGTTCCTGGGCGGCCAGCAGGCGACTGTAGTGGCGGTCAACGCGCCGCGCTGCCCGAACAAAGGGCTGGTTCGCAAAAAGCTGGAAAAACAAAGCCTGACTCCCGGTCACTTGCGCGGGGCTGACATGCGACTGGCGGAGTACGAATTGCGCGAGCGCGGTATCTCCGTCTCGCCAACATCGTCTCGACCCGAGACCTGTGCGGCCTGGATGCAGACGGGCTTCGATTTCTATCGCAAGTTGGATGGTACGGGGTTTAAACCTTATCCATCTGAAAACGCTACCCACCAGTGGCTGGAGACGCACCCGCACGCCGCCTACTGCGCCCTGCTCGGACAACTCCTGCTGCCAAAGCCGACCCTGGAAGGTCGTTTGCAGCGGCAGTTGGTACTCTACGAGCAGGATATGGGCATCAAAGATCCGATGGAGTTTTTTGAAGAAATTACCCGGCACCGGTTATTGAAAGGCGTTTTACCAATGGAATTCATTTACTCTGCCGAAGAATTGGATGCATTAGTGGCAGCCTTCACCGCATACCTGGCAGCCAGTCAACCAGGCGAGGTGTTTTGGGTTGGCAATAAACAGGAGGGACAAATTGTCTTGCCGGTTTCTGGATTGAAGGAAACCTATTCGTAACGATGTTCCAATTTCAACAAAAAAGGCGGCAGATGATTAACTGCCGCCTTCGCGTTTACAGGGTACTGCGTAAATATCTGAACTAAAATCCCGTTATTTTCGAGCCCTTAGATACAGGAATGCTCATAGTTTTATGTAAGAAGCAGTAATACTTCAAATTACAACCGGATCACAAACCCGCAATACTCACACGTGATGCTGTCTATGCCGCGCATCACCACCTGGGTGATGTTCCCGCCGCAGCTCGGGCACTGGCTCGGCGCGGCCTTAACCTTGTCCACCGCGGCCTGATCAATTGCCACGGCGCGGCCCTTGTCGAAATCTTTGCTCTTGGCGCGGTTGATGAGTTGCTGCCAGGTGGCGTTGTCCTGCCAGATGTGGAAGTGGGCCACTTCCACCAGCGCGCCGCTGGCGAAACGGATCTCGATGTGGTCCTCGTTTTTGAGCATTCCTTGCTTGCTTGTATCCACCTCGTCCACCAGTGTGACCGGGCACTCAATCTGTAGTTGCTGCACTTTCTGTTTCTTGGTGGCGACGAACAGCACCTTCTTGGTCACGATCTCTTCTTTCTGCTCGAAGAGGATGCGCTGATCGGTCAGGTACAGAACACCTTCTGGATCCCCCTTCTGTTCTTTGCCGGTCTTGCACCAGACTGCCTTGATAGCCGCGATCCCGCCCTCGGTGGGCAGAAGCTGGAAGGTCGCTTCCGCCAGTTGCGTGACCAGGTATTCGATCTCGTTCAAATGTTTCGTAAACTGGTAGACCTGGTTGTTGAACTGGTCGTACATCCCTTCGATGGATCTTTCGGTAGCCGAGACTTTGCCCTCCAGCATATTTACCGTGGACTGTATTGAACCGAGCAGCCCGCGTGCCGCGGCCGGATTGCTGGCAGCCGCGGTCAGCTGCGGCATTTGCATTTCAATGGGGCGCAGGGAATTTACCAGTGTAGATGACTGCATATTGATTTGCGATTGCAGGTTTGGATACAGGAGCATCCACGATTTCGACAAAGTCTGCGCATGGTTTTCCATATCTAACTCAAAGACGTAACCGCGTGTCCGCAAGGTTGCAATCCGCTGGGCGAGGCCGTTGACGGTGGTCTGTAAATCCTCTACCGCGTCACGTGCCTTTGTCAAGCGGACACTTCCTTGCAGGTCACCAACCTTGGATTGCAGGCTGCGGATCTGGTCAGCAATTTGTTGAGCGGGGCTGGGAGTTGCCATGGTTCCTCCTGAAACAATAAATCGGATTGGATAATTATGCCAATTATGGCACACTTAACCTGGAATGACAACTGATTTTCCAATCAATCTGCATGGTAAAATCAATCCGACGGGTCTTTGGGAATTCCCGTACTAGAGGGATAGATATGGGGGTGTTGGGCGGGCGAAGCCCGCCCAACACCCCCTATTAACCCCATCGCCACGGTGATTCCCAGAGAACCAATCCGGTGATCCGAACGGAGAAATCAAGATGAAGATTGCTGTTGCCTGTGACCATGCCGGTTTTCCGATAAAACAGAGCATATTGGAGACGGTGCGCGCTGCCGGACACGAAGTCCTTGACTTGGGGACCGACAGCGCCGAGCCTGTAGATTACCCCGACTATTCCGAAAAGCTCGGCCGCCTCATCCAGTCGGGACAGGCTGAACGCGGGATTTTGCTTTGCGGGTCGGGGGTGGGGGCATCTATCGCCGCCAATAAAATGCAAGGCGTATATGCGTGTGTCTGTCACGACACCTATTCTGCTCACCAGGGTGTCGAGCACGATGACATGAATGTGTTGTGCATCGGGACGCGCATCATCGGTCCCGAACCGGCAAAAGAAATCGTCACAGCCTTCCTCGCGGCCCGCTTTGTGGGCAATGATCCGGGCCAGGAACGCCATGCCCGCCGGGTCGGTAAGATCAGAAACCTGGAAGGATGCTGAAACGATTTATCGTTTTATTCAAAAATCGAGCATTGCCCGACTGTATTCTTACCCGAGGTACCCAAATGATTTCACCTATTCAGAAACTCCATGCACTTGGACAATCCATCTGGTACGACAATATCCAGCGCCGCTTGCTGGCGAAGTCCCCGAAGGGGAAAAATGGCGAAATGGCTGCCATGATAGCACGCGGCGACATCCGGGGTGTTACCTCCAATCCATCCATCTTTCACAACGCGATTGCCAAGACCAACGATTATGACCCAGCATTAATCCCGCTGGCCTGGTCGGGCTGGGATGCCGAGCAGATTTTCTGGCAGCTTGCCATTGAAGATATTCGCGACGCCTGCGACCTGTTCTCCGTGCTTTACCGTGAGACAGAAGGAGCGGACGGTTACGTCTCCCTCGAAGTCAACCCGACCCTGGCTCACAACACCGAGGGGACGCTGGCCCAGGTGAAACAACTCTGGGAGTGGGTGGCCCGCCCGAACCTGATGGTCAAAATTCCGGCTACGTTGGAAGGTCTGCCTGCCATCCGGGATGCCATTGCGGCAGGGATCAACATCAACGTGACACTGATCTTCTCCGTTGATCGCTATCACGCGGTCATGGATGCCTACCTGGCCGGCCTTGACGCGCGTCTCGCTGCCGGGTTGCCAGTTGACCATGTTGCCTCGGTCGCTTCCTTCTTCGTATCCCGCATGGACACGAAGGTGGATGGTCTCTTACCCGAAGGCTCACAGTTGCGCGGCAAGACCGCCATTGCTTACACCAAACTGGCTTATGAAGAGTTCCGCAAAATATTTGGCGGTGAACGCTTTGCCCGCCACCAGGCCGCTGGCTGCCATCTTCAGCGCCCGCTGTGGGCCTCCACCAGCACCAAGAACCCGGCTTACCCTGATACGCTTTATGTGAATAGTCTCATCGGGCCAGCCACCGTCAACACCGTTCCGCCACAAACGCTTGAAGCCTTCCGTGACCATGGCGTAGCCAAGGCCACTCTCATGGAACACCTCGATAAGGCGCGCAAGGTTCTCGATGATGTGGAGTCACTGGGTATCTCGATGGACAAAGTGACAGCTGAACTGGAAGACGAGGGCGTGAAGTCGTTCGCGGAGGCGTTCGTTGCCATGCTCAAAACGATTGACGAGCGGCGTTCCGCCGCCGTAAGCGCACTCGGACCTTTGGCTGACCCCGTTAAGCGGCGTGTAGCCAACCTGATTGCGGACGCTGTCCCTGCCCGTCTCTGGTCCCACGACCCGACCCTTTGGACCGCCGACAAGGCTGGCCAGGATGAAGTTGGGAAGCGCCTGGGCTGGCTGGACCTGCCGCACAGTTCCCGCGCCGGTCTGAAGGAGATACGTGACTTCGTTTCCCAGGTCCGCGCCGAGGGGCTTACGCATGTTTTACTGCTCGGCATGGGCGGCTCATCACTTGCGCCGGAAGTGCTTTCTCTTGTCTTCTCTCCATCGTTACAGGGAGGAGTTGCGTTCTCCACACTCGATTCCACTGATCCGGCCCAGGTTCTTGCTGCTGATCGGGCATTCCCCCCCGAAAAGACTCTTTATGTCGTCTCATCCAAATCGGGTGGGACGGCTGAGATCAATGCCATGTTCAGCTATTTCTGGGAACGCACCGGGCACGACGGCAGCCATTTTGTGGCTGTCACCGATCCGGGGACAACACTGGAAGCATTGGCAAATGCCCGCGGTTTCCGTAAAACCTTCCATGCGGATCCAACCGTCGGAGGGCGCTATTCGGCGCTGACCCACTTCGGGCTGGTCCCGGCGGCGCTGATGGGCATTGACCTTGACCGTCTGCTCGACCGCGCCGCCTGGATGATGCGCCAGTGCGCCGCCGATGTGGCCGGGACGCGCAACCCCGGTCTGGTGCTGGGCGCAATCCTCGGTCAGGCCGCCGAGGACGGCCGCGATAAGTTGACCTTCCTGGCCGACGAATCGGTCGCACCCTTTGGCGCCTGGCTGGAGCAGTTGATTGCCGAATCGAGCGGGAAACTGGGGAAGGGCATCCTCCCGGTTGACGGCGAACATGCGGCGGGTCCCGAAAGTTACAGCGCTGACCGGCTGTTCGTCTACCTGCGCCGGGAGGGGAAGTTGGATGCGACCGTAAAAGCGCTGCAGGAGGCCGGTCATCCGGCGCTGGTTTTCAACCTCGCGGATGCTTATGACCTGGGGTCCGAGTTCTACCGCTGGGAGGTGGCAACTGCCATCGCCTGTGCCGTGCTGGGCGTCAATGCCTTTGACCAGCCGGATGTGCAAGATGCAAAAGATCGTACAAAAATTAAGATCGCTGCGTATAGCCAGTCAAAACACTTCGATGAAGGCCAGCCGCTCTGGGAAAAGGACGGAATACGGGCGTTCTCGACCATGCGCCTGACCGGAACCGGCCTGGGGAATGATTTGCAGGCTTTCTTGAGTGCCGCCCGGAAGGGCAATTACGTGGCGATAAATGCCTACCTGCCGCGCAATCCTGAAATGGCGGCTGCCCTGGCAGGGCTGCGGATCGCCATCCGGGCGAAGACCGGCTGTGCCACCACCCTCGGATTCGGACCGCGTTTTCTGCATTCCACCGGGCAACTGCACAAGGGCGGGCCGGATTCAGGCTTGTTCCTGCAAATTACCGCCGAACCGTTGGAAGATTTGGAGATACCGGGGCAGGGGATGAGTTTTGGCACGCTGGAACGGGCGCAGGCTCTTGGCGATTATGAAGCCCTGGCGGCGCGTGGACGGCGCATTTTACGCCTGAATTTGCCATCACCAAAGGTTGTAAAGTTGCTGGTCAACGCACTGAAATGACGGCTCGAAAAACCTGGAAGTGTGTTTCTTTGCTGGTGATCATCTTCCTGGCGGCCTGTCAACCACAGGCCGCTTTGACATCCACCCATACGGCGACCGTCCTGCCTGCGGCAACGCCCTCCGCCGTCCCGCCCA
>Ga0105152_10000086_pt1 | contig 21248 bp, 18 predicted proteins | sample LakBais05cmmetaG_FD_81534 | JGI IMG/M metagenome (GOLD analysis project Ga0105152, IMG submission 81534) | Lake sediment microbial communities from Lake Baikal, Russia to study Microbial Dark Matter (Phase II) - Lake Baikal sediment 0-5 cm | ecosystem: Environmental > Aquatic > Freshwater >...
GGGCCGTAAAATTCCAATTCCCCGGGTAAAATGCCCACTTCCTCGGCAACCAGTGCGATCGGCTTGATATCCGAGGCCTGGGCAATGTCAATATCTGAAGGCACCGGGCGGACAAGCTTCAACTTGGTAGGGACGAACTGATTTGTCATATGGTCTCCTTTTTTAATTACGGCAATTGTCTATTAATTTGCCGCTTCGCGCAAGAGACAGAAATACCCATTTTGAAAATAAAATGTCACGCTATGAAACAGTAAGCAGGAGGCAGAAAACACGAGACAGAATACAGATCGCAAGAGGCGGAAAGCGGAAGAAAAGATTCACCACAAAGGGCACGAAGTTACAAGAAGGAAAATAAATTAGAATTTTTTCTGAACAAATGAGGAACAAAACCTGTTTCATGAATGAACTTTTAAACGTGCGATTACCGAATTAATCGCATTTCGTGGAATCCTGGTTCATGGCCGTTCCTGCACTTTTCACGACGAATATGACGCATCACCTGATAACCCTGTTGTACGAAGAGCAGGGCGGTGCGCCCCTGCCGGGTTCCATCGAGATCGAGGTATAAGGTCACCTTGTTTCCTGTAATCGTAAAACGGCCCTGCTTTACAAAGGCGGTGAGATCAGCCTTTCCGCGGGTGCGGAGATCATTATAAAGGGCGGAGTAGAGCGTGGCGAGGCGACAGTTGAGGAACAGGCGGCGGTAGTAGCGGCGGCAGGTCAGCTTGGGGGGATAACCGGCCGATAGATCCTGCCAGCGGGCGTGGTGGGAAAATTTCCAGAAGATGGCATCGAGCAATTCGCGGGGATCAGAAGGAGGGCGGCCTCGCCGACCGACTTGATCCAATGGAGGAAGCAATGGCTCGAGTACAGCCCATTGGTAGGGAGAAATGAAGGGATAGGGAGGATCTGCCAGGGATTCCCTTTGCAATTCCAGGAAGGGAATTAAAGTCACTTAATTCGCGTTTTTCGCGGAACAAATCGGCGTCGCGAGTGATGCCCTGGGAGCGGAAGTCATGGAGAATGAGAGTAATAGCATGCTGGGCGACAAAATGCAGGTCGTGCTCCGGCTGCTGGAGTTTATACCAGGCAATTTTAAGACGCACGACGAAGTTGATCATTTTTGTCAGGAGTCTAAGCCACGACAATAATGAGCTGGTATCTTTGGCTTTTTCCGACAATTGAAATGCCAGGACAATTTTCTCCTGAAGTTCCGGAATCGTTTGACTGATAAAATTGAGACTTTTGTCCAGTATCTGCCGATAGGAGCCTGCAAAAGTAGAGACGCTTGTGAAGGGGGTCTGGTTCCTGACGGCATAGAGGCCGTGTTTGAGGGCATTCGGATTGGCGGGCTGGCCTCCTCGCCTGCGGTGGAGGATGGGCCGGGCTTCAGCGCTTCGGCCAGGGACAGGTGAAACGGAGGGAGGCAGGTTATTCAACACGGTAAGTTCCACTCCAGAAAGGTGGAATGCGGAAAGCGTGTAAACAGTATGCTTAATTTTAGCACATATATTCTAAATTTGAAAGGCGGGTTTAGACCATGGACAGGGCGATGTATGGATATTCAGGTGGGGTTTGCAAACTTGTGCAGTAAACTGTAATCAAACCGCTCGTCTGCTTGGATGCCCCCTCTTCCAGCCGCGGAGTTTGTTTGTCATGTCCTTTGACTTCCAACCCTTTTTGCTATACAATAATCAGGAGGCTTATATACTTCTATTGGGTTTGAATCATCGTTGGGATAATTGCCATGGCAGATGTATTTATTTCCTATTCGCGCAAGGACATCGCCTTTGCCAGACTGATCCGGGAGTCGCTTCAGCAAAGCCAGATTGACACCTGGATCGACTGGGAGCGCATCCCGGTGGGGGAGAAATGGTGGCTTGAGATATGCGAGGCCATCGAAAACGCCAACATCTTCATGTTCATCATCAGCAAAAATTCGATCGGTTCCAATGTTTGTAAGGATGAAATCGATCTGGCGTTGAAGAACAACAAACGCATCATTCCGATCATCGTAGACGAGTTGAAACCGGAGCTAATCAAGAAATTTGCACCAGGTTTGCCCGATATCAATTGGATCATCTTTGAAAAAAATCGTATTTTCCAGATAGAGGAGAATCCAGAGATCCAATCCGATAAGCCGGAAGATCATCAAGTGGCTCTGCCACTGCTGCCGCAGTTTCAGTTGGCCCTCGAGAAATTAAACACGGTTATCCACACAGACTATGAGTGGGTCAAATATCACACAAAATTGCAGATACGGGCGTTGGAATGGGGCCAGCAAAAAGATTCCAGCCACCTTTTACGGGGAAAAGGGTTGCGAGAAGCGGAACAACAACTGGCAGATGCTGGGAGTCAAAAGGATCCTCAACCAACCCAACTGCAGAGGAATTATGTTTTGGAAGGGAGAAGGGATCAAGACAAAAGAAGGCGTTGGACTACGATGGGTCTAACCATGGGTTTGGCTGTTATGATCATCCTATCTATCTTTGCTTTGACGCAGAGAAGCATGGCGTTGTCTCAGCAGGCTACGGCTCAAGCCGCGAGCACACTCGCAGTTGCACAAAAGGTAACTGCAGAGGCAAATGCGGTAGAAGCCCAGCACCAGGCAGCGATTGCTCGTTCCGGGGAACTAGCCGCGCAATCTGGCTCGATTCGAGACAAATATTTTCCGATCTCCTTGTTGCTGGGGGTAGAAGCTTATCGAACCTTGGATACTGTCCAAGCACGCGGCGCTCTCGTGGATAATGCTGGATCTCACCCACAGCTACTCCAATATCTTGCTACGAATTCGGTCCACTTAAGGAGTGTGGCCTTCAGTCCGGGTGGCAAAACAGTGGCATCAGGTGGTAGTGACAACACCATAATCCTGTGGAATGTGGCAACCCGCCTGCCCATCGGACAGCCTCTCACGGGACATACTGCTCCAGTATATAGTGTAGCCTTCAGCCCGGACGGCAAAATGCTGGCATCCGGCAGTATCGACCGCACCATCATTCTGTGGGATGTGGCGACCCGCCAGCCGACCGGTCAGCCGCTCACGGGACATTCCGATGCGGTATTGAGTATAGCCTTTAGCCCGGATGGCAAAACACTCGCATCAGGCAGTGGTGACAACACCATCATCCTGTGGGATATGAAAACCCGCCAGCCGATCGGTCAGCCCCTCACGGGACATTCCCAGGGGTTAATGAGTATAGCCTTCAGCCCGGATGGCAAAACGCTGGCCTCCGGCAGTTACGACAGCACCATCATTCTGTGGGATATGGCGACCCACCGGCCGATCGGGCAGCCACTCACGGGACATACGGCTCCGGTAACAAGTGTAGCTTTCGGTCCGGATGGCAAAATACTGGCCTCCGGCAGTTACGACGCCACCATCATTTTGTGGGATTTGGAGACCGGACAGCCCATCAAACATCTCCTCACAGGACATATTGATTCGGTATTGAGTGGTTGGGTATTCAGCGTTGCTTTCAGCCCGGATGGCAAAACGCTGGCATCCGGCAGTCTCGACCGCACCATCATTCTGTGGGATGTGGCGACCGGCCAGCCCATCGGGCAGCCGCTCACGGGGCATACGGATGATGTAAATAGCGTGGCCTTCAGCCCGGATGGCAAAATGCTGGCCTCCAGCAGTGACGACGGCACCATTATTTTGTGGGATGTGGCGAACCGTCTGCCCATTGGTCAAAAGCTCACGGGACATACGGGTTATGTAAATAGCGTGGCCTTCAGCCCGGATGGCAAAACGCTGGCCTCCAGCAGTAACGACGGCACCATTATTCTGTGGGATATGGCGACCGGCCAGCCGATTGGACAGCCCCTCACGGGACATACTGCTCAGGTAAAAAGTGTAGCATTCAGCCCAGACGGTAGAATGCTGGCATCCGGCAGTTGTGGAAAATCAGATGATACGAGAGCGTGCATCCAAGGTGAATTAATATTATGGGATGTGGGAATGGGCCAGCCGATCGGACAACCGCTCACGGGGCATACGGATTTTGTAATGAGCGTGGTCTTCAGCCCGGATGGCACAACGCTGGCATCCGGCAGTAGAGACAGCACCATCCTTCTGTGGGATGTGGCGACACGCCAGCCGATCGGACAACCGCTCACGGGGCATACGTATTTTGTAATGAGCGTGGCCTTCAACCCGGATGGTAAAATGCTGGCATCCGGCAGTCTCGACCGTACCATCATTCTGTGGGATGTGGCGACACGCCAGCCGATAGGTCAGCCGCTCACCGCGTCTACAGATATAGAAGGAGAAGTAGTAAGCGTGGCCTTCAGCCCGGATGGCACAACGCTGGCATCCGGCCGTTGGGACAAGACGATCATTTTGTGGGATGTGGCGACCCGCCAGCAAATCGGTCAGCCGCTCACGGGGCATACGGATTATGTAATGAGTGTGGCGTTCAGCCCAGATGGTAACACGCTGGCATCCGGCAGTTACGACAAGACCATCATTCTGTGGGATGTGGCGATCCGCCAGCCAATCGGACAGCCGCTCACAGGACATACAGATTTTGTATTGAGCGTGGCCTTCAGCCCGGATGGCAAAACGCTGGCCTCCAGCAGTAACGACGGCATCATTATTTTATGGGATCTGGACCTGCAGTCGTGGATCGCAAAAACGTGCCAACGCGTTGGACGAAACTTCACGCAAGTCGAATGGCAGAAATACTTTATTGGTGAGTCCTACCGTCTTACCTGCCCTCAATGGCCCGCAGGAAAATAATCTTCGTGCCATCATAATTCCATGCCCACCTCTAAATCCCTCGCCCGTCAGCAGATCGACCAACTCCTCGCCGCCTTCTTCGATGCCTCGGCCTGGGATTCAGCAACTCATTTTTTCCTGCGCTTAACTGCCAGCATGGTGATGTCGTCCATTTGCGGTGCACCGGCGGAGAAGGTATCGATCTGTTTTTGAACTTGGGCCAGCAGGGAGGATAAATCCTGTTCTCCGACAAACAATGGGATCAGCCCCCGCTCGCTAAAGGTTTCGCCTGTGATGTTTTCCGCATCCGTCAAACCATCGGTATAAGCAAATAAGGTGTCACCCGGTTCGATCATCACTTCCCGGATGGCGAAATCTGCATCAGACACCCCTCCAACTGCGGGTCCTGTAAGGGTCAGAGTGTCCTTTACCCCATGCTCATTGATCAACAATGGCGGCAGGTGACCACCATTTATATACGTCAAACCTCCTGTGCGTGGATCGAATATCCCAAAAAAGATGGTGGCGAACATGCCCGTATCGCCATGGGTTTCGACGATGTAATTATTGGTCAATGAGATGGCATTCTTTATCCGTTGTGCGGAGGAATTCCCGTAACCCGATCCTGCGCGCGCATAAAAATCGATATTTGATACCCCGCGAATAAAACTGCGGAACAAGGTCATGAACAGCGCCGCACCCAGGCCTTTATCACACACATCGGCAATGACCAGCCCGATCTTGCCTTCCGGCAGTTCGAAGACATCATAAAAATCCCCGGCCACCTCACGGGCAGGCTGGAGCGAGGCGGCGATCTCCCAACCTTTGGGCTGCGGCAGGATGTGGGGAAGGAATCCCGCCTGTATTTCGCGCCCGATCTCAAACTCGTGTTCGAGTGCCATGAGGTAGATTTTTTCCTGCTCCCAAAGGCGGGCATTTTCGAGAGCAACACTCATGGAATTGGCCAGGGTTTCCAACAAACGCACGTCAGACTGGGTGAAAGCCTGTTCTTTTTGCGTATCCACCAGAACGATCTCACCCCGCATGGATCCGCCCATCGTCAAAGGGACATACAGGGCAGACTTGGGAAGCCCGGCACTTGTGGCATCCATACTTTGATATTGGTTGACCGCCTGCTGCATGTTCTCATTGATCATCAATGTGTGCGGATCATGGAGTAAATGCCCAATAAATCCTTTTCCATCCACTTTGAAGGGTGTTAATGCCACCCGCCTGCCATTTTCAACCAGGAAGGGTGCAGATAATTTATCGGTTTCAGGGTCATAGATCCCAATGGTGAGATCCGCGTGTCTATAAATTTTGCGAATCTTCTGGCCCACCAACTCGCAAATGGAGGCCATGTCCAATTTTTGTGCGAGCCCCTCCTGCACACTGTTGATGATCTGTAATTCTGCGGCGCGTTGTTCGGTCTCTTTGAGCAGACGCTGGGTTTCATCGAAGAGACGGGCATTTTCGAGGGCGACGCTCATCGAGGCAGCCAGGGTTTGCAGGAGTCGGACATCGGATTCGGTAAAGGCGTTTTCCTGCTCGACGTTTTGCAGGCTCAAGATGCCGGTCACCTGGTCGCTTACCAGCATGGGTACGCCCAGCCAGGTTTTGGGGGTAATAGTTCCGGGTAGGGTGGGCTGTCCGAGACGTGCGGCCTGTTCAGCAACGTTGGAGCTTACCAGTACAGGCAGCCGCGTTTGGACGATCTGGGTGCGAAAGCCACGAATGGGGAATTGGCCGGGAGCGTAAACGCGCGCTCCCTGTTCGATGGCGTAGCGATGCTCGATTGAATCGGTGCGAGAGTCATAGGTCGAGATCATTACGACCTGGGCGTTAAAAATAGCGCAAATTTTATCCCCGACCAGATCGTAAATGGCCTGGACCTCGAGACGCGAGGCGAGCCCCTGCTGGATACTATTTATTATGGCCAGTTCGGCCTCCCGCTGGAGGAGTTCCTGTTCCAGTTGCGAACGATCCTCCCCGGGACTTGATTTTTTGTCAATCATAGTGCCCATTCCTGTTGGAGTTGAACCAAGCCAAATAGCATCTCAATTGTCCTTTGATGACTCATTAGGCCTCATGTAAAAGTATAACATTTCAAAAGGAAACGGACAACATCCCCCGGTATGGTTTGCAGGGATACCATTTCATAAGATAATAGTCCGAATCGCTTTTTAAAGGAATGACAGTCTTCTCCTTCCTTTCGGCTCTTCGGCGACTGACACCTGCGCTGACCGCAAGTGCAAGTTAACGCACTACTAATGGCGTGGAACGTTTACTTCAGAGATTCGTCCCTGGCTCGCGAGCTGAACATCTTCCCCAACCAGGTCCCCTATCTGCGATTATTATCCGCTGTGCTCAACGAGATTAACGATAGTGGCTGACCGGTAGAACATATTTGACTTTTCAAGAGCCTGCCATGCCTGCGCTAGTGCCACAGGCACAGGTGAGCCTGTCGTCTGCGGTGTCCTCCAATTTCGCTACTCCCCCATGGGGATATTTTTCAAGCCATCATGACTTGCGCTTGAAAAATAAGATGCCAATAATAGCAATAACCAGACCTAAACTGGTTCCTGCAAGTTGGTACAAACCCAGTCCGGGATGATGTCCCAGTCCAATCACATCCGCCAGTAATGAGACAGCCAGAAACAGAACTCCTATCACGATCAGCACGATAGAAAGCAGTTTATACGACATATACTCTCCTGGCTAAAAATCAGAAAAAACGACTATGCGAAAAAAGGTTACCAGCCGCCTGTTTTCAACCGGTTCCTTAATTCATCCTGCAAGGATAGTATCATTTCTTTGAAGGATTCCGTGTAGGCAGGGTTCTCAATGGCTTTTGCCTCCAGGCGCTCCAGTAAATAGATCATCCATGATTGCCATGTACGCGGGTTGGGATACATTTCCGCAATTTCCTGGGCGGTATTACCAAGAATGTCACGGAGCTCGTCTTCATTACTTTTACTCATTGGTCGTTCTCCTGAGTTTTATTAGAAAACCTATAGGTGTCATCGTGTTATTGCCTAACCATATTGTAGCACTTTCCGTGTTATCAAGTAAGAAAGACTTGTTACAGGTCCATTCCTGCACCCATCCGGAGATGAGGAAGTACCTGGATGTGAACATGATAAATCCAGCCGCCAGCCCACATTTCGGGCGCGTGCCGGTGTCACCATGTCCCCCCACGAATATTCCCCCATGTGCGGGAACAGATGGCGGAGGGCGTCGATCAAACCCGCCTTAAAGAATCCGCCCAACCCGGCTTATCCCTCCGGTATAAAACCGCCATTGGTTGACTTTCTCCCTGGAGCGGGCCAAGCCAAGCGTACGCGATCCTAAAGCTGCCGGTGACTACGAACGGCTGCTGGCTTGCATGGACCCTTGGGACGCTTCACCAGAGCGACGGATATACTGCCGGGCTGTACGTGTCTATTTCTTTTCTGGAGTGACTGTCTCTGTTTTGAGGAGTTCATCGAACAGAGACCGGTAATAAATCAATGCCTGTCTCAGTTCTTCAGTACTTGCCTGGTGGTTTTCATTTTTAATCGCAATCGCACGCGCGGCGCGGTAATTACTCACCAAGGCAGGATACTGGATCGAGATATCAGCTGCCCGTTGATCAAAATCAGATACTGGATAAGCGCGCATCTGCATGACTTTCATGATCAGGCGATCGGCTTCTACGGTCGCCTGTCCGGGTTGGTCGACAAATTTCGCCTGGATAGGCGTCCATTCAGACAGATACCCCTGGCGCTCGCTATCAGAAAGTGGACGAATATTCAAAGTATCAACATGTTTCATTCGTTCATTCAGCTCTGCTTGTGCTTTCTTATCGTTACCCGCGGTCTTTATAGTGTGATCATATTCGGCTCCATATTTATCTTGGTACCGCTCCGAGCGTTTACGGCGGGCAAAAAAGCTCAAGCCCAATATGATGCCCATGATCACCACTATCAGAACAACCGCGATGATAAGAGTTGTTGGATTCATAAGAAATCTCCTTTTATTAAAATATGAAACTACTTTTAGAAAAACTGCTTATCCAGTTGCTACTTTAATTTACACGCACAGCGTAGTTCTCGGCATCTCGAACCAACGATTGCTCCCAGAATGACAAACAAGATTGCCATTCCAACGGAAGCAGCGAGTTGAACGGAAGAGGCGTGGACCCCTGGGTGACCCGGACCAGTTCTCAACCTCAGAGCCCACGCACTCGAACCGCTAGAGGTTCTTAACGAGTGTCGCCACCAACATTAAGACGAGCCCGGCTAAGATGAGCCAGATCGCGTAATCTGCCAGAGCGGCTACTTGGCCCTATTTGCCGAGAAACCCTAGCACGCCAAGAATTAAAGCGACCCACCAAGTGATGACCTTCGGAGGAGTGAGTTTCATCTTCGTATCTCCTTTCATATAGGACGTCTTTTCGAGCGGGGTCCGACATTAAGCCCGGGTGTGGCAGGGTCGGACAACCTGCAGGTGGAGTAAACGGCAAGAATACATGCTGCTTTTCAACAGACAGCCGCCAGACGGACTTGGCGCAATCCAGCGCCTAGCAGGCTGGCCCAAATCTCGAGATCAGTGTTGCGCCTTATCAGCGTCTCGAACCAACGAGTGCGCCCAAAAGAATAAACACGATCGCCACACCGATCAAAAAACCAAGGTTATACTGGTTCCCGTCGTTATGCACTTCATACATCTGCACACCCTGGTTGAAGAATGATATCACCAGGGTGACCGGGGAAATGATCCCGTGCCAGATTCCCAGCAGGATACCAGCGACACGACCGTGGGCATTGGCTGTATTGGCCAGCGGGTTCGGGCCGGGCGCATAGATTTGTATGCTTACGCCGGGCACGTTGATTTGACCGTTGGGAGCGGGCGTTTCGGCTTGTGTGTTCGGGACAGGCGTATTGATCTGTACGACAGAGCCGGGAGCACAGCCCGATACCAATCCAAGCATAGCAACGATTAAAATAAAAATGAATAGTTTCTTCTTCATCTTTTTCCTTTGGATTTGATATGCTCGGTTTGTTGCGTAAATAACCGCAGCTGGCTGTCGAGTCATAAAACCGAAAGTAACTCCTTTGTTATTATCCAATATTTATACTCCGGCCGCGTCCACCGACTGGGGAATATCACTCTCCGCCATTTGAGGGAGATATAAAAAAAGCAGGGCGCGTCGCCTTCGGCTTTGGTGGATGCCCCATATTTCGCTTCTTCGAGAAAGCTCCGATTCGTAATACTTGAGTTCTTGCTTTCCATATTGATTTCTTGTATAGTATTCAAAATGGGCATAAGTACGCGAGATGAATATGTAGAAATCGAGGTGGAAGATGAAATCTGAGAAATTGAGTCGTCGTGATTTTCTAAAGGCTGCTGCCCTCCTGGGCGGGGCGCTGACCGTGGGAGGAGTCCTCCGTGGGGTTTATAACCGCCTAGGCCGGAATTTCCAACCTTCCCGGGCCAAGGCTTACCTGGAAGGCATCCAATCCAGCCCAACTCCTGAGGCATTACCCAATATCATTATCATCCTTTGTGACGACCTGGGTTTTGGCGACCTGGAGTCTCCGGCGGTAAAGACTCCCAACCTAAAACGCATGGCAACCGAAGGGAGGATCCTGAACAGCTTCTACGCGAGCGCCTCGGTGTGCAGCCCGTCCCGGGCTGGGTTGCTGACCGGACGATACCCGGTGCGCACGCTCATCAGCACCCCTCTGCTCTCCACCTATGATGCTATGAACATCGTCATGGACGTGCTGGGGCGCTATTCCTATAATGTGCGAGGCATTCCCAAGGATGAGATACTGCTGCCGGAAGTGCTAAGCCGGAGGGGATACCGGACCGGCCTGGTGGGAAAATGGCACCTGGGCGGTACGCCGGGCTACCTGCCGAACGATCGAGGGTTTGACTCGTTTTACGGCGCACTGTGGAGCAACGACGATCCACCCTATGCGATCTACCGGGACCGCCAGATGGTAGTGCCAGCCCCGGCAGACCAGAATGTCCTGACACATGATTTCACGGTGGCCGCACAAGATTTCATCCGGTCAAACAAGGACGGTCCATTCTTCCTGTACCTGGCACATGCCATGCCCCACTATCCGGTTCATGCATCGGAGGATTTTCGGGGGAAGTCGGAGGCGGGTCTGTATGGAGATGCGGTCGAGGAGATCGACTGGAGCGTGGGCCAGGTCTTCAATACGCTTAAGGAACTGGGACTGGATGAAAAGACACTGGTGATCTTTTCAAGCGATAACGGTTCGTGGATGCAGGGCAACCCGGGGTATGCGCGCGGCCGAAAGCTGCTGTGGTTCGAGGGCGGATTCCGGGTGCCGTTCATCGCCAGGTGGCCGGGTGTCATCCCACCCGGTACAACCAATCCCGAAGTGGGCATCAACTTTGACCTGTTCGCAACCTGCCTGCAGATGGCCGGTGTAAATCCACCGCAAGACCGCATCATTGATGGCAAAGATATCCTGCCACTTCTGAATGGCGAAGCAGCCTCGCCGCACGACACTTTCTTTTACTATGACGTCCGCAAACCGGTAGCGGTACGGTACCAGCATTGGAAGTACATCCGTCGCCACGGTACCGATAACGCCGCATATTGGCCCACGCAGCAAGGCCCGTTCTTGTTCGATCTTGATACGGATCCGAATGAATCCTACAGCCTGATCGAATCGCAGCCCGAGCGGGCGGAGGAACTGGCAAGGATGCTGGATGCTTTCGAGGCAGAGGTAAGGTCAAATTTGAGGGGGTGGTTGTAGAAAACAATAAAAGATTCACCACTGAGGACACGAAGAACACAAATAAGAACGAAAAAAATGGTAAAAGGAAATAGTGAATAGGTAATACGGTGACAAGGTAATTGGGTAATGGGATAAAGAGTAACGCATCAAAAGACGCCGGAAAAAATGTCAATTCAACCTCGCAAGGTACTTCCCGCCTTCTCCCTGCTAGCCAAGCCTGTGGGGGCAGCATGCAACCTGGCTTGCGAATACTGCTTCTATCTGAGCAAGGAGCAGCTCTATCCGGGTAGTCCATTCTGGATGACGGACGAGGTGCTGAAGGCGTATATCGAGCAGTTGCTGGCATCCCAACCAGCGCCGGAGGTCAGCGTGTCCTGGCAAGGCGGCGAACCGACGCTGATGGGCCTGGATTTCTACAAGCGTTCGGTTGAGCTGGTTAAAAAGTATAAAAGGCCAGGCCAGCGAGTGACCTATACCCTCCAGACCAACGGAACCCGGTTGGACGACGAGTGGTGCGCTTTCTTCAAGGAGCAACACTTTCTCATCGGCCTGAGCATGGACGGACCACCCGAAATGCACAACGCCTACCGGGTGAATAAGAGCGGGCAGGGAAGTTTCGACCAGGTGAAACGCGGTTGGGACCTGCTGCAGAAGCACAAGGTGGACACGAACATCTTATGCGCGGTGCACGCAGCCAACGCCTACCGTCCATTGGAAGTTTATCGCTTCTTCAGAGATGATATACAGGCCGAGTTTATCCAGTTCATCCCCATCGTGGAACGGCTGACACCCGGGACCAGCTTACCGGCGGGAAGGCGCCGGCGGGAGCTGCCGGGCGGAAAGCGTCCCTTTTGTGTGCAGGAAGGTGCCCTGGTCAGCCAGTACTCGGTGAAATCCAGGCAGTACGGTATCTTTCTGATCGACGTTTTCGAGGAGTGGATACATCAGGATGTCGGTCGGGTGTTTGTCCAGATGTTCGATTCCGCGTTAGCCAGCTGGTGCGGCTTGCCCTCCAGTGTGTGCGTTTTTCAGGAGACTTGCGGTTTATCGCTGATGCTGGAGCATAATGGCGACATGTATTCCTGTGACCACTTCGTTGAGCCTGGCTATCGCCTGGGTAACATCCTGGAGAACCCCATGATCGAGCTGGTAAGATCGTCCCGCCAGCACCAGTTCGGGTTGGATAAACGAGACCGGCTACCCGCAAGTTGCCGTGCGTGTGAGGTAAGCTTTGCCTGCCACGGCGAATGCCCGCGCAACCGCTTCCTGAAGACGCCGGGCGGAGATGAAGGGTTAAACTATCTGTGTGACAGTTACCGGCTGTTCTTCCAGCATGTCGCCCGTCCCATGCGCAGGATGGCTGAGCTGTTGCGCATGGGACGGGCACCGGCGGAGATCATGGAAATGTAAGCAATTTTAAGTTCATTGACAAAACACCCCACCTTTGATAAACTCATGGCCGTTAAGGAAAACTTTAACGGTCATGCTCCCCATCCAACCCCTGCAAGGCTTTGAACAGCTCAAACTCCTGGCGGACCCGCGCCGGCTGGCCATTCTACGACTGTTGATGGCTGGTCCCGCATCGCTGACCACGCTGGGGAACGCGCTTGGCAAGCACCCGGCCTGGGTTCGTCACCATCTCAAGCAGTTGGAAGCCGCTGGTCTGGTCGAACTGGTCGAGACTCACATCCAATCCGGCGTGGTGGAAAAGTTCTACCGCGCCTGCGCCGGTGGTTATCTAGTGCAGGAGCTCATCCTGCCCGAAAATCCGGCCCGCCCGATGATCGTTTTCTCGGGCAGCCATGACATGGCTGTGGAACTGCTTGCCGACCAACTCTCCGAACATCTCGATATTCTCACCCTCCCCGTCGGAAGTTTGGATGGGCTGGTGGCTCTGCGCCAGAACCTGTGCAATCTCTCGGGCGCGCACCTGCTCGACCCGGGTGGCGAATACAACCTGCCCTTTATCCGCCATTTCTTCCCTGACCGGGCGATGCAAGTGGTCACACTGGCCCACCGCGAACAGGGACTGATGATCGCAGCCGGCAATCCCAAGGCGATCCATTCGCTGGCGGACCTTGGGCGCCCAGAGGTGATCTTTATCAACCGCAACCCCGGTTCCGGGACACGCCTGTGGCTCGACCGCCAGTTACAGACAGGGGGGATTCCCCACGAAAGCATTCACGGTTACGGGAACGCGGTTAGCACCCACACCGAGTGCGCGCGCCTGGTCCAGACTGGCAAAGCCGATGTGGGCCTCGGTCTGCGGGCGGCTGCCCACCAGTATGGGTTGGACTTCGTCCCGCTCTTCCACGAACGTTATGATATTGTTTTTGCACAAGAACAGAGCACACTGCTCTCTCCGCTCCTGGATACGATCCAGACCGGTGCTTTCCGCCGGGACGTCGAAGCCCTGACCGGCTATGAAACGATGCACACCGGCGAACAAATCCCAATATAGGAGAAATATACGATGAAATGCATTCCGATTTACATCTTCGCTTTATTCATCTTTTTGGCCTTTGTGCTTTCGGCCTGTGGGCCGGTGGCGACGCCAACCCCGGCACCTGTCGTTGCGACGGTCCCGCCCGTCCCCACGACCACCAGCATCCCAATGGCGACTGTTCCCGCCAACCCAAACCTGATCCTGGCAACCACCACCAGCACGCAGGATTCAGGTCTGTTGGATGTGTTGGTGCCTGCTTTCGAAGCAAAGACCGGGTTCACGGTGCAAGTAGTGGCGGTTGGTTCCGGTGCGGCGCTGAAACTTGGTGAGCAAGGCAATGCGGACGTACTGCTTGTGCACTCCCCGGCTGCAGAAGTTATCTTCATGAGCAGTGGCTTCGGATCCGACCGCCGCCTAGTGATGCATAATGACTTCATCATCGTCGGTCCGGCGGCTGACCCGGCTGGGATAAAGACCACAGCATCGGCAGTGAACGCCTTCCAGAAGATCGCCGCCTCCGGTGCGCAGTTTATCTCCCGTGGTGATGCGTCCGGTACGAACGCAAAGGAATTGGCCCTGTGGAAATCGGCAAACATCACCCCAGCCGGCCAGGCCTGGTATGTTGAAACCGGCCAGGGCATGGGTGCCACTCTGATCATCGCTTCCGAGAAGGGCGCCTACACCCTGACCGACCGCGCCACTTTCCTGGCAAACCAGGCCAACTATCAACTGGCGCTTCTGTCCGAGGGCGACAATAGTCTGCTGAACATCTATCATGTCATCGTGGTCAACCACGACAAATGGCCGTCCACCAACCTCGATGGGGCAATTGCCTTCGTCAATTACATCACTTCTCCCTCCGGACAGGCCGTCATCATGAATTTCGGCGTGGAAAAGTTCGGGCAACAGCTCTTCATACCCGACGCAGGCAGGACAGACGCCGAATTGGGTTTGCCATAAATCGACCCTCTGGTAAAATGTGCCGCTTACATTCGTCCGCGGCAACTCATTTCTCTGGAGTAGTAATCCATGCTTTTTAATAACCCGGATATCTGGGAAGTCACCCTGCTCTCCATCAAAGTCTCCGGGCTGGCCACGCTTATCAGCCTGTTGATCGGTCTGCCGGTCGGCACACTGCTGGCATTGAGCAAATTTCCGGGGCGCTCCATCCTGCTCTCGCTGGTCAACACCGGGATGGCCCTGCCGCCGGTGGTAGTGGGCCTGGCGATTGCCATGACCCTCTGGCGCTCTGGTCCGCTCGGGGGGCTGCACCTGATCTACACGCCCACCGCCATCATCATCGCGCAAGTCATCATTGCCGCGCCGGTCGTGACCGGTCTCACTGCCGCCGCCATGCAAGCCCTCGACCCGCGCCTGCGCCTGCAACTGCTGGGGCTGGGCGCATCCCGTTTGCAAATGGTGCTCAGCATTTGGCGCGAGACACGCCTGCCGCTCCTGGCCGCATTGATGGCCGGGTTCGGCAGCGTAATCTCCGAGGTGGGCGCTTCGATGATGGTTGGCGGTAACATCCGCCATCAGACGCGCGTCCTGACCACTGCCATCGTACTCGAGACCAATAAAGGCGAATTCGCCAGCGCCATCGCCCTGGGCATCCTGCTGCTGCTCATCACCTTCCTGATCAACTTCGCCCTGACCTGGATTCAACAACGGGGAGCCAAATGATGAGTGCGCTGGTGGAAATCCGCGATCTGCTCGTCCGGCGCGAAAAACGGGTGGCGCTCGAGATCGAGTACCTGAATATCGAGAAAGGACGGGTGATGGCGCTGGTGGGACCAAACGGGGCAGGAAAAAGCACCCTGCTGCTGGTGCTGGCGCGACTTATCAAACCGGAGCGTGGAGAAATTCTGATAAACGGCCGGCCGGCGGCTGGCCTGCGCGACCGGGAGTACCGCCGCCGTATTGGTCTGGTTATGCAGGACCCGCTCCTTCTGAATGTGTCGGTCTACGATAACATCGCCATCGGTCTGCGTTTCCGCCACATTTCCAGACCCGAATCCACCCGCCGCGTGGAAGCCTGGGTTGAACGCCTGGGTATTCAACACCTGAAGACCCGCAAAGCCGCCACGCTCTCTGGAGGCGAGGCCCAGCGCGTGGCTCTCGCGCGCGCCTTTGTCCTGCAACCTGAACTGCTCCTGCTCGACGAGCCGTTCGGCGCGCTGGATAAAAAGACCCGCGCAGAGCTCTTGTGTGACTTGAAAGCGCTATTGCCGACGATCGGCGCGACCACCCTGTTCAGTACACACGATGACCGCGAGGTAAATGCCCTGGCAGACAGGCAAATAGAGCTGGGTGAAGGGAAAATCCACACCGTGAGTGGTGTATGATTAGGCCATGCGCCTTATCGTTTTACTCCTACGACCCATCTATTATCTGCTCTACCACCAATTGGCCTGGACATACGATTTCGTCGCGGCGGTTGTCTCCCTGGGCCGCTGGCAGGACTGGGTGCGGACTGCGCTTCCCTTCCTGAGCGGGCGCGTGCTCGAAATTGGTTTCGGCTGCGGACACCTGCAGTTATACCTGAACGAGAAAAAACTCCCGGCATTCGGGTTGGACGAATCCCGCCAGATGGCGCACCAGGCGAGCCGCCGTCTTCGAAAACAAGGGCACCTCAACCGTCTATCTTGTGGCTACGCGCAGAGCATCCCTTTTGCAGAGGGAGTCTTTGACTCGGTGGTAGCCACCTTCCCTGCCGAATTCATCTTCGATCCACAGACACTGGAAGAAATCCGGCGCGTGCTCATGCCGGCCGGAAAGTTGGTCATTTTGCCAATGGCCTGGATTACGGGGAGGCGTCCGCTGGAACGGCTGGTGGCATGGTTGTTGCGGGTCAGCGGCGAAGCGCCGGGCAAGCCGGGACCCGTCTCAGCAGTGACAAGGGACCGGTTCGCACGCCTCGGGTTCGAGGTGCGGAGCGAGATCGTGGAACTGAAGGGCAGCCAGGTGCTGGTGTTTGTGGCGGAAAAGAAAAAAGCTCCTGATTTGGAGTAAAATGAAGGCATGGAAATCCAGATCGCCGTTGCAAAAACGAACAAGTACGCCGTCACCGAGAGCGGGGATACGCTCGAAGTGGTGGAACGGCCCAACGGCGGCCTTTCGGTGGTGCTGGCCGACGGACAGACTTCGGGGCGCGGTGCCAAGGCCGTCTCGATGATGGTTGTCCGCAAGGTCATCGGCCTGCTGGCTGAAGGCGTGCGAGACGGGGCGGCGGCACGCGCGGCTTCGGATTTGCTCTACACGGACAAGCAAGGCAAGGTCACTTCCACGCTCAATATCGTCTCGGTGGATCTGCATACCGGGACAGTCGTTATCACGCGCAACAACCCGGCGCCCTTTTTCATCGCCCGGGGCGAGGAAATTGACTGCATAAGTTCAGAATCCAACTCGATCGGGACCGCGCGCAACACCCGGCCGGTCATTAGCGAAATTCCAGTGGAGCCAGGGTTGGTGATCGTCTTTTACACTGACGGACTGATCCATGCCGGGGAACGAGTCGGACGCCCAATGGACGTCTGCACATCGCTCAAAGCCATGCTCGAAGAACAGGACCCCTCCCCACAATCCATCGCTGACGCGCTCCTGGCTGAGGCAGTGAACCTGGACGAAGACCGTCCTGCGGACGACATCAGCGTGGTGGTACTCAAAGTGTTGAAACGACTCGGGGACGATGTACGCCGCATGACGGTCCGGCTGCCGATTAACACCTGATAATAATGTCAATACAGACTTTCAATCAATCTCATCACTTGAACATCGGACTATTGCGCCACGACCACCAGTCCGAACTGCATCCAACTGACAGTATGCTGATTGGTGCAGGGGACACGCTGGCAGGGTTGAGCGGGCCGGAGCCGCTGAACCATTTACTGCATGACAAAGATTAGTCTCCCTGATAAGGAGCCCCCAGATAAGCTCAAACCCCTGATCGGCATCGTCGGTCCATGCGGAGCGGGAAAAACGACGCTGGCTGGAGGTTTGTACCGCAACGGCTATCGGGCACGTGCCATTGTTCAGGAGCATTCTTACGTCAAGGATATGTGGCAGCGCATGACCAGGCCCGATGTTCTGATCTTTTTACAGGCATCCTGCTTGGTGGGTGGGGAAAGGCGCCAGATGAAGTGGACCGAGTCCGAATGGGAGGAACAACAAAGACGACTAGCACACGCCCGCCAACATGCTGATTTCTTCTTGAACACCAATCCACTTGGCATTGGAGAAGTCCTGGATCTTGTTTTAATGTATCTCCAAAATCGAGGTCTCCTTTAAATGGACCTTTGGGAATTCCCCTACCCATACTTTCTCAATCGGAGTATAATCACCCCCGCCGCCAGCCGAAGGCTGGCATTTTCGTGAATGGAGAAGCGTTGTATGAATCGTCGCCAATACAAATGGCTCTTTCTCATCATCCCATTGATTGCACTGGCAATCTGGGTGGACTTGAGCAAGCAAATCACCATCCCCAATCCTTTCAATTCGCAAACCAGTCTCATCAACCGCAATGTGCAAACCCAACTCGGGCTTGACCTGCGCGGCGGCCTCCAGGTGCTTCTGGAAGCTGATTTACCTGCCAATGCCACGGTCAGCTCGGGCGATTTGAGCGTCACCCGGCAGATCCTGGAAAGCCGTGCCAATGCCCTGGGTGTAAGCGAAGTGGTCATGCAGGTGGCTCCGCCTCGCCGCATCGTAGCCGAGTTCCCTGGATTACAGGACCCGGAACAGGTCATTGCTTCCTTACAGCAGACCGGTTTGCTCGAGTTTGTGGATATGGGCAGCACGCCTGTCGCGGCAGGGACGATCATCCAAACCGACTATGGAACATCCACTACTTCCACCATTACAACCGATACCCCGGCTACAACCACCGAGGCCCCGTCAATAACTCCCACCACCGATCCATCTGCAACTCCTGCTCCGACCGAGACACCGGCTCCTACGCCGACCATTTACCACACCATCATGACTGGGGCGGCGCTCAATTCTGTCAATGTGCAGGCTGGACAGCTTAGCGGTTTCGTCATCGCTTTCACCCTGAAATCCGATTCGGCCACCATGTTCGCTGACTTTACCGGCAGTCATATCAACCAGTATCTGGCGATTGTTTTGGACAAGCGTGTGATCTCCGTCCCGAGCATCAACGACCAGATCACCGGCGGGCAAGGCATCATCCAGGGTAGTTTCACCCAGGATAGCGCCAATACACTCGCCATCCAATTGCGCTACGGTTCGCTGCCGGTCCCGATCAAGGTGGTGGAGAGCCGGTCGGTGGGTGCCACGCTGGGAGCTGAATCCGTCAGCCGGAGTGTGATCGCCGGTATCATCGGCTTGTTGGTAATTATCATTTTTATGGGCCTCTACTACCGGTTACCGGGTTTAATTGCCGATGTGGCACTGGTTACATTCGCGTTGATCTGCTTGATGCTCTACAAACTCATTCCGGTCGTTTTGACCCTCTCCGGTATTGCCGGTTTCATCCTGAGTATCGGTATGGCGGTGGACGCTAATATCCTTATTTTCGAGCGCCTGAAGGAAGAACTGCGTGCCGGCCGCACCCTGCGCCAGGCCATTGACCTGGGCTGGAAGCGTGCCTGGCCATCCATCCGCGACTCGAACTCCTCCACTCTCATCACCTGCATTATCCTGTTCTGGTTCGGCAGCACCTTCGGGGCCAGTGCTGTAAAGGGCTTCGCCCTGACCCTGGCATTGGGAGTAGGCATCAGCCTGTTTACAGCCATCATCGTCACCCGCACTTTCCTGCACGTTGTGCTGGATACAATCAAATCCACCGAACATCCCCGCTGGTTCGGTATTTAGGAGAACCCGCGATGAATATCATCAAGTTTCGTTACATCTACTTCGGCATCTCTTTACTGGTCATTGTTCCCGGGATCATCGCCTTAATTCTCTGGGGACTCCCGCTGGGGATCGATTTCACCGGCGGCAGCCTGCTCGAAGTCCAGTTTGCCTCGGGCCAACCACCCGCCATCGCGGATGTCATGGCACTTTATAACGAAATGTCCACCTCGCTGGCCGACATTTCCAACCCCCTGGTCCAGCCGGTTGGGACTGATTCGCTTTCTATTCGCTCAAAAGAGATCAACGACGCTCTGAAAACCCAGATCGTGGCAGCGTTGAAGGATCGTTTTGGCGGCGGACAGGATGTGACCATCATGAACTTCACCCAGGTCAGCGCGGTGATCGGCCAGGAAATTGCCATTCGCGCTGCCGGAGCGGTTGCGTTGGCAGCCCTTGCCATCCTGCTTTACATCACCTATGCCTTCCGTGGCGTTCAACATGCCTTTCGATACGGGACTGCGGCCATCATCGCCATGCTGCATGACGTGTTGGTGGTTGTTGGGGTGGAAGCCATCATTGGCCACTTCCTAGGCTGGCAAGCCGACTCGCTCTTCCTGACCGCCTTGCTGACGGTGATCGGTTTCTCGGTCCACGATACCATTGTGGTTTTCGACCGTATCCGCGAAAATTCGAACCTCTACCGGCGCGTGGATTACGCGACCGTTGTCAACCACTCCATTGTTCAGACCCTGGACCGCTCGATCAACACCCAACTGACGGTCATGATTACACTCCTTGCACTGGCGCTCTTTGGCGGTGCGAGCATCCGCCACTTCGTGATTATCCTGATAATCGGTATTTTCAGCGGCACATACTCATCGATCTTCAATGCGCCTCCAATCCTGACCGTGTGGGAAAACAAAGAGTGGCGCAACTGGTTCCGCCGCAAACCAAAAACAGAAATGATCTAAACGCAAAAACTTCCGAGGTTCTCCCCGGAAGTCTTTTGTTGTCTGCACAATATCTCATTGGATACTATCAGTTTTGAATGGACCGCTTGAAGTCAAGCCCAGCCTTCGGCAGCCAGGGCATCATGCAGTTCATCAGGATGGTGGCGGCAATGGAATTCCAGGCGGCTTGACTCGGCGTGCGCTTTGCTGTAGGGCATCCCTTCTGCCATGTGATTCCGTTCGTGCAGCTCGTGCAACAGCACGAACCCCCTTTCCTGCTCCTCAATGGCATCGTCGATCCAGACCTCACCCTCAGGAACAAATTCATAAACGTGGTCATGACCCCCGGCCGTGAAGTCAATGTCGAACGCGCTTCGCACCAGCCGGCCGTTCACGATCCACACACTCACACCATTCTCCAGTTTTTTCCACAGCTGCTCGTGCACCAGGCTGGCATCCGGCAGCTCCTGCCCTCGATGCGTTACCTTGCTGACATCCCCAGCTCGCCGCCGTTCTCTGCGCTCCACTAGGTCGGCCTGTGTAAGCGCATCGCCATA
>Ga0105152_10000087_pt1 | contig 21232 bp, 18 predicted proteins | sample LakBais05cmmetaG_FD_81534 | JGI IMG/M metagenome (GOLD analysis project Ga0105152, IMG submission 81534) | Lake sediment microbial communities from Lake Baikal, Russia to study Microbial Dark Matter (Phase II) - Lake Baikal sediment 0-5 cm | ecosystem: Environmental > Aquatic > Freshwater >...
CACCCACCTTTGGTTTGATCTGGATGCTATTATAGAAATCACGGCTGTTGAGGCGCATTTCGATTTCTTCTTTACTATCCAGTTTTACGGATCCCCAGCCTTTTTCGGGAACCAGGTCATTCAGCCCGTAGCGGAATTCGTACAACTCCAAAGCCTCGATACCGGGATTGATGCGCTTCATTTTTTCGAACAGGTTTGCGGAAAAAATTTTGGGCTCGAAAATGTTTTCAGCCATGTCTGATTTACGCTCCATACTTTGCCACACGCCCGGCATTCGCCAGCGCAATCGGCATGATGTGCTTCGCCGGTAGCACGCCGAGACTGCCGCGCACACAGGCGCGCTCGCCAAATTCAGCGATGCCGTCCGCGCGGACGTATCTGGAGTACAGCAGCGTCGGGACGGGATGCCAGGAGTGCGATTTGAGCACTGCCGGGGATGAGTGGTCGCCGCTGACAATGACCACATCCGGCTGGAGCGCCATTAAGCGCGGTATCAGCGCGTCCACTTCTTCGATGACACTCACCTTGCCGGGGAAGTCACCATTCTCGCCGCAGGTGTCGGTCTGCTTGACGTGCAGGTAGAAGAAATCGAAATCGCTCCAATTCTTTTCCAACGCAGAGAATTCATCCGCAATCGTCTTGCTGTCCACAGGCAAGACGGTCATTCCAACCAGTTTCGCTACCCCGCGACACATCCCGTTCACGGCAATGGCAGCCGCATTCAAACCAAACAAATCCCGATAGGAAGGTACTTTTGGAAATTTGGCAAAGCCGCGCAGCATGATCATGTTGGCGGGATGCTTATCCGCCAGTAACTTGCACGCCTGCTCGATAAACCGGTTGGCTAATTTCGCTGCTTTCTCGGACCCCGGGCCTGCCGCGCACACCGACAGCGGAGGCACGCCGGTTTTCAGCGGGTCGGTGTCGCTCAGTGCTTCTCCCAGACCGGGGGCGCGCATGACGAAGGCAAAACGATGTTCCTTGACCGGTTCGATAAAGAACTCGACGCCGTCAATTTTGATGGTCCGTAGAAGTTCTGCCAGTTCGCACCCCACCTCAGTCGGGATACGCCCGGCACGACGATCCGTCAATAATCCATTTGCATCCAGTGAACAAAAATTACCGCGTGCTGCAACGTCATCGGGACCCAATTCAAAATCAACGCCGAGCGCTTCCAGCGCGCCGCGTCCGATTTCGTACTCGATGGGGTCATATCCGAAAATGGCGAGGTGGCCGGGGCCGCTGCCCGCAGTAATCCCCGGCCCGACCGGCACCGTCAGCCCTAGAGCGGACTGAGCCGCCAGCGCGTCGAGATTTGGCGTGCGTGCGGTTTCCAATTCGGTTTTTCCGCCTGGCTCCAGCGGCAACCCGCCCAGCCCATCCATAATGACCATCGCGATCTTTGTTTGAGCGGGCACAATCAGGTTTTGTAGAAATTTGAGGTCCATTGGTAGTCCTCCATCAGTTCGTGGCGCACTTTTTTCCAACGCCAGCCACAAACGCATCGTAGGCGCGTTTGATTTTGGCATAGTTGCCATCCCGGTCAAGGGCAATACCACGCCCAACACCGGAAACGATCTGCCCGATGCCGATCTCATCCACTTGCGTTTCCAGCTTCTCCAGCAGTGCGGGCGCGCTGCCCGGTTCGGTACTGCGCCCATCGAAGATGACATGCAGGTATACTTTGTCCAGGCCATTTTCTTTTGCCATCTTCAGCAGCGCCAGCGGATAATCAATCGAACCGTGTGAACTTTTTTCGGTGAGCAGGCCCAGCAGGTGCAGGCTGGTGCCGCGTTGCTTGACATCGTCAATCGTGCGGAGAAAAACCTCGTTCGTGTAAAACGAACCATCTTTCATCGCCAAGTCAAGACGGACGTCATCCTGCAGGACGACACGCCCGGCGCCGATGTTCAAGTGACCCGCTTCTGAGTTCCCAGCTTTGCCCGCTTTAAGTCCCACCGCCTCGCCCGCAGCTTGCAATCGGCTGTATGAATAGCGCCGGGCCAGACCGTCCCAGACGGGAGTCTGGGCGAGGAAAATTGGGTTGGTATCATCCTCTTTGCCGATGCCCCAGCCGTCGAGAATGACCAGCATTATGCGCCGCTTCCCACCCCAGTCGTGCCCGGGGGCAAGATTAGCACCAAGCATGGAAGCCGGTTGTGCAAGGCCGAGGGCCGACAAAACTGTCGGGGCCACATCGGCCAGTTTGCCGTCCCGCAGGTCAAGGGTCCCGGTAAGGCGTGGATCAATCAGGATAAGCGGGACAAGGTTGGTCGTGTGGGCAACGTGCGGCGTCCCATCCGGGTTGGTCATTTCTTCCAGGTTGCCATGGTCGGCAGTGATGAGGGTAACGTAGTCGGCAGCCAGGGCGGAGTCCACCACCTGACCCAGCCTCCGGTCCACGAGCGAGGCACATTGGATCTTCGCTTCACGGTTGGCCGTGTGTCCGATGACGTCGCCATTGGCAAAGTTGGTCACGATCAGGTCGTAGCGTTTTTCGATGCCTTCCAACACCTGCCCGGTGACTTTCTCCAGGCTCATCTCCGGCACCTGATCAAATGGAATACCTTTGAGTGACGGGATGCGCACGTCGTCTTCGCCCGCGAACGGTTGGTTGTTTCCGCCGTTGAAGAAGAAAGTGACGTGTGCAAATTTTTCCGACTCGGCGGTGCGTAGTTGGCGCAGGCCGGCGCGGCTGACGGTTTCGCCCAGCGTGTCCTGGATTTTTGCGGGAGCGAACGCCACCGGCAGATCTTTGAATTTTTCGTGGTAGAGCGTCAGGATGACAAAGGTCAGGTTTTTAAAATCAGGGCGCGGGAAGCGGTCGAAGCCGGACTCTGTAAATGCTTCCGTTAACTGGATCTCGCGCTCGCCGCGGCGGCAGCAGAAGATGACCGCGTCGCCGTCTGCAATCCGACCGACGGGATTTCCCTGCGCATCGGTCAGCACAATTGGGTCGAGCGAGTAATCCGTCTGCCCCTCGCCATATAACTCCCTGACTACCCTGGCCAGGGAGGCAGCCCCACGAGGAAGATGATCAGGAGACATTTGCAAATCCTTTTCGTTTCAAACGCACCTACTTGCGACCAGGAAAAATATCCAGGAGTTCGCGGAACTCGTGGATGATGATATCGGGCCGGTTCTCATCGGTGATGGCGGCTTCGGCAAGATCTTGGGGTGAAATCATGATGATCACCATCCCAAATTCGGCCGCGCGGGTTCCGGTCACATCGCGTTTGAGGTTGTCGCCCACGTACACGCAGCGCGCCGGTTCGACTCCGGCCCTGCGCGCCGCTTCGTGATAGATGGCCGGGTCCGGTTTTCGTTTTCCAAAAACCGAAGAAAGCACTACGGATTTGAAATATGGTGTGAAGCCATCCTTTTCGATCCATTCGGGGATTTCCCTGGATGAGATCAAATTGCTGATGATCCCCAGGGTGTAGCCGCGCCGGTGTAATTCAATTACCACTTCCCTGCCATTGTCCACCAACACCCGCCGTCCATTGGACTGGCGGAACTGGTAGGTCAATTCCGCGGCCAGCGGAGCGACCTTGTCGGCAGGGAACTCCGGTGCCAGCCAACGGGTCCAAAGTTCGACCTCGGGGGCTTCGGTCAAGTGTTCAAATGCCCACTCGCGATAGGTCTTGTAACGCAGATTGAGATTTTCGCAGTATTTATCGGGCTTTTCGTCAGCTCCGAGCAGGTCGACAATTTTCTGCCGCGCAGCAGCCTGATATTTTTCGTCTTTCACCAGCATTCTCAATGTATTGCCAAGGTCAAGAAATATGGCTTGAATGTCATTATTCATTTGATTGGCTTTTTCCTGTTGGAAACGAATATTAACCAGCCAGATGAGTTATGCTCCGCCTTTTGCTTCAATTGGAATTCCATTGAAGATGGGGACATTGAGCAGGTCAAGTAATGATTTGCAATAATAATCCGCCACAGCATCCGGCTCAAAATTTACGGCGACTGTCACCATTCCGGCATTGTGTGCACCCCGGAGTTCTATTGCAAGATGGCCGACGAAAGCAGATTCGTCTGGAGACAGGTGCGCCTGCTGTAGAGCGTTTAAATACATCCCAGAGTCTGGTTTGTGCACTCCGATGACTGTCGAACAGGCGATCACGTCAATATATTCAGCCACTCCCACTTTTTCCAATCGGCGTCTCTTCCACTCGAGCGGATACATCGTGTCGGTGACTATGCCCAGAAGAAAACTGCGCTGCTTCAATCCCTGCAATGCTTCTCTGGCACCGGGGACGGGGAGTACATCATTGGAATAATCAATGATCCGGGTGATAAAAGTTTGACGTAAATATGGGTCTGCAACGCCATGCATCATTAAAAACTGGTCCCAGTAGGCCTCATGATTTACCTGCCCCTGGTTGGCTTGAGCACGCAAAGCCAGGAGATGTGTGAGGTCTACTGAAGTAACTTCAATGGAAAAACCACCATTCCTGAGAAGACCCAAGGCGAAATCTTCCGTTGGGCGTGCCCGGCAATACAAGACACCTGCTGCATCGAAAAAGATACCCTTGATCATTTTCATACTCAATCCCTACAAGCCTCCCCAACACATCTAGCGTGGTGGGAAAATATCCAGCAAATCCTTCATTTCGCGGATGGTGTAGTCGGGTTTGACCTCCCCGGTGGGTGGCTCTTTGGCCTGCGTTGCCGGCTCGAAAAACAGGATAAACATCCCGTAACCGGCCAGGCGGGTGCCCTCCACATCGCGGACGGGATTGTCACCCACATAGACACATTTTGCCGGTTCGACCCCGATCCTGCGGGCAGCTTCCCAGTAGATCTCAGGGTTGGGCTTCCGGATCCCAACCTTCGAGGAAAGCACCACCGTTTTGAAATACTTGGTGAGGCCGTCCGTCTCCAAATAATCCGGGATTTCCGTCTCGGTAATGGTGTTGGCAATAATTCCCAGAAGGTAGCCACGCTTATCCAGTTCAATAACGGTATCCTTCACATCTTCTCGCGGAACACGGCGGCCATCACAATCACGCCACAGGCGAGTCAGCTTTCCGGAGAGCGGTGCAATCTTTTCAGCTGGAAAATCCGGCAGCATCCAATGTGTCCACATTTCCTTTTCGGATGCCTCTATCAGCTTCTCTTTTGCCTGCTTCCGCAAGACCTGGTATCTATCCTCCAGCAGTTTGATAAAAGCATCTGTGGGCATCTGTGCACCGGTTAACTCAACGAGTTGTTGTTTTGCCTTGGCCATAAAGGCTTCGTCTTTGATAACAATCCGCAGGGTATTGCCAACGTCCAAGAAAACGGCTTCGATATCCTTTTGCATAGTATTTTTTCCTTTCATTTGTACGAGAATGGATGATGAACTATTCCAGGGAACTTTCAATTCCATATTGTTTTGAAATATTTCCTACATTTGCAAATGATACAACATTTACAAAATAAATGCAAGTGTTCTTTCAAAACTATTGACTTTAACCACTAAATTGAGTAAACTAAGAACAGGTAATGCACACGTGTGCACGATTACCCGCCAGGGTAAAGGAGCGAGATGCCGGTCACAATCAAGGATATTGCAAAACAGACGGAGGTCTCGCATTCCACTGTTTCGCGGGCACTGCATGGCAGTCCGTTAATTGCCAAAAACACCGCGGAACGCATCCGCCAAACCGCGCTCGAACTGGGCTACCTCCCCAGTGCTGCCGCCCGCAGCCTGAAGACCAACCGTTCGCAAGCATTGGGGGTCATCGTCAGCAGCGTGGAGGACCCATTCTTTAGTGAAATTTTGCAGGGCATCGAAGAAGTGGCTCAGAAAAGCGGCTACAGCCTGTTCATGGCCGCCTCGCAACGCGACCCGGAACGGGAGCAGGCCATCGTCCAGGCCATGAGCGAGCACCGCGTGGACGGGGTCATCATCTGTTCCGCCTCCTTCAAAGCAGAGCAACGCCGCCAATTTCTTGCGTACGGCGTCCCGATTGTTGTGGTCAATAACCAGGCCGCCGAAGATTACCGGTATTCCATTTACCACGATGATGTGGACGGCAGCCGCCAGATTACCCGTCATCTTCTTGACCTGGGACACCGGCGGATCGCCTACCTCGGCAACTCTTCCTCTGGCCGCACCACCCTGGACCGTTTGACCGGATTCCAGCAGGAAATGGACGCGGCCGGGCTGGCAGTTCCTCCTGAATACATTCACGAAGTCTCCGGCGGAGGACCCGAGGACGGCCTCGCCGGACTGGAGCATTTCCTCGCCCTGAGCGACCGTCCCAGCGCGTTGGTCTGCTTCAACGACATGATGGCCATCGGTGTTCTGAAAGGGTTGCCGCAGGCCGGCATCCAGGTTCCGAATGAGTTCTCTGTCACCGGCTTTGATAACATCGTGTTCTCGGCCTTCACCAATCCGCCGCTGACCACATTCGACCAGCCCAAACGCTTCATCGGGGCCGAAGCCGCCCGTCTCGTCCTGGAACTACTCAATGCGCCGCCCGCCGAGGACTCGTCGGAGCAGCCCACGGTAGTACCCGGCTCCAGCACGGGCAAGGTCCGGAGGTTGAAAGGCAGGCTCCTGGTCCGGGAAACGACCGCCCCGCCCACAGCCTCATCGAGAAAATTATGAGTCCAGCCCATTCCATCTTGTCTTTCTCAAACCTCAATATTTTCCCCCGCTCACTGGTTAACCAGCATGGCGTGGAATACGCTCTGGCGCAAACCACTACCGGATTGCAACTGGTTGTGCTGGCTGACCCCGCCGCGCTGGCGGGCTTCGAGGGTGAATGCTCCGAACTGGCCGGGAAGACCCTGCTGATCGGTCCGTGCAATCCGCAAAATGCCGCCGCTCTGCGCGCCCGGCTCGACTGGTTGCAGCCTGGCCTTTTGGGCCTGCGCACCTCGGCCGGGATGGGTGACCGGGTTGGCCTGGCGACCCCCGGCCACGTGCGCGCCGTCCGTGCCGTGGATGGTAAAATCGCGCCCATCTTTGCTCAGCAGTCCATCCGCGAGATGACCCGCACCGGGCGTACGCCGCAACAGGTGATGGATGACGCCACCTGGGGCATTTTCCAGGAAGGCTGGCATGAAGGCGTTGGGGCAGACGCTGACCATCTCAAGACCACTACCGACATTGACGCTTGCATGGCCGCTGGTTTCACCTTCTTTACGATTGACCCCGGCGCCCACGTGGACAATCGCGCCGAAACCGCCAGCCTGGACGAACTGCGTGAACTGGCCGAAAGCCTGCCCGCCAACCTCCAGCCGCGTGCCAGCGGCCTGCTGGGCAAGGGCTTCGATATCGAGGGGCTGTGGCTGACATTCGGCGAGGCGATGCTACTTAAAGCCGTCGTCAAGTACGGCAAGGCTGTCGCGCATGTGGCATCCATGTATAATTACCTGGTCAAAGCCGCCGGGACGCGCCCCTTCGAGTTGGAAGTTTCAGTGGATGAAACCGACCAGCCCACATCGCATGCAGAACACCTTTACATTACCAGCGAGTTAAAGCGATTGGGTGTGCAGTGGGTCAGCCTGGCGCCGCGCTATGTGGGCCGCTTTGAAAAGGGCGTGGACTACATCGGCGACGTGGCTGCCTTCGAAACCGATCTGGCCGGGCATGCCGCCATTGCCCGCCAGTTTGGGCCTTACAAACTCAGCCTGCATTCCGGCTCGGACAAGTTCAGCATCTACCCGGCAGCCATGCGCCAGACACGCGGCCTGGTACACCTGAAGACCGCAGGCACCAGCTATCTCGAAGCCCTGCGGACGATCGGCGCAGTGGAGGTTGACTTGTTCCGCGAGATCTACAGCTTTGCCCGCCAGCGCTATGAAACCGATAAGGCCAGCTACCACGTCTCTGCAGAGCTTGGGCGCGCGCCGCTGCCCGAGGCGGTCACCGACTGGCCTGCCCTGCTCGACCAGTTCGATGCCCGCGAGATCCTGCATGTCACCTTCGGCTCGGTGTTGACCGAGAAAACTGCCACCGGGCAGAAGCGTTTCCATGACCGTTTTATGGCCGCGTTGAATGCCAATCCGGAAGCCTATGCCTCCAACCTGGATAAGCATTTCATCAGGCACCTGAAGCCGTTTTCGAGCCTGGAGTAATCATGGACACACCGTTCATTTCCGAACTCTATAACATTTCCGGCAGGAGCGCAGTCGTGACCGGCGGGGCGGGCGTGCTGTGCGCGGCCATGTGCCGGGCGCTGGCCGCGGCCGGAGCGAAGGTCGCCGTGCTGGACCTGAACGCTGAGGCCGCCGAATCCCTGGCCGCGAACATTCGCTCCAGCGGCGCGGAGGCCGTCGGCGTGGCCTGCGATGTGCTCGACAAGACCAGCATCGAAACCGCCGCACAGATCGTGCAGGCGAAATTCGGCCGTGTGGATATTCTCATCAACGGCGCGGGCGGCAACAAACCAGCGGCCACCACCAACCCGGAACAGACTTTCTTCGACCTGCCCGCCGAGGCCCTGCGCTGGGTGTTCGACCTGAACCTGATGGGCACCATCCTGCCCGCACAGGTTTTTGGCAGGTTGATGGCCGAGCAGAAATCGGGTGTCATCCTCAACATCTCTTCAATGAACGCCTTCCGCCCACTGACCCGCATTGCAGCTTACTCGGCGGCCAAGGCGGGAGTCAGCAACTTCACCCAGTGGCTGGCAGTGCATATGGCGCAGGAGTATTCGCCCGAGATCCGCGTCAATGCCATCGCCCCCGGCTTCTTCCTGACCGAACAAAACCGCTTCTTGCTGACCGACAAGGAGACAGGCGCCTTAACGCCACGCGGCCAGTCCATCATCGGCCATACCCCGATGAAGCGCTTTGGCGCAATGGAAGACCTGCTGGGCACACTGCTATGGCTGGTCTCACCCGCGGCGGCTTTCGTCACCGGGATCGTGGTCCCGGTGGATGGCGGGTTCTCTGCCTTCAGCGGCGTTTGACGATTTGACTATGGACACCCTTTCCGCTCACTCAATTGCCACCTCCGGGTTGCTCTCTCCCGAAACGATCCGCGCGACACTTGAAAAAGGTCTCGCCGGAAAGTTCACGGGGCAGAAGATATTGGTGCTGATCCCCGACCATACGCGCTCGCTGCCGCTGCCATTTCTCTTTCGTGCGCTCGTTGAAATCCTGGGCGACACCCGGCAACTCGATTTCATGGTCGCCCTCGGCACGCATCCGCCGCTGAGCGAGGAGAACCTGAACAAACTGGTTGGCATCACGGCAGCAGAACGCACAACGATCTACAAGCACATTGGCCTGATGAACCATGCCTGGGACGCCCCATCCGCCCTGACAACCCTCGGCGTGATGAAAACGGATGAGATCAAGGCCATCGCCGGGGAGCGCTGGCACCCATCCCTGCCGGAGCGCGTGGACATCCGCATCAACAGGGCCGCGCTGGAGTACGACCACATCCTCATCCTCGGTCCGACCTTCCCCCACGAAGTGGTCGGTTTTTCGGGCGGGGCCAAGTACCTCTTCCCCGGCATCTCCGGCCCGGAGATGATCAACGCCACCCACTGGCTGGGAGCGCTGGCAGGTGTGGTCGGGACGATCGGCCTCAAGGACACGCCGGTGCGGACGATGATCCACGCCGCGGCGAAACGGCTCCGGACCCCGGTCACGCTGGCCGCGCTAACGGTAGATGACCACAACCTGGCCGGGATGTTCATCGGCGACCTGTACGAAGCCTGGAGTGCAGCAGCAGACTTTTCGGCAGAGCGTCACATCCGCTGGTGCGGGAAGCCTTACCAGCGCGTGCTGTCCTGCGCTCCGGCCATGTACGACGAACTGTGGACGGCCGCCAAAGCCATGTACAAACTCGAACCGGCGGTGGCGGTTGGCGGCGAAGTGGTCATCTACGCCCCACATCTGGATGTGGTCAGCCACGTGCATGGCAAATACATTTATGAGATCGGCTATCACATCCTGCCCTATTTCCTGAATGACTGGGAGCACTTCAAGCATATCCCGTTGGGCGTGCTGGCGCACAGCACTCACCTACGCGGTTCGGGCGTGATGGAAAATGACGTTGAAAGACCCAACCTGCGCGTCACCTTGGCGAGCAAGATTTCCGCCGATGATTGCGCCCACCTGAAGCTGGGCTATCTTGACCCGGCGAAGGTTAACGTGGATGAATGGAAAGACCGCCAGGATGATGGTGTTCTCTACGTCCCCAAAGCCGGTGAGACGTTGTATCGAGTGAAATAAGTAGGCAGGGTTCCCATGCCCTGTCGGGACGGCGTGGCAGCCGTTTCTACAAATATTTGAAAAGAGAGAAGATATCATGGACTACAAAATCGGCATCGTCGGTCTGGGCGTGATGGGCCACAACCTGGCCCTCAATATGGAACGCAACGGCTTCCCGGTGGCCGGCTACGACCTGGACGCAGCCAAGACCAAGGCCTTCCTCGAAGGCCCCGGCGCAGGGAAAAACATCATCGGCGTGGACTCCCCCGCCGCGCTGATGGCCGCCCTGGAGAAGCCGCGCCGAGTTTTGATGATGGTCCCCGCCGGCACGCCGGTCGACAGCGCCATCGCCCACCTCAAGCCGCACCTGGAGCCGGGCGACATCCTGATGGATGGCGGTAATTCGTTTTTCCTGGACACTGAGCGCCGCAATAAGGCGCTCGAGGCGGAGGGTTTCAACTTCATTGGCACAGGGGTTTCGGGTGGAGAAGAGGGAGCACTGTGGGGCCCAGCGATTATGCCGGGGGGACAGCGCGAAGCCTGGGAAGCCACCGCCCCCATTTTCCGTGCCATCGCCGCCAAAGCCGAAGACGGGCAGCCCTGCGTGGAGTACATGGGGCCGCGCGGCGCAGGCCACTTCGTCAAGATGGTGCACAACGGCATCGAGTATGGCGATATGCAGTTGATTGCCGAAATTTATGACCTCTTGCACCGTGGCCTGGGCCTTTCGGCGCAAGAGTTGGGCGCAGTCTTTGCGGTATGGAATGCTGGCGAACTCAAGTCGTACCTGATCGAGATCACGGCCGATATCTTTTCCAAGATGGATGGGGAGACGGGCCGTCCCCTGGTGGATTTCATCCTCGACGAGGCGCAGCAAAAAGGGATGGGTAAATGGGCCAGCCAGAATGCCCTGGATGTTGGTGCGCCCATCCCGACGATCAACGCCGCGGTGGAGAGCCGCATCCTTTCCAGCCTGAAATCACAGCGTGTCGTCGCCAGTAAAATCATCAGCGGCCCAAAGCCGGAATACAAAGGTGACCGTCAGCAGCTGATTGACGCCGCGCGCGATGCTCTATATGCCAGCAAAATCACCTCTTACGCCCAGGGGCTGGGGCTGCTCAAGATTGCCTCCGATGAATACAAATATGACCTACACCTGAACGAGATTGTCAAAATCTGGCGTGCAGGCTGCATCATCCGCGCCGACCTGCTGGGCGACATTATGTCCGCCTACCAGCGCGACCCGGCCCTGGTCAACTTGCTGCTGGATGAGTCTTTCCGCATCGCTGTGGAAAGCCGCCAGGAAGCCTGGCGCTTCGTGGTGCAGAACGCGGTCGGGATGGGCATCCCGGCGCTGGCCTTGAGCGCCTCGCTGGCTTATTTCGATGCCTACCGCAGCGAGCGCCTGCCGGCCAACCTGACCCAGGCCCAGCGCGACTACTTCGGCGCCCACACCTACCGGCGGATCGACCGGGAGGGCACCTTTCACACGGAGTGGACGGCAGAATAACCAAACTGCATGGCATCTTACCGCCGTCGAGGCGGCAGGAAAAGACATTGAATAAGGAGCAATCATGAAATATGGAATGAACATTCGTCAGGAAGGCAGCCTGGATCTGGTCTCGCTCGGGGCACTCAACCATCGGGTGGATTCAGGGATCGTCCCGTTTCGCAAGGCGACCACCTGGCAGGTCCATCCCAGCGGCGCGGAATATAATGTTGCCGCCAACCTAGCCGACTGTTTCGGTCTCCGCACAGGCATCGTGGCTGCCATGGTCGATTACCCCATCGGTGACTTAATCGCCGAGCGCGTGCGCGCAATGGGGATCAAACCTTTCTACAAGCATTTCGCGCACAACGGGGTGAACGGCCCCAATATGGCCACCATTTACAGCGACCGCGGCTTCGGCGTGCGCGCCCCGGTGGTGTTCTACAACCGGGCTAACGAGGCAGCGGCGCAACTTAAACCCGGCGATTTCAACTGGAAAGCCATCTTTGCGGGCGGCGTGCGCTGGCTTCACAGCGGCGGTATCTTTGCGGCTCTCTCCGAGACCACCGGCGAGGTCATCATCGAAGGGATGAAAGCCGCCAAAACCGCCGGGGCGGTGACGTCGTTCGACCTGAACTACCGCGCCAAACTCTGGAACATCTGGGGCGGACAGGAACGCGCCCAGTCGGTCATCCACCGCATCGTCGAGAATGTGGACGTGCTGGTGGGCAACGAGGAGGACCTCCAGCTGGGGCTCGGCATCCCGGGTCCGGAAGCAGGATCACAGTCCAAGCTCGACCCGAGCACCTTCTTTGGCATGATCGACGACGTGGTGGGCAAGTTTCCGCAGATCAAAGTCGTCGCCACCACCCTGCGCGAGGTCCACTCGACCAACCATCATTCCTGGGACGCGGTGGCCTGGATCAACGGGCAATCGTTCGTCTCCCCGACCTGCGAGTTGGACGTCTACGACCGGGTGGGGGGTGGGGATGGGTTCGCCTCCGGCTTCTTCTACGGCCTGCTGACCGGCGAGCCGGAGCAGGAGGCTGTCAACCTGGGCTGGGCGCACGGCGCGCTGCTGACAACCTTCCCCGGTGACACCACCATGGCGACGGTCGAGCAGGTGCGGGCCTTCGCCAAAGGCGGCTCGGCGCGCATCCAGAGATAACGATATTGTAGGGGCAGGTCTTCTAGACCCGCGGTTGATAAACCGACCAGCCAGACCCGCCCCTACGAATTTTTAAGAATTTCATGCACACGTGTGCAAAATCCACCAGGAGATCATTCAAATTTTTAGAAGGAGAAAAACCATGGACAAGATGAAGGCGTATGTTTTCAAGGATGTCGGCAAGCTCGTGTTCGAAGAAAAGCCCATTCCCCACGTCAAGGAACCGGATGACGTGCTGCTCAAGGTCAAGGCCGTGGGCATCTGCGGTTCGGACCTGAAGATCATCGAGGGCAAGCATCACTTCAAGCCGAATACCGTGCTCGGGCACGAGTTCTGCGGCGAGGTGGTCGAGGTCGGCACGCACGTCCACCACGTCAAGCTTGGCGACCGGGTGGCCATCGACAACAACATCCGCTGCGGGTTCTGCTCGTTCTGCCGCATGGGCCTGAGCAGCCAGTGCGTCGAGATCAAGACCAGCGCCCTGGGCGTGATGCGCGACGGCGGCTACGCCGAGTACTGCCTCGTCCCGGAAAAGCAGTGTTTTGTGCTTCCCGACGAGATCGACGACATCCTCGGCACGCAGGTCGAGACGCTGGCGACGGTGGTCAACGGCATGAACACCCTGCTGATGCTGCCCTACGATTACGTGCTGATCCTGGGCTTTGGTCCGATCGGCTACCTGTTCGGCCAGTTCGCCAGGAACATCGCCGCCAAAGTGGCCGTGACCGAGATCGACCCGTTCCGCATCAACGTGGCGAAGGAATGCGGCCTGACGGTCTGGAACCCGAACGAGGTGGATGTGGTCGAAAAGATTACTGACTTCACCTACGGGCGCAAGGCCGACATCGTCATCGAGGCCACCGGCAACGCCCTCGAGCAGGCACTCCAGTGCGTCACCCCCGGCGGCAAGGTGCTGCCCTTCGGCATGGACTCGTCCATCAAGACGACTATCGTGCCGAACGAGATCACGCGCTGGGCCACCAAGATCCTCGGCCTGTACCTCGGCCAGAACACGATGGTGCCGTCCATCCGCCTGTTCCAGGAGAACCGGCTCAACATGGGGCCGTTCTTCACCAAGGTCATCCCGTTCGACGAAGGTCTCGGCGCATTCGATTTACTTGGGCTGGACATGAAAACGCTGCAGCACAAGCCCAAGAGCGCCATGAAGATCGTGATGAAGATGTAATCCCCTACCCCAACCCTCCCCCCGTCGCGGCGCGACGGGGGGAGGGAGAGAGGCTGTTATGACCAGAAAAGTAAAAATTGCTGTGATTGGAACAGGACGCATGGGGAGCGTCCACACCCGGAACATCGCCCGGCTCATCCCGGAAGCGGACCTGGTCGCTGTCTGCGACATCCGGCTGGAAGTTGCCCAGGCTGTAGCCGACGAACTCGGTATCCAGCGCGTGGTGCAGGATTACCACGAACTGCTGGGCGACAAAGACATCGAAGCCATCCTGATCGCCACCAGCACCAACACGCACGCCTTTATCATGAAGGATGTGGCCGCAGCCGGCAAGCACATCTTCTGCGAAAAACCGCTGGCGCTTGAGCTGGATAAAATTGATGAGGCGCTGGAGGCAGTCGAGAAAGCGGGTGTCAAGCTGCAGGTCGGGTTCAACCGCCGCTTCGACAAGAGTTTCCAGCAGGTGCGCGAGATCGTCGCCTCGGGCGAGATCGGGCGTCCGTGCATCCTGCGCATTACCAACCGCGACCCTGATTTTCCCGCCATGGAATTCCTGCGCGTCTCGGGTGGGATATTCCTCGACCTGGCCATCCATGACTTCGACATGGCCCGTTTCCAGGTCGGCGAAGTGGAAGAAATCTATGCCACTGGCAGCGTATTGATTGAGCCGGAACTGAAAGAGTTCGGCGACATCGACACGAACGTGGTCACGCTCAAGTTCGCCAACGGCGCAGTCGGCGCGATCGACAACAGCCGCAAGGCGGTCTATGGTTATGACCAGCGCCTGGAAGTGTTCTGCTCGAACGGCACGGCCATGGCGAACAACGAAGCTGAGAACACCGCCGTGAAGGGCAACCCGGACGGTTTCCACTCCGCCAAACCGCCGTACTTCTTCATGCAGCGCTATGCCCCCTGCTACGTGGACGAGGTACGCCAATTTATTGAGTGCGTCCGCGACGATAAGCCAACCCCGACGACCGGCAAAGACGGCCGCGCCGCGGTGGTGCTCGGTTACGCCGCCGGGAAGTCGCTGCGCGAGAACCGCCCGGTCAAGGTGAGTGAGATTGGATAATCAGTAGTAGCGACTTCAGTCGCTGCTTTACCGAACGACTGAAGTCGTTACTACAACATCAGGATATATGTTGTGTTGCCATCTGGTAGTGTAAGCAAACCTTCGAAAGACCAGTACCTGAACTGCATTCGTTGCGGGCTGTGCCTGGCGGTCTGTCCGACCTACCGGGAGTACCTGAGCGAGACGACCTCACCGCGCGGACGGGTAGCGCTGGCGCGCAAGGGGCTGGAGGGCGAACTGGAACTCAGCCCCAACCTGGCCAGGCAGATGTACGCCTGCTTTGACTGCATGGCCTGCAACGACCTCTGCCCGGTCGGCATCCGTCCCGCGGACCTGGCGCTTGAGATGCGCCACGTGCAGGAACAGATTCAGCCCGCCGCATGGAAGGACGCTCTGTTCGGCGGACTCATCCCAAAACCGGGGCGGATGGAATTCGCAACCCTGCCTCTGCGCCTATACGAGCAACTCGGCCTGCGCCGTCTGGTCTACGCCCTCGGGCTGCGCAAGCTGTTCCCTGGCAAAATCCGTGACCTGGAAGCCATGCTGCCGCAACTGCCCCAGCGTCCGCTGCGACAGGTGTTGCCGGAAGTGACCCAAGCCACCGGCGAGACCCGTTACCGGGTCGGGTTTTTCCTGGGCTGCGCCCAGAGCCTGATGTTCGCCGAGGAAAGCGCCGCCAGCGTGCGCGTGCTGGCTCGCAACGGCTGCACCGTCATCACGCCGAAGGAAACCGTCTGCTGCGGAATGCCGGCCCTGGGTTACGGTCGGGAGGACTTGGTGCAGGAGCAAGCCCGCCATAACATCGAACTCTTCGAGCGGGCGGATGTAGAAATTATCGTCACCGACTGCGCCACCTGCGGCTCCACGCTCAAGGACTACGGCAAGTTATTGGCCGATGACCCGGCCTGGGCAGCGCGGGCTGCCGCGTTCAGCGCCCGCGTCCGGGATGTGAGTGAATTCCTTCTGACCATCCCACTTGAGAAACCGCGCGGCCGCCTCGAAGCGCTCGTCACCTATCACGACCCGTGTCACCTGCGGCGCGGCCAGGGCGTCTGGAAACAGCCGCGTGAGTTACTGAAAATGATCGACGGCCTGGAATTCGTCGAACTACCCGAAGCGGACTGGTGCTGCGGTTCGGCCGGCAGCCAGCTCATCACGCATTACGAAACTTCGCTCAAAGTGCTGAAGCGCAAGGCCGACAACATCGCCAGCACGCAGGCCGACTACATCGCCTCCGGCTGTCCTGGCTGCCAGATGCAGTTGAACGTCGGTATGCGCCGGCAGGGATTGGACGTGCAGGTTGTCCACCCGATTGCGCTGCTCGATCGGGCCTATAACGGCAAGAAGGAAAAATGATGGATAAAAACATCATCGCACAACTCGAAAAAATCACCGGCAAAGACGGCGTCCTGACCACCCCCGAAGACCTGTCCGTGTACGGCTACGACGGCACCTTCGAAGACCACCGCCCGGATGTAGTCGTCCTGCCGCGCACCACCGAACAGGTCAGCCAGATTGTGATGCTGGCGGCGCGCGAGCGCATCCCCGTGGTGACACGCGGCATGGGGTCGGGACTGGCAGCTGCCTCGGTCCCGTTCCAGGGCGGGATCGCCCTGGCGATGACGCGCATGAATCGCATCCTGGAGATTGACGAGGTCAACGCCACGGCTCATGTCGAGGCGGGCGTGGTCACTGCGGACCTGCAAACTGCGGTGGAAAAACTCGGGCTGTTCTACCCGCCCGACCCGTCCAGTATCCGCCACTCGACCATTGGCGGGAACATCGCCTGCAACGCCGGCGGCCCGCGCTGCCTGAAGTACGGCGTGACCGGCGACTACATCCTCGGCCTGACCATCGTCCTGGCGGACGGGCGCATCCTGCACACCGGTGGCAAACTTATTAAGGATGTAGTCGGTTACGACCTGAATGCCCTGTTCACTGGTTCGGAAGGGACCCTGGGTGTGATCACCGAAGCCCTGCTGCGCCTGACGGCCAGACCGAAGTTCGCTCGCACCGCCCTGGTCGAGTTCGCCGCACTGGAGGACGCCTCCCGGACGGTCAACGCCATCCTCTCGGCAGGCATCGTCCCGGCCACGCTGGAACTGATGGATGAGACCGCCATCGCCTGCATCGAGGAAGCCCTGCACCTGGGCCTGCCGCTCGACGTGGAAGCCACCCTGCTGATCGAGACCGACGGTGCGGACGAGGCGTCCGTTGTGCGGGAGATCGAAGCGGTGGCAAATATCTGTCAGGAAACAGGGGCGCGGCGGGTCAAGGTCGCCAAAGACGAGAGCGAGCGTGCGAAGCTGTGGCAGGCCCGCAGGTCCGTTTCGCCGGCGCTGGCCCGCAAGGCACCCAACAAGCTGGGCGAGGACATCACCGTGCCGCGCAGCACCATCCCCGAGGCCGTCCGCCGCCTGAAGGCCATCAGCGCCAGGTACGGCCTGCCGATCGTCATCTTCGGCCATGCCGGGGATGGTAACTTGCACCCCAACATCCTGTTCGACAAGCGCGACCCGGAACAGTGGGCTAAAGTCGAGCAGATGGCCGCCGAGGAGTTCGCCCTGGCCCTCGAGTTGGGCGGGACGCTCTCGGGCGAGCACGGCGTCGGGTCGCTGAAGCGTCCGTACATGCAGAAGGCTCTCGGTCCGGTTTCGCTCGAGGTCCAGAAACGCATCAAGGCCGCGCTGGACCCGGTCAATATTCTCAACCCTGGCAAAGTTTTCCCGGATTAATTTGAATAAAATTTAAAAGGAGTAATAAAATGTCAAACACAAATGTGCCAAAAGGATTTCTTCCCACCAACCAGCCTGACCTGTTCTTCGAGGACAACGCCGTCGGACGGACGAAGAAGGAAGTGTGGGATGCCAGCGACGAGCAGATTGACGCCATCCTGGCTGACTACGGCGTCCCGTCGCCGGTGGAATGGGGCAAGCCCGGCTCGTACATCCAGACGACAACCCGCTGGCAGGTGGAAGAGAACCGCAAGAAGAACGACGTGGTCTTCATCCCGGTCGGCTGCACCGAACTACATGGCCAGCACCTGCCCAGCGCGGCGGACACGCTGTACGTCAGCGCCATCTGTGAAGGTGTGCGGCGCTACACTGCCAAGCGCGGCGCGCCGGTCAACCTGGCGCTGCCTCCGCTCAACTACGGCGGCCACCCGTACCACCACCTGGGCATGCCCGGGACGGTCATCGTGCGCGAGCACGTGGTGCGCGAGATGATGATTGACGTAATGCTCGGCCTGTGGAACGATGGCTTCCGCAAGCAGTTGATCGTCAACAACCACGGCCAGCTGTGGATGCTCGAGTCAGCGGTGCAGGAATTCATGAAGCGCTACCAGCTGCCGGGCATCTTCCGCGTCATTGACTGGCACCGCGGCGTACGCGAGTTCTTCCGCCCGGCGGAGCGCGGCGGACAGATGAGCACCAACTTCGTCCATGCCGACGAATCCGAAACCTCCTTGAGCCTGCTGCTGCACCCTGAGATGGTTGACATGAACTACGCTGTGGACACCGAGGGCAAGTCCTACCTGTCCGAGGGCCACTTCGATAAGTCGGTCGACCCGTTCGGCCGCCCCAGCCGCTGGTCGGAAGGTGAGGGTCACTTCGCCATCGAGATTGCCGCCACGCCCGAGGGGGTGGTCGGCAAGGCCAAGTCTGGCGCGGCGCAGAAGGCCAAGCGCCCGATGGCTGCCATCCTGAAGTACCTGACCCTGTGGCATGACGATGTCCTGGAGGCCTTCCCAGCTGGAAGTGTTCCGCCGGTGGAGGAAGTCACCCTGCGCACCGCCAAAGAAATGGAACCCTACCTGCGCGAGCCGCTCAGCAAGGGCTGGAAACCGGTCTACGGCATCCCGCGCATCGGGCAAGGGACGGAAGTATAAATTCGGACTTCAGCACAGAGAGCACGGAGACCACAGAAAAGTTAAGAAAAAAAGAGAAAGAAAAACTCCGTGCGCTCAGTGTTCTCCGTGGTGAATCGAATTTCTGACGACGCATTTATCAGGAAAAGGAGAGTACCTATGAAAGGCAATATGCAAGGCGTGACATTGGTCGCAGACTGGGACCCCAGGCGCGGTTTCAAACTCGGTTCCAAAGACATCGAAGGCCGCCAGACCTACCTGGGCAGCCAGGTGTGGCGCAACCCGCGGCTGGAAATCCGCGAGTACGACATCCCCACCCCCGGGCCGGAGGAAGTGCTGATGGAGGTCAAGGCCTGCGGCATCTGCGGCTCGGACGTCCACATGGCCCAGGCGGATAAAGACGGCTACATCTACTACCCCGGCCTGACAGGGTTCCCATCCATCCTCGGGCATGAGTTCTCCGGCGTGGTGGTCGAAGCGGGCAAGAACGCCCGGGACAAACGCACCAACAAGCCCTTCAAAGGCGGAGAAGCGGTCACCACCGAGGAAATGCTGTGGTGCGGACAGTGCAAACCCTGCGCCGACGGCCAACCCAACCACTGCGAACAACTGGACGAAGTCGGCTTCAACGTCAACGGGGCCTACACCAAGTACATCGTCCTGCCCTCCCGCACGCTGTGGAGCCTGGAGCCGCTGCGCAAGAACTATAAGGAAGAGGACATCTTCATCGCCGGCAGCCTGGTCGAGCCGACCTGCGTGGCTTACAACGCCGTCATCGAACGCGGCGGCGGCATCCGCCCCGGCGATCGGGTGGTCATCCTGGGCGGCGGGCCGGTGGGCATCGCGGCCTGCGCCATCCTCAAGCGCGCCGGGGCCTCGCAGGTCATCATCTCCGAAACCCAGCAGGAACGCGCCGACATGGCCCTGAAACTGGGCGCCGACTACCACGTTAACCCGCTCAAGGAAGACTTCGCCGAACGCGTGCTGGAGATCACCGGCGGAATGGGTGCGGATATGTTCATGGAAGCCACCGGCCTCCCGGCGGTCGTCTATCCCGGTATTGAGAAGGTCATCTGGGAAGGCCGCACGCTGAACAGCACGGTCGTCGTCACCGCCCGCGCCGAAGCCAAGATGCCCGTCACCGGCGAAGTGCTGCAAGTCCGCCGCGCCCGCATCATCGGCGCGCAGGGTCATTCCGGGCACGGCAACTTCCCGCGCGTCATCGAGTGCATGGCCACCGGCATGGACATGACCCGCATGAGCACCAAGAAGATCAGTCTGGAAGAACTGCCCGAGAACATCATCAAGCTGCAGACCGACCGCTCGGAGTGCAAGATCACCTACATGGCGCGCTAAAGATTATCTTCTCCCCTTACCCCTGCCCCTCTTCCCTCCGGGGAGAGGGGTAAGGAGTAAAAATGAAACTATCCATTGTGCTATCCACCCAACCCGCCCAGTTCCAGGCTGCCACGTTCAAAGGCGACCTGGAAACGAACCTGTGTCGCATTTCCGGTCTTGGCTATGACGGTGTCGAACTGGCCATCCGCGACCCGAAACTTGTGGACTTCGACGAGCTGGAACGACTGACCCGCCTCTGCAGCCTGTCCATCCCGGCCATCGGGACCGGGCAGGCCTGGGGCGAGGAAGGCCTGTCGTTCACCGACCCGGACCCCTCGGTCCGGCGTGCAGCGATTGAGCGAATCAAGAGCCACGTCCCGGGCGCAGCCCGCTTCGGGGCAGTCATCATCATTGGCTTGATCCGCGGCATCGTCAAACCGGGCATGGACCCGGTCCAGGCGATGGACTGGCTGGTCGAAGCCTTGCGCGAGTGCAGCGCGGCCGCCCGTCCGCATGGTATCCGCCTGGCGTTGGAGCCGATCAATCGCTACGAGACGACTCTCATCAACAACGCCGCCCAGGGGCTGGAATTAATCGAACGCGTCGGCACAGACAACTTTGGCCTGCTGCTCGACACTTTCCATATGAACATCGAGGAGCCGGGCATCGAGGCGAGCATCCGACAGTGCGGGGCGCGCATTTTTCACTTCCACGTGGCTGATTCCAATCGCTGGTATCCCGGCGCGGGGCATCTGGATTTCAAATCCATTTTGAATGTGCTCTTTGCCATCGGTTACCACGGCTATGTTTCCGGCGAATTCTTGCCGAAACCCGATGCCGACACATCAGCCAGGCAGGCTATTGCCAACCTGCGCCAAATCCAGGGTTCTTAACGTTCCGATCAAGCAGGGAGAAGAACTACAAGCTCTTTCTCACACGAACAG
>Ga0105152_10000088_pt1 | contig 20910 bp, 19 predicted proteins | sample LakBais05cmmetaG_FD_81534 | JGI IMG/M metagenome (GOLD analysis project Ga0105152, IMG submission 81534) | Lake sediment microbial communities from Lake Baikal, Russia to study Microbial Dark Matter (Phase II) - Lake Baikal sediment 0-5 cm | ecosystem: Environmental > Aquatic > Freshwater >...
CTTCTTCATTCAATTTGATATGGTACAACTTTTTCGGCATTTCTTCATTCTCCTTGCCTTCCTCGGATGCAAGGATTTTACCATCTTATTCATGTTGACCTACTACTAGCAACTTTCAAGGAGGAGACGATGTTTTAAAATAGTATTGCCATCTTGGCCTGGTTGGGGGGTGCCTGTGTTTGTGGCATCCTGCCGCTCGGTTTTGCAGCCATCACGTATTTCACCGCCCGCAAGCGCGGGCAGGTCGGCTCTGCAGTGGGCGCGGCGAAGACGACAGCTGTAGCCACGCTGCAACCGGGTCCGGGTCTCGTGCGGTTGCAGGGGCGGATTGCTCCTTCGGAAAATGCAATTGACGGCTCTGCCGAAAACGCTCTGGTTTATCTCCGCTTAAAGGTGGAACAATACGAGAGTGATTCAGACAGCTCCGGCTGGAGAGGGCTCATGGACAAGTCCCGCAGCATCCCATTTCTTCTGGATGACGGCACCGGTGCAGTATGGGTCAACCCGGAAGGTCTGGATAAACAGCTGCTTGGCGATGGATTTACTCCCAATGATGATCAGATTAAGGCGGCCTGTATCCTGCTTGGTATTTCGCTCAAGATTTTCGCCGGTCCATTTCGTTTCTATTTGTGGGAGTTGCGCGCCGGTCAGACAATGAGTGTCGTCGGTGGCGTTGTACAGGGTCAAAATGGATTGGAAATAGCCAGGGTTCAGGGCCAGCCGTTTGTCGTCAGTCCTCTGCTCGGGCAGGCGGTGGATGCGAAAATCTCCACCCAGTCGAAAAAAGCGCAGACATGGATGTTGGTGCTGGGCATTCCCGGAGCGCTCTTTTTGCTGTGCGGATTGGGCGGCGCGCTCATCTCCCTCGTACGCGTGCTGATGAGTCAATGATACTCGCGGGATTCTTCCCACTCACTTCCGACTGCTGGGATGACTTTGAGCAACTCTTTGGTCCGCGCGGAGCCTGCGCTGGTTGCTGGTGCCTGTACTGGAAACTGCCGCGCAAGGATTTCACTGCCGGACAGGGTGACCAAAACCGTCTGGTTCAGAAGGGAATTGTCGCTTCTGGCCGGGTCCCCGGCTTGCTTGCCTACGTGGATGGAATCCCAGCCGGGTGGGTGGCTGTGGAACCACGGAAAAATTACCCGGTGCTGAATAATTCCCGAATCCTGAAACCGCTCGACGACATCCAGGTCTGGTCAGTGCCTTGTTTCTTTGTTGCCAAAAAATACCGCAATCAGGGGCTGACGGTGGCTTTGCTGAAGGCCGCGATTGAGCATGTGGCGAAACAGGGTGGCAAAGTGGTGGAAGGCTATCCGGTGGAGCCAATTGAAGCAAAGAGGATTCCGCCGGCGTTCGTTTACACGGGGCTGGCTTCGGCCTTCAAACAGGCAGGTTTTAAAGAGGCTGGTCGCAGGTCCGAGACACGGCCCATTATGCGCTATTTCATCAAGAAATAAAGATTCTCCCGCAAGCGTAGAACTTACGGGAGAGTGATTTTCGTAGAGGCGGCTCCCACGCCGCCGGGCGACGGGCATGGGAGCCCGTCCCACAATTCGGCCAGGTTCTCAATTCAAGTCTTCGAGCAATTCGGCTGGCATCACTGCTGTTCCAACGATCCCGGGTCCAGTATGCACACCCAATACGGGAGAAATGCGCAGGATTTCCATCTTTTTGATGTTCAGCCGCTCGCTCATGGACTTTGCCAGCGAGTCGGCGCTCTCGGCGAACCGCCCGTGCAGGACCGTGGCCCACAGTGGGATCGAACCGTACATCTCTGCAATATGGTCCACGATAATGCCCAGGTTTTGCGAGACGGTGCGGCCCTTGGCAAGGGTGCTGTACTTGCCGTCCTTATGGTCGACATGGATGATTGGTTTGATCTTGAGTACCGAACCCATCAAAGCTTGAACGCGTCCGATACGCCCGCCACGCGCCAGATATTCCAGCGTTTCGAGCGTGTAGATGACCTCTGTGTTATCACGGATTCTTTCCAGCCGCTCCAGGATGGATTTCAAGTTCCAACCGGCCTTGGTGGCTTTGGCGGCTGCCAAAACTTGGAAGCGTTCTCCGCCGGAGAGAGTCATGGAATCGAATACATTGACAACGGCTGCTTTAACGTGTTCAGCGCCGATCCGTGCCGAGTTAATTGTCCCGCTCAAACCGGATGAGATGTGGATGGATAGGATGCTTTTACTGGTATCAGAAATTTTTTGATAAATCTCATTGAAAATCCCACTCGAGGGTTGTGCTGTGGATGGAAATGCCGGGCGCATGGCTTCCAACCGGTCGTAGAATTCATCTGCGGTGATGTCGGCGGAATTAACTTCGCCTTCTGGAAATTGGATATAAAGTGGTGCCTGGACGATGCCCAACGCTTCCAGTTCTTCCTTGGGAAGATCAGCCGCACAGTCGGTTACTATTTTCATTTTGTACTCACTTTCTGTAATTTTGATAATTATATACCGTTTCGGTAAGACAGGGTAATGTAGGTCAGCTTAATTGCTGTATAATGCACGACCTCCTGGAAATTATATTATTGTACAATTTTAGCAAATCCCAAAATTCACATATTTTTGAAAGAAGCAGTACAATCGCTCGCATGCAAATTCACCAGCCTGTCATAACCACCAACGTCGGTATACGCGCCACCTGGGCCGAAGTCAATTTGACTCGGCTAAGCCAGAATTTACAGTCCATTCGCGCCCATGTTGCTCCGGCAAAAGTGATGATCGTCGTAAAGGCCAATGCCTACGGACATGGTCTGGCTGAGGTGGCGAAACATCTCTCTTCCCAGACGGATTATATCGGTGTGGCGGTGCTGGAGGAGGGGATTTTCCTGCGTGAACTGGGTGTGACTGCCCCCATCCTCGTCCTCGGCGGCATCTGGGGCGACCAGGTCCCGCATTACCTTCAGTATGATCTAACCCTGACGGCTTCTTCGGTGGAACGCCTGGAACAGATCGATGCGGTCGCCGGGCAGATGGGTGTAAAGGCGAAAGTGCACCTGAAGATTGACACCGGGATGGAACGGATCGGGGTCCATTATTACAGCGCCCATACGATCCAGGGGACTGCACTGACATGTGCCAATATCGAAGTGGAAGGGATTTTCTCCCACTTTGCCAATGCCGATTTGCGTGACCTGACCCATGCCCGTCTGCAGTTGGAACGGTTTAACGAAGTCCTGCGTTTCTATGAGAACCACAGCCTGCCCATGCCCATCCGTCACATGGCGAACTCGGCCGCGATTTTACAACTTCCGGAAAGCCATTTTGACATGGTACGACCCGGGATTATGCTCTATGGAGTGTATCCATTTTCGGACGCGCCACGCAGTGTTCATATCCGGCCGGCGCTCGCCTGGAAGTCACGCGTCGTGTATTTTAAAGTTGTCAAGCCGGGGCATCCGGTCAGTTACGGCTCCGCCTGGCAGCCTGACCATCTGGTTCGCATTGTTACGCTCCCGGTCGGCTACGGGGATGGGTATTTCCGCAGCCTTTCGAACAAAACCCAGGTTATCATTCACGGTAAGAAATATCTGCAGGTGGGGCATGTCTGCATGGACCAGATGATGGTCAACATCGAAACTGATTCGGCCTTCAATGGCGATGAGGTGACGCTCATCGGTGAATCAGGCAGCGAGGCAATTTCTGCCCAGGATTTGGCTGATTGGGCTGGTACAATACCATACGAGATTTTAACGAATATCAACACGCGCGTGCCGCGCGTTTATATCATGGAGGATAAATTTTAATGGAATCTCCCCAACCGGCAGTTCGGGCGAAGGGATTTAACCTGGGTGCCGTGTTCAATTTCCTGAAAGATCACCGCTCTGATTATCTCATCCTGTTTTTAATCGGTGCGGTCATCGTTGGCCTCGACCAGTGGACAAAAGCCCTTGTGCGGGAAAAAATTCCGCTGGGTACCGATTGGCTGCCGGATGGACTGGCGTGGCTGCTGCCTTATGCTCGTATACGACACTGGTATAACTCCGGCGCGGCATTTGGCATATTCCAGAACGGTAACTTGGTTTTTTCTATTCTGGCAATTATCGTCATCCTTTTGATCCTGTATTATTTTCCACGTACGGAACGGAAAGATTGGTGGTTGCGCGTAGCCATGGCAATACAATTCGCAGGCGCTGCCGGTAATCTGATTGACCGGTTGGCCTTTGCCCATGTCACCGACTTCATCTCCGTGGGAAGGTTTGCTATTTTCAATATTGCCGATGCAAGCATTTCAACAGGCGTGGCGGTGCTGCTGCTTGGCGTCTGGCTTAAAGAACGTGCTGAAAAGAAACGAGCTGCGCTGACTGCCTCGCCCGAAGATGGGGCTCGAGTACCGGGCGAAGACGAGGCGAAGCGTGGGTGATCGGATCGAAACATTTCGTTTTGAAAAAGAAGACAAAGAACGGTTGGACGTTTTCCTGACGACCTGCCTGCCGGAATTTTCCCGTTCACGAATTCAGGGGCTGATAAAAGGTGGTTTCGTCAAAGTGGAGGCCGAGACCGTCACGAAAGCAGGGCGGGATCTGGAGCCTGGCGAGCAGATCGAAATACGGATTCCCCCGCCGGTCCCGAGCAGGCTGCTGGCTGAAGATATCCCACTTGATATTGTCTTCGAGAATGAAGATCTAATGGTGGTGAACAAGCCGGCCGGGATGGTTGTCCATCCTTCGCCCGGGCACGACAGTGGCACGCTGGTTCATGCTGCCCTCGGTCATATTCCGGAACTTGAAGGCATAGGAGGTGAGGAACGTCCGGGCATCGTTCACCGGCTGGACAAAGACACCTCCGGCCTGATTGTGATTGCCAAAAACGAACGGGCGCACCGCTGGCTGCAGGAGCAATTCAAATCCCGTAAGGTCGAAAAAACCTACTTGGCGCTGGTGGACGGTAAGCCGCCCACACCTGCCGGGCGGGTGGAAGCCCCGATCGGACGCAATACCACGCACCGTAAACTGATGGCAGTTGTTCCGCTGGATAAAGGTCGCGAAGCTATCAGCGAATACCGTACGCTGGAAAGTTTCCCCGCCCACACCTTGCTTGAAATCCATCCGCTGACCGGGCGCACGCACCAGATACGCCTCCACATGGCGTTTTTGGGCTGTCCGGTGGTGGCAGATGTGGTCTATGGAAAGCGCAAACCGACATTGGAATTGGACAGGCATTTTCTCCATGCGTATAGGTTAAAAATCATCCTTCCCGGAGAGGAACAGTCTAGGATTTTTGAAGCTTCTCTTCCGCGGGAATTACAGCTCGTACTTGAGAATTTACGGCAAAAATAGGAGTAATTTATGGAATTCATAGACCTCCGTTCCGACACTGTAACTAAACCCACGCCCGCCATGCGCGAGGCCATGGCAAAAGCCGAAGTCGGTGACGACGTATATGGCGAGGACCCCACTGTCAATCGTCTGCAGGAAATGGCGGCTGAGAGGATGGGCAAAGAAGCCGGCCTGTTCGTTGCTTCGGGGACGATGGGTAATCTGGCGGGGATTTTGGCTCACTGTCAGCGAGGCGATGAGGTGATCGTAGGCAACAAGGCTCACACATTTTTGTTCGAGGCAGGCGGGATTTCGGTCCTGGGCGGTGTCCACTCATGTCAACTACACAACCAGCCCGACGGCTCGTTGGCACTTGAGGATATCGAAGCAGCCATCCGCCCGGATGACCCGCATGACCCCATCACGCGGCTGATCTGCCTGGAGAATACCCACAACCGCTGCGGGGGTACCTACCAGACGCCGGAATATATGAACCGGGTAAGCGAATTCGCTCATGGGCGCGGGCTGTCTGTCCATCTGGATGGGGCGCGGATTTTCAACGCCGCGGCCGTTCAGGGGATCAAAGCGAAGGAACTGGCTGGATCTGTCGATTCGGTTACGTTCTGTCTGAGCAAAGGGTTATGTGCACCGGTCGGGTCGGTGTTGTGTGGATCGAAGGAGTATATCCGTAAGGCGCACCGTCTGCGGAAGATGCTGGGCGGCGGGATGCGCCAGGCCGGAATTCTGGCGGCGGCTGGGATCGTCGCGCTGGAGACGATGACCGGGCGGCTGGTGGAGGACCATGCCCGGGCCAGGAAACTGGCCGAAGGTTTGAAGCAGGTTCCCGGGCTCGTTCTTGACCCGGAAGTTCCGGCAACGAATATGGTTTTTCTATCGCTGACACCGGAAGTGAAGTCGGATATTAGCGAGATTGCTGAAAAACTAAAGGAGCGCGGCATCCTGGCCGGCGTGACAGGCCAGCGGAGTTTCCGTCTCGTGTTACATTACTGGATTGATGATACTGGTGTGGAGAGAACCGTCGCGGCATTCCGCTCTGCGGTGCAGTAAGGTCAGATTAGCGAGTAAAGATGTGATTACGCACCGTCCCGCAGGTTTGGGCGGAAAGCGAGCCTGACTTACGGGAACCTGCCCCCTTTCGGGGACCTTCGACGGGACGTTTTAGGTAAGATGTGTTAAGATATAATTCTCTCGACAATTGGAACTTTTAAAAACTCGGAGAGATGATATGCAGATCACGCTGGAGATAATTGACCGTGTGGTGCAGAGTATTCAATCAAGAATAACATCCCATCCGCATATTGGACTGATACTAGGCACAGGTTTAGGCGGATTGGCACAAGCGATTCAAAATGCAACCATCATCCCATATCGAGAATTGCCAGATTGGCCTGTCTCCACCGTGATGGGCCATAGCGGGCAATTGGTTATCGGTGATTTGGAGGGCCAGCCAGTGCTGGCGATGCAGGGGCGCATTCATTTCTATGAAGGTTACACTATGCAGCAGGTCACACTGCCGGTGCGGGTAATGCAGCGAATGGGAATTAAAATCCTGATTGTAACCAATGCTGCCGGAGCCATTCAACCGGATTTTGTTCCTGGCGATGTGATGCTGATCACAGACAACCTAAACCTGGCCGGGATGTCCGGCCTGAATCCGTTGATCGGGCTGAATCTGGATGAGTTCGGGCCGCGCTTCCCTGATATGAGTCAGGCATATGACCGGCAGTTGTGTGACTTGGCGCGTAAGGTTGCCAGAGAGGGCAATTTGCTCCTGCGCGAAGGTGTATATGTCGGACTGAGCGGCCCGTCGTTTGAATCTCCGGCTGACCTGCGTTTTCTGCGCATGGCCGGAGCAGACGCGGTTGGCATGTCTACTGTCTCTGAGGTGATTGTGGCGCGTCATGGCGGGACACGGGTGCTGGGTTTCTCCGGGATCAGCAATAAGGCCAATCTGGATGGTAGTACCATCACCTCGCACGAGGAAGTTCTCGATACCGGCCGCTTGATTGTCCCTAAGTTGGAAACGCTCATTCGAGGCGTTTTGGCTTCATTAATAGTGGATTGAATGGCTGCTATACTGCATTTTTTTTCCAGGTATGCAATTCTGATTTACCTGCTCCTTGTTATAGGATTGATGTTTGCTATTCGCAGCTTGATACGGGCACGGAATGAGATGGGTGAATCCCTGTATGGCTTAGAACGTGAGGCGGCTCACCAGCATACAAACCAGGCGATAGCGGCCCTTTCACTGATTGTCTTCCTGGCCATTGCTGAACTGGTGCTGACAGTATTTCTGGCACCAAACCTGCCCGCTCTTTTCCTGCTCTTCACACCAACCATCAATCCGCTGATCACGCCGACAAATACCATCCCGCCCGAGTTGTTGGCAACTATCGGGGTCTTAACGCCTGTGGCTACACCAACGGCCCAGACAACCGGATGTATCCCCGGTCAAATTATGATCACTTCACCCAAACCGGGAGATGTAGTAAAAGGCCAGGTTATATTGGTAGGGACGGCTAATATACCTAACTTCGGTTTTTATAAGTATGAGTTTTCTCCTACGGGAACCGATGTTTGGTCCACCATCCAGGCCAATCGTGAGGTAATGCAGGATATTGAATTGGGACGCTGGGATACCAGCGAGGTTACTCCGGGCGATTATAATCTTCGCTTGGTTGTCATAGACAATCAAGGCAATGCGCTCCCGCCTTGCATTGTCCCGGTGCAAGTCGCAACCCCTTGAGGTGACGCATGCCAGAGGTCCAGATACGCCCTGCAATTGCAACCGATTTGTCCGCTCTGATGGCGATTGACCATTCCTGTGAGACCGACTACGTCTGGCAAATGGATGTACAACATGAGGACGGTCAGATCGGGGCCATTTTTCGGGAGATCCGCTTGCCGCGTTCGGTGTTGGTCTTGTACCCGCGGCAGGTCAGTATGTTATCCGAATCCTGGAGCCGCCGGTCCGGGATGCTGGTGGCTGTCATTGACGGGCAACCGGTGGGGTATGTTCGCACGAATGATGCGATCCTCCCGCGCACTGCCTGGTTGGTGGATGTTGTAGTCGCTCCCCGTTTTCGCCGAAAGGGGATTGCGAGTACGCTGGTGCTGGCGGCGCAGTCCTGGGCGGTACAACGTAAAGATCGCCGGGCTTTGCTCGAAATGCCATCGAAAAATAATCCGGCCATTCGGCTAGCACAAAAACTTGGTTACGAGTTCTGCGGGTATAATGACCAGTATTACGAGACACAGGAAATAGCGCTGTTCTTTGGGCGTTTCATTCGGTAGCTTTACGGAAGGTCTGAATGTTTAATGGTTGGTTCCAAGATTTGTTGGCGGGGATAAGAACGATCAATGATATTCTCACAGCCGGGATCGCCATCACGGCCTTTTCGTTGTTTCTGTATGCGCTGTCATTCAATTTGCGTGACCGGGTAGCGCGCTCGTTCGCCATCATCCTGTTGTGTGTGGTGGTGGTTTTTACTTCTGAAGCGCTGGAGAGTTCGGCCACTTTCCCGGACATAACTGCCCTGTTCCTGCGCTTGGAATGGTTGGGGGTCATTTTTTTGCCTCCCGCTTATTTGCATTTGTCTGATGCTATTCTGGTTACAACCGGTCGCCCTTCACGTGGGCGGAGGCGTATAGCCGTCCCGTCGATGTACTTCATTTCGACGATATTCCTGTTGCTGCTGGGATATGGTTATCTGCTTGGGCCGATGGTGATGACAGGCCAGCCTGCGCCGCATCTCCAGCGTACCACCTGGACAGAAGTCTTTACGGCTTATTATGCTGTCACGATGATCATGGCCTGGGTAAATTTCGGACGTGCTTATCGCCATACGTTGACCCGTTCGGGCCGCCGCCGCATGATTTACCTGTTGGCGGGAGCCACTGCTCCAGCGCTCGGGTCGTTCCCTTATCTTCTTTATGGCTCGGTTCTGGCAGAAAGCCACCCATATCTCTTCTGGGGAATGGCGCTGGCCAGTAATCTGATGGTCGGTGGGTTGATCATCCTCATGGCTTACGCAGTGGCTTTTTTTGGTGTTTCCTGGCCTGACCGGGTAGTCAAGAGCCGGTTGTTCAAATGGATAATGCGCGGACCTGTAACCGCCTCCGCCGCGCTGGGTGTGATGACCATCGTTCGGCGTGTGGGCGAAATTTTCGGGATAATTTATTCCGGTGCAGTCCCAGCCGCCATGGTAACGACAGTACTATTGATGGAACATACCATCACGCTGGTCGCTCCGTTTTGGGAGCGTTTCATCTTTTTCGGGCGCGACCGTGCCGATCTGGCCTTGTTGCAAAACCTTGAAGAACGACTGATTACGCAAAATGATTTGCGTCAATTCTTGGAAGCCGTACTGGCCGCCGTGCGCGACCATTTACAATCACCGGCGGCATTCGTCGCTGCGATGGACGGAGGGGAACTCTCGTTGGTTGTATCAACGGGAAGTTTACCGCTTCTTAAAGAATCCAAGCTTTCGGAAGCATTGCAGATGGTCACTCATGAAGGGAACGGGAATGGCAACGAATATATTTGGGGTGATTACTGGTTATTCCCGCTCCACCAACCGCCAGAGACGGTCGATGGCGAGCCAGCCCTGCTTGGTTTACTGGGGGCGGTCCGTCGACCGGACCAAGTGATTCTTACAGAGCAGCGCCAGGCTCTCAAACTTCTTATCAAACGTGCTGCTTTGGCCTTACAGGACCGTCGATTGCAGAAAAGTGTTTTCCGCTCTCTGGAAGACCTCCGTCCACAGGTGGATATGTTCCAGCGCCTGCGCGCGGTCGGCCGTTATGACAGCAAGACCAGTCTGCTGGAGGAGTCTCTACCTCCCGAATCGGATATGGCGGAATGGGTGCGGGACGCCCTGACACACTACTGGGGCGGTCCGAAATTGACCCAGAATCCACTGCTTAATCTTCAGATTGTCCAGCAGGTCCTGGACGAGCATAATGACAATTCTGCCAATGCATTGCGGTCCATTCTGCGCCAGGCGATGGACAATGTCCGTCCGGAGGGGGAACGGCGTTTTACCGGCGAATGGATCTTATATAATATCCTTGAAATGAAGTTCGTTGAGGGTCGTAAGGTACGTGAAGTCGCTTCCCGCCTGGCAATGTCCGAAGCGGACTTGTATCGCAAACAGCGGGTAGCGATTGAAGAAGTGGCGCGCGTAATCCTCGAGATGGAACGCCAGACACAGGTACGGATTATTGTGAAGGAGGTTGGGCAAGTTAATGGTGCATAATCAATTTTCTGAACAAGACATACCGTTATATGATGATGGGTGGTGGGCGTCGGTTTTGGCAGAAGAAGAAAGCCGGGCCGTACAAGCTATGACTAAGTCCCAGAAGATCGAGGAATCTACAAAGCCCTTATCTGATTGGGAGCTGGCAATGTCCTTGTACCGTCAGGATGGAATTGTTGAACTGACTGTCATAGGATATAATCGTGGAGGCTTGCTGGTCGAAGGGGAAGGGTTAAATGGCTTTGTACCTTGTTCACATTTAGTGGATTTGCCTTTTCAACCCAACGAAGACCGCCGCGAAGATTGCCTTTCAGTCTACGTTAGTCGAACATTGCGGCTGAAAGTGATCGAGTGTGTGCCAGAAGAGAGCCGCATGGTCTTTTCAGAACGCGCTGCCCGTACGGAGGCTGGAAAACGACCGGCACTTTTCAACAGCATCCGGCCAGGTCAGCATATCACCGGCGAGGTGACCAATGTTACTGAGTTTGGGGTCTTTGTGGACCTGGGTGGTGTTGAGGGCCTTATCCACATATCCGAACTTTCCTGGGGACGTGTCTCTCATCCCAGGCAGGTGTGCCAGGTCGGACAGCATGTCGAAGTCCAGGTGATGGAAGTTGCTCCGGAGCGCTGTCGGATTGCTCTTAGCTTGAAAAGGTTATTGCCAAATCCATGGGAATTTGCTCAGGAGCGATACCCGGTCAATTCGATTGTCCCGGCGGTAGTAACAGCACTTGCATCGTTTGGCGTGTTTGCCCGCCTTGAAGAAGGCCTGGAGGGCTTGATCCATTCTTCGGAAATCCCGTTGCCTCCCAATAAAACGATCGAAGATGTCCTTTCGCCCGGACAGAGTGTGCAGGTGCGGGTTCTTCAAGTGGAGTCCTCGCGCCAACGCCTTGGTTTGAGTATGAAGATCAACTGATATGCCTTCTGCGCCACGCAAGTCCCAATCGCAATCTGAAGACGATCATTCCAGCGCAACTCGTTCCAATAACTGGGTGAATCGCCTGGCTAGTCTTGAAACCCACTTCGGGCGTTTTCTCTGGGATATTCTTGGTGTTTTCCTGTTGGCCTTTGCTTTAATGACCCTCTTGGGGATTTTCGGCCTGTCAAAAGGCACACTTCTTGAAAAATGGGTATTTCTGCTCGACAACTGGCTGGGTTGGGGTAGCTTTCTGGTTATCCTCGCAACCGGGGCATTGGGCCTGTTGGCCTTTCGCCGCAGCCGCCATGCGCTGATAGTTCGCTGGGGACAGGTGATTGCGTTGGAACTGGCAGCTTTTTTGACGCTCGCGGTATTGTCGGTTCTCAGGGGCAACCGGTTAACTGAAGGGAACATGTGGGGCGGGCAAATCGGCTGGGGACTTTCAATGTTGGTGGCCCGGTTCATCGGTCCGATCTGGGGCGGGTTGATAATCTTCTTGTTCTGGGGATTGGCATTGATGGCCGCTTTTCGTCTATGGCATCCCCTCGAAGTCTGGTTGTTAAAACTGTCTGGTGAGCCACCCGTGCCGAACCCGGGAACTGCCGCACCGGAAATTCCGGTTGTTTCCCCACTTTCGGGGGACAAACCTGCTTCAAGTTCCGCCATCAGCGTCAGGAAACCTGCCCAGAAGTTGCCACCAGAATTCCGAAAGTCGTTCAAAATTCCCGAAAAACAAGACAGCCGGCCTGTCTCACCTCCACCGCGTGGAGAACGCCTTCCTCCGCTGAATGTATTGCTTGGTGAACAAACTACCCGCCCAGATGAGCGAACAATAAACCAGACTGCGGGGCAGATCGAAAGGTCACTATCGGAGTTTGGCATCCCGGCCAAGGTAGTTGGCTTTCGAATCGGGCCGACGGTCACGCAGTTTGCTGTTCAGCCGGGGTTCATCAAAAAGGGTACCGAAGAAGATGCCCAACAAATAAAAGTCCGCGTGGCGCAGATCGCCAGTCTTCAAAAGGACCTGGCTTTGTCTCTCTCCGCTGAACGCCTACGCATCGAGGCGCCGGTACCAGGACGCGCATACGTGGGTATCGAAGTGCCGAACCCGCGTTCTTCGCAGGTGCGTCTGCGGCCCCTGTTGGAGACGGAAGCCTTCTACAAAGGCGGTTCACCATTGACAATTGCGCTGGGTCGGGATGTCTCAGGTAATCCGCTTGTGGCGGACCTGGCGCGTATGCCGCATCTGCTTATCGCCGGGACGACCGGATCGGGAAAGTCGGTTTGTATTGCTTCGTTGGCGGTGTGCCTCGCTATGAATAATGCCCCCGAAGACCTGCGCATGGTTATGATTGACTCAAAGATGGTCGAGTTGATCCGCTTCAACGGTCTGCCGCATCTATATGGCAAAGTCGAGACGGATGTGCAGCGTATCCTGGGTGTGTTGCGCTGGGTGGTGGTGGAGATGGAACACCGTTACAAATTGTTGGAGGCTGCCAAAGCTCGTGATGTTGATGCGTATAACCGCCAACTCCAACGCCGCAAGGATGTCCAGACGCTGCCGCGCATTGTCGTCCTGATAGACGAGATGGCCGACCTGATGATTTCAGCGCCCGACCAGACGGAACACAACCTGGTCCGCCTGGCGCAGATGGCGCGCGCCACCGGCATTCATTTGGTGGTTGCCACACAGCGCCCCAGCACGGACGTGGTCACCGGTCTCATTAAAGCCAATTTCCCGGCGCGTCTGGCTTTTTCTGTGGCTTCGGGCGTTGATTCGCGCGTTATCCTGGATATGACCGGTGCTGAGACATTGCTCGGGCGCGGCGATATGCTCTTCTTAAATCCGGAAGTGGGTAACCCGGTACGCGCCCAAGGAGTGTTAGTCACAGACCAGGAGATCGAGCGCGTCATCTCCCACTGGCAGAAGACAGTGCCGCAGAAGGATATCCGCCCACCGTGGGAGTCGATTCTGAGCGAAGTTGCCAACGAAGGCAGCGACGATGTATTAATTGAGAAGGCGATTACCGTCCTCAAGAAGGAGCAGCGCGCCAGCGCTTCAATGCTCCAACGGCGTCTGCGGATCGGGTATCCACGGGCCGCGCGCCTGCTGGATCTGTTGGAGGAAACAGGGGTGGTGGGACCATCCATGGGTGGTGGACGCGACCGCCAGGTACTGCTCGAACCAGACGAGGAGAATGGGAATGCGCCCGAGGATGATAATGCCTAGTGTGGTATGATTGCCCAGTTTTGATACCTGTCCTTAGAGGAAATCCATTGACTCAACCTTCCGAACAAAAGAAAATGACTTTTGCCGATAAGATGCGGGTCTGGTTCCGCTGGTATTTGAACCCGATCGCTGGTTTCTTTAACCGCCTCGGTATTCGACCAAATACAGTCACCTTGCTTGGTCTTGTGGGAACGATTGGATGCGCCGTGTTGATTGCTTTCGGTCATATGACTTGGGCCGGCATCCTGCTGCTCTTCATGGGGCCGGTGGACGCCATGGATGGAGCGCTGGCGCGCCTGCGCAACGAAGCCAGCGACTGGGGCGCGTTCGTGGATGCGGTTACTGACCGCTATTCGGAACTATTCCTCTTCCTCGGTTTCCTTATTTACTATATGCTCCAGGCAAATGCCACTGGAGTGATTATGGCGTACATGGCAGCCGCCGGATCGGTGCTGGTATCGTATGTCAAAGCGCGCGCCGACGCATCCAAACTGGATGCAAATATAGGCCTGTTGACGCGCGTTGAGCGTTATATCGTGCTGATCCCCGGTTTGATCTTCAACTTGCCATTGGCTGTCTTGATTATTATTGCCATTCTGGCAAATTTCACAGCTCTGCAACGTATTCTGCGTGTGCGGCGAGATGCTCATCGTCGCTTATCCCAAACTCAGGAGTAGATCATGCCACCCTTACCAAATGGTTTTGATATTCCCATCCCATTTCTCAACCAATCCTTTCACATTTACTATTATGGAATTTTAATCACACTCGGCGTGATTGCTGCCGCTTTCCTGGGACAGGCCGAGGCGAAGCGCCGCGGGATGAATCCGGAATTCATTTGGGATGCGCTTTTCTGGGTTGTCCTGGCTGGGATTATCGGGGCGCGTATCTGGCATATCCTGACACCTCCACCTTCGATGGTCGCACAAGGGATCACCACCAAGTGGTACTTGATGCATCCGTTGGATATGCTTAACATCCGTAATGGCGGGTTGGGAATCCCTGGGGCAGTGATTGGTGGAGCGCTGGCCTTATGGATTTATTGCCGCAGGAAAAGAATCTCTTTCCTGACCTGGGCGGATGTGGCTGCGCCGGGTGTGGCACTGGCACAAGCCATCGGTCGCTGGGGAAATTTCTTCAATCAGGAAGTTTATGGTTTACCTACGAACCTCCCTTGGAAAATCTACATTGACCCTCTCCACCGCGTGGCAGGCTATCAAAATTACGAGTACTTCCACCCCTTGTTCTTTTATGAATCACTATGGAATGTTCTCAACATGGCGGTGCTGCTCTGGCTGGCGCGCCGCTTCGAGAAATGGCTGAAACCCGGCGACATCTTCCTTATCTACATGATTATGTACTCCATTGGCCGCTTCAGTCTCGATTTCTTGCGTCTTGACGCTGCGCAAGTGGGTGGTATTAACTTCAACCAAACATTCGTTGTCATGGTAGCACTGGTTGCGGGTGTTATCATATTCCTGAACCACCGCCCTCGCCATGCTTAGAATGTAATGATCCAGACCGAAGACCTGAGTAAACAATTCGGCGATTACTGGGCAGTGGATGGCGTCAGTCTCGACGTTTATCCCGGACAGGTGCTTGCGCTTCTGGGCCAGAACGGAGCGGGGAAGACCACCACCGTCCGGATGCTGACCTCGGTGCTGACTCCCACCCGGGGCCGGGCACGCATCGCCGGGTTCGATGTGGTCCAATCCCCGGAAATGGTGCGGGCTTCGGTCGGGGTTCTGACCGAACAACACGGCCTATACCTGCGCATGACCGGTAGGGAATACCTGGATTTTTTCGGAAAGGTCTATCGTCTGGATGCCGCGGTACGCCAGAAGCGAAACCGGGAGTGGATGGAATACTTTGATCTGGCCGAGGTCGCCAAAAATCCCATCGGCCAATATTCGAAGGGTATGCGCCAGAAACTGGCGTTGGCGCGCGCATTGATCCACGAACCGCCCGTACTTTTGCTTGACGAGCCAACCTCGGCCATGGATCCCGAATCGGCGCAGTTGGTACGTAAAGCAATTGCCAGTCTGCGCACGAAACAGCGAACCATAATCATCTGTACGCACAACCTGGTCGAGGCAGAAATGCTGGCAACTAAAATCGCCATCATTTATCGCGGGCGAATTCTGACCAGCGGGACGGTCGAGGAGTTGAAACGAAATCTGCTGGGCTCGCCCGAGTATGAGGTACGACTGCGGGGCAAATGGCCGGACGGCACCCTGAACCTGCCTGCAGGTATCACTCCGCTCGAGACTGGCGAGACCGGTCCCCGGTTCCGCGTCGAAGACCCACAGACTTCCAATCCTATTTTACTCAAAGAGTTGATGAAACGGGGGGCGGAAGTAGTGGCGTTGCAGGAATTACCGCGTACGCTCGAACAGGTCTATCTGGCTGCCATGGCTCGGGTGAATCGTGCTTAAGCCTAGGAGCGACGATCTCCGTATGGTTTGGCTGGTGGCTTGGCGAGAACTAAGTGACCAATTACGCGACTGGCGCATCATCTTCCCGATGGTTGTGCTTACGCTGATCCTGCCGTTTTTAGCCGATTTAGGTGCGCAGGCTGCTATTAACTTTACAACTACTTATGGGACTCCGCTGGTTGCCGAGCGGCTGGTGCCCTTCCTGCTCATGGTGGTGGGGTACTTCCCGATTACGGTTTCGTTGGTTATTGCGCTGGAATCGTTCGTGGGCGAAAAAGAGCGCGGGACGATTGAACCGCTCCTGGTCAGCCCGCTAAAGGACTGGCAGCTTTTCACCGGTAAATTGATTGCCGGGACAGCTGCACCGCTGGTGACTTCTTACCTGGGTATCACGGTATATATGATCGGTCTCTATTTTCAACGCATCCCTTTCCCCGATCTCAATCGGATGATGCAGACGCTGGTTCTGACCACCGTTCAGGCACTTCTGATGGTCAGTGGTGCCATTCTGATTTCTACGCAGGCCACTTCAGTGCGGGCGGCCAATCTGATGGCGTCGTTCATCGTTATTCCGATGGCATTACTTATCCAAGGCGAGGCCATCATGTTGTTCTGGGGCAATAACCAGGTGCTCTGGCTGGCGGTGGTCGGGGTGGGGATTTTGACGGCACTGCTGGTGCGCGTTGGAATTGCCCACTTCCAGCGCGAGACCCTGCTGGGACGGGAAATTGACGTGCTCAATCTGCGCTGGATCGGACGGACTTTCTGGCGGGCCTTCAAAGGGGATGCCAGATCCTTGTGGGATTGGTTCAGGTTCGAGGTGCTCAAAACGGTACGGAAACAGATTCCATCCATAATCCTGACGGTTGGTATCGGTCTGATGGCAGTCTTGGCAGGTTTTGTTTGGGCGACCTCGAATTCCACGAAATTGGTGGATCAATTTAAATTGGGCGATCTCTCTAGACTTTTATCCTCCGGGATGGGCGTACCGAAAGCAAATGTTGGAATTTCCTTCCCGATGATCTGGGGGCACAATTTGCAGGCGATCATGTTTATTCTGCTGTTGGGCTTGTTCTCTTTCGGCGTTCTGGGCGCGTTGGTTTATCTTCTGAATATGGGGATCATTGGTGCAGTTCTGGCATTGATCCGGGCAATGGGAGGATCACTGTTGAAAGTGGGCGTATTTGGAATCCTCCCGCATGGTATCTTCGAGATCCCGGCCCTGGTTCTTGCCAGTGCGGCAATTCTGTATATTGGGATTGTGCTCGTTACGCCGCGTCCTAATCAGACCCTTGGGGAAGTGCTCATCGAAGCAATTGCAGATTGGTCAAAAATTGGTTTGGGTCTTGTGCTGCCATTGTTGACCATTGCGGCGATTATCGAAACGTGGGTAACCCCTGTGCTATTGTCATCTGCTCTGAAATGGGGGTAGGATCAGGCAGGAAAGGCACATTGAATGCCAAAATATCCCGGTGCAGCATTTTATCCCAACTATCGGTTTGCGCATCGAGTTTCTGAGATCCAATAGAGAACTGGCTTATTCCTGCGATAGCGAATCCTGCTCCCTGGTGCTGCGCCGGGCTGAAGGAGCTGATGTTCTTATCCACGAGGTTTCAGACCTGCTTCTGGGACATTCATCTGCGGCACAGGCAGGGAAGGCCCCCGCGCAGGAAGAGGTCGGCGCGCTGTAGCTTATCCATTCTCCGACGGAGCAGTTTGCCGCGGGCGACCTGCTCTCCGAGGCACAGACACAGTCTGAAAGTCTGGTAGCAACGGCGGAAGATTTTATATCATTATGTTTTGATTAACTCAATCACATACCGTCCCGCTGATATCATCCCCGAAGATGAACTTCCTCAAGGGGGAGATTCCCGTAATTCAGGCTCGTTCTTGTACAAATGCGGGAAGGTGCGTAATATCAGTGATTAAAGCAGGACACCAGTTGTTGCTATTTACCGGGCGCTGGTCAGGTCCTTTACCATCCATGGATGAATTGTTCCCAATCGGCGTTTTCCTCCAGATGTCGCCCAAAGATATAGTAGGCGCTGGCAGGAGGTTCCTTCGGGGTATGCAGCAGAGCCATCCGAACCTCCTCCAGTTGCCGTCCGCCCTTGCGATGGTTGCAAGCTGGACAGGCGGCTACCACATTCGTCCAGATATGTTCGCCGCCCAGATGTTTGGGCCAGATGTGGTCAACTGTCAGGTTATTGGAACACCGTCCGCAATATTGGCAGGTGTATCTGTCACGGCGAAAAACCTCGCGTCGGGTCAGTTTGACCTGTAAGCGAGGGCGGTGTATCATTTGTTCCAGACGGATGACTGAGGGGATCGGAATAGTTTGTCTGACTGTCTGAATATAGCCGCGACCATCCATAACCAGATCGGCTTTCCCCAAAAGGATCAGGCCAACAGCGCGGCGAGTGTTACAGACATTGATTGGTTCAAAATTAGCGTTAAGAACCAGAACTGGCGCGTTCATAGCGCCTCCATATTGGCGTGTATTATACCCCACACCTGACAGGTTTAATGAAAGGAAAATACTATGCGTATAATCGTTACCGGTGGCACCGGATTTATCGGAACGGCTTTGACGATTTCTATGTTGGCAGAAGGACATCAAGTCTGGATATTGACTCGCAATCTGCAGACGGCGCGGCTGGCTGAAGGAGCGCGGGGCGCTGGCTGGGATGGCCGGACGACCTCCGGATGGGGGGAACTGGTATCCCAGGTGGATGCCATCATTAATTTGACGGGAGAGAGTCTCGGGTCCGGACCCTGGACCGGGGCGCGAAAAAACCGGATTCTTTCCAGCCGGGTGGAAGCCGGGAAGGCGATAAGCGCTGCCATCCACCAGGCCAGCCCGCGGCCAAAGATTCTCATCCAGGCATCGGCAGTAGGATTCTACGGTCCGCACGGCGATGAACCTGTGACCGAAGAATCTGCTCCCGGTCACGGCTTCCTGGCAGAGGTTTGCAAGGCTTGGGAAGCCTCCAGTCAAACAGTAGAAGAGGCAGGTGTACGGCGGGTCGTTATCCGCACCGGTGTAGTGCTTTCCAGGAAGGCAGGCGCATTGCAGCGCATGCTGTTGCCCTTCAGGCTATTTATTGGCGGCCCATTGGGAAATGGCAGGCAGGGCCTTCCCTGGATCCACCCTGCCGACGAGGTGGCTGGCATCCGCTTCCTGCTGGAAAATGAAAAGGCGCAGGGTGTTTTCAACCTATCCACGCCCGAACCAATCTCCAACGCTGATTTTGGGCGCATTCTGGCGAAAGTGATGAGACGCCCTTATTGGCTGCCTGTCCCGGCCTTTGCATTACACCTGTTACTTGGTGAAATGTCCACCCTAGTGCTGGAGGGACAGTACATACTCCCAAGGCGATTACTAGAACTTGGATTCCGTTTCCGATTTGAGACTGCCGAAGCTGCGTTGCGGGATTTGTTGACGGGATGACGCTCCGCTTAAACGGTTATTCAAACGCCCAACATTTTGCTCCGCTTATCCTTCAGTAACATTTTATTTGATAGAACGCGGAACCCTAGACGGAATAGTTCTGGCATGATAGAATACCGCCCGCTGGAATTGGGGGCTCGTCCAATGGCAGGACGACTGACTCTGGATCAGTTGATAAGGGTTCGAATCCTTTGCCCCCAGCCTCATATATGGCGGTATGCCGCCCCATAGCCCCCATATTGGGGGCTTTTCGTATATAAAAAAAGCATTTCCTAATGACAACACGATTTTGGATCATTTATATGGAAGAACCGGCTGCATGTGTACAAGCATTCTTTGGGGGAGGTGCCGATGGGCCTGCTGGAGCTGGCGTCTTCGGCGACATGTGTCGCCGAAACAGCTGATGTGCTTCTTGAAGCCGCCTCTGCTAGAAGCAATGGGCAGAAGTATTCAAGCAGGAATCGGAGAAGGAGGGGGCAACGCCCGTCCTGAGCCACCACACACCTCACACCGACTTCAACTTACTTGACGGAGAAGACTCCCCACCAGTACAACCTGGGTCATTAGGTGCAGTCGGCTCCATGCCGTTGTCGGAAGTCTTTATAGAAATGGCCCTACTAATCACCTGACTACATACGGAAGATAAATATGATTGGATAGTGTCCCTGGAGTAATGGTTGCAGTTGGTGTTCTGGTACCAGTTGACGTGGCCGTGGATGTCTTCGTTGCGGTGGGTGTCCTTGTCCATGTAGATGTTGGTGTTCTGGTAGCAGTCGGCGAAGCTGTGGCAGTGGGCGACGAACCTGTGGCAGTGGGCGGAGCCGGCACATCCTGGATAACCATCAGTTTATCGGTCCAGCCGGCATATCTACCGGCAAGGTAGATCCTCCCTCGCAACGGATCGAGAGCGGGGCCGATTACCCCGCCAGGTAAGTTCAACGTGCCCACCACCTGGTTCGTGTCGCCATCGGCCACTTTTAGGTCAGTGCTCAGGGTATAGATTCGGTTGGTAAGGGGATTGACCAGCAGACAGCAGTTGAAACCGTTAATCTGTCCCAGCTCGGCGAGCGTGCTCCCATCCAGCACGATCGTATTGTTACCACTCACCACGTAGATGCGATTGGTGGCAGGGTTTACCGCCACGTCCCCTATGTGGGGAATGGGAACCTTGGTGGCCTCGGTGTTGGAGGCACCATCGATCACATGCAGGGAGTTGTCGCCCGAATAGGAGACGTAGATCAGATTGGTGACAGGGTTGACTGCCACTAAAACCCTCTCTATGTAGGAACTATACCCGATCTCGATGGTGGTTACCTTGCTGTTA
>Ga0105152_10000090_pt1 | contig 20449 bp, 15 predicted proteins | sample LakBais05cmmetaG_FD_81534 | JGI IMG/M metagenome (GOLD analysis project Ga0105152, IMG submission 81534) | Lake sediment microbial communities from Lake Baikal, Russia to study Microbial Dark Matter (Phase II) - Lake Baikal sediment 0-5 cm | ecosystem: Environmental > Aquatic > Freshwater >...
GATTAGGCGAACCTTATGCGCCAACGTCACTTCAATATTCGATAAAGGGGGTATTCACTTGAGTCAGGTATTTCTACAGGTTGTGGTGCAATCTCACTCGGTTGATCACGGTTGCGACGGAGCGCAACCCTCCAAATCATGGGCAAGTCCAACGTTTTGGAGGGCGCTGCTCCGTCAGCGCCATAGTGACCGATCCGTAACTCATACGCCACATATGGTGGTACCTGATTCAAGTGCATACCCCATTATTCGATATTCATTATTCGGCAATCTGCTGTTCGATTAGGTTGCTGCCTCCGAACGCGTTGGGGACAACGCGTTCCACCTTCCATGGATTACGAACTACGCGGGGTATTCCTTAGCGTTCTCCGGATACGACAGCAGTACTTTTCTGTCCGGCATGAGGTCTTTCAGCGCCTTGAGTTCATCCTCTCCCTTTTCGAGCGGAAGAGCGATCTGCCCGCCTCGTGCGGCAGAACGGCAAAGCGCCATGGCTATTTCAAATCCTTTGTAAGCGCTCACGAAATTGCAGGAATGCACCTTTTTATCGTCGTCGAGCCAATCAGCCATTTCCTGGATATAGGGCGGCATGTCCAGATCGTAGTTCATTGCGCCTTCACCACTCTGGTAGCCGCCGCTCTTTGTGACAGCGCGCCATCCGCCGTTCGTAAGCACCTCGGCAAAACCTTCCGTGCCCTGTGCGCCAATGCGATTCTTGCCCCACCATTTTGGGACATCAGGCTGATCCGGTGCGCCGGCGCCGCATTCCACAATGCCGTGCACTCCATTGGCGAATTGGATGAAGCCGCCTATGTAGTCCGGCGACGAATGAACGTCAGCGAATTTGCCCTTGCCTGCGGCCTGTCCCATGACCCACTGGGCTTCCGCCTCGCCGTTATACCAGCGCATGTAGTCAATCAGATGTGTGATCATGTGCATCATCCAGCCGGTGGCAGTACCGTAAACAGTGTGCACACGCCCCAACGATCCGCTCGCAATGATCTCCCTGACCTTGCGATAATGCGCACCATACCGGTGTTGATGACTTACCACGGCCTTGACGCCGCTGAAGTCCAACAGCTTCTTGATCTGCAAGCCCTCGGCGCTCGACATCGCCACGGGTTTCTCAAACGCGATCAGCCTGGCCTTGTTGCTGACTCCAATCTTGATCATGTCGAGCCGGATTGTGGGCAGAGTGCAGAAGCAGAAAACGTCCGGTTTGAGCGACGCCGTCAGCGCTGCCGCGTCCGTTCCGATTTCAGGATTGCCGAGCTGCGGCGCCGCCGCCTCACAGCGCGCCCGGTCAATATCGCAGATGCCGACGACCTTGAACCGCGGATTGGCGTTAAACGCCGTCGCATGGTGCTTCCCACGCTTTCCCATGCCGACGACAACAACTCTGTACTGTTTTGTCATGTCTCTATCCTCTCAGTTTTATGCAATGGAGTTGGTAAACTAGCAGAGCAAAGGCGAGTGCTCAAACGGAATTCTCTTGCTCCGGCGCTTCTCCGATTGTGTAACCTGCAAGAACAGCCGGTACTTGCGGTTATCTTTCTTGAAGCAGTGCAGGAAGGGCACCGCGGATACAGCCGGAATGAAATCGGATGGATTTAGACTTGAGATCTTCTTTCAAAGCCGCGATATCGCCTTTGAAGAGATCGTAATCCTTACCCAACACACATTGTCCAGCCTGCTTGGATGGAAGACAGTCCACAATCGTGCCAGCAGTCTTCAGTATTTCGTGCCATTTCCGGGACAGTTCGGCCGCATCGGGAATATTCCCGTCATCAAACAGTACAAGTCTCAGTTCATCTTGCGTATACCGGGCGGTTCGAGCGGCCTGGTCGAGGATGGAAGACGGATTGAATCCAGGATCTTTTCCGCATGCCGCCCAAACAAGATATCCTAACGGCTGTATGCGGTCGTTGCAGGTCATGATGTCTATCCAGTCGCGAATCTCCGCTCTGCCTATCAGCGCAAGCACTTTGTTCGTCGCCAAGTCAAACGGGTGGAGCGTTAACCCCAGTTCTTCATGTTCAACCAGCGGGAAGAAACGGTAAGCACTGTCTTCCGCCCATTGCATGAGAACGGATGATTCTCCTTCACGAATCCGGGCTTCAACAAAGCCCGATCGTTCTCTGATTACCTCGACCGTGAATTGCTCTTTCTTCAGCGCCGCGCGGTCGGCTGTCCAACTGGCGTCCAGAGCCTGCCGTGTGTCGTGAAAAAGGTCTATGTCTCGCGATATGCGGGATCCGCGAGTCAGGGCATTCAAAGCCACACCGCCAGCCACATAACTTTCCCCGATAGCAATGCGGTTTGCGGCTATGACACGACAGATTCTGCGCTGGAGTTCTGTGAGAGCCATCGTTTGAATTCCCCGGCTTTCTTGAAGGCGTTGAGGTCGCCGTACCGTTGAATCCGTTCCAACGCCTGTATCGCCTCGGCAACAGTGCGCGGATAGTAGTCCTCGGCGGCAAACCAGAGACATTGCGTCCGATACTGGTCAATCAAACCCTTCAGTTCCCCTCTTGTAGGAGTCGCCTTCACATCCAAACTCTGCCAGAATGCCGGCGGCAGGTCAAACGCACAGATTGGCGTGAAGAAACAGGCGGCGAATCTTTGTCTACTGTTTCGCGTCCCACTCCTTGACTTTGGCGATGACGTAGTCCACTTCTTCGGCTGTCAGTTCCGGGAACATTGGCAGGCTGATGCAGGTTGCGGCATTCTGCTCCGCATTCTTCACTGAGCCGACGATCCGGAATTGCTTGCCCCAGGGGAAGCCTTCCTGCTTGTGGATGGCGATCGAGTAATGTGTCTTGGCGTCAATCCCCGCGTCGTTCAGGAACTTGACCATCTCATCCCGCTTCGCAGAATTCTTCACTTCAATTTCGTACAGGTGATAAACGTGGCGATAGCCCGGCACGTTGTACGGTAGAATGATGCTCTTGCAGTTCTTGAGTCCGGCATCATAGCGCCGCGCCCACTTGATGCGCTGATCGGTCCAGTCTTTGATGTGCTTCATCTTTGCGCTCAGTACACCGGCCTGCAGGTCATCCAGCCGGCTGTTGAATCCGAAGCTGTGCTGATCACGTTTTGCCGATCCGTGGTTCCTCAACTTGCGGATCTTCTCATTAAGATCATCGCGGTTCGTGTAGACCATACCGCCATCGCCGAAACAGCCGAGGTTCTTCTGGATGATGAAACTCGTAGTGACGGCAGCGCTTTTCTCGCCCTGCCTGAACGTATCGCCGCGTCCGTCAATGCCCTGCGCGTTGTCCTCTATGACGTGCAGTTTGCGCTTCTCGGCGATTGCCCATATTGCGGGCATGTTGGCGCACTGGCCGTAAAGATGAACAGGGATGATTGCCTTGGTTCTAGGCGTGATAGCTGCTTCGATCAGGGCAGGATCAATGCACTTGGTCTTCGGCTCGCAGTCCACCATGACGGCGGTGGCGCCTGCGATCCAGATGGCTTCGACAGTGGCGAAGAACGTGTTTGGGTGGGTGATGACCTCGTCGCCCGGACCGATTCCAAGCGCCATGAGAACCAGCCATATGGCGTCCGTGCCGTTGGCGACACCGATCGCGTGCTTGGTGCCGAAATACTTGATTGATTCAGCTTCAAACTGCTTCAGCGTGGGGCCCTGGACATACTGCCCGCTTTCAAGAACCGCCTGGATATTCGCGTCAATTTCCTGTTTGATATTGTGATACTGGCGCACATGGCCGTAAAAACTCACTTTCATCTTCTTCCTCCTTCTATTGGTTCATGACCTGATCAAAGGCAAAAGTTATAGAACCTACTTGCGCCTGACTACGCTGGCAAGTTTTTAATAGGTAATGGAAGCGGGGGTCTTGACAGCACCAGGGGCATCTGTAATGATGAGAAAGTTGCAGGAGGAAAGTCATGGAGCTAACCGATCAACAGAAGCAAAGCATCAGGGAATGGGTTGGCCAGGACTGCGGACTATCCGATATACAGAAGAAGCTCGCTGCGGAATTCAAGATTTCCATGACGTACATGGAAGTCAGGTTGCTGGTGTTGGAACTTGGGCTCAAACTCAAGGAGAAAAAGACATTCCCACCCGCTGGAGCCTCGAATGTTACTGATTCTCTCGCGCCTGAACAGCCGGGAACACGATCGAGAACCGCAGAAGATCGCACTGCTGCCGCAAAGACAGGAACCGGCGGCGTCTCGGTCGCGGTTGATCGCGTAACGATGTCCGGCGCTATCGTAAGCGGTTCTGTAACATTCAGCGACGGCGTTACGGCCACGTGGTATGTTGATCAGGTAGGCAGGCTGGCATTGAAGCCGCGAAAGCCTGACTACGTGCCGAGCAAGCAGGATATGCAGTCGTTCCAGCAGGCGCTTCAGGGGGAATTTGCAAAGCTGGGCTTCTGACCCGGCGGCGGGTATCGCATGGCAAACATCTCTCTTATTACAGTGGATTTGGACGGCACACTCATGGGGAGTGCGGAGGAATTCCATCTCTACCCCCAGTTTCGTGAAACGCTCGACAACTTCCTGAGAAAGAATAACGCCGTATGGGCCGTCTGCACGGGGCGTTCCCTGAAGAGTTTCCAGCGTTTCTTCTCCCCTATGCAGATGATGAACATAACGCCCAACTACGTGATCCTGAAGCATGCGTTTATCTACAGCCTGACACGATACGGATACCGGCCCCATATATTATGGAACCTGTGGATACGCTACCTTCTTTGGACAAATCTGTTGCATGCCCGCGAGACAATTGACGAATGCAGGGAATTGATCTTTCGGTTCTCGCACAGAGCGACCGTCATACGGAGAGCAAAAGATCGTATCTGGGTCAGTTTCGACAACGAACAGGTGTCTTCTGCGGCTGCGGACATGTTGAGCGAGAAGGTGAAATCATGCAGCAACCTGCGGATGTTCAGGTTCGTCAAGGAAATTGACATTAGAGCCGTGCCATTCACCAAGGGATTGTCAGTATCTGAACTTTCACGTCACCTTGGCCTCAAAAAAGAGAATGTGCTCGCCATAGGCGATGGTCACAACGACCTCAGCATGCTGGACGGCAGTTCGGCTCTCTACACGGGGTGTCCGGCAAATTCTGAGCCCGAGGTGATGGAGACGGTCCACAAGCAGGGCGGCCACATTGCCAGGGGCCGTTCTCTTGCGGGAGTCATAGAGACCCTGAACGCATACGAAACAGGCGCAGTATCGAGTGATCTCCCGGCAGGATGGAAGGACCCCGTGACCGTCGAGAACCCCAAACTCATACGCTCTCGCCAAAGATCGCAACATCGCAACAGCATCATGGCGTTGTGTATGCTTGCTGCGGTGATCTATGCGGTTCTTCTTGTCTTCGCGAGTTACAATCTTATTCCGTTTGTTTCCCGGCTGATCATGTTGCCGTATCGCTTTTTATTGGCGCTGATCGGGAAAATCATCAATTTGTTGTGACGTCATCAATGAGAGTTCCACCTGCTCCCGACCAGAGCGCGGGCAAGTGCGTCATCTGCGAAGAAGTTGACGGCTCGGCGAGACGCCTCGCCCTACCAAATTTCAGGTAGGGCGAACCGTCCTCGGTGAGCCGTTGGGTTGCGGCCGCCGGCCGCTTCAGTACAGGAGCAAATATGAACGCCAAGATAATCGAGAAGAACTATCAGATTGCTAAAGAACGCTATGCGGAAGAAATGGAAATAGACACCGAAAAGGTCCTGCAGATTCTTCGGGCTGTTCCGCTTTCCGTTCACTGCTGGCAGGGCGATGATGTCGCCGGGTTCGAGAAACCCGATTCCGCGCTGGACGGAGGCGGCCTTCAAGTCACAGGCAACTATCCCGGCCGCGCCAGGACGCCCAGCGAGCTCAGGGCGGACATGAAAATGGCCTTCAGCCTTATTCCAGGCCAACATCGCGCAAACTTGCACGCAATGTACGGAGAGTTCGGCGGCAAGAAGGTTGACCGGAATGAAATAGAGCCAAAACATTTCAAGAACTGGATTGACTGGGCAAAAGACGAGAAGCTGGCGCTGGATTTCAACGCAACGTGTTTTTCGCATCCGAAGGCGGCTGACGGGTTCACGCTGTCGAGCCACGACGCGGGCACAAGGAAATTCTGGATGGAACATGTGCAAAGGACGCGCCAGATAAGCGCCTTCATGGGCAAGGAACTCGGGAAAGCGTGCATTCACAACCTGTGGATCCCGGATGGATCAAAGGACGACTGTGTTCAGCGCTGGAATTATCGCTCCAGGCTCAGGCAATCGCTCGATGACATCTTCAAAATCGAGTACGACCCGAAGAAAATGAGGGATTCCATAGAAGGAAAACTTTTCGGAATTGGCAGCGAATCTTTTGTTGTCGGTTCGAACGATTTCTATATGGGCTATGCTGTCAAGAATGGAATAATGCTGTGCCTGGATTTGGGGCATTTCCACCCGACAGAGTCGGTAGCGGACAAGATTTCCGCCGTGCTGCAATTTTGCCGCGATGTCCTGATTCACGCAAGTCGCGGCGTCAGATGGGACAGCGATCATGCGGCGATACTTAATGACGAAATGAGAAGCCTCCTGCAGGAGGTTGTACGTATTCCGGCGTTGGACCGTGTGCATTTTGCGCTCGATTATTTCGACGCCAGCATAAACCGTGTCGGCGCATGGGTAATCGGCGCCCGGGCCGTTCTGAAGGCCCTGCTGCTTGCCCTGCTTGAACCCGCCGGGAAACTTCGCCGTTTCGAAAAAGACGGGAACTTTTTCGGGAGGCTTGAGACGCTTGAAGCGGGCAAGAGCATGCCGTTTGGCGCCGTCTGGGAATACCATTGCATGAAATGCGGCGTTCCCGCTGACGGCGCTGAGTTGGTCAGGGCAATCCTTGACTACGAAGCGAAAGTGCAGAGCAAACGGAAATAAGGAATCTACCCCGCAAGGGCCTTCATCAATTCCAGCGCACAGGGCAGGTCTTCAGCCGGATTCGGTACGGTGCCCTCGATTGAAACGCGTCCGTTATAGCCGGCTTTCCTCAGCGCGGCAAAGAACGGCGCAAAATCGCAGTTTTCGGCTCCCGGAGCTTTGCGTCCTGCGGCGGTGGCCACGTGAGCATGCGCCAGCAGAGATCCGTTCGCAATAATTGCTTCCGATGAATCCCTGTCCTTCATCCAGTGATAGCTGTCAACCATCAGGCGAAAACGGGGATCATCTATTTCGCGGACAAAATCAGCCGCCTCGTTCACCGTGTTGAGGACATTGGTTTCGGACCTGCTGATGGGTTCCGCAACCAGTGTGATGTCGTGCTCCTGTGCGATGTCGCAACACATCCTGGAAAACGCGACCAATTGCCGTTGGGCTTTGGCGCGGTCAAATCCGGCTGGTATCGTGCGCGCGCCGCTGGAACCGAGCACGATGACTTCTACCATGGCATGTTGCGCCCGTTCGAACGCAACCGACACGTATTTCTTAAGCGCATGCGAGTCCACATTTGCGCCGACGATCTTCAGTTCCGAAGGGAGAAAACAATTGAGGACAGGACAGGGCAAACCGGTGGGACGCACCTTTTTCAATGCGTGCAGGAACATCTCCTTGTCCCCGGGAGGCTGCAAAAGCGCGCCAACGCTCCATTCAAAATAGTCGAAACCAGCCCTGGCTGCCGCCTCGGCAATCTCCGGTCCTCCACAAACGCCGTATTGCATCCGTTTCTCCCTGGCCTTGGATTCCTAGATCACTTCCAGCCTGGATTTTACCGCGTTGATAATGTCATCGCTCGTAACCGGCCTGCGCAACACACAATGAGACTTTTCAACGCCAACAATCTGTCCAACGGCTTCCGGCGGATCGATCCCCGTGCAGAAAACCACGCTGGGCATCTGCCAGTTCTTCTCACGGCACATATCCTGGATGGCAAGAAAGGCTTGATAGCCGTCCATCTCCGGCATTCTCATGTCGAGGAACAGGATTCCCTGATGGGCATCGCGAAATCCATTCACAGCATCCAATCCGTTGCACGCCTGATCAACTTTGATTCCAGGATAAGTGCACGAAATAATCGTCGTGAAGAGGTCCCTGATGGCCGGTTCGTCGTCTGCAATCATGATGCGATTGCGGTCGCATTTTTCCGGAGATTTGTGCTCTCGACTCAGGCGTAGAAACTCCTCGCACATCGCATCCACAGCTTCCTGCCTGTGACCGGCTCCAACAGGATCACCATACCACTTCGGGATGAACCCGCCATTCGGACGTCCCAGGAGTTCGACCATCCTGCGGCAATAGGCGCGTATGTCATCGAGAGATCCCCTGACCATCGTGTTTTGAATGTCCACCGGCGAGAAGAAGGTGATGCGCCCGCCAAAACGTTCGCCAAGCAACTTCAATCCCATGTTCTCCTGCTGGTCCATTTGAATCACATCAAGTCCAACCTCAATCAGATCGTCAAGAATATCAACGATATGTCCGCAACTGTGAAGGAGCGTCAGCAGGCCGGCTTCATGCGCTGCCTTGTAGATTGTGCGATATCGCGGTTTCCATATCTGGCGCCACGATTCCGGCGCTATCATCAACCTGTTCTGGAGGCCCCAGTCATCGCAGAACATGAACCCGTCGGCGCCGGCAGCGGCATACTTCTTGATTGCCGTGCGATTCATCTCGACCAGGATGTCGAGGAGATTTCCGAGTTTGTCGGGTGCGTCGTAGATATCCATCCAGGCATTCTCGATCCCGCGTATGAAGTGGACTCTCTCGTAAATGGAAATGCCCCAGGCAATCAGGAACTTGTCGCCCGCCTGTTCCCGTGCTTTCCCCAGATTCTGCCACCGCTTCGGATCATTGACATCGGGAATCTTGAGTTTGTCGAAATCCTTCCAGTCCTTCAAGGCGGGCTCTTTCACTTCGCCGAGATTGGAAACACCGATATTGTGCCAGAGCACTCCCCATTCATCCCTCCCTGACTTGGGCCGCTCGTCCGGCGAAGGCGACATTCCAACATGCGCAAAATCGGTTCCGTACTTTTCGGGGAAATCATGTGGCAGAGGTTCTGCGCCTTGAAAACGAATCGTTCTCGCAACTGTTTCCCGGGCAGTCATCGGCTCCTCCGCCATTAGCTGTCAATGTATCAAGTTTTGTACGCCGCTAACTATAACATTTCCCCGGCCACTTCCAAGATAGTTTTGGCCAACCCTGCCTTATGCCACTAAACTCCGGCGGTAATTCATCATGGATTTTGATTTCATCATGGGATAGTGTAGCATGCATCAGATGAGAGACAGAATGATACCGGGGTTGATTGTGTGCGCGGCGGCGGTGATGGCCATCGCCGCCCTCGCGTGGTGGCTAAGATCGCCACCAGCACAACTCCTTGCGGAACGGCTGCCCGGTCCCGACGAAGAAGCAATTGCCAAGACAGCAGTAACGTCGGCTGTCGAAATCGTCAATCTGGAAGGCCAGTTCGGCAAGTTCGACGGCGCTGTCGTGAAACCCTCCGGCGCCTGGCCGCGATTCCGCGGCTCAAATTTTGACAATATCTCCACCCAGCAAGTCCCGCTCGCAGAAAGCTGGCCCGAAACCGGACCAGCGGCCATCTGGTCGGTTGAACTCGGCGACGGCTATGCCGGTCCCGCCGTCCTGAACGGCCGAGTCTATGTTCTGGATTACGATGAGAAGGAAGAAAGCGACAGCCTGCGATGTTTTTCTTTCAATGACGGCAAGGAGATATGGCGACGCTGGTACAAATCGCCGACAAAACGGAATCACGGAATGTCGCGCACCGTGCCTGCCGTCACCGAGAAATACGTTGTTACCATCGGACCGAGATGTCATGTCCTGTGCGTTGACACGGAAACCGGCAAGTTCCGATGGGGAATTGACCTGGTCAGGGAATACGGGACAAAGGTTCCCTTGTGGTACACGGCACAGTGCCCGCTTATTGACGGTTCCACGGCGGTCATAGCGCCGGGCGGCAAAGCTCTCATGATTGGCGTTGATTGCGAGTCCGGCAAGATCCTGTGGCAAACGCCAAACCCGAAGAACTGGGAGATGTCGCATGCTGTAGTCGTGCCCATGCTTTTCAAAGGCAGGAAGATGTATGTCTACGCCGCAATTGGCGGCATGGTTGGCATTTCTGCCGACGAAGCGGACCGCGGCGCCGTTTTGTGGGAGACCACGGAATGGAACCACTCCGTAATCGCACCGTCCCCCGTTGTGTTCGACGACGGCAGGATTTTTGTAACTGCCGGCTACTGTGTAGGCAGCGCCATGTTCCGGTTGACCGATGAAAATAGCCGCTTCACCGCAAAGCAAGTCTACAGGCTCGACAGGAAGGTGTTTGCATGCGAGCAGCACACCCCCATACTCTACAAAGGCTCACTCTATTCAATCCTTCCGGCGGACGCCGGCGCAACGAAGCAGCAGCTTGTATGCATGAATCCTGATGGAAATGTCATCTGGGCAAGCGGGCAGACCGAGAGATTCGGCCTTGGCCCTTTCCTGATCGCCGACGAGAAGATGTTCATCATGAATGATGACGGCATTCTGACGATGATCAGGGCATCTGCAGACGGCTACACGAAACTGGCACAGGCCAAAGTGCTGTCAGGGCACGAAGCATGGGCGCCTCTGGCGATTGTTGACGGCCGCCTGCTCGTGCGTGACACGACGCGAATGGTCTGCCTGGATGTGGCAAAACCAAAATGAAATTCCTGCGATATATTCTGATTCTTGTTCTTGCTCTGGCTATTGTTGGCCTGGTGCTCTGGTCGCGGCACGAGCGCCTGGCTCGGCAGGTCAACCCCTACGCCTACGATATTGAGGCGTTCAAAAAGACCAATCCAAAACTCATCGGCTATTCGGAAACGGGGCAGATCAAACCGAACCTGGCGAATCCGCACAGCATCGCGGTTGATAAACAAGGAAGAGTCTATGTCGCCGGCGATGAGGCGATCGTCATAACCGACACGCGCGGAAACGAGATTTCCAGAATAAAATTGAGCCAACCTGCAAACGCCCTTACCGTTGGGAAAGACGGGGACATTCTGCTCGCCACGAAAGAGCATGTCGAAGTCTACGACACCAACGGCGTCAAGACCGCGGAATGGATCAGCTTCGGCGAGAACGCGCACCTGACCTCTATTGCTGCGACAGGCAACGACGTGTTCGTTGCCGACTATGCCGCCCGCCTGGTCTGGCACTGCGACGCATCCGGCAGGTTGATTGCCCAGATCGGGGCAAAAGACATTGCCAGGGGAGCCCTTGGATTCATTGTTCCAAGTCCTTACTTCGATGTTGCCTGTGGCGCTGACGGTACGCTTTGGGCTGCCAACCCGGGCATGCAACGCGTTGAGCACTATTCCGCGGACGGGAAACTGCTCGGACAATGGGGCCGGTCGGGAATGGATATCGAAGGATTTTGCGGATGCTGCAACCCGTCTCACATCGCCATTGCTCCTGACGGATCGTTCGTTACCAGCGAGAAAGGGCTCCCCAGGATAAAGGTGTACGAGCCGGACGGCAAATTCCGTTGCGTTGTTGCAGGGACCGAGAGTTTTGCCGAAGGCACAGTCAGCCTTGATCTGGCAGTGGACGGCGCCGGCCGGATCCTCGTGCTCGATCCCAAATCCGGCCTTGTCAGAATCTACGAGAAGAACTCCTAGTCAGAGGCGTATTTCCAAAACACTCCGAGATACCAACGCATGGCTACTTGCCGCCGCCCGCATCCGGCTTGTTCGGCAGTGTCAGTGTTACGGAGTCCTCTCTGACAAGTGTCTTGATCATTCCGCTCTCGTCAAATTGCAGTGGCCCGCTCCAATACTGCAAGTCGTGACCTTTGACTCTGTCTTTACTGGAGCCCCACAGATCGCCCATCCAGATGTACTGGATTCCTTCGAGTCCCGGAATGCCGGCGACGTGTGTCTGTTGCGCCGGGACAATGATCTTGCCATTTCCATCCCGGTTGATATTGCCGCGCATCGTATATGGTCCGAGGGGGGTCTTCGCGGTGTAGACACGCGCTCCGCTTCCATCCGGGCCAAAGTAACAGCACACATCAAAAAGCGCATAATAAACACCATCTTTCTTGAACAGGGCAGGAGCCTCACAGCCTTCCGCAAAGATCCCGCTGTTTTCGAGGGTCGAACTGAGATAGTCGTCCGACAGTTTCTCGACAGATATGCCGTGGTTCTTTGCGATTGACGTATAGATCAGGTAGGCACTCCCGTCATCATCAACGAAGAGGCCAAGATCGCCTGGTTTGGCGTGTTTGACTTTTACGCTGTTATCCTGGATCAAGAAAGGGCCGGCGGGTGAGTCGGAAACCGCGACTCCATACTGTCCATTCCACAGTTTGGGATACCAGTTGTACCAGGCGACATATTTCTTCGTCTTCGGATGGAATTTGACATAGGCACGGTAGTAGAACACCATTTCCGGCGGATCATTCAATATCTCCCCATGAAACCGCCACTGGATGAGGTCCGCCGAACTGTAGCATACATAGCGATTGGCCCTGGTGAATCCATCCGTCCTTCCATAGCGTGTCCCGTACAAATAGAATTTGCCATCAAAGAACTCCAGACATCCATCGTGGGCATCTATGATGTTGCCGTCAGTGTCCGTGCGGGCGACCGTGTTCTTGATGACGGCAGTCCTGCTTTCACCAAATGCCTGTTGCGACAACAATAGAACCGGCATGAGTAAGGCAATGGCCATCCAGTATGTTCCAATCGCGATTCTCTTCATAAGGACGTTCTCTCGTATGTACTACGCAACGATAGATTATCACAAGCGGTATTTGTTCGTCAGCATCCAAGATAACACAGGGAATGATCATGTTCAAAACCGGGTTTTCCTCGCCTTTCAGTTCAGTTTTCCATACTCTGACCCGCAATGTTTCTTTGAAGCAGAACTCCGCGAAAAGGGAAAGGCTGGAGCGTTGGGAATGACGAAGATATGGAAGCTGGCAAGCCTCTTATTTAGGGTCGCGGTCTGTGTCGCGCTGTTGATGTTCCTCCTCTGGCGAACCGACACTGAGGCGCTCTTTGGAGCATCCCACCACGCCATCAACCGCTGGCCCTGGCTCGTGACGGGAATTGTCATGACATTCCTGGGGCTGGCGGCGTGTGCGGTGCGATGGGGCAAAATCCTTGCGGCTCAAGGACTTCGATTCTCTCCTTCCAAGGTATTGCACATCTTCATGGTGGGCCAGTTTTTCAACGCGTTCATGCTCGGCGCCTGCGGCGGGGACATCGTTCGCGCCTACTACGCGGCTAAAGACCAGGAGGGAAAGCGGATGGAAGCCGTGACCAGCATTCTAATGGACCGCGGAATCGGGCTGTTCAGCATGGTGCTCTTCTGCTGTTTAATGATTCCCTTTCGCATCCACATCTTCCTGGACCATGAGGGACCGCGAGACACGGGGTTCCTCATGATCTTCTTTCTTCTCGGCGCTGTATTGGGCTTCTTCATCTTGTTCCGGAAGAATGTCTTTGAACATTTCCGTTTCTTCCAGCGGCTGGAGAACAATACCCGGCTGGGATCCCTGATCCGGAAAACCTATGAAGCATTCTTCCTGTTTAAGGGAAATCACCGCCTGCTGATCATCTCTGTGGCTCTCTCCATGCTGAGTATGGCCTTCCTGACCCTCGCCTGTTGGAGCTTTGGGCGCGCCCTGGATATCCCGGTACCCGTGGTCGACTACTTCGCTCTCTTTCCGATCATCAGCGTACTCATGGCGGTTCCCATTACGCCGGGAAGCATTGGGGTTCGCGAAGGCTTGTTTGTGTCCCTTTTCCGGGCCGTCATGGTTGACAGGCCGCACGCCATCCTGCTCTCGCTCACGGTATACGCGGGAGGCGTGTTGTGGAGTTTCGTCGGCGGACTGGTCTACCTCTGTTTCACACCGGCATCAGAGAAGCATTTCACCGAGCCGTTGGAATGACGGCAACGCACCCGCTGTCTCTCTGCTCACAACTACATCTGCAGAGAGTTGAGAAGGTTCCTCGATTTCAAAGACGGCGACATTGGTTTCGCAATAGTTTGGAATTCAGGCAACGACCTGAGCTTGGCAAAACGAGGATCCTCCCGGAGCATGGCCCGCGCCTCTTCCCCGCCGAGTTCCACAGCCCGCTTCAGCGAGGTCATACCATCGTTCGGCTTGTTGAGCATCACTTGGACAAAGCCATAGTCAATCCATACCCTGAAGTTGCCGGAGTCAATTTCGAGGTAGCGTTTCAAGCCGTGTTCCAGCATGTCCCATCTCTTTACGTTTGCATAGAGCTGTATGACAGCGGCGCAGACGCTTGGCGTCAGGTTACTGATCGAAAGAATATTCCTGGTAACGTTTTGGAAAGGCGCATCCATATTGAGCCGCTGGTAGATGCCTGCAAGTTCGAGCACGACGTTGATATCCGAGCCGCCTTTCGCCGCCATCTGTTTTTCAATTTCCTGGCGACGGGCATCGTCTCTCTGCATGTTCCTGATGTTATTCAGCGTGGCCTGGGCATTGCTGTTGTAGATGTCGTACTTGAGATAGTTTTCCTCCAGCGTAATCGCCTCCTGGTAGCGGTGCTCCTGAACGTAGAGATCAGCCAGACGGAAAACGGCTTCAGGACTCTCGGGACACAGTTGCAGCGATTGTTTGAACGCATATTCGGCTTCGCGAACAAGGCCGCGGGACATGTATAGACCAGCAATGGCAGACCGCATTTTGGAGAACGACTTCTTCGCATCCATGTTGCGCACGAATTCAGGGCGCGCTAGAAAATCAGTGCAAAGCTTGTCCCAGTAAGCGCGGTCACGCGCTACAATGTCGGACCACAGTTCGGGATTCGTCTGGGGCGGCGGGATTGGGTCCTTCTCAATCTTCATGATGACACCGTGTGGGCGGAGATAGGGATACATCCATGGGATGACATAGCTCTCCTCAACATAGAACGCGTGCTTCTCCTTGTTCCGGTCGAATATCCATTGAGCCAGGATCCCATTGATGGCCATGACTCCGCTGACTCCCGATACGCTCACGCGCCCGTTCTCAATCTTGACGTCGGCAGACGGCGGTATTACACCCCTCTGGATTCCATCAATATATTCCCTGAAGGCCTTGGCGCTGTCGTCGGGATTTGGAATATAGATCGGATCAACGGGGTAGGTCCTGTTTCGATGCAGCAGCGTCCACCCGAGGTTGAACACCCAGCGCCGCAGGGCCGGGTACTGCTCGATCGTTTTCGGGTGGTCGGCATCGGGCCGCGACACATCGTAATGATCGCGGATATAACACATGTAAGTTTGATCCGCGAGCGCATTCTGGGTGATTATGTAAACGTCGGACCGGTCAAACTTCGGATCGCGGAACTTGTCCTTCGGCCCAACCCGGCTTTCGCAGAAAATCATGTAAGTCGGCACGAAACGACCCGGGTCGGTTCCACCGTACAGAACGGCATTTCTTTCCATATCGGGGTAGCCGTTTCCGGGGCAGAACATGAGGTATCCGAACAGGTATCCGAAATCGTGGCCTCTAAGTGCGCAGAGCGACCAGTTTCGCGTATAAGTAATCGCGGGAAGCGCCAACAGTCCGACGCAGGCAAGACGGATGAACATTGCGTGGCACTGCTTCCAGCGCCAGGCAATCCAACTGAATGCCAGGGCAATTCCGTAGCCGATGAGCATGGCATAGAAACCGTGGGCCGGAGCGAAGAACTTGATGGTGATTTCCTGTTCCTGTTTGTCGAGCTTCGGGTTGATTATCGTGAGCAGGCCGAGGCTGGTGGCAAGGAATGCCGCCAGGACGAAGACCATCCACGCCCGCGCTTCCGGCTTCCATCGTTTCCACCAGACAAAAAGAAAGACGAGAGCGATCAGGGCGAACAGGACAAGCGGTAGTGAATACTGCCCGACAAGCGCCAGCACAAAGACCTTGATCTTGATCAGGAACTCCATGCTGAAGAAGTCCGCCATATGCGGCTGCTCGTACTGCCCGCGACTTATGGCATGTATGAAGCCTTCCTTGGTCGCGGCATAACCCCAATTCATGGGCGGGTTGGTGGAGGCAGCCAGCGGCATGTAGAGATAAAACGATACTCCAAGATGAAGCAGTCCGGCCAATAGCAGCGAGCGTTTCAACCGCCACCACCCGCTAAGCCTGCCCGTAAAGAGTATGATTACCGCGATTACACCTGCTCCAATCCCAAGCCAGAGATTCAGATTGTCGGCGATCGGGCGAGCCTCACTGCTCTGCAGCCACGCAAGGACCAGCAGGATAGTCATGGCCGCAAGTCCGCCTGCAGCGCCAAGTTCCCAGAAATCGGCAAGACTCTTCATGAGGAGTTCGGTGGTGTTTGTATTCTTGGGTGCGGTCTTGCGGGCCTCGAAGAAACGCTCCAAGCCGAGAGCCAGCGTGCCGACTGCAAAAGGCGCCGCCATGACGGCGATCGTCTGGTGGTTCGCTAGACTCAATCCGAAAATGAGCACCGCCGCGTAAAGGAAACCGCGCCGCTCCGGCTGGATCATCCAACCGAAGAAAATACACCCCATCAACACGAATGAAAACACGTTGAGCACACGCATTTCCGATACGGATGCCCACAGCCATACACCGCGGTTAAAACCGAACAGTAGAGACGAGGCGATGCCGGTTGTCACCGCAATCCATTCCACGGTTCTTTCATCGGAAGAACCCGGCCAGGGCAGTGAATGAAGGAGCAGGCGTACGCTTCGTGTCATCATCAGCGTCATCACACCAACAACGAAAGCGCCTGTGACGACCGACATGAGGCCGATCCGCCAGGCTGGATTGCCGAACGGCATTATCAGGTGACTCCAGATGAACCCGAGAAATGCCCACAGCGGGTAACCCGGCGGATGAGGAACACCGAATGTAAACGCGCCTGTGACAAGTTCGCCTGAATCCTGGAGTGTGACTTCCGGCGCCATGTAGTAGAAGAAAACCGCTCCTGAAAAGAAGGCTGTTACGAGGGCGGTCAACCAGTCCTGTCGTTTGAACAGGTGTTTGACGTGGGGTGGCGCCGGTGCTTCGTTCGCCCTTGAAGAGCCCGATGGCACTGCCGTCTTTGTGGCCGTTGCGTTCACAATTCCTTTCATAGCCTTTTGACTCCGACAGAACAAGCCGCAATGTAATGGGTCAGAAGTTATGGAATTGTTAAACGCATCGATAGTAAATAGATCGCTACGGTGTTATCATTGCCACAGTTGCGTGGTCCTGAACAGGACCGAGCCCTTTAGAACGATTGGGGATAGCCCGTAGTCGCGAATCAAAGGGTTCAACAGGTTTGTCACACCTGATGCCGGAGGGGGTGAAAGAAGTGCCCAGTCTATCTTGTTGGTCCTGACCGTTGCGATCAGTTCCACCGGTGCGATTCGAAACGATTCCAACTTCACCGGGATGTTCTTCAGATAGTACGCAAAGACGGGGCATGGCATCCTGGTGTCGTCTTCACCCCAGTATGCGAAACGTGTTATGAGAAGTCTGTGATGCGGCGATGCAAGCCGGTTTATCGTTTCGGCGGACTGGCGCGATGCGTCCGCACCCCACCACTGACCGAAACCGATGTCCTTCTGACGTGAGGCGTAATCGTGGTCAGCCAGTACAGCCATGGCGAGCACGGCAAGCACCGAAACGACGGTGCGCAACCGGAAGGAGGTGCGAGACAGGGGCGCCACCGCGCGGCAGCAGTTCGCGATGAGAGTCGAAAGTGCCACGATGCAGAGCGCTTCGATCGTGGCAAGAGCAGGGTACAGCGCCACAATCATCCACGGCGCCTTACCTCGTGACAGTGCAAGGTATAGGCCGGCGGGTAAAAGCACCGCGATGGGCCACAGCTTCCAGCCGATTCCGAGCCGGCCCCGCGAGGGCGATGCATTTCCCAATGCGACCTTGTGGAGTATCAGGATCAGCGCTCCAGCACAGACGATCACCAAGCCGGGAATACCCAAATCGGATGTCAGCCGGGCCGGCCAGTATGTCCATGGACCGGTCCATCCGCTGAAGGATTTGTCGCCGCCAACCGCGAAGCTCAGCAGTATGCCGCTCATTACGTCAAACCGTGCGAACCACCATGCCGAGATTGCGAATGCAAAAAGAAGGACTACGAATGGTTTCAGCCACCGCAACCGGTCGTTGGCCGATGCCTGCACAACAAGAAACACGCAGGGCAGGAAGTAGATGGCGGCCAGCTTGGATAGAAACGCAACACCAAGAAGCACGCCGCCAACAAGAATGCGATCGTAACTCAGGGCAAGAAGCGACAGCAACCCGAAGAAGACAACGGCGTGATCCCGCTTGATCCATGTCTGGAAGAAGATCGCCCCGGGCATGACCGCGAGGCATGCGCACGAGATCCAAGCCACGAATGGACCGAAGAGTCGCCGGTTCAGCAGGTAGAGAACAACCAGGCTCATGGCGTTGAGACCGACCGCAAGCCATTCGGAGCGTTCGGCAAAGCCCGGCGCCAGCGGATTCATCCATGCCATCATAAGGGGAAACACCGGGGGATGAACCCAGAACATGGGAGAGTAGAAGTCGCTGCCGCGTGCGACAAATGACCGCGTGGCGCAAACATCCATGGCTTCGTCCCACATCAGGAGATGTCCAATGCCGGGCGCCCTGAGAAGGATGGCCACAGCGACGACGAGAAGGAGAGAAGCCGTTTCCATTGCGAGCTGCCGCAGGGAGGTTCCGGAATCATTGTCGTGATCGGTGATGCACAAATCCCGGAACAACGTTAGGAATCGTGGTAACTTCTGCATGATCAGGCCGATCTTAGTGCCGCAATTCCGAGCCAGTCAAGTACACAATGGACTATTGAGAGTTGGGCGTGGGCCGAAGCCTCGGCCTCCTTATTGCGTGCAAAGACTCGTAACTTCCCGAACTTGCCTTCCCCTTACTAGCTTAAGCTAGTTTTGGCTTTCAGCAGGAAAAAGGCAGGAAAGAACGGCGAGTGGGGAGGCGGACACGAAAACAACTTCATCCGGCAACAACCATTGCCGAATTTCCGCCATTTCGTTTTCGATTGTCGCCACCATTCCCCCATGCAAAGTGGGGCAGTACTGAAATACGAGAACCGACCCGAAAGACTCTTTCAACCCCCATTGACCATATGCTCACACATTGGAAGGTGTGAGCATATCTTTCCGCCGGTGAACAACCGTGCTCACCCGCGGAGACCGTCGCGCATTAAGGGAATCAATGATAATACGGCCGCGAGCACCTCGTACGTGTGCAGCGCGTTGTTCGACCTTTGTCATTGCGTCTGACTGTTGTCGTGATCGTGCCTTGTCCAAGATCTCTCCGAGTGCCCCTCGATCATTGTGGAACTCAAGGGGAACCTGGCACGGGATCTCGAGAATGGCCGCAATCATCTCAGGGTAATTCGGATGAAATGCAAGAATATCATCGGCAGTGTGCTCTTCAGGGAAGAGGGTTGGGTATCGTGTCCGGAGCAAAAACGTTTTAAACCATTTGTCATGCCCCAAGCGCGTTTTCAGCACTTCCGGGACAGAGGCGCCTTTCCGTTCGGCCAGTGAAATCATCCCAGTCATGCTGTGACTGGCGCGGCGGCATTCATCATGAGTGGCCCCGAGACGGAGTGCGAGCGACTTAAATGCGAGTTCAATTGCGAGGGCATACAGATGATGCTCCGCCATAAGCGATGGCATGCCGCTAGCAATGATGGCGAGAGCCGCAAAGTCAACAGAGGCTTGAGCGTATCGGACGCCATCCATAGCTAGCCGGCCTATGCGGGCGGAATCAGAAGTGCTATTTCCTAAGTCTAAGTGCGGCATGGTGTTTCATATCTTATTCCGGTCGAACGTTCACCTTGAAGATTCGGCGCGCTTAGCGATGATATCTTCCGAGGTGTGGTTCTATGCCTTCATTGCTCTGATTTCCAGATAGGTTGAGAATCCTTCCAAGGGATCTGCCTTTCGATTTCAAGAAACTCCATACCTTTGCCATTTCCTTGGCTACGCCAAGTAACCCAGACTTCTCCTTTGTCCTTCGGGCCTGTGATCTTGAAAGAGTAATGCCCTTCTTTGCGAGAATCGTTCTTCCCGAAGAGAGTGTTTGCTCTAGCACTACGTGCATCCTGCACGTCGAAGGGAGTACCAAAGACCTGAGCAAGTGCGTCATTTGTGCGCACAAACTCGCGACACAAGTTATGCTCGGGTATTGCCTGGAGCGTGAAATGAAGCACCGCGAACAGCACACCAAAGAACGCGCCCCCCCACGACCGCGAGCGTAATCCATCCTATTGTCTTCGATTTCATTGCATAGAACAGTATTTGTTAGCCTTACTTCGATCAGCTCTAAATCGTCAATCCTGTCTCTGATACAATACTTCTCATGTCATCATGGATCAATCAGAAATAGTTGTTGATGCTCAAAGAGTTTCACCGTGTTTGACTTTTTGAACTTATCTCCGAGGTAGGCTTTTTGCGGCACCAAAAAGAATTCATTTTCGGGATATTCAGAA